>JACCDQ012253391.1_pt1 | contig 10184 bp, 5 predicted proteins | sample 7446031 | NCBI WGS metagenome assembly JACCDQ01 (sample SAMN15323442, study PRJNA562643) | freshwater metagenome | isolation source: river surface water | place: USA:Blue River Watershed | collected 2017-08-17 | reverse complement strand
TTTTGAATTTATCAATATGGCATACATTTAGTAGCTGACTGTTTTCAGTTTGAGGCAACGCGGTGTAGATTGGGAGATGGCGGATTTGAGGCGAAACATAGAAAACCGTCTTACTTCCAAGTAGAATTTCCTTTTCATTATTAAAATGGCTGACTCCTGAGATTGGAAATATTCGTGTACCAGGCATTAGAATAATTCGTTGAATGTTTTTGCCAAACCTATTAGCCACAGTCATATCAAACGGAGTCGAAATGAATCCATTGTTCTTATAAAGTTTATTAGCATCCGGCACCATATATGACGCATTATCGATTCCGCGATATACAATTAGCTCTTTGGTTAGCGGAGGAGAACTATCGATGATTCTATTTAGATCTTTCGTATATAAATCAAATACGCTCCCCCAGAATGCATTATCAAATAAATCAGTGCGAGTGGCCAAATACATTATAGCATAATACTTATTTGCTAAAGCGGTAGAGCTATGTAGCCACTTCAGTAAAGCAGCAAACGTAGGAAAGGTTGGTGGCGCGTCAGGCTGTCTACCAACACTGATTACAAATTTGTCGAGACTATCAGTGCGAGAATGAATAGCGCTCTCATATAATGATGAAGCACTTTTGAACCAAGGATTTGAACTATTGATTGAATTAAGATGATCAAGCATCTGCGAAAAGAATGGGAATCCCTTATCATCCCATGTTTTCACAAGGGCTGCCTTGTCTTGCATATTAATGACCCCATTACGCAAATAGTCGTTAATCATTTCATCGCCATGATAAGTGTATGCTAGGATGGTTAGAATGTCTTTGTTGCTTAACGATTGAATATAAGCATTTACGGCATTCATCCACTTAATATCAATGGCCTGCTCAAGATGCTTTTCATCTTCTAAATAAGGACTCTTGCGAATGTTATTCAGATAGAACGTTTTATAGTTATGATACTCCTTGCTAAACTGGAAATGGAAATCTTTTGCGAGAATATCCTTCAATGTAGCTTTATGCAAGCTCAAGACAGGAATAAACATCGAGGTTCTAGATACAATAATATTTGATTTGGTTGCAAGCTTAGAACTATTTTCAGGAAAGTACATGCTCGGCGATTCCGTCTCATCAATTACGTCCGCTGCCGAATACGTACGATCTTCGGATATTCTATCAGCGATGGTCTCTACAAACCCATCACACATTTTAACGATATACTCATCAGAATTGTCATATTCCTTATACTCGCTCAAAATCTTAACATATTCATTAACGTGCCCAACAAGCCCACCATCATCAGAAATGTTTTCACAAGTATGTAGATCAAACGGAGCATCTACTGCAATTTTAGTTTTTGGCTTAACAAAAAGACTTTTAATGCCACTTCCCCGAGTGGCCTCTGCCATGCCACTTCCGCGGACGCTGCCATCTCGAAGCAAATGCCTTAGCTGATCTTGCAGCGGCTTGATCTTATCAACATATAGCTGCATTTTATCAGAATGCTTATAGCTCTGAATAGCAAAGAACAAAAGACCAATCGAGATACCAGTAGCGGCCACAAAGTATTTCATGAATGGTTTATCATTAAAGATTATTAATAAGACACATAGAATCGCCAGAACTGCGACCAACACAGCAAGCAAGCGCTTCGTATTGCGAAACCACGCGGGGGTACTCATTGCCTCTATATTATGATATTATAAAATTGAGCCGGCATATCAAGAGATATACGGTCCATCTGATTTTGGCCAATCAGCGGCGCCTTCGTAGCTGAGCCACTCATTTCCTTCTGGCTGAGTCGCCCTCAGCTGAGCTGAGTTGTCCACTATCGATCAATCGAGATTGGACATCATGCAGTGCTGCATTAAGACGTGCAACCCCTTGAGCCGCCCTCAAGGCGCCACGCCTCGCGTGCCGGTATTCCTGGCATGTATGCTCAAGCTGTACATGGGCGTGTATCTACCGCATGTGGCAACTCATATCGCTGCTTTCATTGTGGTTGAGGGAGAAATCCTGGAAGCTGTTAAGAGAGGAGCGTCTAACCAAGAGCTGGACTACTTTGCTGGGCTGGAGTGGCATTTCCATCCTCACTACTATGCAGTGGCTTGCCGGTTTTACAGTTGCGATGCAAGGATCAGCAAGTGGGTGACCAAGCAAGGAACAAGTAGAATGGTCAAGCGCATTCTACCTCCAGCTGTGGAACCATGCTGGATGACTCTTCGCAACCTTTGCTCTCAAGGAGCGCCAATTGACACATTAGAGTGCCTGCTTTCACATTGCTGTATAAAGCATGTTCCATGGTATTCGCTGCTCGGTGCTGGGATCACGAGCAAGCATATACATGTTATGGAGTGGGCATACATGTATTACATCAACAGCCCGCCAGCGCTTCAATACACCTGGGAAATCATGATGAATCGCCTATGGATGTATGATCATAATTCACACGAATACAAGGACGTTATTGAGTGGCTGATCAAGAACACATTTACTGATCGAGACTCGGATGGAATCGATAGTCGCTCACTTCAGCGACTTGCACGTAATAGATCTACTTGCTGGATCTTCTCATTGATTGTTCAATACCAGCTGGTTGGTGAGCACAATCTACAGGATGCATTGACTTCTCTGGTCAAGATTGATGAGTGTGTGATGGATGTTATAGCATTGCTGCTGGTCAAGTTCAAGGAACCCACGCAAGATGGATCTACCTGTTTGGTTAACAATAAGAAACTGTTGGATGCAGTCTGCTACGCAGCATATGACTCGGAAGAGTCGACTGCTTACACACTGATCATGCTGGGAGATCTTACAACGGAGTTGCTCGGTTTGAAATACTACGAGCGCGTCAAGGAACTGTGGGTGCTTCCATCAGAGGATGAGTGGGCCGATGATCATATAGCTGCATTGAAGGTTGGCTCAGCTAAGCCCGGTCTTAAGCGTCGTAGACTGTAATACATGCTTTTGCTTTTTTTGTTTAAAATTGATGAGCGTTCTAGCAAATATATCAAGCACGCCTAACTAACCATGTCTAGCCCTATCCAAGCCTACACTGAATGCATCAACAAGATCATAGCTATGATTGAAGAAATTAAAGAGTTGTGTTTGTCTGGAGTTATTAAAGTGCCTGGACAACAAGATGGAATGCTTCAAAGCAACAAAGACAAAGCTAAAGTACTTTTGGATGAGCTTGTTCAGATTATTAAGAAACCAAATACAGGTTATACTGCATTTGATGTTTATGTAACTAATTTGATGGGAGTTCGCACTAATACGAATGGTACTAGATTTCTATTATGGAATGAATATACCAAAAGTAACCCAGCTGAAACAAATATGGCAGTTCAGTTTCAATGGTTTGCTCCATTCTTTGGCTGTTGCATTCATCCAAGTATAGGAATGGGTTGGTGGGGCTACATTGAACAGTTTAGTGATAAGATAATTGTGGCATTAAAATATGTTCTTGATCCAAGTTTATATGATATTGCTATTTGGGCGGCTGATCAAAACAAGATGCATATCCCTCAAGCTTATGTTTCTGCTCGCTCCTACATTGAACTAACTGAATATGTAGAGAGATCCGGCAAGTCAAATGAAATAGTTGAAGCACTTCGTTACGAGAATGATCAATTACGCAAGCAACAAGATGCTGACCATAAAGAGATCCAACATCTTAAGTTTAAGCTCTGTGAGATCGAACGTAAGTTTGCCCCAGAGCTTATCGAGTACGATTATGATGAAATCAAATCTCGCATTAATCCAATTCGTGCTGAGCTAAAAATGATGCATCGTGTTTTCGTTCGTGCTCTGCGCCTTCGCTACAATACCCCTGTCGCTATCGCGATGCCTGTCAAGGAGGAGTGATGTAGTGTTTGTTTTTTTATTTAGAATTGAGAGTTGACCCAATAAGGTATAAGTACTCTACAGCAACTATGGAATACATTAACAACCCCTGCGCCAATTGCACAATGAATATCAATGCTCATTGGGAATGGATGAATCCGGCTAAGCCAAAAGATCATCGTATGTTGATAATGAATGGGGTTCTTACGTCTTTTAAGTATCAATTAAAAGAATATGTTCGCCCGTGTTGCTTGTATGCATACAATATTGGATCGAGAAACCTTTGCCTTAGTGATGCAGATCGCCGTGCATTGGGTACAAAACTAAAGGTTAAGGCTGCCAAGTATGTACTTACTGAAGGGAAAACATTTGAAGTTTATGAACTTGTAGAACGGCGCAAAGAACGAGTCAAGGTTGATTATGATAAGGACATCGAAGTTACTCGGCATTTTATGTATAATGAGTATCGAGAGCCATATCAATTAATGACCAAAGCTGAATATAATCGATACCAGAAGGCATTACAAAAAAAGGAACAACCAAAAGTGGTTCCTGCAGCTAATACTAGTGGAGATTCATCATCGGATGAATCAACAATAGAATATGTCTATTTGATTCAGGATCGCACCGCAGCAGTGGCAAATGAACCAATCTATAAGATTGGCAAGACCAGTCAGAAGAACTTTGATAGATTTAAATCCTATCCTAAAGGATATCGTGTCCTACTTCATATCAGTACTAAAAATTGTGATAGGGCCGAGAAAGAGATTATTGGCCTTTTCAAAAATAAATACACGCAGGTTGCTGACTATGGTAGTGAATACTTTCGAGGATCATCTCAAGCTATGATGGTAGACATTTGTGATATCGCATTTAATCAATAAGGTACTATATTGACTATTATTGTTTTTTTTGTTTCCATTTATGAGAAACTATCAAGACCTCATATAAGTTAACAAATTGATATTAGACAATATCATATAATCATCCTTACATATCATTGATAGTTTAACAAACATGAGTAACTCTGCAACCATCAGTACCTGTACAACCGGTCCTATTATGGCATTTAAGCGTTCGATAACATGTAGCGATTTTGTACAGATATGTACAGACATCGAAACTGCTTTTTCTCATCGATTTGTAGTAACTGCTGATTTATCTTCCGAAGGAGGCCTTGAGTTATTGGATAGGTCCGATACAAATATTACCAAGTGTATTCGATTTCGTCCAGAAAGTGCTATATTTCGATCTACCAAATATAGTTCATATCGACCAATTCCCAGATCGGATAGTGCCGATCCTTTGGATGCATTTAAAGCTGATCCCAATCGTATTTTAATAGATGCAACTTTAAGCACTCCTGATTTATATAAGGGAGCATTAAATACATTTATTAAATCATTTGGGCAAAATAGTAATTGGACCATGGAGGAACTTAAATCTATTGCAACCATATTTGAAGAGTATGGTTGTAAGTTTGCGCAACTTCCGGACGAGAGCAATTTGCTTACCCAAGTCGGAAGATTCGATCATTGTTTTAATGAATGGGATTTTGTATTAAGAGATGCCTCATTTGGAAAAGTTAGCGAACTATCAAGTTACACATCTCAAACAGTTTTATTGGACTTTTTCAATAAATTATGCAATGGGTCGATTCATATTCCATTTAGCGAGTTTTCCAATATATACGTTTTGATGGCACGAGCATCTTCGGAAAGATTTCTCAGGGATGAGGAAACTTCTTTCAAAAGTATTCTAAATGTAGATCAGTATCAATATCTTCAAGAACATGGATCATTCATATTAGGATATATGCTTACGTCTAAAAGCAAAAATCTAGATAATACTCATTTTATAGAAATGGTAGATACAACTGTTCGTGGATATAATCTAACAGAATTTATGATTAAAAAATATGAAAGTTATCTAGATTGGGAGATTAGTTTATTACCTCGTGAATTCATTGAGGAATCTGTTGCATATTGGGTTAACAGATATCCATTTGATTCTGTTGTTTGTCCAGATGGCATCTGGGAATTTACTACTGACAATAAAGAAGAACAAAAGCATATAATGAATGAGATGTTATTAGAGGACTTTAATGAAGATTTTAATATTGACAGTTTGGGTACTGAAATCGAATGGGCGCTTTTATATTCAGCCTTTAGGAAGTACATATCAGATCGAATTGATTCTGGAATCAAAATAGAAATAGAATAATTTGGATATAATATATACTAAAAGCCCTTTGAGCTTTTTTTATTATAGCGCGACGTCCTTATACTAAATGAAATTGACCTATGTTATATTAGTATATGCAGCAACATTGTAACTATGATTTATCCTTACCGTTGTGATTCTAATTCAAGCATTGCCTGGTTGGATAATGTTATCCAACATGCAGATAGCTATCGGCACGTGGCTGGAAATAAACTAAAGTGCTTTAATGGACATCCATTAACATTTGTAAAGGGAATCAAAGTATGTTCGCATTTTAGACATCAGGCTGAATTTCGAACGACCGAAATGACAGAGTGGCACCGTTTATGGCAAGATAGATTTGAAAAAACTGAGTATCGATTTGGTCGTATTAAAGAACAAATAAGGACCAGATATGCAGATGTACTATTAGATCCTGGTCATACGATTGAGTTTCAGCATAGTAATATCAAATTAATGGAAGTGAATGCACGAAAACACGATTATGGAATTCACAATATTGATATTATATGGGTTGTTCATGGAAATGATATTGAACTAAAATCTTCTATACATGGCGAATATTTAATATTTGGTCGATCATGGAAGTATGAATCATTTAAAGAATACGATTACATATATGCTCATGTTGGGGATCGTATGTGTCTGTATGCGCCTAATGATGTTGGATTAACTAAAATGGTATCAACAAGATCAATGTCTATTGATGAGTTTATTCATAATATGAACGGTGGTCTATTCTCTATTACCCCAATTCCTCGTTTTAATCTTACTATTAAACAGCAAGGCGCTGGTAATGGCAAGACATATGGACTTAACAAAAATATATTTAGCGAGGAATTTAAACATTATCAAAACATAATAGTCATCACAAAGCAACATGCTGCCAAAACGACAATTAAAAATACATTTCTTGAAGTGGAAAGCGACCTTAAATTAGAGGGAATCTTAAATAGCGACAATTATTATCGAAATGATGATGAATGCATATTCAATAGCAAAGCCTATTCAATTCCATTTAAATTTAATCATTTAAATAAAATGCTTTCAATTGCCACTTTGGATTCATTAACTTATCGCATAGCCAATCATTCTAATGATAGCGAATGTTTAAATGCAATTCGCAAATGGGCTGACTCAATTACATATGAATCATTACATGATTTTGATAAAAAGTCTATTTCATACAATGGACATGTTATTGCAATTAACAAAGAGTCGCTAATTATTCTAGACGAAGCACAAGATCTTGATCCAGTGTATTCGACAGCGCTTTTAGCACTTGGAAAGGTGTATAATTGCGATTTGTATATAGTTGGAGATTTATTGCAATCGATTCAGTATGAACACAATGCATTTAGTTATTTACAATCGTTTCAAGACACTCATATTAACATTATTCAGGAACAAGCAACTAATATCTGTAGAAGATTCCAAAATCCATATATTTGTGACAATATCAATCGATGGGTACCTTTTGCAAAATACGGATTGCCCTCTATTGATCTCTATAAGACCAATAATGATATTGTTGAAGCTAACCATCTGCAATTTATCCATGTCAAAGATTCAAAACTTCGTTCAAACAAAAGCGATGTGTGGATTAACCCAATTATGAAAAAATACCAATATGAGGTTAACGTCAATAATCGAAGCCCTGAGGATTTTCTTATTATCTTTCCTATCTTAAAGATAGGCTCGCCAGCAGTCTTGACTACGCGAATTAATGAGTTTTGGACAAGACGGGAGAATTATAGATCAGACCGATTTGCTATTCTTCATAAGAGCGAGGAAGGAAACTCGATTAATCTTGACGAATCAAAGCATGCAACTCGTATCGTTTCCATTCATTCATCAAAAGGAGATGGGCGTAACGTTGTATTTGTTATAGGATTAAACGAAAGTACTCTACGTACATTTGATGATACCCGCGGTCTTAAGTATGAATCGTTATTTCATGTAGCTATGACTCGCCAAAAGGAAACATTATATATTACTTATGATGATGAAATGCTATGTGATGATATTGGTAGTAGATTTACAGAGCATATAGGTTGTCCAGAAAAATTAAATATTCGGCTATTATCCAATCTTAGATATCGGAATTTACTAGATCGACTATCCAGTAATGAAAACAATTTTCTTGATATGAGAGATGCTATATTTGCGCATACGTCGTATAGATGGGCCAATGATGGTAACGCCAAGCCTAATAGAATTATTGATATGGGGCATCATCATATCCGTTATGGAGCAATGTTTTTATTATTTATAATTGATGCATTTAATAGACTCGATTCAAATGAATCGACTATAAAATTAGCGGATGTAATTAGATGTTTACAAAATAAACAATGGGCAAGCAATGGGGGCATTAGAACAAAACTAACTCAGTTTAGCGCAGAAATTAATGCAAATAGAATTGTACATTTTGGTAAATTTGGTGTTAGCAAACCTATTTCAAATGCTATAGTTAAAACTATGCAACGTGTTAAAGATGTAGTTATTCCGAGAATAGAGCGACGTGAGCATATCAATATTTGCACATATGAAGCATTAGTATTTTATTATATGTTTGAGCTATTTGGAGAAGACGCCCAAGATCATCGACAGTACACATCCGGTTGGCAATCGCCAATCACAGTCAGCGATCTTTACATTATTACAGAAATATACTATGCATCTTATGATAGAACATTACCAGGGCACGATGATTGTCTCTGTAATCAATTATTTGATTCATTAGCATCAAATGAACGATTACAAATAGTAAAAACACTATCAAGAAATCATGTCGATGAAACTATTATTCAAAAGGAGTTTGAGTTTTTAAGAGATCATTATCAATCGCTAACAAATGTTTCTAGAAAATATCGGACTATGCTTAGCTCTGATAAGGATACTACATGGCAATTCTATCAAGATTTTATTTCAGAATATAATCACAAACCCATATGTAAGCAACTATGGTTTATGGATTTTGATCTAAATGGTGGGGATATAGCATTTGTAGGAGTTAAACAGGATACAATTAAGTTAATGTATTTACGACCAACCTTTGGAACATTAAACTACAATTCTCACATTCTAAAATCTGTATATAATGAATACATCCTCAGACGACAATGCAATATTGCTAATTCTATCCGGATAGAACACATTGTATTTTCTACAAAAGAACAAATAATGTTTCCATTTGTATTTGATAGGAAACTATTTGATCAAGCAATTCCTCAAATCGAGCTACATTTTATAGTAGCTATTAAAGAAATCGTGCGGTGGCTAAGATCATCACTAAAGATAGTGTTTGAGTTTAGCATATCAAAAATGATAGAAACTGGCATGGATATAACATTTTTAAACTATAGAAGAATTGCAAATACAGAATGTCTTAGCAATATTAGTGATGACAAAACTGTCATGTATCATAATAAGATTATTGATAGTGATTTACTAAACCCAATATATCAAGATATTGATAATGGTTTAACAAATAGCGACGAGTTTGATCGGCGACTTAAACTAGTATTAGATAGCATTGTATTATCATAAATATATATGTGTTTAATTGAAGAACGTCTATCTGGACCCGACGCTGAATGAAATGGCTAAGTTTGTTCTAAATGAGGCAGACGCGGACGATGAAGCTATCATGAAGAAGCTTGAGGAATATGCTAATTCCGCTTAATTGTGTATAGCTTGCATGTTTTCATTTTTTTGAGCATAAAATTGATGAGATTACAAATAGATTATATCAATCAAGCTAAATTAGCCAATCCTTCCTACGCTCAAAAAATGAAAACATTGAATAACTATCTTGGATTTTGTAAATTCATTGATAATCATCTGTATGTGTCAGCCTATGCCTTTGATAATGTGCTATTTGTATCAAATGATTGCTTAGAGATATTAATCAAACATCTTACCAATATTATTAATGCTATTCAAGAATATAAAATAGGTCAACGTCCGTTAGGTGTTGATTATTTGGAGTTATTGGAAAAGATTGCAAACATTGATCTAAAATCATGGAAAATCCAAAAACACAATCTAGAACAATATATTGATCAAACATACGTAAAGCAAGAAGGTACTACTATTCACATTATTATAAATGATAAGCTTGAACAT
>JACCDQ010894504.1_pt1 | contig 10184 bp, 8 predicted proteins | sample 7446031 | NCBI WGS metagenome assembly JACCDQ01 (sample SAMN15323442, study PRJNA562643) | freshwater metagenome | isolation source: river surface water | place: USA:Blue River Watershed | collected 2017-08-17 | reverse complement strand
GACCTCTAAAAAGCTGGCCATGTGCCAGCTTTTTTGTTTTTCGCGCAAGGTCTTTCTGCGCGCCGCATGAGCCATGGCGGGCTTTGCATCAAAATGCGACAACGTTTGATGCAAAGGATGTTCTCGTGCGGTTCAACTCATTTACAAAAAACAGTGGCTCGGGCTTTGTGCATCCCCTGAGCAGTGAGATCATTTCACACACGCTCTACACCCAGCGACGCGAGTGGCTCAAACAGATGGCAACAGGGGTAGCTGGTATGTCGATGGCTGCCTGGGCCTCCCGTGAAGCCTTGGCACAAGGGGCCAGCACGATGCTGACACGCCCTGGCAAGTTGTCGCCGCTGACGGGGGCGGTCAGCCGTGTGAGTGGCGCCAACACCATGGAAAAAATTACCCCCTACGCCGATGCCAGCAGCTACAACAACTTCTACGAATTCGGTACCGACAAAGCCGATCCCGCCAAATACGCCCACACCCTGCAGACCAAGCCATGGACGGTCGAGATCGAAGGGCTTGTGAAAAAACCTGGGCGTTTTGATTTGGATGACTTGCTCAAACTCAGCCCCATGGAAGAGCGCATTTATCGCCTGCGTTGCGTGGAAGGCTGGTCCATGGTGATTCCTTGGGTGGGTTATTCGCTGGCCGAACTCATCAAGCGTGTGGAGCCCATGGGCAATGCCAAGTTTGTCGAATTCATCACCCAAGCCGATCCCAAAACCATGCCCGGTGTGCGCTCGCGTGTGCTGGATTGGCCTTATGTGGAAGGGCTGCGCCTAGACGAAGCGATGCATCCGCTGACGCTGCTGAGTTTTGGCATGTACGGTGAAGTTCTCCCCAACCAAAACGGTGCACCCGTGCGTTTGGTGGTGCCGTGGAAATATGGGTTCAAGAGCGCCAAGAGCTTGGTGAAGATCAGGTTTGTTGAGAAGCAACCCATCAACTCATGGGGCCGCTCTGCACCACAAGAGTATGGGTTTTATTCGAATGTGAACCCCCAAGTCCACCACCCGCGCTGGAGCCAAGCCACCGAGCGGCGCATTGGTGAAGATGGCCTGTTCGCCAAAAAGCGCAAGACCTTGATGTTCAATGGCTACGAGGCGCAAGTGGGGCAGCTTTACGCAGGCATGGACCTCGGCAAGTCGTATTGATGTGACTGCGGTTCTTCGTCAAACCCTGCAGCATCAAGGCTTCAAGCCGGTGTTGTGGTGGCTCTGCCTGATGCCTTTCATCTGGCTGGTCTGGGGCGCCGCGAACGATGCCTTAGGCGCCAACCCCGCTGAGTATGTGATTCGTGCCACAGGCGATTGGACCTTGCGTCTGCTGTGCGTCACCCTGGCCGTGACGCCTTTGCGTGTGATGGGTGGCTTGCCCGAGTTAGCCAAACTGCGGCGCATGTTGGGCTTGTTCACCTATTTTTATGGGGTGATCCATTTGCTGTGTTACAGCTGGTTGGACATGGGTTTTGAGTGGGCGGACATCGCCAACGACATTGCTAAGCGACCCTTCATCCTGGTGGGTTTTAGCGCTTTCTTGCTGCTCACGCCTTTGGCGTTGACTTCGTTTAACCGCGCGATTCGTTGGCTAGGTGCCAAGCGTTGGCAATGGTTGCACCGACTGGTGTACGTCGTCGCTGTGTTGGCGGTGTTGCACTTCTTCTGGATGCGGGCGGGGAAGAACAACTTTGCTGAGGTGTTTGTGTATGCCGCGGTTTTGTTTGCATTGCTTGCTTGGCGCGTGATTCACTCTGCAAAGTGGCGCGACTTGTTTCGTTCGTGCTGTCTCAGGCGCTGATGTGGCTATGGGCGTACGGCCCCTTCCTCATGCTGGCTGCTCGTCATGGGGGAGGGAAAGAGCCGCCACGAAAGCAAACGCAAAAACTTAACGAACCAACGACTCGCAAGCCATCTGATCCGCCACCGTCTCGCGACGACGAATCACATGCGCCTTACTTCCGTCCACCAAAATCTCAGCCGCACGGCCACGCGTGTTGTAGTTGCTCGACATGGCCATGCAATATGCACCCGTCGATAACACGGCCAGCAAGTCGCCTGCTTGCACGGTGAGTTGACGGTCACGACCCAACCAGTCGCCACTCTCGCACACGGGACCCACCACGTCATATGTCACTGCCTCACCTGCACGTGCTGACACAGGCACGATTTGGTGGAAGGCCTCGTACATCGCAGGACGGGGCAGGTCGTTCATGGCGGCATCGACGATGCAGAAGTTCTTTTGCTCGCCAGGCTTGATGTATTGCACCTCGGTCAAGCACACGCCCGCGTTGCCTACGAGTGAGCGGCCGGGCTCGATCATCAGTTGGCGATCGCCGTAGCCGCGAGCGTCGAGTTTGGCCAACAGTTGTGCCCACAGTTCATCTGCAGCGGGCGGCGTGTCGCCGTTGTAGTTGATGCCTAAGCCGCCGCCAAAGTCGATGTGGTGAATGGCAATGCCTGCTGCTTCAATGGCATCGACCAAATCCAACACGCGGTCCATCGCGTCGAGGTAAGGTGTGCTCTCTGTGATTTGCGAGCCGATGTGGCAATCGATGCCCGTCACTTGCAAGCCGGGCAAGCTGGCCGCGCGTTGGTAAGTGGCCAACGCACGTTCGTGGGCCACGCCAAACTTGTTGCCTTTGAGACCGGTAGAAATGTAGGGGTGGGTTTTGGCGTCGACGTTGGGGTTGACGCGAATGCTCACGGGCGCACGTTTGCCCATGCTGTGAGCCACGTCGCTCAACACTTCGAGCTCGGCTTCGCTCTCCACATTGAAGCAGGCAATGCCCACTTCCAAGGCTTTGCGCATTTCGGCGCGTGTTTTGCCTACGCCAGAAAAGATCACTTTGGAGGCGTCGCCTCCGGCTGCGATGACTCGGTCAAGCTCACCACCAGAAACGATGTCAAAACCACAGCCTGCTTGTGCAAAAACTTGCAACACAGCGAGGGATGAGTTGGCCTTCATGGCGTAGCAAATGCGCGCATTGCGGCCTGCAAAGCCGCGTTGGTACGCTGCGAGCGCGCTGAGCATCGCGGCCTTGGAGTACACAAACAAGGGCGTGCCGTGTGCGTGTGCGAGGTCGGCGAGTTTGACGCCTTCCAGATACAAATCGTTGTATTGGGTGGCTACAAAAGGCGCACCTGCAAGCGTGGTGTGTGTCATCTGACGGCTCTTAAAAATTAACGACCAGCTGCAGAGGCTGCGCTGGCTGGGGATGAAGCTGTGGGTGCTGTGATGTGGTGGGCGGTTGTCGCAGGGGTAGATGCAGCGCTAGAGGCAGGAACAACTGCTGGCGTGGCTGTGATGCTTGGTAGCTGGCGACGCACGATATCTGGCAAGGTCGCGCGTTGTTTGAAATCCGGATCATTAGGCATGGTCAAGGGACCCTTTTGACCACAACCCGAAACAAAGAGGACTGCAGACAGAGCAGAGGCCACACATGCAACAAGGCTTGTGCCTGTGACTAGAATCTTTTTATCAATATCCATAGCCAAATTGTAATGACCGATCTCGAATTCATAGACCGAGCAGAACTTCTGCTTAAAGCCATTGAATTGGCCTGCGACCGAATCAACGATGAGGGCGATACCGATATCGATAATCAGCGTGTGGGCGGCATGATTACCCTCACGTTTGAGAATAAAAGCCAGATCATCATCAACCTACAAAAGCCCTTGCACGAGGTATGGTTAGCTGCTCGCTCTGGGGGGTACCACTTTAAGTTTGATGGTCATCAATGGGCTGATACCAAAGGACAGGGCGAATTCTTTAAGCGCTTGAGTCAAGATGCCACTTCTCAAGCGGGGCAGGTTTTAAGCTTTCATGTCTGATGGTGGTGACGTAAATAAACAAGGGCGCTGTTAGCGCCCTTGTTCATTAGTTCTTAAACAGATCGAGAATCTTTTTCTTCTCGTCGTTAGCCGGTAGTTGTTCATTGCTGCCAGCCGGCTTGACATCCATGCCTAAGCTGCCCACGCCTGCGCCTTTGCTGAATTCGGCATAAGCCCAGTCACCACCTTCATGGCTGAGACCTGCTGGTGGAATGGGATCTGCCACAGGCACGTTTTGTAAAGCGTGTTGCATATAGCTGATCCACACAGGCAGGCTCAAGCCGCCACCAGTTTCGCGGTCGCCTAGCTTGCGTGGGGTGTCGTAGCCAATCCATGTGACGGCAGTGAGCGTGGGGTGGTAGCCCGCAAACCATGCATCCATTGAATCGTTGGTGGTACCCGTTTTGCCGTAGATGTCATTGCGCTTCAAAGTGGCTTGTGCGCGTGCGGCTGTGCCAGAGCGTGTGACTTCTTGCAGCAAACTGGTCATTACAAAGGCGTTACGTGCATCGATGGCGCGAGCTGATTCATCCAAGGGGGGCGGTGTGAATTCAGACAACACCTTGCCCATTTGGTCGGTCACCTTGGTGATGAGATAGGGGTTCACACGGTAGCCGCCGTTGGCAAATACCGAATAGCCAGCGGCCATTTGCATTGGCGTGACTGAGCCAGCACCCAAGGCCATGGTCAGATAAGGCGGGTGTTTTTCCGCGTCAAAGCCAAACTGGGCAATCCAGTCCTGTGCATTTTGTGCGCCCACCGATTGCAGCACGCGAATCGAAATCATGTTTTTCGATTTGGCCAAGCCTTTGCGCAAAGTCATGGGGCCTTCAAACGTGCCATCGTAGTTTTTGGGCTCCCACGGCGCACCACCTGTCACGCTGGCATCAAAGAACAAGGGCGCATCGTTCACCACGGTCATAGGCGTGAAGCCTTTTTCCAATGCGGCTGAATAAATGAAGGGCTTGAAGCTCGAACCCGGTTGACGCCACGCTTGGGTCACATGGTTGAATTTGTTTTTGTTGAAATCAAAGCCGCCCACCAATGCGTGAATGGCACCGTCGCGTGGATCAATGGACACAAACGCGCCTTCCACTTCTGGCAGTTGGGTAATTTCCCAGCCGCCTTTGGCAGTCTTGGTGATGCGCACCAGCGCGCCTGGGCGCAGCTTGATGTTGGGCGCGGCCTTGTCAGACAAGCCCGATTGCACGGGCTGCAAACCTTCGCCCGTGATTTCGAGTACTTCGCTGTTTTGGCGCATCACACGCACTTTCTTGGGGGTGGCTTCGAGCACCACAGCAGCCAGCAAGTCACCCTTGTCTCCTTGCTCAATCAGAGCATCGTCAATCGCGTCTTCCAACTCAGCAGGCTTGGAGGGTAAGTTGATGAAGCGTTCAGGGCCTCGGTAGTGTTGGCGGCGCTCGTAGTCCATGATGCCGCGACGCAGCGCAAAATAGGCTGCTTGTTGGTCGCTGGCGCGAATGGTGGTGTACACGTTCAATCCACGTGTGTAGATCTCGGGGCCGTACTGCGCAAACATCAGTTGGCGAGCCATCTCAGCAACATAGTCGGCATGCGTGTTGAAGCTGCTTGAAGCGGTGCGAATTTTCAGCTCTTCTTGCTTGGCAGCCACAGCTTGTTCAGCTGTGATGAATCCATTTTCTTCCATGCGCTCAATGATGTAGAGCTGACGTGCGCGAGCGCGTTTAGGGTTGACAATTGGGTTGTAAGCCGATGGCGCCTTGGGTAGACCTGCCAACATGGCCGCTTCAGCGATGCTGATATTTTTCAAAGGCTTGCCAAAGTAGGCTTCAGACGCTGCAGCAAAGCCGTAAGCACGGTTGCCTAAATAAATCTGATTCAGATAAATTTCAAAGATCTGATCTTTGGTGAGCATGTGCTCGAGCTTGCTGGTCAGCAAAATTTCATAAATCTTGCGCGTGAATGTTTTCTCTGATGACAGGTACACGTTACGTGCCACCTGCATGGTGATGGTCGACGCGCCTTGGCTTTTAGCACGTCCTAAGTTAGCCAGACCAGCGCGGGCCAAACCGATGTAGTCCACGCCACCGTGTTGGTAAAAACGAGCATCCTCAATGGCCAACACTGCGTCTTTCATCACCTTAGGGATATCTTTGAAGGGTGTGAGGTTGCGCTTTTCTTCACCAAACTCACCAATCTGTGTACCTTCAACCGAGTAAACCCGCATCGAGAGCTTCGGGCGGTAGTCGGCCAGGTCAGAGATGTCGGGCAGTTGTGGGTAGGCCATCGCAAGGGCGACGGCAACCAATAGCCCCACTACCAAGGCGAGTGCAGCACCAATGCCAAAGGTCCACAACAAGACGTGGCTCAGCAAAGAGCGGGGCGCAGCGGGTGCTGCAGTGTGTTCTTTCGAACCTTCAGGGGGGTGGTTTTTCGCCATAAGTGAGAAGGATTATAAAAACACGCTTTCATCACAAAAGTCTCGAGTCAAACACCTCCGCAAGCGCCTGTCAACGGGTTGAAATTCAAAGCATCTAGACCCTTTGCAAAAGGATATGTCTCATGCGTTGGACTTCATGGCTACCCCGCTCACGCCCGCGCCGCTTCAGTGTGTTGGGGTTGGATGTAGGGCCAGATGCTTGTAGTTTGGTGGTGCTCAGTGGCTCGCCAAGCCAGCCTGATGGGGTGTGTTGTGCGGAGCGTTTAGAGCTACCAGACGGGTTGGTCACAGATGGTGAGGTGTTGCAGTCGGTGGCGTTGGGTTTATGGCTACGTCATTTCCTAGAAGCTGGCGACTACCAGCCCGAGTGGGCCTATTTGGGATTGGACAGTGCTTGTATATCCAATCACCTCGTCAGTTTGGCTGCCGATTTGTCCCCAGATGATGTGGTTTTTCAGTTGCAAGCAGAGGTGCAGTCGCTGTTACCTGCTTATGCGCCTGAGGTGTGCATCGATTACAGCTTGGATATAGCCCCTTCAGCGATTGGAGAGCAGCGCTATTTGGTGCAAGCTGCGCCACGCTTGCGTGTGGAGGCTTTGCAACGTGTCGCTCACCATGCAGGTTTGAAAGTGGCAGTGGTGGAGCCCCGCCAGGATGCCGCACGACGGACGGAACAAAGTCATGCTTTGGGAGCTTTGCCTCAAGCCAGTGCCGCATTGGCATTGCAGTGTGATGAAGCGTTTGGCTTGGCCTTGCGTGCTTGGCACGATGAGGGCACTAATTTTTTGCCTCATCGCGAAGACACGCAGCATGTGTTGCGCCGAGCTTGGTTGTTGGGTGTGGCGGTGTGCGCCATGGGGGGTGCATTTTTGGCGGCTGGCTTTGCCATCGTCATGACGTCTGCCGCTGACAACAAACAGCCGTCGATGACTGATGTGACGGTTTCCGCGCGCGCCTTTGAGGACGCGCAAAAAGCGAACATGCAGGCCAAAGCACAGCAAGACCGCTACGCGGAGCAGGTGCGTTGGCTCAAGGCTCGCCAAGAATTGCAATCTCAAAGTTTGCAATGGAGCCGTGTGCTCAGCCATGCGGCGCATGGCGTGTGGGTGGCCAGCGTTAAACAACAAGGCACACGGTGGACGGTGCAAGGTGAAGCCTTGTCGTCTAAGCATGCACAGCAATTCGTGCAGCAACTCAAAGTGCTTGATATTTGGGCGCGAGCCCCAGAGTTGCCGCAGTTGCAAGTCATACCTGCGGTGTCGACCACGGGTCTGCCTGTCTGGCAATTTCGCATCGAAGCTGATTTGAAAGTGGGGGTGTGATGAAAGGTTTGATCATTGCTCTGCCGCAGCTGGACATGCGCCATCCTTGGCTTTGGCCTCGTGCTTATCAATACGCTTTGTTTGTCGGTGCGGGTGTTTTGGGGGCGCTGCTGCTCACCCCGTGGTGGCTACACAGCTGGCAGTCATGGGACGACGCGAGCCAGGCCAAGGCTGAGTTGGTGGCGCAACAAGCATCTACACAAGCGTTGCGCGCACAGACTGCACAGCTGTTGCAAATGTCCAGTCAGCCGCACATCGCTTTTGTCGACCCATCCACGCTGAGTCACTTGGCGCAACAGCAGGGCTTGCAGTTTTCCCATGTCGGTTTAGAAAAACCGCAACACAGTCCAGCAATGGCGGCCTTACACATGCAGCAATTGCCGCTGCACCTGAATGTGCAGGGCTCGTGGGAGGGGTGGCTCAATTGGTTGTCCCAGTGGCCCATATCGGCGCCTGGTGTGACCATGTCTTCACTTGAACTCAAGGCGGACCCGCGTGGTGGCATTTCTGCGCAAGTGTTGGCAGTTGCGCCGCAGTCAACTGCAGCGGACGCTGCGTTTGAACTCTCGAGTGTGAATTTAGATGATTTGGCTTCTAACGACCCGTTCAATGCACAAACGTGGACGAATGCCCAACGCACCCACGCCGAGCAGCACCCCAGTTATGCCCGTTTGGTTGCGCCTGAGTTGCTCAGACCGCGTGACTTACTGGAAACCTTTTCACGCGATCGTCTGCAGTATGTGGGGCAAATTGCATCAAGGGGTGAGGTGGAGGCCTTGGTGAAAGTTCTGCCACCTACAGGGGTTAAAAAAGAGGTGCCCATGATGAGCGTGCATCGTGTACGCGTGGGGCAACACTTGGGTCAGGACTTTGGCAAAGTGCTGGCGATTGAACCCGATCACTTGGTTGTGCAAGAACTGGCGCTGAACCCTTCGGGTGAATGGCACACCCGTGAGGTGCGTTTGCCATTGCATGAGGCTGCGCCATGAGCAGTCAGTTGGTGCGTGGGCTGTTGATGCGTTCTCAGCATATGGCGGCAACGTGTCGTGGTGTTGTGTGCATTTGTCTTTGGTTGTTAAGTGTGGTCATGTCGCCACTAAGTAGCCAAGAAATCAAGCCCGCCTACACCGGTGCGCCCATGTCGATGAATTTTCAAAACATCGAAGTGCGCACCGCCTTGCAAATCGTTGCCGATTTCACTGGGCTCAACATCATCACGTCTGACAGTGTCACGGGTTCGCTGACTCTCAAACTACACAAAGTGCCATGGGATCAAGTGCTGGACATCATGGCGCAAGCCAAGGGCTTGAGCGTGCGCAGGCAGGGCAATGTCATTTGGGTGGCTCCGCGTGCCGAAGTGGCGGCGCGAGAAAAGCTGGAATATGAAAGCAAACTCGCTGCGCAAAACCTAGAGCCCATGCAAACGCGAGGCTTCGCGCTTAACTACGCCAAGGCGGTGGATGTGCTCACACAAATTCAAGGCGGCACGGTGTTGCCTGCGATACCCATGGTGGGTAGCTATGGTGCAGGAGCTGGCGCTTACGGTGGTTTGAGTGGTTTTGGTAGTGCAGGCCTAAGTTACGCACCGCCCATCAACTCAGCACCTTTCAGCCTGTCATCCATGGGCGGCAGCTCACGCATCCTCAGCACACGCGGCAGCGCTATGGCTGAGGTGCGCACCAATCAACTCTTTGTCACCGACATTGCCGAGCGCCTTGACCAAGTGGCGCAGATGATCGCCAAGATCGACGTTCCCTTGCGCCAAGTGATGATTGAAGCGCGCATCGTGCAAGCCAGCGACACATTTGGCCAAACCCTGGGTGTGCGCTTGGGCGGCATGGGTCAGGGAGGTCCCCAAACCGTGTGGGGGCCGACCAATACCAACGTCATCGCCAATGCCAACCCCACGGCACAGCAAGGCACCAGCTTCAACATCGCCGACAAAGCGCTGGACACCACAGGCAGTTTTGTGAATTTGCCCGCAGCCAGTCTGAACGGTTTTGCATCCGCCAGCTTTGCAGTCTCCATCTTCAACTCAGCCAAGAACCGTTTTCTGAATCTTGAGTTATCGGCATTAGAGGCCGATGGCAAAGGCAAGGTGGTCTCTAGTCCCCGCGTGGTTACAGCCGACCAAGCCAAAGCCGTGATTGAGCAGGGCACAGAGCTTCCCTACCAAGTTGCTGCTGCCAGCGGTGCATCCACCTTGGCGTTTCGCAAAGCCAACCTCAAGCTGGAGGTCACGCCGCAAATCACGCCCGAGGGCGGCATCGTGTTGGACCTTGATATTTCCAAGGACAACGTGGGCCAAATCACCCCTGCGGGTTTTGCCATCGACACCAAGCACGTCAAGACCCAAGTGCTGGTGGAAAACGGCGGCACGGTCATGATCGGTGGCATTTACGAGACCAGCGAGCAAGAGGACGAGTACAAAGTGCCGCTCTTGGGCGACATCCCTGTGCTGGGCTATTTGTTCAAAAACCGCCGCACCGCCCAAGCCAAGCAAGAGTTGCTGGTCTTCATAACGCCTAAGATGCGCGATAACAGTGCGGTGGCACGTTGAGAAAGCATATGTTGTTGGTTTTGGTGGGTCTGCCGGGTTGCGGCAAAACGACCGTG
>JACCDQ010486637.1_pt1 | contig 10185 bp, 10 predicted proteins | sample 7446031 | NCBI WGS metagenome assembly JACCDQ01 (sample SAMN15323442, study PRJNA562643) | freshwater metagenome | isolation source: river surface water | place: USA:Blue River Watershed | collected 2017-08-17 | reverse complement strand
GGAAGCGGACCGAGCCGTCGGCATAGGGGCGGGTGTCACCGTCGGAAGGCTGGAGGCCCGAGGTGTTGTCGAAGGCGTAGTTGAGCGAGGTCTGCCAGACGAGGTTCTCGTTGATCTTGGCCAGATACTCGACGTCCACGGTGTAGGAGCGCTGGAGCTGCCGCGCGTCGTTGCTCAGCGAGGTGCCGTAGTCGATCGGCGCGAACATGTCGTAGAGCGGGTAGAAGTTCGCCGCGGTCGCGGTGCCGGAATAGCCGAGCGAGGTGAGATAGGCGCGGTTGGCCGAGTCCGCGGTCGTGGTCAGCCGGTTGATGCCAGCCTGCGCGGCTAGCGCGCCGGGCTGCAGGTAAACCTTGGAGTTCACCAGGGACCGCACGGGATAGGAGCTGAGGTAGAAGCGCTCGCGGTCGATCTTTTCCAGATCGACGCTGATCTGCTGGTTGGGCGTGGGCCGCCAGATGGCGGACATGCCGGCGTAGAGCTCGTTGAGGTATTCGAAGTCCCGGGCGCCGCCGGTATCAATGCCGCCCACGCCAACGCGGTAGGCGAACTTGTCGTTCACGACCTGGTTGGTGTAAACCTCGCCCTTGTAGTAGCTGTCGTTGCCGACGCTGACCTTGACGTCGGTGAAGTTGCCGCTGAACACGGGCTTGGCGGTGACCGTGTTGATGATGCCGCCCGGACGGACGGCGCCGAAGAAGATGGCGGCCGGGCCCTTGATGACCTCGACCTGGTCCATGTTCCAGGTCGTCATCAGCTGGCGGCGATACTGGCCGTTGCGATAGGCGATCAGGCCGGTGAAGCCGCGTATGACCGCGCGGGATTCGTTGACCGGGTTGGTGAGCACGCCGGGCACCATGTTGAGGACTTCGCGGACTTCATTCAGGCCAGTGTCGGAAATCAGCTCGCCGGTGACGACGCTGATAGCGAGCGGCGTGTCGCCGATCTTGGTGCCGATGCCGGTGGCGGAAATCGCATTCGTGGCGCGATAGCCTTCGGCCTTGCTGGACGTGACGACGAAGTCGTCGAGGGTGATCACCTCGGAGCCTGCGGTGGTCGTCGGGGCAGAGCCGGTGGCGGCGGTCTGGGCAAAAAGGCCGGTGGCGGCCGTGGCCAAAAGGCCGGTATGAAGCAGACGGATGAGAGCGGAGGTTCTCATGTTTGGGTTAGGGGCGTGGTGTTGGGGAGGAAAGCACCCGCAGGGTAGTCGGGCACTCGGATTCTGGCCCTAGGTGTGATTTTTCCCTCGCGAAGACGATGGCTTCAATTTCTAACCGTTAGTAAGCCCCATGCCCAAGCCCCCGACGATTCGCAGTCTCGCGCAGCAGCTCGGCCTCTCGGTGGCCACGGTCTCCGAGGCGCTGCGCAACAGCCCGCGGGTGCAGGAGCAGACACGGCTGCGTGTGCAGCGCGCCGCGGACCAGGCGGGCTACCGGCCGAATCCGCTGCTCGGGGCCACGCTCTCGGCGCTGCGCCGCTCGCGCCACCAGGGATTCAGCGGCGTGCTCGCGCTGGTGGACGTGAGTCCCGACGGCAGCACCGACCTGATGCTGTTCCATCGTGAGGTCGCCCGCGGCGCGGAGAAGCGCGCGCAGGAACTGGGTTTCCGCACCGAACTCTTCTGGGTCGGCCCCAAGGCGCCGGCGCTCTCGGTGGCCCGGCTCAACGGCGTGCTGCGCGCCCGCGGCATCCACGGCGTGATCTTCCTGCCCTTCGACCGGCGCCAGGACTTCATTAACTTCGATCTCTCACAGACGGCGGCCGTCGGCATGGACCACCGCCTGCTCAATCCGAGTCTGCACACGATCCAGCCCGACCACTATCTTTCGATGCGGCATGCGCTGGAGCTGCTCACCGCCCGCGGCTACCGGCGCATCGGCCTCTGTCTTGAGGCCCGCAAGGACGAGCGCGTGGATCACAAGTGGAGCTCGGGCTTCATCTCGTTCTACCGCGTCAGCGGCCACAAGCTCGAGGTCCCGCCCCTCATCGCGCCGAAGCTCGAGGCCAAGGTCTTCAACGCCTGGTTCAAAAAAAACTCGCCCGACCTGGTAATCGGCCACGAGCAGGCCATGGTGGACTGGCTCGGCGCCCTGAAACAACGCGTGCCGGACGACGTCGGCTTCTTCCGCATCAACGTCACCGAGCGCTCAAAACCCTGCGCCGGCCTCGACCTGCGCCCGCAACAGCTGGGCGCCACGGCGGTGGAGACTGTGGTCGGCATGCTGCACCGCCGCGAACAGGGCTCCCCGCCCTGCCCCACCAGTATCTCTATCGACGCCGTGTTCGCCGACGGTCCGACCCTGAAGCCCGTCGCAACCTGAGAGGCCGGCGGGTGCGTCCGGCAGCGTTGGCCGGACGTAGTTTGTGCATCCATGTCTTCGTTGCCGCTCATTGCTCTCGCGCTCGCCGGCCTGTGCGTCCTCTTCGGGCTGCTCTACCTGCTCTGCCGGAAGCTGGACAACTACGGCTTCGTGGACGTCGCATGGGCCTATGCCTTCGCGCCGCTCGCGGTGTTCTACGCGTGGTTCGGTCCGGGCTGGTTTCTGCGGCGTTTCACCGTCGCGGCCCTGGGCGTGCTCTGGAGCGTGCGGCTGGGCTCGCATCTGCTGAAACGCGTCGCCGCCCACCACCCGGCCGAGGACGGCCGCTACGTCCAGTTGCGCCGGGACTGGGCCGGCAACTTCGGCCCAAAGATGGCCGGTTTCTTCCAACTGCAGGCTGCTTCGGTCGTGCTGCTCGGCGTGGCGTTTCTGCTGCCGGCGTTCAACTCCGCGCCGCGCTTTCATCTGCTGGAGATTGTCGGCGTGTGCCTGTGGTGTGTCGCGCTTTACGGCGAGGCCATGGCCGACGCCCAACTTGCGGCCTTCAAGCGCAACCCGGCGAACAAGGGGCGCGTGTGCGACGTCGGCCTGTGGCGCCTCAGCCGGCACCCGAACTATTTCTTCGAGTGGCTAGTGTGGGTCGCCCTCTTCGTTTTCGCCCTCGCCTCGCCGCACGGTTGGGTCGCGGTCATCGGCCCGGCGAGCATCTTGTATCTGCTCCTGCGCGTAACCGGCATCCCGCTGACCGAGGAGCAGGCCGTCCGCTCCAAGGGCGACGCCTACCGCCGCTACCAACAGACCACCAGCGCCTTCATCCCATGGTTCCCGAAACGACCCGTCTCCGCCACGAACGCCCGCTGACTTCCGCCACCCACCCCGACCGGGGTGCCGGGCGTCCGCCTCAACCTGATTTGTCCATGATCGACCGTCTGCTCGAAAAAAACCTTCTGCCCGACTGGCTCATCCGCATCGGCATCCGCCGGCTGCTGCGTCAGCGGCTGCGCGAGATCGCCCATCCTTCGCCGGAGATCCAGGTGGCTCAGTTCGCCGAGTCCCTTCGGGAGATGCCCATCGCGATCAACACCGCGGAATCCAAGGAACAGCACTACGAGGTGCCGACCGCCTTCTACCAGCGTTGCCTCGGCCCGCGCCTGAAATACTCCTCCTGCTTCTACGAACGCGGCGACGAAACCCTCGCGCAGGCGGAAGAGCGCATGCTCGCGCTCACCTGCGAACGCGCCCGCCTGGCCGACGGACTCGACATCCTCGAGCTCGGTTGCGGCTGGGGCTCGCTCACACTCTGGATGGCGGAAAAATATCCGCGTGCCCGCATCATCGGCGTCTCCCACTCGCGCACGCAACGCGAGCACATCCTCGGCGAGGCGAAGCGGCGCAACCTCCCCAACGTCGAGATCATCACCTGCGACATGAACGACCTGGACCTGCTGCCCAACGCCTTCGATCGCGTGGTCTCGGTCGAGATGTTCGAGCACATGAAGAACTGGCCGCGCCTCATGGGAAACATCGCGCGCTGGCTCCGCGCGGAGGGCTGCTTCTTCGCCCACGTCTTCACCCACTCGCGCTTCTGCTACCACTTCGAGGCGCGCGACGAAACCGACTGGATGAGCCGGTATTTCTTCACCGGCGGCCTGATGCCCGCGCACGCGCTGTTTCCGGAGTTTCAGGACGACCTGCAGCTCGTGCAGGATTGGAAGGTCAACGGCCGACACTACGGACAGACCGCCGAGCTCTGGCTGCAGAACCTGGATGCGCACCGCACCCAGCTCATGCCGCTGTTCGAGCAGACCTACGGCGTGAAGGATGCGCTGAAGTGGTGGGCCTACTGGCGCGTGTTTTACCTCGCTTGCGCCGAGCTGTGGTGGTTCCGCGACGGCGAGGAGTGGCACGTGAGCCACTACCTGTTCCGCAAGCCGTAAGGCCGCTCAGTAGTTCGGCCAGATGCCGGGCGTGATCAGCTCGAGCAGATGCCCATCGGGATCGCGGAAATACACGCTGCGTCCGCCGCGCTCCCACTTGGTCTCGCTCTCGATGGTGATGCCGCGTTCGCGCAGCCGCACCAGCCAGGCGTCGTAGGCGGCCGGCGTCACCGCAAAACCGATGTGCTGCGGCCCGGTGCCGTCGTGCGACGGGATGACACCTCCGGGCACCGTCGTGGGCTGCAGGGTGCCGCCCCGCTTGAACAGCAGGAGAACCTGCCGCTCACCGGCCTTGAACGACTGGAAGCGCACGGGATCACCGGTCATCGGCTCCAGCCCCAGCTCGTCCCGATAAAAGGCCGTGGCCCGCGCCACATCCTCGACATACAGGATGCTCTCGACGATCCCGGTGATGGGTGGCGGAAGACTCATGCGCGCAGCATGCCTGCCCCGGGAGGAAATGGCAACCCTCCGGCCCGTCCGGCCGTATCATGCGCATGCGACTCCGCCTCCTTGCCCTGTTCAGCCTGATCGCCCTGGCCGCAAACGCGGAGGTTGACGCTCTGCTCCGCGACGCCCAGGCCGCCGAAGCGCGGCTCGATTCCGCCCGGGCCCTCGAGCTGTTTCTCCAGGCCGATGCCGCGAAACCAAACGACGCCTTCATTCTCCAAAAGATCGCGCGGCAGTATTCGGATCTCACCACCGAGCAACCCACGGTCGACGAGAAGAAGCGCTACGCCCAGACCGCGCTCGACTACGCCCTGCGCGCCGTCGCCCGGGAGCCACAGAACCCGGTGAACGTGCTCTCGCTCGCCGTCTGCCACGGCAAGCTCGCCGTCTATAGCGACACCCGCACGAAGGTCCGCTACTCGCGGCTCGTGAAGGAGGAAGCCGAGCGCGCCCTCACGCTCGATCCCAACTACGCGTGGGCCCACCACATCCTCGGCCGCTGGCATCACGAAGTCTCCGCCCTCGGCCCCGCGGCACGCTGGGCCGTGCGCCTGTTCTACGGCGGCCTGCCCGACGCCTCGCCCGAGGCGGCGGTGCGCCACTTGGAACGCGCCGTCGCACTCGAGCCCGACGAACTCAACCACCATCTCGAACTCGGTTTCGCCTATGCCGCCGCGAAGCGCCCGCGCGAGGCCGAGTCCGCCTGGCGCCGCGGCCTCGCCATGCCCGACCGCGGCCGCCACGACGCCGTCGCCAAGCAGCGCGTGCGCGCCGCGTTCCCGGCGTCAGGTTAACACCAGCACGATCGCTGCGAGCATGAGTCCTGCGCCGAGGAGACGGTTGCGGAGCACACCGGGCGCGAGGTGTTGTTCGCGGCTCTCGAACCAGTGGCCGATGGCCCAGACCGCAGCCACGCTCACGAGCCCGCGCGCGCTGAAGACGATGTTCACCGCCGTGGCCCCGCCCCAGACGCCGATGGCCAGCACGATGCCGGCGTTGTTCAGGGCCATGAGCACCGAACCGCCGCCGACCCAGCGCCAGGCCTGCGCGTCCATCTTCCACAGCGGCGCGCTGAAGGCCGGGATCAGCGCCAGCGAATAGAGCGCCGCAAAGCCGAACATCGCCGGCCCGAAGGCCGCGAAACCCCAGGCCGGCGCCCATTTTTGGATGAGCACATCGCTCAGGCCATAGCACGACGCGCTCAGCCACGCCAGCAGCACGGTGAGCCCGATGCGCCGGTGCGCGCCCCGGCCCTCGCCGAGGTGGAGCAGGATCACCGCGCCCGCGCTGAGGGCGGCGCCGATCCACCAGCGCAGCGGCATGTCGCCCGCGCGCAGCAACATCGTGAACAGCGCCACCATGATCACCTTGCTGCCCATGACAGGCGTGGTGACGCTCACGTCTCCGTGCTTGAGCGCGAGAAAGATGGCCGCCTGCCCGAGCAGAAAAAAAGCCCCGGTCACCGCCGGTTGCCAGTAAAGCGCCGGCGCGGCGACCGGCCGGCCCGAGAAAAGCCAGAAGACGAGGAACACCAGGCAGCCCGTCCAGTTTGCCACGAAGGTCGTGCGCCACACCCCGACGCCGAGCTCCGCCGCTCGCTTGAACATGAGCGCCGCCACCACGTAGGTGAAGGCGCAGACCAGCGGGATCAGCAGGTGCCAGGAAAAGGTCATCGCCCGGCAAAAAGCCGGACCCGCGGGTCCGGCTCAAATCTAATCCGACGGTGCGACCCGTTCAGAGCGCCTTCTTGAGGACCGCCTCGTATTGCTCATGCGACATCGCGCCGCTCTTCTCGTGCAGGATCTTGCCGTCGCGGCTGATCAGGAAAGTGGTGGGAATCGAGTCAAAGCCGCCAAAGGCAGCCACCGTGTCGCTGTCGCCCATGACGATCGTGTAGTTCATGGCGTTTTGCTCGACGAATTTCTGAACATGTTTCGGGCCCTTCTGGTCGAGGGAGACCCCGATGATGACGACGCCATCCTTGCCGTATTTCTTCTGCATCTCGATGTAGCCCGGGATTTCCACGCGGCAGGGACCACACCACGTGGCCCAGAAATCCACGACCACGACCTTGCCCTTGAGGGAAGCGAGGCTCACCTCCTTGCCGGCGAGGTCCTTGAACGTGACGGCCGGCGCGGACTGACCGACGACCGAGGCGGAAGCGGAGCCGGCCAGCAGGGCCAGCCCGAGGGCGAGAAGAAGGGAGCGCAGCAGGGTTTTCATAATCGTGAAATTAAGAGACACCACAGCCGGTTTTGTTCCCGAACCGCGAAGCGAAGGCGGACGGCTCAGACCTTGGACGCGGCCTCGGCGGCCGCACCCTCGGTGGCGAGCATCTCGACAAACTTCTTCATCGCAGGCGTGAGCACGCGGCCCTTGCGATGAAGGATCGCGAGCGGACGGGTGAACTCCTTGCCCTTGAACGGAATGATCGCGAGCGTGCCCTGCCGCAGCTCCTGCTGGACGGTCGCCTGCGGGACGATGGCGATGCCGTGGTCGATCTCGACGGCGCGCTTCACGGTCTCGATGTTGTCGAACTCCATGACGGGCGTGATCTCGAGCTTGTTGTCGCGGAAGATCGAGTCCACGGCCTTGCGGGTCGGGATGTCGGGGTCGAAGCCGATGAACTTGTGGCCGGCGAGCGTCTTGAGGTCCACGTCGGTCTGCTTGGCCAGCGGGTGGTTGGGGTGCGTGATGAGCACGAGCCGGTCGTTGCGGAACGGCAGCATCTCGATCTGGCGCTGCTTCTGCGGGAAGGCCACGAGGCCGAAGTCCACCGCGTTGTGCAGGATGTCCTCATACACGAGGTTCGAGCGCCGGTATTCAATGCGGACGTTGACCGACGGGAAAGCCTGGAGGAAGCGCTTCACGTAAGGCGGCAGCTCGTGCAGGCCGATGGAGTAGATGGTCGAGATGCGGATCGTGCCGCTGATGACCTTCTTCATCTCCTGCAGCTCGCTCTCGAGCTTCTCATAGACGTGCAGGATTTCCTTCGCCGCCTCGTAGATGCGCTGGCCCTCGCGCGTCAGGTTGAACTGCTTCTGGCTGCGGTCGATCATGAGCGTCTTGAAGTTCCGCTCCATCGCGCGAGCCTGCTGGCTCACCGCCGACTGGGTGATGCCGTTCAGTTTGGCAGCCTTGGAAAAGCTCTTGGTCTCGACCAGATCCGCGAAGATTTTGAAGTTCTCGATTTGCATACGTCGTGTATGTTGCAGACCCAGCATAACGCTAACTTATCACCAATCCATCTTAAAAGAGCCGCTCATAGATGTTTATCGATTACGAGACCTTCCGCCTGCGGGCCGACACATTGCTGGCGCGAATAGCCGCCACCTGCGCCACCGCGGGGCGCAATCCTGCCGAGGTCACGTTGCTGCCCGTGACCAAGACTCATCCTGCCGCCGCCGCCGAGTATGCGGCGCGCCACGGCTTTGCCGCGGTCGGCGAGAATCGCGTGCAGGAAGGCGTCGAGAAACGTCCGCAGGCGCCCACCGCCCTCCGCTGGGAGCTGATCGGCCACCTCCAGTCCAACAAGGCGAAGCTCGCCGCCAGCCACTTTGATCGCATCCAGAGCGTGGACAGCGAGAAGCTGCTCACCGTGCTCAACCGCGCCGCCGGCGAACTCGGCAAAAAACTGCCGGTGCTCCTCCAGATCAACGCCGGCGACGATCCCGCCAAGTTCGGCGCCGAGCCGGCCGACGCCGACCGCCTGCTCGACACCGCCCTCGCCCTGCCCCACCTGCGGGTGGACGGACTGATGACGATCGCCCCGCTCTCCGACGACCCGGCCGTGGCCCGCCGCACCTTCGCCCGGCTGCGCGAGATCCGCGACCGCCTCGCCACCCGCACCGGCGCGCCCCTGCGCGAACTTTCCATGGGCATGACCGGCGACCTCGAGGCCGCCATCCTGGAAGGCAGCACGCTCGTCCGCATCGGCACCGCGCTCTACGGCCCGCGGTGAAAGCCGGCCGGCAAGGCCAGAAAATTTTTGGCGTTGGCCGACATTTTCCCCGTTGCGCGGAGCGCCCGCGCCAGTTGTCTGTGAAGGCGTGGAAGGAACCGGATTCACGCCCGAACAAAGGACCACGTTCGCCCGCCTGCTGGACGACACGTCGCCCGCGGTGCGCCAGTCGCTGCTCGCCCACTTCATGAAGCACGGGCGCGAGAGCGTGGATTTCCTGCGCCACCTCGCCAGCCGGCCCGACCACGCGCTCGCCGCCCACGCCGGCTGGTTCCTCCGGGAGCTCGACTACTCCGACCCGGTGACGGAGTTCCGCGGTTTTATCCGTTCGCTCAACTACGAGCTCGAAACCGGCGCGCTGCTGTTGAGCCGCACGATCAACCCCGACATCGACATCGGCGCCAGCTGCGTGCAGCTCGACACGATGGCCGGCCGCTGCCGCGAACTGATCGCCGAGCCGGCCACCGTGCGCGAGAAGTGCCGCGTGATCAGCCGCGTGCTGTTCCACGAATACGGCCTCCGCGGCAACACCGACCACTACGCCGACCCGCTCAACAGCTTCCTCGACCAGGTGCTGATCCGCCGCAAAGGCATCCCGGTCTCGCTCTCCATCGTTTACCTGCTGGTGGCGGAGCGCCTCGGCCTCTCCCTTGAGCCCGTGGCCCTGCCCGGGCACTTTGTGGTGGGCTGCTACGCCGAGGAGCTGCCGTTCTACATCGACCCGTTCAACTCGGGCAGTTTCATCAATGCCGGCGAAGCCGTCGCCCTGCTGCGCAAACAGACCACGAATCCCACCCTGGCCGATCTCGCCCCCACCCCCGTGCGCGAGGTGCTCTGCCGCTGCTGCCGCAACCTGGTGAACCACTACTCCGCCGCCAACGACCCCGACCGCGCACGGCTCTTCGCCGAGTTCGTCGCCGAGTTCGAGGCGACCTACGAGCGGCACACGACGTGATTTTGGGCCGGGAATTTCCGATTTCGATTTTGCACGCCGCCGCACCGACTGCCTCAATCGACAATCTGAAACCTGCAACCGATCCTCGCGACGTCCTGACCATCGCCGACCTTGACGGCTGGTCGCACCCCGGCCCCGCCCTGGCCGTGCTCGGGCATCCGATCAAGCACTCGGTCAGCCCGGCGATGCACAACGCCGCGCTCGCCGTGATGGCGCAAAACGACTCCCGCTTCGCCGCGTGGAAATATTTCCGCTTCGACGTGCCGCCCGAGCAGCTGCCGTCGGCGCTCACGCAGCTGCACGCCGCCGGGTTTCACGGCCTCAACCTCACCGTGCCGCACAAGGTGCTGGCCGTTGAACTCGTCGCGGAAATCGATCCGGCGGCCCGGGCCATCGGCGCGGTCAACACCCTGCGCCGCACCGCCGGCGGCTGGAAGGGCTTCAACACCGATGGCTATGGCCTGGCCACCGCGCTGAAGGCCGATCTCGGCGTGGAGCTGGCCGGCGCCCACGTCATCCTGCTCGGCGCCGGCGGGGCCGCCCGCGGCGCCGCGGTCGAGT
>JACCDQ010857193.1_pt1 | contig 10186 bp, 5 predicted proteins | sample 7446031 | NCBI WGS metagenome assembly JACCDQ01 (sample SAMN15323442, study PRJNA562643) | freshwater metagenome | isolation source: river surface water | place: USA:Blue River Watershed | collected 2017-08-17 | reverse complement strand
TCCAGACGAACAACATCCGCCTTATATTGAAAATGCTTCAACTCAAATCCGTCGAAAAACATAGGAGGGTCGATTTTATGAATCGTGACATTTGGTTGGTTTTTGATATCATCCCAATATTTGTTTCCAACGGGTTCCTTCGCATTATAGATTCGAATGGCGTAGTCTGGCATATATTGTATCATCGAATGGACGCAACGATGATGAAAATTATAAAATTCAGTTTCACCGAAATAAAGTAGATGAATCACCTTCGGAATTTCTGCGGTGGGGTCTTTCGGGTACAATGAACCCAAATTCGCGATAGCCGAACTTTTAATTGAGTCAGGCAGTTCAGATTCACCATCATTCACACCATTGGGAGCATTGGGTGGTGGGGATGGTGTATCTACGATTTCTTCATATTGTTTTATGGAGAGCGCAGGGTTCACGATGAAATTAGAACACGCACGATAAAACCGCACAAAATTCGTGTCGCGTTTGTTGTACGTTGGAAAATACTCGAGATACATATCCGCGACCGCAATGAGTTTTTCGTGTTTCTTGTAATAATGATGCTGATTGTGTATTTCTTGAAGCATTTGGTTTCGGTCCATATACTTACAACTATTCTGGTAGTAATTATACTGAAGTTTCTTGAATGACGCCTGTGACTTTTCACTTTTACTAGTAAGGTCAGTCTCAATCGTCGATTCATTCATTTCATTCATACTGTCAGATACCAAACAATATTTACCCCATGCCATTCCACGTGACATACAATGAGTCGCACTTTCATCGCATTCATTCATCATTATTAAAAAATAGTCATCATACCCGTCTTCTTTAATTACTCCAGCAGAAATCATTTGGTCCCACGAGTTTGTTGGTTCTATGGTATACTGTGCGTGACGCTGTTTGTCTCGACATATATCATCTATAGCAACAATCGTATCTTCGTCACGCACTAAACGGTGGGAGTTCAATATATCTTTAATTGGAATATCATCTTGATGTCCTCCATCAATGAAAATAAAATCAAACCGTAAGGGTGGTGCTGTTTTGGGATTTTTCATTCGGTGTGCTACTTGTTCTTCATAGTTAGGAACTGTCGTTGTACTGTCACCGGTGACAAGTGTATGACGTCCGGGAAATACGGAGTCGATATAACGTTTGGCCGCAAAAACATGCGCGTATTCCCCTAAATCAAAACTAACAACTTTTGTTTCAGGGGGCGTAACTGCGAGAAACAATAGTGCGGAATGACCACCATTAAAACCAATTTCCATAATGGATGTGGGATTTCTCTTTTCTACGAGTTCACGAAGACGGTCCATCTGAGCGCGTATTTGAAATGAACCGCCTTCTACAACGTGATATTCAGAAAGTACATTTTTCAAACCTTCAAGAAGTATTGGAAGGTCGGTCGCGCAAGTACGTTCAATATTTTCACTATATCGCGTATTCAACATTATACAATTTTTATGCAATGTATTGAATTGTATAATGAAAGAAGTATGTTTATGTTTATATGTGTTTATGATAATTACTTGTTGTTTGAACTCACATAATTTGGATTCGGTTTCTGTATCATTTTTGATTTTATTTCACCAGTCTCGGCATCTTTCCAAACGACGACTTCCTCATAAAATTCCGGTTCTTCAAATGGTTTGTATTGAAGATGATGACGGGCGCAAAGAATATGATAGATAATTGTGTCGTCATTTCCCCATTGCGCGTATTGCTCACCATCCATTTCATATGTATATTGCTGCCCTCCTGTTTTAAAGTTGATTACAGCATATGTAATAGTTGCTGATTTTGTAGGATTAATATAGATGCTTTGTAAATCAATATATATATCCGGGTCGGTAGTTCCAATACTCAATCGTAACATTTTATAATAGGATATATTATAATTTATTGAATATATCCGATATCCGATATCCACCTTTACAATGTGGTAGTTCCACCTGAATTAAAAGTTGTTGGTACGACTTCGACATTTATTGTGACGCCTCGTAATGCGTTGCTAAAATTTCCTCCATTATTATATGAACCAAACCCAATTTTATTCAATATATATGTAGGTCCAGCCAATTCAGATATTCTTGTAAAAGTGCCATTCCATAAATAAACGTTTGTATTACCACCGACAGTCTTATCAATTAAAACCCAATCCCCTTTTGCTATCATTTGTTTATAAGAACCAGTGGCGTTATCATAGACTAATTCAACCCAAAAATTTAATAACCAATATGGGTCGGATGCGGCAGTTGGATGAACCGTTGCGTTAAATGTCATAGAACCATCGTTCCACAATACCTGCGTAGGTGTATTATTCGGCCAAGTAAAATAATTTGCTCCACCGCCATTCCACAGATTCGTCGATGATGACATTTCGGTAACATAATTGTTGTAACTCGGATAAGTATGATTATCATTGAATACGAGAATCGGGTAATTCAAATAACTCAAATTAGAACGAACCTTTAAACTCACTCTCGCCTTGTTACTGCGTAAATCAATTGCGGTAGGAAGAGTAAATGTAACTTTCGCGGAACGGGCAGTTCCATCTCCCCAATACATACTATAAGAATTCGCAGATGAAGACGACGTATTCAATGCGATAATATCACCAATCCCAGATTCATTCACCTTATATGCGTTTATATCTAAAGGAATCATTGCGATTACACCATCACCATTTCCTATCGAAAGTCGATAAGATACTGTTCCGACCTTCAGATGTGTGATTGTTGCGTTTGCGTTATCAACATCTTGAATAACTGTACCATTGCTACGTATGGTCCGCACAGATGAACCAGATGTGTAAATTACGATATTCTGGTTAACTGCCACAAAAATACATACGATTTGATTTATAACAGGGGTGATTGATACATTATAACCTTCACTTTGACTATTTGGAATTTTTACCGTTACGGTTTGAATGTTAATAACTGTTCTTGTAGGGATTGCCGGTTGTATTGTCCGCAATTGTGACAACGTTAATGACGTCAGGTTATTAATTGCTGAAATTCCAATATTGGCTTCTCGAAGAAGAAGTTGACCTTTTTGTAAATTGCTAAATGTAAGTGTGCTTATATTCGCACCAGTAATAAGCGTATTTTTGAATGTTGCGTTTGTTATGTTAGCATTCGTAAAATTGACATTTGTCGCGTTAGTATTTGTGAAATCGCCTCCACTTAAATCGACACCGGTCAAGTTGGTGTTTGTTATATTCTGATTTGAATAATCAACCGGCATTCTCTTATATGTAAATCATAATTTATATTTACATGTAAACCAAAAAGTATATACATTCAAAATAATGTTATCAACGAATTCATCAATTATTAGTAGTATTCGCATTTGGATTTGTTAAACTTCCTAATGCTAATTTTGTCGCTATTTTTTCGTATAACCAGACGTCATCATTTCCCCATTCAGAATATTCTGGTTGTGTAATATTTACAAATTCAGTTGATAATACATCATTTTGATAATGAACTTGAACCTTACAACTTACACTTTCATGTGGAACTATATTTGTGCTCATCAACCAAAACATGTTTACTGAACCTTCTAACCTAGGATTTGACGGATAACATATCGTCCAGTTCGACATTGTCTATAATATGTAATCATATATTTATTGTCTTTTTAACTCTAAAAATCCGGTAGTTCACGTTAAATTCTCGATTTGTGCTTACTGCGGCCAAAGTAGTAAAACGAAATAATAGTTGATAAATACCATTCGACATACTTTGGGTACTATTTGCCGTCCATAAACTTCCTGCGGTTGTTTCCCATAGTGCGGAACCTTGAATTTGTTGATGTGCGGGGGGAAAGTCCGTACTACCGGAAGTAAAAAATTGAATTAGGTATGGGGATGAACCCGATTGTGTAAATGAAAGAACTGCGTCTGACTTAAACCGATTAACCAACATCCGGCTTTCTGTTATAAAATCCGGCGTCGATTGTGCGGTTTTTCGAGTTTGCAGTTTAATTTCTCCTTCTAAATTTGTTCGATACCTATATGAAGCATCTATTCCTTGGGAACCGGTATATCCACATAAAAAGTGTGAATTGTATCTCTGGTCAAATACAGATATATTTCCAGTGTTTTCAATATTATTTACCCAAGTAGTCATTGCATTATTTGTGGCAGTATAATTTCTATTATAAACTCCATTGTTAAACCCTAAATAAATATATCCATAATCTGTTGCTGAAGCCAATCTATTCCAATTTATTTCAACTTCATAACGGATATTGTAAAGGTCTAAATCAATTTTTCCTTGTGATGAAAAATCAACTGCGAAGTTATCGGTTGCTGTTGTGGAATTTACTTGACCGCTCGCCCATAACATATAATCCGCTGAACGATTATTCAACGTGATGATATCTCCTAATCCAGAACCATTTACAACAAAGGAATTCATATCTAATGGCAACATCGCAATCACACCGTCACCATTTCCAGCCGTCATTCGATACGAGACACTTCCTACTTTTAAATAATTAAGTGTTGAATTACTGTTATCAACGTCTTGAATTACAGTACCATTGCTCCGTATCGTCTTAATAACACTTCCGGATGTAGACAGTATAACATTCTGATTTGTAGCAACAAATATACATAACACTCTATTGATAACTGGCGTCACCGATACAGTATATCCTTGCCCCAAATTATTCGGTACCGATACAGTTACGGTTTGTATAGTATTTAAACTACGCAAAGAAATTGCCGGTTGAACCGTTCGCAATTCATTTGGTGTTAATGATGTCAGGTTATTAATTGCTGAAATTCCTAGATTGGCTGCCCGAAGAAGAAGTTGCCCCTTTTGTAAATTACTAAATGTAAGTGTGCTTATATTCGCGCCGGTGATAAGCGTATTTTTGAATGTGGCATTTGTGATTGTCGCATTTGTGAAATTGACATTTGTCGCATTTGTATTTGTAAAATTGGCTCCTGTCAAATTCGCGCTGGTAAGGTTTAAACCGCTGATGTCTTGATTTGAATAGTCTGTCATGATGTTCTCTTATATGTAAATCGTAATATATATTTACATACAAGTAAAATTAGTTATATACAAGTAAACTATATATATGCGAATACCGCATTTATGCGTCCTGAACTGGACGACCAATATGTGGTTCCTTGTCACAAATCCAGTTTTTTATATACTCATCATCGGCACCCCAGTTTGTATAATCGGGACCTTCTAAATTAAAATACTTATCGTAGGCGCCACTTGCTGAAAATATGACGGCTCTAAATTGTGCGGACTCACCCATCGTAATCGTAATCGGGAATACATGAACATGACATTCCTTATCGGTTCTAAATGCTTTCATCGACATTATATGTATAAACTATATATATTTCATTTTTAACTCGTTTTACTAATTCTTAACCAGGTCATTCTTACAGTTGCTGAACCAATACCAGATGTTCTTAATGATTGTGGCGCCCAGTTGGCATTATTTCCTGTTGTTATATACGTAGTATTCATTTTATAAACGGCGTATTGGGGCATCAAGCGAACAGTATCATCATACCAACTTAATTGCAATCGTCCCACAATACACATCGAAAACCGACTTGAGTTAATTCCGCGAAAACGATATGTAAGATACATGTTTCTATTGGTAGTAGACACTTGAGTATTTCCACTATAAATCGTATATGGATAGGCGTCATTCGCAGTAGATTGATTTGTATTTATGGTGTCAGTACCACCATTTGAATCGACCGGAACATAAGTCATATCACCATAGTGGGTTGCGGTACTACTTCCATTCCATAAATAATATATCCAGGTAGAAGCCGGTATATTGATGATATGCATATTCATCTCATAGTCGTAATTTTGAAAGTCCATCACTGGTAATGTTTGATTTACATCGGACGACCACGTCGTATAGGATACAAATGTTATAGCGGGTCGTAATAATGCGGGTATTGACAAATTGACAGCTCCGCTTGTTGTGGTTGTGGTGATTGAACTGTCACTAGAAGATACACTTGTAATACTGCTAACACCAGCCGGTCCGGTTGGTCCATTCCCACCAATCAATTCGATGTTCATTTGTGGCAAAACTTCAGGACCCGTATCAGCAGACGCCTGTGCCGCATATAAAGTTCCGGCAGTTACGGCAAATGTAATTCTTTGTCCGGCTGTAGCGTTAAAGACAGTTGAACCAGTAACATTACTATTTACACCACCACCACCAAATGGTCTCATCAAATTAATTGCTCCACTTGTCAACGTAGAACTTGGACATAATAAAACGTCGACACCAACATTTGTTGATGCAGTTGTAGCACCGGTAAAATCAATCCGATATGTTCCGGTTGTTGGTAATGTGAATAATACCTTGTTCGCATCTACTGTAAATACACTATTTGTGTTGACTACTGTGTTTTGAAACGGGATTAAATATCTAGTGGAACCATTTATGGATGTTGAAATCAAATTTGTTTGGGGTCCATAACCTGCGGCAGCCACAGAAGCATATGCAGAAAATGCGACTATGTTAATCGCGGGCGCCGGTCCGGTCGGTCCAGTAAATCCCGCTGTTCCGGTCGGTCCAGTTGATTGAAACTCACCGCCGCTTTCCGCACGAGGTTTTCGCATGATTTTGCAATATCCTTGATTGGCAATTGCTCCGCCACTCGCATCATTATAAAATACTAGACGTGATGACAAGACACCGGTTGTTACACTCGCGGATGAATACGCAATACTCGCGAGCGATTTATATGTTCTAGTTGGGTTACCGCTGCTATCTAGAGCATTTGATGTTTGTTCTACATTACCGGTTATCGTATTTGTTGAAAATTTAGGACGTGTAAATGTTACCTTGACATAATGGTGAATATCCATCGGACCGGTAGCACTGGTTATTCCATTTAAAAATAAGAGAATTGGTTCATTTGAATCTTGGACCGTTTGTGTTCCATCGATTATTTCGATTGAATTATAAGAATATCTCTGGAATGATACATCATCAAACCATGAATAACGCATATGTGTATCTCCAAGCGAGGTTGTCTGGCGATATTCAAATAAAACAACATAATCATAATTCGTAAAATCCCATGACTGTGTATTGGTACTATACGCATTTGTCAAGTACCCGTTGAAATTCCCGTTGGGCAAGTTACGGTCTTCTAGTGTAGTTGAAAACGTTGGCGCAGGTCCAGTCGGTCCAGCCAATCCAGTTGGTCCAGTAGGTCCAGCAAATCCGGTTGGTCCAGTCAATCCTGTAGGTCCAGCAAATCCCGTTGGTCCAGTAGGTCCAGCAAATCCGGTTGGTCCAGTCAATCCTGTTGGTCCAGCAAATCCCGTTGGTCCAGTCGGTCCAGTCGGTCCAGTCGGTCCAGCCAATCCCGCTGGTCCAGTTGACCCAAGTGATTGAAACTCGCCACCACTTTCCGCACGCGGTTTTCGCATTATTTTAGAGTACCCTTGGTTCGTTACGGCCGCATTATTCACATTCACATAAAATGATAAACGGGATGATAACACACCGGTTGTTACACTTGCGGATGAATATGCGGTGCTGGCCATAGATTTATATGTTCGGTTTGGAAGTCCACTATTGTCTCTTGCGGTTGAACTATGTTCAATATGTCCCAAAATCGTATTTGTTGAAAATTTAGGTCGAGTAAATGTTATTTTAATATAATGCTGAATATCCATTGGACCAGTCGCACTAGTAATTCCATTCAAAAAGATTACCTTATTGTCGTTATCTTCACTTGACGAGGCAGTTCCTTCTATTTGGTCCATCCACCAATAGCAATATTTTGTGTTTGAAAGGTCATCAAACCAAGTATAACGTAAATGTGTTGAACCAAGTGACGCCGTTTGCCGATACTCAAACAATACAACATAGTCATAATTGTCAAAATCCCACGATTGGGTGTTTGTGAAGTATGCGTTAGTTGTATAACCATTCAAATTACCATTGGATAATAGACCGTCTTGGAGCGTAGATGAAAAAGTAGGCGATGGTCCGGTTACTCCCGTTGGACCCGTTGCCCCTCTTGATTGAAACTCACCTCCACTTTCCGCACGTGGTTTTCGCATAATCTTACAGTATCCTTTATTCGCAACGGCACATCCACTTGCGTCATTGTAGAATACTAATCGTGATGTTAATGTTCCGGTAGTTACACTTGATGATGAATACGCAATCGTTGCGAGTGATTTATATGTTCTATTCGGATAACCATTCGAGTCTACCGCGGTTGAACTGTGTTCTACATTTCCAATAATGGTATTGGTTGAAAATTTCGGACGCGTAAATGTTATTTTGATATAATGTTGAATATCTAACGGTCCAGTAGAACTCGTAATTCCATTTAAATACATAATAATCGGTTCGTTGAGTTCATTGGATGAGTGAACACCTTCAATTGTTTCCATCCACCAATAACAATATCTCTCGTTTGTGGTATCATCAAACCAAGAATATCTTAAATGTGTATTTCCAACTGAAACGGTCTGATTATATTCAAACAATACAACATAATCATAATTATCAAAATCCCATGTGTGTGAATTTGTGAAATATGCGTTGTTTGTATAACTATTGAAACTACCGTTTGGTAACAAAGCATCTTGTAATGTAGTGGAATAGGTAATACCTGGTCCGGTTACTCCTGTTACTCCATTCGCACCAGTGGGACCGGTAGAACCGAACATACCAGTCGGACCCGTAGACCCTAATGTACCGGTTGGTCCGGTTGGTCCAGTGGGACCGGTAGAACCGAACATACCAGTCGGTCCTGTGGTTCCGGTGGTTCCGGTGGTTCCGGAAACACCTCTCGGTCCTACCAATGAGAAACTTAACAAACATGCGTGTGCGTTATTGAATGGCGTAATAATCGGAACCATATTCTCAATTGTAAGTGTAACCCATCCATTCGAAGTCGAATCATTTAATGTAACTGCGGTAAGTTTGTAAATAACATAATTCGAGTAATCATCAATATCTTGAACCTTCAAAATCGCATATCCGCCAGTCGTTGCGCTTCCATAAAGTGTAAGTTGAGAGAAATACGCATAGATATTATTGTGCGCACTAGTTCCATCTTGATTGCTGATATACAATTCGGTTGCCGCGCTTTGGGATGCGAAATTATTTAAACGGAAATTACCTTGACCCGGATAAGAGGCGGTAGTAGATGATGAAATATAATATGTAAATGTATTTGCGGACGTGGTCGATGTTCCAGAAGCACCAGTAATTCCTTGCGGTCCAGTCGGTCCAACTTGTCCGGTAGGTCCATCAATACCATCTAAATTAATATTATATACGACAGTTCCAGTAAAATCACCTTTTATATTTTGAATATTGTTGATATTCAATACGCCGGTTATATAATTATAGGTCTGAACTGTTCCTTCAAATCGATTGTTGGAATTCGATGATGACACTACAACAACCGAATTCCCAATGATGTATGACAATTGACTGGCCACCGTCACTTGAAGGGACGAGTATTGGACTGGTGTAATCAAAACAGATGTTGTGGTTGATGTATTGAATAAATTCCCGGATGTTCCAGTGGCGCCGACGGGTCCACTTAGACCGGTGGGTCCATATGGTCCAGTTGGTCCAGTCGGTCCAGTCGCACCAGTTGCTCCGACAAACGTATTCAATGATAAAATATCACCAACACCAGATTCATTCACTTGATACACATTCAAATCCAACGGAATCATCGCAATAACACCGTCTCCATTTCCGGCAGTAAGACGATATGGTACAGTACCAATCTTCATATACGTCAATGTGGCATTTCCATTAGTTACATCTTGAACTACTGAACCGTTACTACGTATGGTGCGACCAGTATTGGTAATCACAATATTTTGATTCGTGGCCACAAAAATACATACAATTTGTTGAATATTCGGAGTTACTGTTAATGTATATCCTTCACCAAGACTATTCGGAATTTTAACTGTAACACTCTGAATCGTGGTTATACTATCTAGAGTAATTGCCGGTTGTATAATGCGAAACTGTTGTAATGTTAGCGACGTAAGATTATTAATTGCCGAAATGCCTTGATTGGCCGCACGTAATAACAAATACCCCTTCTGTAAATCACTAAATGAAAGTGTGATGATTGTTGCTCCGACGATGAGTGTGTTTTTGAATATCGTGTTTGTTATAT
>JACCDQ010459401.1_pt1 | contig 10186 bp, 6 predicted proteins | sample 7446031 | NCBI WGS metagenome assembly JACCDQ01 (sample SAMN15323442, study PRJNA562643) | freshwater metagenome | isolation source: river surface water | place: USA:Blue River Watershed | collected 2017-08-17 | reverse complement strand
GTCGTTCATGCACTGTGCGCTGCTTCCCCAAGCGGCAGGTTCTGGCTGATCGGACTCTATGTGGCCCTTTTGTTCGTAACCCCTTTGATCCTGTTGATAGCCCTCGTGGGCATCTCTGATTCGTGGTTTGACTGGCGTCGACGCTTTGCTGATCGCAAGGCTTGATCCACAAAGAAATTCAATATTTGAGGCGTAACAATGGAAATCATCCTTCTTGAGAAAATTCCAAATCTCGGCAGCCTTGGCGACAAGGTCACCGTTCGACCGGGTTATGGTCGTAACTTCCTGATCCCGCACGGCAAGGCTGTCGCTGCGACTCCGGAAAAGATCAAGCAGTTCGAAGAACGTCGTGCGGAGCTTGAGAAGAAAGCTGCAGAAGTTCTCGCGGCCGCTGAATCTCGCGCTGCTAGCATTGCAGCGATCAGCGTAACGATCGCACACAAGGCGGGGGACGAAGGTCGTTTGTACGGTTCCATCGGAACGCGTGATATTGCTGATGCGGCGACTGCTCAGGGTATCGCGGTTGAAAAGGGCGAAGTTCGTCTTCCTAACGGCGCAATTCGTCAAGTTGGCGATTATGAAATCGGTATCCAGCTGCACGGCGATGTCACTGCCGTTCTGAAGCTGGCCGTTGTTGCTGAGTAAGACGGAAACATCCCGCTGCAACGCGGGATAGACAAAGGGGCGGGGAGCATGAGACCGATCTACAGTCTTTTGTTCCTCGCCCTTTTGCCATTGATCGTTCTGCGATTGTTTCTCAAGGGCCGGGCTTTACCTGCCTACCGACAGCGGATTGCCGAGCGCTTTGCGAGGTACTCCTCTGAGCCGCTCGCGAGTTCACCCGTCTGGATCCATGCAGTTTCCGTGGGCGAATGCGAGGCGGCATTCCCCCTGATTCGAAAATTTCGAAGCGAGCAGCCTGGGCTGCCGATTTTGATGACCTGCACGACACCCACCGGGTCATCAAGGATCCAATCCGTCCTTGGAGACTCTGTGACGCATGTCTATCTGCCTTATGACCTGCCGTGGATTGCGCGAAGATTTTTTCGCCATTTCAATCCGCGCCTTGGCATCATCATGGAGACTGAAATCTGGCCTAATTTGTTTGGCGTTGCCGAAGAAATGGGTGTGCCCTTGATGATTGCCAATGGGCGCTTATCTGAACGATCCATGCGCGGTTATTCCCGGCTATCTTCCCTGATTGCTCCCGCATTAAGACCCGTTAAGCGGATTGCAGCACAGTCAAAAGCTGACGCTGACCGATATCAGGCGATTGGCGCCTCGGCGGGTTCTGTCATGAATACCGGTAATATCAAATACGATATCGAATGGAATGCTGCACAGGCCAGTGAAAGTCAGGCTCTGAGGCGCGCATGGTTTCATCACCGCAAGGTCATTGTTGCTGGCAGCACACATCCGGGTGAAGAATCATTGATTTTGAATGCGTTCGAGCAAGTCCGTGAACGATTCCCAGATACCATTCTGGTCCTCGTCCCCAGACACCCTGAGAGAGGCGCGGCGGTCCGGGAGATCTGTCAGCGCGATGGCTTTTCTGTGAAGCTTTTCACTGAGACCACTTTAATAGACGCGAATGATGACGTCTTGGTCATCGACAGGGTGGGCGAGTTACGCCGTTTCTATGGGGCCTGTCAGGTTGCCTATATCGGGGGGAGTCTGGTGCCCCACGGCGGACAGAATCCATTGGAACCTCTGGTTGCCGGCGTGCCTGTGCTCTTTGGCCCACACATGACCAACTTTAAAGAAATTCGAAAGCACATCCTTGAAGCCCGAGCTGGCATTGAGGTGCATTCGGATGCTGAATTAGCAAACCGGCTCATCTGGTTACTGGATGACCCGGAAGAAGCCCGGTCCATGGGTGCTCGAGGCGAGATTATGATTCGTCAAAACCAGGGCGCCATGAATCGAATCTACGAATTAACGGCTGGGCTACTTGGATAGCCAGTCCCTTTCAATCCTGGAACATACTGAGATTTAACGAGGCAATATGACCCTTTATTGTGGCATCGTCGGATTACCGAACGTGGGTAAATCCACACTCTTCAATGCGCTGACCAAGGCTGCCATTGCTGCCGAGAACTATCCCTTTTGTACCATCGATCCCAATGTGGGCGTAGTGCCTGTTCCTGATCCGCGTCTCGATGCCTTGGCTGAGATTGTCAAACCGGAGCGAATTCTTCCAACCACGATTGAGTTTGTGGATATTGCAGGTCTCGTTGCTGGCGCATCCAAGGGTGAGGGGCTTGGCAATCAGTTTCTTGCGCATATCCGTGAAACCGATGCGATTGCGCATGTTGTCCGGTGCTTCGAAGATCCGGATGTGATTCATGTTGCTGGAAAGGTGGATCCTATTTCCGATATTGAAGTCATTAATACGGAGCTCAATCTCGCAGATATGGGCACGGTGGATAAGGCCCTTCAACGCGCCTTGAAGGCCTCAAAATCCGGCAATAAGGATGAACTGGCCAAAAAGAATTTGTACGAAAAGGTTTGGGCGCATCTCGATACAGGACGCGCCGTACGCTCCATGGATCTTGAAATTGATGAAAAAGCACTCCTCAGGGAGCTCCATCTTCTCACGTCAAAACCCATGATGTTCATTGCCAATGTCAGAGAAGATGGTTTTGAAAACAACGTCTTCCTGGATCGGGTCAGGGCGTATGCGGATGAGGAAAAGGCCTCTGTAGTACCGGTATGTGCTGCTTTCGAAGCTGAAATCGCTCAATTGGATGATGGGGACAAGGATGAGTTTCTGGCTGAAATTGGCATGGAGGAACCGGGCTTAAATCGTGTCATTCGGGCTGCATATAAGCTCCTGAATCTCTCGACCTACTTTACTGCAGGTGTGAAGGAAGTGAGAGCGTGGACCATACCTAACGGTGCAACGGCACCTCAGTCTGCGGGTGTGATCCACACCGATTTTGAGCGAGGCTTCATTCGAGCGGAAGTCATTGCTTATGACGACTATGTTCAATACAAAGGCGAGCAAGGGGCCAAGGATGCAGGTAAATGGCGCCTGGAAGGCAAGGAATACATCATGCACGATGGCGACGTGGTTCACTTTAGATTCAACGTCTAAAGCGATTTGATCCCAACGACCACGCCGATGATCTCGAACCGGATCAAGACGGGGATTGTTCTGCTGATGACCAGTTTGGTCATCCTGATCAACGTCACCGCCAAGGTCCCTGCTACGGAGGGCGACTCATACGGCACCTTACTCGTTGCAGACTCGCTGGTCCGATTCGGAAAATTCTCCCTGGAAAATTATCCTAGGGAGATCCTTGATCGATACGGTCCAAGAATCAGCCAGACCCAAGGCCTTCCTTTCTACTATTTTCCGTTAGGAAGCTCGATTCTGAGTGTCCCCTTGGTGGGAATGGCGCGTCTCCTTGGAATTGATGTCCTCTCGGAGGATGCCATCCTGCAACGGATCATGGCATCCATGAGTTCTGTGTTGACCCTGTTGTTGATGCTTCGTATCGGATATCGATGGCGTGACGATTGGGCGGCGTGGCTTGTTCCTGGATTGTTCTGGTTTGGGACGGTGCTATCCGTTTCAACGGGTACCGCTCTGGAATCGCATGATTTTGCGATCGTATTTGCCTTACTCGCGATCGATCGAGTTTTAGGCATGCGTGATGAGCAATCCATCAAGATCTGGGGGGGGGTTGGATGTGCCTTGTTCCTTGCCTATCTCACCCGACCGACCTTCGCTTTATTATCCCCGTTTCTTTTGATTTGGCTCTTTACGCTGTCCCGTCCTGTCGCTTTGAAGGCTGGGTTGGTGGTATTTGCCTTGTTGGGTTGTTTCGTCCTTTTTAGCCTGAAGATCTACGGACAACCCTTGCCGGATTACTACACTCCCAAGCGGCTCAGTGGCGGGGATTTCCGACTAGCACTGATTGGAAATCTGATCAGTCCATCCCGAGGATTGCTCGTTTTTTCCTCATTTATCACGCTCGTTTGGATCTTCCCGAAGCAGGCGATCATTCAGCGGGGCAGGGGATGGTTGTTCGTGGCCATTGTCTGGCCGATCGCGCATTGGATTGTCGTTTCTCGCTTTCCTCATTGGTGGGGCGGCCATTCTTATGGTCCTCGTCTGATGATCGATTGTTTTCCTGGATTGTTGCTATTGATATTGACCCGTTGGCCCTCACTATCGATGGTCATGACCTATCAAATCAGATCAGCAGTCTTGCTGCTTTCGATGGGTTTCAGCGTGTTTGCGAACACCTGGCAAGGGATGTTCAATTTATATACCGCGCATTGGAGCAACGCGCCGGATATTGATGCATATCCGGAGTACCTCTTTGATTGGACGTATCCAATTTTCATGGCCAACGAAAAAGGACACCAGATAAGAGCCCTGAGGTTTAAGCAGGAATATCACAAGGATGCTTGGCCAGGCAAAAGGCCCACGCCGCAGTGAACGACGTAATCTGATCCCATCAAGATGTCCATCAACAGTTCAAGCACCCGCACCGGAAAGCGTGACGATATTCAGCTATTGCGGGCCTACGCTGTCATTATTGTCATCCTGTATCACTCGGGCCTTGGTTACATCGCCCAAGGGTTTATCGGGGTAGATGTTTTTTTTGTAATCTCAGGTTATCTGATCACAGGACATATCAGACGCGACATTTCTGCTAACGCATTCTCGCTCGGTAACTTCTATGTGAAAAGAATAAAACGGCTACTGCCCGCCGCCTACGTCACTATTATGCTCTGTCTTTGTGCTGCGCCATTCATGCTGAGTGGTACCGAGGGGCGTGATTTCGGCAAGCAAATCATGGGTGCCGTGGGATTTATTGCAAACTATATACTTAAAAATCAAACCGGTTATTTTGAAGGGGCCGCGGATTTAAAGCCCTTGCTTCACACTTGGTCGCTTTCGGTTGAGGAACAGTTTTACTTTCTGATTCCTCCATTGCTTCTGATGATCCCTTTCCGTGCGCATGGTGTATTTCTTGCCATGATCACGATCGCGAGCTATTTGGGTTGCTGGTTTGCCAAGGCAAATCCGGAAACGGTTTTCTATACCTTGCCCTATCGTGCTTGGGAACTCGGCCTCGGTGCGCTTGCAACATTCTTCGTGCTGCCCAGCAGATTTGGCGCCAAAAGCAGAATCGCCTCGATGTTATTTGCGATCGTCTTATTAGTCTACATCCCCACGATCAACCCATTTTATGGCAAGAAAATCGTATTGACGTCGATTGCGTGTCTTTCCACCTTTCTAATCCTTCTTGTTGGAGCGAATTTCAAAGCCAAGGATCATATTACCCGTTCATTGGTTGGGGTAGGGGACATCTCATATTCCTTGTATCTTGTGCACTGGCCTTTATTTTCTTTCTATAACAATCTGGTTATTGGGAATTACGCGTACGATCGGGCGATTAGGCTGTCTCTGGTAGTCACATCATTTATTTTCGCGATAATTCTAAATAAATATGTGGAAAATAGATTCTTAGGTGTAAAAGCGCCCAACAAGAAGGTCGTTATTTATTCAATTCTTTTTGGATTGATTATTCTTGCTTCATCTAAGATTTATTCTTCACTCAATGAAGCATCCCTAAAGGGTGAGGGATTTAGAGAGAAAAATATTGGATTAAGTAACGAATGCTCGAAGACGGGTCCACTAGATTCAATTTCTTGCCGGAATTCAGATTCCCCAAAATACATGGTTTGGGGCGATTCCATGGCTATGCAACTGGTTGATGGCCTGATCACCTCCAGGAAGTCTCATATTGGTCTTATACAGGCCACGCGACATAACTGTTTGCCGCTAGTCGGTGTATCTGGGCCAGGGGGTCTGGGTGATCCAGACTTTCGGTGGCCTAAAACCTGTCTTGATTTCAATGATGAAGTACTCGCCACGTTGAAACGAGATTCCACGATTAATACGGTGGTCTTATCAGGAAATCTCATTGATTTGTTGACGCCTGATCGTTTGATCGTCTATCGCGGTAGCGATGGCACATTGAGTAAGGAAAAAAGCGATCCGGATCGAATTTATGCGGCATTGGAACGGATTGTGACGTCACTCCGAACTCAGGGCTTCCGCGTGGTTTTTGTCCTAGCGCCGCCTAGTGCTTCATACGACGTAGGTCGGTGTCTTGCACGTCGTTTCAATGGCATGCCGATGTTAGGCTCAGCAGGAGATTGTGATATCGACGAAGCTGAGTATGCGGCGAGGACGCACGTGCGTCTGGACGCTTTCGTGGCAGCGCTTCGTCAAAGACTGGATCTAACGGTTCTTGGATTTGATGACACGCTTTGTCACGCAGGCCAATGCAAAACGGTCATGGACGGTATTCCTTTGTACCGGGATGCCGTGCATTTCACCATTGAAGGTGGACGAAAGATTGTTCATCAGTCGGGACTTTTGGACCAGATTGATCGTCTTGCACAGTAAATTAAGTTCAGTCAGTTGAGGCCATATTTCTTGACAAGATTCTGTTCTGTTTTTTCGGTGCGAATAAACAGTACTGGGATGCGTTAGCCTTACCCTTTCGCAAGAGTCTCATTGAGGTTGATCGTAAAGCTGGGTTTTACAAAATCCGGTGTGTTTACTTTTGAACGCAATGAAGCCATGATTCTTGAACGCGCACCGTGGCTGTATACCGCTTTGCCTTAGGCAGCTGCTCTGATCGTGTTGGAGTTTTGGCTGTGATTTAGGTGATGTCTATGCGAGCCCGTTTTTTTGCAGACCTCTTTGTCCTTGTCATTTCAGCCTGTCTGGCTATTTTGCCTGGCAGACTCTGGGCCGCAAGCTCCAAAGGAACAGATTTTTGGTTTGCCTATCCGCGTGGAAATGATCTCTTGAGTTCGGTGGATACGGCAAAAGTTGCCCTTATCATCACAGGGCCTGCGAATGCGTCCGTCTCGTTCACTCACCCTGATGTGAGCACGGTAATCACAGAGACCGTGACGCTTGATAGTGCCGGGTATTATCAATGGCCCACGAGTACTATTAATTCAAATGTTTCTGGAGCATCAGATATCTATCAAACCACAGGAAATAATGTTGTTGGCAGCCGCTACTTTCACATCACAGCTGCCTCAGCGATTTCTGTTCAAGCCTACTATGAGTCCGTAGCCGGAACGCTAAATCCTCCGATGGCCTATTGGCAGATCCTTCCGACAGACGCTTTAGGTAAGGAGTACTTTGTCCTTGGATATGGAAATCCATCCACAACCAGTGCGACCGAAGGGACCGAGTTTGTTGTTGTTGCAACGGTCAACGGCACAACGGTTACCATCAATCCTACAGCTGCTATTGATACACACCCCTCAGGTACCGCGTATCAGATTAGTCTCAATCAAGGTCAGACTTACCGCGCGGCAACCGGTGTGGGGAGCGCGGATTACACGGGGACACTGATCAGCGCAAACCAGCCTATTGCAGTCATTGCAGGGCATACCTGCGCAAAAATCCCGACCTCGACCTCAGTGTGTAGTACGGTTCTTGAAGAACTTTTTCCGACCACGGGGTGGTCAAGAAACTTCATTCTGTCCCCTTTATCCGCCGTTCCACCCGGAACCAGTGGCGATCGCGTTCGTATCGTTGCGAACTCTCACGGCACCGTAGTCAATTTCAACAACACGACGACAGTCAATTTGGATCGAGGGGGCGTCTACGAAACCAGCCTGACCGCTACTTCAGGAAACCCTGATTCCACGCTAATTACAAGCAACTTTCCTATTCTGGTAGCTCAATACTCCAAGGACTCGAGTGACTATGCCTCGACCAATAAATCTGAGCCAGCCATGCTTCTGGTGCCAGGCTATGATCATTTCTTGACCAATGCAACGTTCAATCTACCTGTAAGTGGCTATAGCAACTACATTAATCTGGTTACGCCAACGAGTCAGGTAGGTACGATGAGTCTGGATGGTAATACCATTCCTTCCACCTCATTTTCTGCGGTGGGATCCACGGGGTATTCGCGTGCCATTGTCCAGGTCACTTCAACGGGGACCTTAAGCACAGGAAACCATACACTCACTTCGGGGCTTCCGTTTGGCTTGATGTCATACGGATTTGGCAACGTCAGCGGTGTTCAAAAAGGTTTTGGTTCTCTTGCAGCATTTAACGTCCCATCAATCGCACAAGCCAGCTCCGTTACGTTGAGTCCAGGTTCTGCAAAATATCTTCTGGGAACTCGCGCTTGTTACACCGCAACCTTGCTCACCAGTACCGGCTTACCCGTCACTGATGCATCCGTCTCCTTTGTGGTCACTGGCGTGAATTCTGCGACCACACATCTCAGTACTGATGCGGCAGGAACGGCGACACAGTGCAAAACAGGCACGATACTCGGGACGGATACTCTGATTGCCAAAGCATCGGCTAGTAGTACGGAATCCTCCCCCGTTTCAATTCAATGGATCCAGGTGGCCTCCATTGGCCTGACTCCTAGCGCTGCATCCCAATCCACGCTCAACGGGACACTTTGCGCAAAAGCCACGCCCATCGATAACAATGGAAACCCCATTGTGGGTACCTCTGTTACCTTCAGTGTGACGGGGGCAAACGTCCAGTCTGGTTCTGTTGTCACAGATTCTCTGGGTACTGCGGAATATTGCTATACCGGTCAGGCGCCTGGTCAAGATACCGTCGCAGCGAATATTGGCACTGTCGTCTCACCCAGCATCTTGTTTGACTGGATCTATCCAGTCAGCGCCATCACGTTGAGTTCGGGCACGACCGAGACAAAAGTAGGGCAAAAGGTGTGTGTCAGCGCGACCGGGCTCGATGCCAATGGGCAAGGGGTCGCCAATGCTGCGATCCAATTTACGGTAAGCGGGGCTAATTCTCTCTCAAGTACGGCGTCGACCAATGCCAGTGGCATTGCCGATTACTGTTATTTACCTGAAAACGCAGGCACCGATCGCATTGCTGCTTCTTCTGGATCGGTAACAACCCAAGTGCCCGTGACGGTCACTGTAGCAAATAATCCCGCCTGTGATGTCGTTACCGCATCGGAAAAGAATACCTTTACTCAACAGATCATTGGATCCTGTCTTTCCTCATTTGCGCAGACTGCGGATACCACCCAATTCGATGCGTGTGAATCCGCAGCCAAGGCCTCGTTTGTGAGCACAGTCCAGGCGAGCAATACCGCAGCGGGTTGTCTTGCTTCAGGGGGAACTGCTTCAAAGGCAGATCAACTGCTGGCGCTTATCAATCCGGTATTGAATCCCATCCTTGTGGACGAGGCCGGAGCGATCCAAACCTTTGGCAAAGCGAGGGCAAGCAAACGATTCATGAGTATTGCAACTCAGACGAACAAATTCATGAATCTTTGCCTTAGTGATCGGGGACGCCTAAACCAGATTAAGGCGGATTCGATTTTTGATTCGCTATTCACCTTGTCGGGTAAAGCGGTTATCAACACGTCTCCTTCCGCATTTATAAATCAGTTCAAGACCTCCTGTTCAGCCATTTTTGCCTTTTGATGTAATCAACCTTGAGAAACTCTGCAGCATAGGAGTGCGCACGCCATGAAAATCGACCTGCGAATTTGTGTCATTTCGGCCCTTGGCGTGATTCTGGGTTGCACCCCCGCTGTTGTGAGTCAACAAGAAGCTGCCAAAGCGGTCGAGGGGTACATCGTGGATGTGAACAAGCTCGCTGTGGTTGACTGCCTTCTTCCGGGTCAAATGCGTAAGTTAGGTTCATCCATGACCTATATTTCTGCACGGCGGCCGGTTAGAACCACTGAGGCAGATTGCGAGGTGCGCGGCGGTGAATATGTCGCCTATGACCGGGCCAATTATTCAAGTGCCCTGAATGTTTGGCTAGAAAAAGCCAAGGAAGGCGATGCAACCGCGCAGCTCTATGTCGGGCAAATTTATGAAAAAGGGCTCGGCCGAAGCCCTGATTACGCTGAAGCGGCTGCCTGGTACCGAAAGTCTGCTGAACAGGGGAATTCACAAGCCCAAATCAATTTGGGTCAACTTTACGAAAAAGGTCTCGGGGTCCCCAAACAGCCGCAGGCTGCAATTGATCTTTATGCCAAAGCGACAGGTCTCGAGCGGATGGGCGTGGATTATGCTGCTAACCTGTCTGAAAAAACGCAAGTTTCGTCAAAAACTAATCCAGAGGCTAAGGACGCCTCTTACGCCATCACGATTCAATCCAAGGGTGCAGAGTCTTCCGCTT
>JACCDQ010246908.1_pt1 | contig 10186 bp, 4 predicted proteins | sample 7446031 | NCBI WGS metagenome assembly JACCDQ01 (sample SAMN15323442, study PRJNA562643) | freshwater metagenome | isolation source: river surface water | place: USA:Blue River Watershed | collected 2017-08-17 | reverse complement strand
TCCTCAAGCGGCTCATAAGAACGACCGCCTAAAAGGTTCGCGTACTCATTGGACTTAAAGTCGCTCATTCGAATGATCACGTCCTTGGGGTAAAAGGCAGCGGCAATCATCGCCGCCCCTTCCGCAAGGCGATCCACAAAAAAATCAGGTTTATTCGAATAACCTTGTGTTAAGAGAGCAATCGCTGTCCGCGTATCAGGATCCTCGATGTCGTCGAAGTCGATCAGGGCCCTGGGATGGACCTTGATCGAGTTGGTAATGATGAATTCCTGCCGAGCCAGACCGACGCCATCATTCGGAAGAAATGAGAGCCGAAACGCTTCATCCGGGTTACCGACGTTCATCATGATCTTCGTTGAAGGCCTCGGGATCGTGGCAAGGGAAATTCGATCGATGTCAAAGGGAAGCCAACCTGGATAGACAAAGCCGATATCGCCCTCTGCGCAAGAGACCGTGACCTCCATTCCATCATGAAGCAGCGCCGTTCCCTGAACGGTGCCAACCACGGCAGGTACCCCAAGCTCTCGACTGATGATGGCGGCATGACAGGTCCTGCCGCCACGATTCGTAACGATAGCCGCCGCTTTCTTCATGCTAGGCTCCCAATCAGGATCGGTGCGATCAGCGACCAGGATTTCCCCTGCCTGAAAAAGATGGAGCTCGTGAACCGAATGAATGACTCGGATACGACCCTGAGCGATGCGTGAACCAATACTTCTTCCCGTAACCAAGGGCGCCACGCCGTCTTTCGAGGTCAGACGGTAGGTTTCAATATCGCCCAAGTTCCTTCGTGAGTGGACTGTTTCCGGGCGTGCTTGAAGGATAAAGAGTTCGCCCGTTCGACCGTCCTTGCCCCATTCCATGTCCATGGGTGATGGCTGGCCACGCTTTGTCGAGTAATAGGCTTCGATATCGAGTGCCCACCGCGCCAAAGTGAGAATATCGTCATCGCCAATCGAAAATCGCCTTTGCTCATCCATTGATACCGGAATATTCACGGTCATTCGACCACCCCCTTGGTCGTAGATGAGCTTCTGTTCCTTGGTCCCTAGCTGCTTTCTGAGTATTGGTCGAAATCCCGTTTTCAAGGTCGGCTTGAAAACATAGAACTCATCCGGATTCACCGATCCAGCAACCACGTTTTCACCCAGCCCATAGGATGAGTTGATCAAAACCGCATTTTCAAAGCCGGTTTCGGTATCGATGGAAAACATGACGCCGGCCGCAGCAAGATCTGAGCGAACCATTCGCTGAACGCAGACCGAAAGGCCCACACGCACATCGCCAAATCCCTTGTCGACCCGGTATGAAATTGCTCGGTCCGTGTAGAGGGAAGCAAAGCAACGCTTCACCGACTCCAGGAGGGCTGGCCCTCCCTGAACATTGAGATAGGTTTCCTGCTGACCCGCAAAGCTGGCATCAGGAAGATCTTCTGCCGTCGCGCTGGATCGGACCGCAACATCCAGCGACGCCGTTCCTGTCTCCTCTGAGAGCCTCTCATACGCCTTAAGAATGGCGCCCTGGAGATCTCTGGGAAGTTCTGCATCGAGAATGGACCGTCGGGCTCTTTGCCCCCTGAGCTGAAGATCTGCAATATCCTGCGTATCCAAGCCCTCAAGGACATCGCGCAGCGTACTTGAAACACCGGCTTCCTCAATAAACCGATGATAGGCCGCTGCCGTAATGGCAAAGCCATTGGGGATTCGAATCCCCTGAGGCCTTAAGGCTCGATACATTTCTCCTAGCGAAGCGTTCTTGCCACCCACCAGCGGAACGTCCTCGATACCCAACTCGCTAAACCAGAGAATGCTGGACTCATCACGTGACACGTTTGACATGATTAACCCCTTTTTAGTTAAGGTTTCTGTCTGTGCACGCGTGAGTCTAAGCCTCAAAGCCTGCGAGTTCCATCCGCCATTTTACGGTGGCTTTCAAAGGTCAGGATTCCTGATCAGACACTGACCTTCTGGCCAAATCCTCCGCCACCCGGGGTCTCGATTTCAAGCTGATCGCCGGGAGACACATTCACCTGCGCCAAGTGTCCCAAAACTTCCGAGGTTCCGTCCTCCCGAATCAGACGATTCACGCCAGGCGCACCGGCGCTGCCACCCGCAAGGCCGAAGGCGCCTTCCCTTCGTCCATTGGTCAGAAGGCTGAGTGTCATGGGCTCAAGAAATCGAAGTCTTCGAATGGCGCCATTGCCGCCACACCATCGGCCCAGCCCACCCGATCCCTCACGAATCCCATGGTGCTCCACTCGGACCGGAAAACGCATTTCCAGCACCTCTGGATCCGTAAGACGTGAGTTCGTCATATGGGTTTGAACGACGGACGCACCGTCAAACCCCTCAGAGACCCTTCCCGCCGCATCAAAGTATGCACCCGCGCCACTTCCCCCCGAAAGCGTCTCGTAATACTGATATTTTTCATTCCCAAAAGTCAGGTTGTTCATCGTCGGCTGCGCAGATGCCATCACGCCTAAAGCACCATAAAGCGCATTCGCGATACACGTGGAGGTCTCGACATTTCCAGCAACCACTGCCGCGGGCGCTTGGGGGTCCAGCATGGATCCCTTGGGTAGCTGAATATTCAGGGGGCGAAGACACCCCTCATTGAGTGGAAGGTCCTCCCCAACGAGTGTTCGAAAGACATAAAGGATCGCGGCTTTGGCCACGGATTGAGGGCAATTGAAGTTATTGGAAAGTATCGGACTACTTCCTGCCAGATCCACCGCGCATTCACCTTTTGCCGCATCAACGCTCACCGCTACTTCGATCCTGGCATCGTTATCCAAGGTCAGCGCAAAGCGGCCCGACTTGAGGCTTGAAATCGCCGCTCTGACCCGTTGCTCTGCATGATCGAGAACATGCGCCATATAGGCTTTGACTGTTCTCTCGCCGTAATCAAACGCAGCCTTTTTGAGCGCCTCAACGCCTTTTTGGTTTGCCGCAACCTGCGCCCGAAGATCCCTCAAATTCTGAGCCGGATTCCTGGCCGGATAAGGGCCTTGAGCCAACAGGTTCCGTAATTCGTCCTCGCAAATCACCCCTTGCCTGACCAAGCGAAAATTCTGAATTCGGATGCCTTCCTCGTCGATCGAGCCTGAAAAGGGCGGCATGGAGCCTGGGGTGATGCCGCCGATATCGGCATGATGGCCTCGACTGGCCACCCAAAAATCTGGCCGTGCGTTTCGCTTGCCCTCATTCAGGAAGACAGGGGAAACCACCGTGATATCGGGAAGGTGCGTTCCTCCCTGGTAGGGATCATTGAGGACATGGACATCGCCAGGCTGAATCGTCTCTCCCGAACCACGAATGACGGTCTTGATGCTGTCCCCCATGGATCCCAGGTGCACCGGCATATGAGGTGCGTTGGCAATCAATGCCCCTTCGCCATCAAAAAGAGCGCAAGAAAAATCGAGCCGCTCCTTGATGTTGACGGAACTTGCGGTCAACTGCAGCTGGACGCCCATTTCCTCTGCGATATTCATGAAGAGGTTGTTGAAAACCTCCAAGCGAATCGGATCCAGTGCGTCCCCCTCCTCAGCGGCCGAGGATCGACGGCCTTTCGATTCAAGAATGAGATTTCCCAGAGGATCCACCATCCCACGCCATCCGGGTTCGAGGACTGTCGTCGCATTCTCTTCGATCACGATCGCAGGACCCTCAATCTGAGAGCCAGGCCGGAGGTAGCCACGATCCACCACGGCGGCATCCACCCACTCACCTTTGCTGTAAAACCGGGTTCGCTCCAGCAACGAATCGGGAGGGGCAACGCTCGTTCCTGTCGCAATCATCTCGGGGAATTGGACCGACTGGAGCGCCTCAACTGAAATCGAGGCGACCATCATGGATTCACCTTCCGGCAAATAAGCGTTACGACGCTGATACTCTGCTTCAAAATCCGCCGCGACCTTTTCTATTAGCCCCGTCTTGATGGGGTAGCTATGGTCTGAACTTTTGTACCGGACATGGAGCCACGATTGCAACGTGACACCCTCCTCCCCTCTCACCTGCTCTAGGAGTTGCGTCTTGGCTTTCAACGACAACACATCAAGCCGTCCTTGGATCGCCGGCATCTGCGAGCGGGTTAGGGGCAGTTCTAGCGTCTCTGAAAGCACCATGGACTGATCCGCTAACCCCATACCGAACGCTGACAAAACGCCGGAAAAGGGATGTAAAAGAATTTTCTGGATCCCCAAGGCTTCGGCTACAAGGCAGGCATGTTGCCCACCTGCCCCCCCAAAACACTGAAGCACATAGCCTTGGGGTTCATGCCCTGCACCAATCGAAATCTTTCGAATGGCATTGGCCATCTGCTGGACCGCAATCTGGATAAAACCCTCAGCTAAAGCCTCTGGCGCCTTGCCCATTTCGATGGACCAAGCCAGAAAGGTGTCGTTCACACGCTGTGCATCCAAGGGCTGATTGCCACTCGGTCCAAAAACTGAAGGAAAACGGCTGGGTAGAATTTTTCCGACCATGACATTGGCATCGGTGACCGTGAGTGGTCCGCCTTGGCGATAGCTCAAGGGGCCTGGATATGCCCCAGCACTCTGAGGTCCGACCTGACAGCGAGAACCATCAAACGTCAGGATTGAACCACCACCCGATGCAATCGTGTCAATACGGAGCATCGGCACCCGAATTCGGACACCTGCGACCTGCGTCTCATCATTGCGCTCGAACTGGCCAGAATAATGGGACACATCCGTGGATGTTCCACCCATATCAAACCCGATCACCTGCTGAAAGCCGGCCTGCTCCGCCGTTCTGGCCATTGCAACAATGCCGCCCGCGGGTCCTGAGAGCACGGCATCCTTTCCCTTAAAGTGCTCCGCATCCGTCAGCCCACCAGAGGACTGCATAAACAAGAGTTCTACGCCTGGCAAGTGACTGGCAATCGAATCCACATACCTTCGAAGGATGGGTGAAAGATAAGCATCCATGACGGTTGTGTCGCCACGGGATACCAGCTTGATGACCGGACTGACCTCATGTGAGACCGAAATTTGTTCGAATCCGACCCGCTGCGCAATGTGTTTCGCGATTTGTTCATTCTGGCCATGCCGGTAGCCATGAAGAAACACGATCGCCACAGAACGAAGACCTTCGGCAAAGGCTTCAGAAAGTGCCCTTTCCAGCGCCACTTCATCCAGTTCTTGCAGGCGTGTCCCATCAAACCCCATGCGTTCATTCGCCTCGATGACCTTCGTGTAAAGAAGGTCAGGCAACAGGATCTCTCGCTCAAAAAGTTTGGGACGGTTTTGGTAGGCGATCCGAAGCACGTCGCGGAATCCGCGCGTGGTTACCAACAAGGTGGGCTCCCCCTTCCGCTCTAGAAGCGCATTGGTCGCAACGGTGGTTCCCATGCGGACACTTGCAATCCGATCCGGACCCATCCGTTCATCCTTGTTAAGTCCCAAAAACTGGCGCATACCCTCTAGGGCCGCATCTCGATAGTGGCCGGGGTTTTCAGACAGGAGCTTTTTGGCTTCTAGTCGACCTTCTGGGCTGCGGGCGATGATATCGGTGAATGTGCCCCCCCGATCCACCCAAAACTCCCAGCGACCCTCTGACATGACGACTTCTCAATCTGTTAAAAAGACAGTTGGTGAGATCGTAACGGATTTGTTTTCTCTATTGGAGGAGCCTCTGGATCATGGAAAAAAAAGCACCAGTCCATCGAGATGGCCCTGCAACCGCCGACCAACTCGCCCGTTTTGGCCGATTGGCTAGAAAGCAAATCCACCGGGCAGAGTTAGGGGTGTTCTCCCCGGACTCCTCCGGACGTGACCCTGTAGCTTTGATTGAGCAGCAGGAGAAGATCCGAATACCGGAGCTCCTCCCGCTTCGGCATCACCGAATGGGCCAGAGTGCGTTTGCCTTTTACCGGGGCTCAGCACTCTTAATGGCCCATGATCTGGCAAATGACCGCAAAAACACGGGCATTCATGTTCAGCTTTGCGGCGACGCTCACCTTGCCAACTTTGGGCTTTTTGCTGCGCCCAATCGGGACGTGCTTTTTGATATCAACGATTTTGACGAGACCCACCCCGGCCCCTTTGAGTGGGACGTCCATCGGCTGGCGACTTCCTACTGGCTGGCCTTGCATGATCTCGGCCACAGCAAGGCCCATGGAAACGAAATTGTTGCGCTGCTGGCGCGGAGCTATCGCAAAGCCATAGCCCATTACGCGCGTATCCCTGAAATTGACATTTGGTACGAGCATCCAAACGAATCCTGGATGGAACGCACGCTCGATAGCCTCACCGGGAAGTCTGGCATCAAGCAGTTCAGGGCCTATATCAAGCGTGCGCGTGAACGGGATCGATGGACTGCAGTCCTGAAACTCACTGAGTCGGGTCCAAGGGGGCGACAATTCATTGACAATCCCCCGACGTTGCTCCGGATCCCGATGGATCAAAAGGAACTGGATCGCCAACAGTCGCTCTACCTGGAGTACACCAACAGTCTGGACCTTGCGACGCGCGAACTCTTGAGGCGGTATCGCGTCATTGATGTGGGCCATAAGGTGGTTGGGGTCGGCAGTGTGGGTCTGACGGCCTTTGTCCATCTTCTCCAAGGCCAGCACGAAGAAGACCTGATCGTCATTCAGGTAAAGGAGGCGGTGCCCTCAGTCATTGCGCCGCACATTGAGGATCCAAGCATCCGACATGATGGGAAACGGGTCGTTCGCGGCCAGCGCATCATGCAGGCCGCCAGTGATTTATTCTTGGGTTGGGTTCGCGCCCCGCTGGGCCGGGAGTTTTATGTCCGGCAGCTTCGTGACATGAAATACAAGCCAGACCCAGGAGAACTTGATCTGGCGGAAATCAGAAATCTTGCCTGGCTTTCAGGCATTACGCTGGCGCGGGCCCATGCCCGCTCAGGTCAATCGATTGCAATCCATAGCTATCTTGGTCATAGCGAGCGCTTTGATCAGGCGATCGTGGCTTTTGCTGAGCAGTACACGGATCAGGTCCTCTCAGACTTTGCAGCGTTTCGTACCGCCCTCTCCAACGGAACGCTTCCCAAAGCGGAGGCGAATATTCTGCCCCCGGAGTTCACGACCGACCCCACACGGGGTGTCTTCGCCAGCAACCGTCGCCCACCCAGTCCTCGTCAGTAGGATTCAGTTCGAAACACAGGCAATGCCGGACCGATGGTAGCCCGAGGGACAGGAGCCACCGGCCTGCTCGAAGGCATCGCAGCTGTGATCTGTGGAGGCGACACAGGCGGCGCCGGACCGGTAATATCCGCTGGGACAACTGCCCGCTGGGCTTGCAAAAGCAAACCGCGCATGCCCCCCTGAAGGTACACAGGCGCCCCCTGAACGGTAATAACCACTGGGACAACTGCCCTGCGCCAAAGCAAATGCGCGCCCCTGTGGGGCATCTGTGCGGCAGGCACCGACTGCAGCATCCATCAGCATGCCGCTGCCAACAAAGCCAAAGAACAAACAGCGCAACAAGACTCGAAATTTCATTGCTCTTCTCGTGAAAAGGCCAACGCCCCAAAGGGAAATTGGGTCAAGCCGGCATATTGTAGAAACCGATCCCCAGCATGATATAGAGCGCAATGAACGCAATCCCGCTTCGCGCTCTGATGTGCCCGGCACCCAAAAAGTGGCTCACCGCCATCACCGTCATGATGACCGCGACCAGGTCGTAGGTTGAGAAAAGAAGGTTCATCTCCAACGACATCAGCGCGCCGATAAGGACCAAGGTTGGTCCGATCATTAGAGCCATTTGAGCGCTCCCGCCCAAAAGAACCCCCATGGCCAGGTCGATTTTTCCATTGTGGGCAAAACGAATGGCCGTCAGCATTTCGGCCGTATTGCCCAAAAGTGCCAAAACAAAAACGCCAACAAACGCAGGGCTCAGACCCCATTCCGCCATCACAGGCGCCAAGGAGTTCGCCATAGTTTCACTCATGAGGGCTAAGAAAACGGAGACCACACTCAGCAGCATGATCGAACGCTTCGGGGACCACCGGGGAAGACCCGCTGTCCCTTCGCCATCGACCCGCACAATTTCCAATGCATCTTCGGCATCGGTCCTCGGCCGACGCGGCAAAAAGGTCGCCAAGATGGTGAGTGCGTAAACCCCAATCAGGATGACAGAAATCTCCAGACTGATTTCGCGATCCACGGTCGTGCTGAAATCAAAAACCGCCGGGATGATGAGCCCGAACATCGCAAGAACCAAAAGTCCGCTATGCGCCCGGACTGCATCCGGATCAAACTGAATGTTCCGACTCCAGTCGCCCTTGATCATTAACAGGAATGCGATTCCCAGCCCGAACAGGAGATTGCTGATGATCGAGCCCGTGATCGAATATTTCACCATTTCGACAAGCCCTGCGTTCAGTGCAAAAAAGCTGATGATCAGTTCCGGGGCATTTCCCAACGTCGCATTCAATAGGCCGCCCTGGGTTGGCCCCATGGCATCGGCCAGCTTTTCCGTCGCTTCGCCCATCAATTTGGCCAGGGGGATGATTGAGAGTGCCGAGGAGAGAAAGATCCCAATAGGGGGCGCGCCAGACCAACTTAAATAAAGGGAAACGGGTACCAAAACCAGCAGGGGCTGAACTCCCTGCAGAATCACATGCCAGCCACTCGTCCAATGCCGTCTCATCCGAGCACTCTCCAATCGCCTTGGCACGCCTTAATACAAGAACTCACGCAGGCGGCATCGTGCCAGCGTCCGGGTGAAATTGATCGCCGGAACCCCGAGCCATCTCCTCATAAATCGCCCATTTTTGATCCACCACCCGCTGAGCCAGACGCATCAGCCGCTCAGACTCTTGGGGGTGCGCCTGTGCCAAGGTCCTGAATCGCAATTCATTTTCCTGATAGGTTCGAAGTGCGATGTGTGGCCGGGGCGAATCAAGGACAAAAGGATTGGACCCGGTGTCTCGAAGTACAGGGTTGTAGCGTATCAGGGGCCAATGTCCGGAGGCGGTTGCGAGCGCCTGCTGATTCAAGCCCTGTTCCATATTGATGCCATGGGCAATGCAATGACTGTAAGCCAGAATCAATGAAGGTCCAGGGTAGGCTTCTGCCTCACGTAATGCCAAAAGGGTTTGCTGCGGATTGGCGCCCATGGCAATCCGCGCAACGTAGACATTGCCATAAGCAATGGCCTGAAGGGCCAGATCCTTTTTCGCTAGCGGCTTCCCTCCCGCCGCAAACTTGGCCACTGCGCCCAACGGCGTCGCCTTGGACATTTGTCCACCGGTATTGGAATAAACTTCCGTATCGAGGACCAGTACATTCACGTTGCGACCACTGGCCAACACATGATCCAGGCCTGATGAGCCAATATCGTAGGCCCAGCCATCCCCACCAATGATCCAGACGCTGCGGCGAACCAAGTGATCAACGACAGACAGTAATTCACGGGCCGGCTCGGAGTCTATCTCCTGCAACAAAGTTCGGAGCGAATCCACCCGCCGACGCTGTTTTCGAATCTCGGATTCTGTGACTTGAGCAGCATTTAAAATGGACTCGATAAGTCCCGGATCCAGGGTTCCCTCCAGCGCCTTGAGGCCCTTCATCGCCATGCCAAGATGAAGGTCGGCACTCAAGCGAAACCCAAGACCAAACTCCGCATTGTCCTCAAACAATGAATTCGACCACGCTGGCCCCCTACCCTCCTGATTTTTAGTCCAAGGCGTTGTCGGCAGGTTTCCCCCGTAAATGGATGAACAACCTGTCGCGTTGGCAATGACCAGACGATCGCCAAAAAGCTGGGAGAGCACCTTGAGATAGGGCGTTTCACCACAACCAGCGCACGCCCCGGAGAACTCAAACAGGGGTTCGAGAAACTGAACGCCCCGGACAGAGGCAAAATCGACAGCAGAACGATCGTTTACCCGAAGACGCTCAAAAAACCGAATATTGGCGCGCTCAGCATCCAAAATGGGGGCCTTTTCAGTCATATTGATGGCTCTCAGATCGGGCGAACCTTGACGCTGTACTGGACACACTTCGACGCACAAACGGCAACCTGTGCAATCCTCGGCATAGACCTGAAGCGTAAATCGAATCTCCGGAAACCCCCGCGCATTAATTTCTGCACTTTTGAATGTCTCCGGTGCGCCCTCCAGTTGATCGCTGGAATAAAACTTCGACCGGATGACGGCATGGGGGCAGACAAAGCTGCAATGGCCACATTGAATGC
>JACCDQ010509499.1_pt1 | contig 10187 bp, 9 predicted proteins | sample 7446031 | NCBI WGS metagenome assembly JACCDQ01 (sample SAMN15323442, study PRJNA562643) | freshwater metagenome | isolation source: river surface water | place: USA:Blue River Watershed | collected 2017-08-17 | reverse complement strand
TGGCATATAAGCCATCGTCAGTACTCCTTATATAAACGATGGCGAGTTGGGGATGCGATTTTGGACGCTTCCCTGCGCTCGCATTATCGAGATCAGGTTCAACGGGTATTTCTCACCCACATCGATAAAGCTTGATGCAGGACCCCGAGCTAATGTCTATAACTTCTAGACAGGTGTAATTATAAGGATTTTTTACTTTTGAAGTTTTTGCAGCAAAGACCTGATGATTTTTTGGGTCTTTTTGACTCTTTCTGATGGAATACCGCTGATAGGCTCATAGGGGATCTTTAGCTCATCTAACCTTGCTTTGAGGCGATAGTGAACCTTGGTTTGTGCTACGGGACCATCTCTTTGCATGCCATCTTCAATCCATGGAAAGTCCACTTGAGTGAAGAGTGTTAAATCGTAGTCATGGTTGTGAGCAATTTCTTTTAAACCAGGGTTGCTTCCAGCGAAAACTACTTCGCTGTAAATGGACGTTAATAGTGGAGCTGTATCGCAGAACAACAACACAACGCCAGCCTCTGGATTTGCTTCAATTAATTCTTTGGCTGTATCTTTTTCAGCCGCCTTTTGAGTTAGAGCGATATTGATTTGCTCTTCTGACTTGGGGGTTCTTTTTTCTTGATCAACGAAGGTTCGTAAATATTCTGATACAAAAGCGCTGGGGTAATCCTTTTTAAAAGCCTCTGTTAAATCCTTGGCTAATGTTGTTTTACCTGTGCATTCAGCACCAATGATGGCAATCTTAAGAACATGAGTCATGTATTGGTTTTAACTTTCATCTGCTTGGACCATTGTCTCCATCCCAAGAGACACAACGTTATCAGTAGACCATACAACAGAGCAGTCAGATATAAATCCTTATAAACATAAAGGCCAATGTAAATAACATCCACAAAAGCCCATAATAACCAGTTCTCAAGCCACTTTTGAGCGCTCATATATGTTGCCAATAAACTTCCCGCAGTTAAGAAGGCATCAATATTAGGCACATCTGAGCTAGTGTGATTTTTTAAGATGTATTGAATAAGAAAAAACATTAATAACCAGGCTATGCCGCATTTTGTAATCGAATTGATGGAGGCTCTTGAGAAAGAAGGGTGGTGTGCTTGATGGCTCTTATCTTTCTTATGCCAAGTGATCCATGCGTATATGGCAAGACCTATAAATACAAATTGAAGAGCGGCATCACCAAACAATCGGCTATCAAAAAAAACATAGGCATAAGCAGTTGAGCTTGCAACTGCGAGTGGCCAGGTCAGAATTTTTCCGTATGCATTTAATAGAACGCATGCCAGTGACAATATGAAAGCAATAATTTCCATCAGACGTATGGGCGTTAATTAAGCTTTTCTTAGAAGAAAATCTGCAGTTACTGCAGCAGCATCTGGTGTTAGCGCACCTTCTAAAATGAGGTTAGCAGCTTGTACAAATGGAACTTTTATAAAGTTTGCCACCTCACCGTCATTATTTTTAGGAATAAAGTCTGATGGCAGCTCTAAATCATAGGTATAGAGACTTTCATCGTGAAGACCTTTTGGTTCCACAACTCGACTCACATGGATGTGGCCAATTGGTTCAACGAGGCAAGCTAACTCTCTTGGAACACTGGATTCTTCCCACAATTCTCTGACGGCGCATTGCAATAGGGTTTCATCAGCACTAACGCCACCTGCTGCTATGTTATCTAACATATTGGGGTCAGTAGCCTTGGTAGAGCTGCGAAGACCTAGCCAAATCTCTTGATTACTTGTGTATCCGTTGATATGACAAGCTCGACTATGAAGACCTAGAGACCTAAAAGCAGCTCTTTCCATCCTAAATCGTTCATGACCTAGATGGTCAAACCATGCAAATGACTCATTGCGCCATCCTGGTGCCAAACCTTCCTTTTTCAAAAATTCAGCTAATTCTTGAAGCTCTTGGCTTAGCAAATAGGGTGATAGTTTTTCAAGTTGTAAGTGATCCCCAAAGCGAACAATGGCTGGAGTCTCTGCGTTAGCAATATAAGTTTCGATTGTGTCGACGTAATCGGGCTGAATATGACCAATTATCTCTGTACCCAAACGAATGGTTTGCCAATTGGATGGAGCAGGTCTTAGAGCAGTCTCCAAGATCTCTTCTAGAGCAGCGCGTGTTGTGGCAGAAATCAATGACATGTCTACAATATTTATTAATATTGTTAGATTATCTGCCAAAGCGGACAATTGAGTCTAAATTTGCTTCAAAAATAAAAGGATGGCATGAGTTCAACGAATGAAAATGATTCATCTAGCGATGATTTTGAGCCTTTGGTGCAAGCTGGACATGTTATTTGCTCAGCCAGCGCTGTAAAGGATCAGGACGAAGGCTTTCGTTTCATGGTCAGAACCTCAGACATTGCCAGTAAAGTGGGGTCTGTTGATCACCGCATTGATGAAACACTACCAGCTTTTGTGATTCGGTACGATGGTCAAGCTCATGCTTATCTGAATCGATGTGCACACGTAGCTATGGAACTAGATTGGCAACCTGGCCAATTTTTTACCCTAGATAAAACTGCCTTGATTTGTGCTTCACATGATGCGCAATATCTTCCGGATACTGGGGAATGTATTTCAGGACCATGTCCTCATGGAGCCACTTTGATCAAGCTTGATATTGAGGAACGAGAGGGCAAGATTTTTCTCTGTCAAGCAATTTGAGATAAATATTTTTTCAGGTTGATATATTCAATTACTGGGTTGCTTAAAATTTAAGCAGGTCAGCTCGACCATTGTCTGATAAGGATTTTTTAATTTTAATGATGGAGTAGTCCACAAATTCTGTGGATAAGTTCTTCAATAATTTTGTGGAAATATATTTTTTCCCCTATTGACAAAGAAGTAGAAAATTTAAATTGATGAATTTAGAAAATATTTTGGGCTATGTTGCAGCGACACTGACCACCTTTGCATTTCTGCCCCAAGCTTGGCGTATTTATAAAACCAAAGATACGAATGCCATCTCGTTTTGGATGTATTTGATTTTTAGTCTTGGAGTTTTTCTGTGGTTGGTGTATGGTATTTTTATCAGCGCTTGGCCTGTGGTTATTGCAAATGCGATTACATTATTGATATCGCTTTGGATTTTGTGGATGAAGATCAATGAATAAATTACTTGTAACTCTATTTTGCATTTCTGCAACACTCTTTTCTGGGTGTGCTTCAACGCCTATGACCAATGCAGATGGAGAGTCTATTCAGGATATTCAGACCAAATTACTGGGTGATATGCCCATGCCTGGTGGTGCCAAGATTAATAATGAAAATACCTTGATTCTAGGTAGTGGCGATGGTTGGGCTGGCAGAGTCGCCATTATTGCCCAGCAAAACTCTAATGAAACTTTCACATTCTTCCGTGATCAGTTCCAAAAGGCAGGTTGGACTTTAGTTTCTTCAACCAAAACAAAAAATAGCATCTTGGTTTTTATCAAGAAAGATAGAACCGCTACGATTGAAATTGAGGATGCAGGTTGGATTGGTAGAACGAATGTGATGTTAACGGTAGCGCCTCGTAGCACTGTTGTGCCACCTGTCACAAAATAAGTACAACTCTAGTAATTTGGTCCCGCCAACAGGAATCGAACCTGTGTCTACCGCTTAGGAGGCAGTTGTACTATCCACTGTACTATGGCGAGATCTGAAATAGGTCGCTAGCTTACCATCCACAAAGAGTTAAGACTGTATTTGCGATGGTAACCATTAAATCTGGCTTCAAATAAGCTAGAAATACTAATACCAGCGTAATTGCTGCCAGAGTCTTAATGAGGATAGGGAGCCGTAATATGTTCATGATGATTGATTGGATGATTAGGCTTTTGCCAAAGCAGCATTTCTATCAATGGCATCCTCATTGATTGGTAGGTTAACCAGTGCTGCAAGAATGCCCAAACCTATAGCAATGATCCAAACAATGTTGTAAGACCCAGTTTTATCGAATAAAACTCCTCCTAAATAAGCACCCATAAAACTGCCGATTTGGTGAGAGAAGAATGCAAAACCAGATAGCATCGATAAGTACTTAACGCCAAAAATTTGAGCCACAATCCCATTAGTTAGGGGGACTGTGGATAGCCACAAAATGCCCATGAGTGCAGCAAATAAATAAGTTGTTAATGGCGATAGAGGTAGCAATAAGAAGGCACCAATCACAATCGATCTTGAGCCATATATGAAGGCAAGTATGTAGTGCTTAGGCACTTTTTGCCCAAGGACACCTGCATAGTAGGTGCCCAAGACATTAAATAGACCTACTAGTGCTAATGCCAATGTCGCGACCTGAGGGTGACCAACATCAGGATAGGTGGCAGACATGTCTTTGAGATAGGGAGCTAAGTGAACGCCAATGAAAACCACTTGGAATCCGCAAACAAAATAACCTAGTATTAACAGTTGAAAACTACGTTGTTTAAATGCTTCACTGATGGCTTCTGTAATTGTCTGTTGATGCCCTGGTACTGCAGGGGCATGATTTTTCTCTCGCAAAATCCAACCAAGCGGTAACATCAGAGTAACTAGGATTGCTAAGATAATTAAAGCATTTTGAGGGCCAAAGTTGCCCAGTAATTCTTGTTCTAGAGGAATCATTAAGAACTGGCCAAATGAGCCCATAGCAGCAGCAATGCCCATTGCCCAAACTCGTTTTTCGGGTGGGCAGTTACGACCAATGACTCCATATACAACGCTGTATGTTGAACAGGCTAAAGCCAAACCTAAAATAACCCCCATACTCAGGACAAAAGCTAGTCCACTAACTGCTTGGCTGGCACCATACAGACCAATACAGTAAAGGCATCCGCCTAAGAGCATAATTTTGTAGGCACCAAACTTATCAGATAAGCCACCAAATAATGGTTGTGTGGCTCCCCAGGTTAAATTTTGTAGGGCAATAGCCAAAGCAAATGTTTCTCTGCCCCAACCATTTGCTTGAGTAATTGGGAGATTAAATAAACCAAACCCATGACGTATGCCCATTGATAGTGTGACTAGTAATCCTCCAGCAATCAGCACTCTTGTTAGATTTAATTGATAAGTCATGGCTTAGATGATGCCTTTATCTTTTAAAGATTTAATTTGAGATTCTTCAAGACCTAATTTGTCTTTAAGAATCTCAAGTGTGTGTTCGCCAAGTAAGGGTGGTGGGCGATGTTCAACCACTGGTGTCTCACTTAATCTCATTGGACTGCGCACCAAATTAACTTTGCCTGCGGTAGGGTGAGGCATTTCCATTTTGATATTGCGCGCGATAACTTGTTCATTCTCAAAAACCTCTTTGAAGTTATTGATGGGCCCGCAAGGAACATTGGCACTATCCAATAGTTCAATCCATTCTTTTTTGGTTTTCTTTAAAACCATTTTTTGAAGAAGTGGATCTAATTCAGCGCGATGTCTAACGCGCTCTGGGTTGGTTGCAAAGCGCGGATCGTCAGCAAGCTGGGGCTCATGCCCAGACTCTACAAAGTGTCTAAATTGACTGTCATTACCAGCAGCAACAATGATCCATCCATCAGATGCTTTAAAAGTTTGATAAGGGACTATGTTGGCGCTAGCATTACCCCAACTTTTAGGTGGTACCCCGCTGGTTAAATAATTACTTGCCACGTTGCACATAGTGGCAATTTGTACATCTAATAGCGATAAATCAATGTATTGACCTACGCCGGTTTGATCTCTGTGAACAACAGCCGCAAGTATTGCTGAAGTGGCGTACATCCCCGTGAAGATGTCAGCAATCGCAACGCCAGCTTTTTGAGGTCCTCCGCCAGGTAAATCTTCCTTTTCGCCCGTGACGCTCATAAAACCGCCCATGCCTTGGACGATATAGTCGTAACCAGGGCGATGTGCGTAAGGGCCAGTTTGACCAAAACCCGTTATAGAACAATAAATTAGATCATTTTTTAGGAGTTTTAGGCTCTCATAATCAAGACCATACTTTTTTAATTGCCCAACTTTATAGTTTTCGATAACGATATCGCTCTGTAAAACCAGTTTTTTGATGATTTCTTGACCTTCTGGCTTCGAAATATCTACGGTAATTGATCTTTTATTCCGATTTATTGCTAAATAAAAGGCTGATTCTGTGGTTTCTTGACCTTCAGAATTCTTTAAAAAAGGTGGGCCCCATTGTCGGGTATCATCTCCCGTAATCGGCCTCTCGACCTTGATTACATCGGCTCCTAGGTCTGCTAGGTTCTGCCCACACCATGGCCCTGCCAGTACTCGACTGAGGTCTAAAACGCGAAGATGATTAAGTGCTCCCATGGAAGTCATTTTCGCATGTGGATACAATTCTCCGCCATGGCAACAAAAAAATCAGATCAATACAGCGAATCGTCGATCAAAGTCCTAAAGGGCCTTGAACCAGTTAAACAACGTCCGGGTATGTATACGCGGACCGATAACCCCTTGCATATGATTCAAGAGGTTATTGATAACGCTTCCGATGAAGCCCTAGGAGGGTATGGTAAGCACATTGTCGTTACCTTGCATACCGATGGTAGTGTGAGTGTGGAGGATGATGGCCGAGGTATTCCAGTGGGGATGCATCCTGAAGAAAAGCGACCAGTAGTCGAGTTGGTATTTACCCAACTTCATGCTGGCGGCAAATTCGAAAAGGGCTCGGGCGGGGCGTATGCTTTCTCAGGTGGTCTACACGGTGTGGGCGTGTCTGTAACCAATGCCTTATCAAAGCGAATGGAAGTAACTGTTTGGCGCGATAAACAAATTTCGACATTGGCATTTGAAGCAGGTTTCGTGGTTGAACCACTTAAGACAAAAATTGCCCCAATGGGTGATCGTCCCAATGGCACACGAGTAAGAGCTTGGCCAGATGCAAAGTATTTTGATAGCGCGCAAATTCCTTTAGCTGAATTGCAAAGACTATTGCGCTCTAAAGCAGTTCTTTTGCCTGGCGTAAAAGTAACCTTGATTCAAGAAAAGGGTGGTGAACCACAAACTTGGTTATATACCCAAGGATTAAGAGGCTATCTAGATGAGGCAATGGCGCAGGGAGGCCATAGTCCAGTTGTAATACCAGCGTTTGATGGAGAGCACTTTGCAGACCCTAATCGACCTGGTGAAGATTCATTTGCTGAAGGTGAGGGTGCTAGTTGGGTTGTGGCTTGGACTGAAGAGGGCGCTCCTGTTCGTGAAAGTTACGTGAACTTAATCCCAACACCTGCGGGCGGAACCCATGAAAGTGGATTACGTGATGGCTTGTTCAATGCAGTGAAAAGCTTTATCGATATTCATGCGCTTCAGCCAAAGGGTGTGAAGTTGATGCCGGAGGACGTTTTTGCTCGTGCATCATTTGTTTTGTCCGCTAAAGTTTTAGACCCACAGTTCCAAGGTCAGATTAAAGAACGATTGAACTCAAGAGATGCTGTACGTCTCGTATCTGGCTTTGTTAAATCAGCTTTGGATTTATGGCTCAACCAGCATGTCGACTATGGTCGTAAGCTAGCGGAGTTGGTAATCAAACAAGCTCAAGCAAGGACCCGCGCCGGCCAAAAAGTTGAAAAGAAAAAATCTTCTGGTGTTGCTGTCTTGCCAGGTAAGTTAACTGACTGCGAGAGTGAAGATATTGCTATGAACGAACTCTTCCTTGTGGAGGGTGATTCTGCTGGTGGTTCTGCAAAAATGGGGCGTAATAAAGAGTATCAGGCAATCTTGCCCTTACGTGGCAAAGTGTTGAATACTTGGGAAGCAGAGCGTGATCGTTTATTTGCCAATAATGAAGTTCATGACATTGCAGTCGCAATTGGTGTTGATCCGCATGGGGCAACTGATGAGCCCGATTTGAGCAACTTGCGTTACGGCAAAATCTGCATCTTGTCAGATGCTGACGTTGATGGTGCCCATATTCAAGTGTTGCTATTAACCTTGTTCTATAAGCATTTTCCAAAATTGATGGAACGTGGTCATGTATATATCGCTCGCCCACCATTGTTCCGTGTGGATGCGCCAGCACGTGGGAAAAAGCCAGCACAAAAACTATATGCTCTCGATGAGGGCGAATTAAGAGCTATTGAAGATAAGTTACGCAAAGATGGTTTGCGTGAGGGTTCATGGCAAATCAGTCGCTTTAAAGGTTTGGGTGAAATGAATGCTGAACAACTTTGGGATACCACTTTAAATCCAGATACGCGTAGATTGCTTCCTGTAACAGAGGGTGCGTTGGGTGAGGTAGAAACAGTCAAAACTATGGATATGCTGATGGGTAAATCCGAATCTGGTGCTCGCAAGAGTTGGTTAGAAGAGCGCGGTAACGAAGTTGAAGCAGATATTTAATCTACCGATATTTAGAAAAAATAATGAGTAAGAAAAAAAATAATCCAAATCAAGAGCCAGACCTGTTTGCAGATCTAGGAGATGAATCTTCTGAGTCTGTAGCAGTAAGTTCTAGAGTCGTGTCGAGCTCTGCAGACGTTGATTCATTAACCTTAGCAACTTATGCAGAACGCGCATATTTAGACTATGCCATTAGCGTGGTTAAAGGTCGTGCTTTGCCTGAAGTTGCTGATGGGCAAAAGCCAGTGCAGCGCAGAATTTTATTTGCTATGAATGAAATGAATCTGCGTGCAGATGCAAAGCCAGTAAAAAGTGCGCGCGTAGTAGGTGATGTTTTAGGTAAGTTTCACCCGCATGGCGATCAATCCGCCTACGATGCCTTGGTTCGTTTAGCGCAAGATTTTTCATTGCGCTATCCATTAATTGATGGCCAGGGAAACTTTGGCTCTAGAGATGGTGATGGTGCAGCAGCGATGCGTTATACCGAGGCTAGACTTACCAAAATCGCCAGCCTGTTACTAGATGAAATTGATGAGGGCACAGTTGATTTCATTCCTAACTATGATGGTTCAATACAAGAGCCTAAGTTATTGCCTGCACGTTTGCCATTCGTTTTATTAAATGGTGCATCAGGTATTGCCGTTGGTATGGCTACAGAAGTGCCATCTCACAACTTAAAAGAAGTCGCTAGTGCAACTATTGCACTCATGAAAAATCCAAAATTAACTCATGAAGAGTTAATGACTCATGTGCCTGGGCCCGATTTTCCGGGTGGCGCACAAATTATTTCTTCACAAAGCGAGATTTCACAAATCTATCAAACTGGCAGAGGTAGCCTGAAAGTCAGGGCGCGCTGGATGGTCGAGGATATGGCTCGTGGTCAATGGAAGTTGGTGGTAACAGAGATGCCACCAGGAACATCGACGCAAAAAGTGTTGCAAGAGATTGAAGAGCTCACCAATCCAAAGGTCAAGGTTGGTAAGAAAACACTCACAGCAGAACAAAATAATCTCAAGCAAACAATTTTGTCTTTATTAGATTCTGTGCGTGATGAATCAAGCAAAGATGCACCAGTGCGCTTGGTTTTTGAACCAAAGACTAAAAATATTGATGTGAATGAATTTGCAACAACGCTACTTGCTCACACATCACTAGAATCCAATGCACCAATTAACTTGGTGATGATTGGTAATGATGGCAGACCTCGTCAAAAGGGTCTGGGTGAGATTTTGCGTGAATGGATTGAGTTCCGTGTCGCAACGGTGACGCGTAGAACAGAACATCGCTTAGGCAAGGTTAATGATCGCATTCATATTTTAGAGGGTCGTCAGTTAGTTCTTCTAAATATTGACAAAGTCATCAAGATTATTCGTGGAAGCGATGATCCTAAAGCGGATTTAATGACTGCCTTTAAATTATCTGAGCGCCAAGCCGAAGATATTTTAGAAATTCGTTTGCGTCAATTAGCTCGTCTTGAGGCGATTAAGATCGAACAAGAGTTAAATGAATTAAAGACTGAAAAAGACGATTTAGAGAGTTTGTTAAGTAGCGATGCGAATATGCGTAAACGCATTGTTAAAGAAATCGAAGCCGACATGAAGGCTTTTGGTGACGAACGACGCACCATGATTCAGGAAGAGAAAAAGGCTGTTGCAGAAGCAAAGGTTATTGATGAACCTGTGACTGTAGTGATATCTCAAAGAGGTTGGGTGAGAGCTCGTCAAGGCCATGATCATGACCCACAACAATTTAGTTTTAAAGCTGGTGATGGCATGTACGGCACATTTGAATGTCGCACGACCGATGTGGTGCTTGGTTTTGGCAATAATGGTCGTGTCTATACGGTTGCCGTAGCCGATCTGCCAGGTGCGCGTG
>JACCDQ011213351.1_pt1 | contig 10189 bp, 10 predicted proteins | sample 7446031 | NCBI WGS metagenome assembly JACCDQ01 (sample SAMN15323442, study PRJNA562643) | freshwater metagenome | isolation source: river surface water | place: USA:Blue River Watershed | collected 2017-08-17 | reverse complement strand
GCGTTCGACGATCTGGCGGACCGCTTCGATCTTGAATTCTTCTGGAAATCGCTTTTGATTCATGGCACCTCCTATTAGGCCTCAGGTTGGAGGCTCAGAGGTGTCTACTGGTTCCGGGTCGATTCACCCCTGACTTTCCGCATGATGTGCCTGTGGCTGGGCACGCCGGTGCTGGGCCTGGCGCTGCTGGCCATGCGGGTACCCTTGCGCATCCCGCGCGAGCACTGGCGCGAGCTGCTGGTGCTGGCGGTCTTCAACATGTTCATCTGGCACGGCTTGATCATCATCGCGGTTCAGTCGCTCTCCAGCGGTCGCTCAGCGATTCTGGGCTACACCATGCCGATCTTTTCAGCGGTACTCGGGGCCCTGTTTTTTGGTGACCGGCTGGCCTCCCGTGCCTGGGCGGGGGTGGGGGCTGCGGCGGTGGGCGTGATGCTGCTGCTCTGGCACGAGTTCACCCACCTCAGCGGGCGGCCCTTGGGGGTGTTGCTGGCCCTGATCGCTGCCAGCACCTGGGCGCTGGGCACGCAGCTGCTTCGGCGCACCCAAATGCCGGTGCCTACGCTGGCCATTTCATTCTGGATGACGGCCATGACCGCGGTGGTGATGACGGTGCTGGCGGTGGTGTTCGAGCGGCATCGCTGGGTGGCACCTTCATCCACACACTGGGGCTCGATCGTGTTCAACGCGGTGCTGGTGTTCGGCTTTGCACACGCGGCCTGGTTCTATCTGGCGCGCAGCCTGCCGCCGGTGGCGTCCACGCTGAGCGTGATGCTGATTCCGGTGGTGGGCGTGTTCAGCGGCGCCTTGTGGCTGGGCGAGCTGCTGCATTGGCAGGACTGGGCGGCCGTGGTGCTGATGGTGGCCTCGATTGCCGCCGTGCTTTGGCCCAAGCGGTCCGCCACGGCGGTCGACGCCAGCGGCTGAAGCCTCAGGCCTGCTGCACTGTCTGCAGCGCCAGGCACAGATCGGCCCAGGCCTTGGCCTTGTCGGCCGGGTTGCGCAGCAGGTAGGCGGGGTGGTAGGTCACCACCACGGGCACGCCCTGATACTGGTGAACACGGCCGCGCAGTTTGCCGATCGGCTCGGTGGTCTGCAACAGCGACTGCACCGCAAAGCGGCCCATGGCCAGGATGATCTTCGGCTGCACCAGCGCCACTTGCCGCACCAGATAAGGCGCGCAAGTCTGCAGCTCCACCGGCTCGGGGTTGCGGTTGCCTGGCGGGCGGCATTTGAGCGTGTTGGCAATGTAGACCCCGGCCTGGCCGTCCTTGGCACCTTCCACGCTGCGGTTGAGCCCGATGGCCTTGAGCATGTTGTCGAGCAGCTTGCCCGCCTGGCCCACAAAGGGTTCGCCCTGCAGGTCTTCATTTTCGCCAGGGGCTTCGCCAATCACCATCCACTGCGCCTGGCGGTCACCCACACCAAACACGGTGTTCTTGCGGCTCTTGCACAGGCCGCAGGCGCGGCACTGGGCCACGCTGGACTGCAAGGTGTCCCAGTCCATCTGGTCGACCCCGGGCGGCAAAGGCACCGCGTCTGCAGGCAAGGCGGCAGATGCAGGCTGCGGCGCAGCAGAGCGCAGGGGAGAAGATGGGCGTGGCGCCATGGGTGTGGCGGCCGGTGCGGGCGCTGCCTGAGGGACGGGTTCATGCGCCGGTGCCTGCACAGGCGCAGCAGGCACTGCGGCGGCGCTCTCCGCCACAGGCACTGGCGTCTGCGGCCACCACACGCGAATGCCCATTTCGGCCAGCATGGCGCGCTGGCGTTCGTCCAGGTCAAAACGGGCGGGATCGCGGGTCGGGTCGGTCATTGCAGTTTCAGGTTCAGACTCATCACCACCGCATGTTCGCGCTGCTGACGGTCGGCAGGATAGTAATCCTTGCGCAGACCAACACGGCGAAAACCGTAACGCTCGTACACCTGCAGCGCACGGCGGTTGCTCTCTCGCACTTCGAGCCAGAGCCATTCACCCTGCTGACGGCGCGACCACAGGCTCAGGGCGTCCAGCATCATCTGCGCCCAGCCCTGCCCCTGCCTTGCCGGGGCCACGGTGATGTTGAGCAGGTGGGCTTCCTGCACACCTGCCATGGCGACCACATAGCCCAGCAGTTCATCCTGCACCCGCAGACACTGCGCCCAGTAGCCGCTGGCCAGCGCATCGCGGAAGTTGCCACGCGTCCAGGGGTGGCTGTAAGCGGTCTGCTCGATGGCGATGACCGCCTCCAGATCATCGGCTTGCATGGGCTGCAGCACGGCGATCTGACGCTCGGTCTCGGGTATCGGCGTCAAGCCGCCCCCTTGGCCGCTTCGCGCTCTGCCGTGGTCTGGGCCACCTTGTCGCGGATGTACAGCGGCATGGCCTGTTCGGCGGGCACCGCCTGCCCTGCGGCCAGCAGTGCCGGGGCCAGCCGCAACAATGCAGCTGCGGTGGGCAGGGCGTGCATGCGCTCACCGCCAGGCAAGCGTTCGCCATACGCTGTAAAGGCATTGCCTGCCTGCAACACTTGTGACGCGACAGGCAAGACCACAGACTCGGGGGCACCGACCTGCAGCGGATGGCGCAAGGTCCAGAGCTGACCATCCCAATCGTAGGCAGCGCTGTAGACCTCGTCCATGCGGGCGTCCAGCAGGGCCAGCACCGTCAAGGGTTGTGCCTGCACACCCGCGAGCACGCGGGCTTCTTCGGCCACAGCGAGCAAGGTGTCCACGGGCAGCACCGGAATGTCGGCGCCAAAGGCCAGGCCCTGCGCCACCGCACAGGCCGTTCGCAAGCCGGTGAATGAGCCCGGGCCACGCCCGAACACGATGGCCTGCAACTGCGGCAAAGCCATGCCCGCCTGCGCGAGCATGTCCAACGCCGTCGGTATCAGGCTGTCGGAGGCCTGCGCACCGCCCGGCAAGGTGCGCTGGTGGATCTGCCCGTCCACCGCAAGACCGATCGACAGGGTGTCGGTGCTGGTGTCAAAGGCCAGGCAGCGGGCCGTGCTCATCGCGAAGCCCCTGGGCTGGTCGCAGGCTTGGCCGCCCGCACGCCCAGCAAAATGCCGCACGTCACCAGCGCCAGCCCGGCCAGCAGGTTCCAGCCCATTGGCTCACCCAGCAAAACCACCGCCGACAGCGCAGACAAGCCGGGCACGAGGGCCGTGATCATGGTCGAGCGCACCGGACCATAGTGGCGCACCATGTAGGTGAAGGTGATGCCCGAGATCACGACCGAACCACCGCCCTGCATGGCCAGCTGAAACAGCAGCTCGTACCACGGCGCTTCGGTGATGCGCGTGGGCCACCAGCCCAAGCTGGTGGCCAGCACAAACGCGGGCACGAACGCCACAAACGCGAAAGCGGTGATGGCCATGGTGGCACGGATGGCGTCAATGCCATGCCGACGCACGGTGACGGTGTAGGTGGCCCAGCAGCTGGCCGCGGCCATGAAGAGCAGATCACCTTTCCAGACCTCGCCACCCTCAAAAGCCTTGAGCAGGCTGATGCCGCCGACCAGCAAGTCGCCCAGCACGATGCAGGCCAGCCCGAGGGCACGCGAGGAAGAGACCTTGTCGTGCAGCAGCCACATGGCCAGCAGCGTGGTCCACAGGGGCAGGCTGCCAGGCATCAGGACCGAAGCGTGACCGGCCGGTGCATAAAAGAACCCCGCATACGCCAGCACGGCGTACATGAGGCCGCCAAAAAAGCCCGCCTGCACCGTGACGCGAAGCGGCAGTGGCGACAAGCCCAGCAAGGAGCCGACCCGCTCACCACGCGCACGCTCGGCGCGCATGCGCCACCAGGCCCAGGGCAACAGGACGCTGCTGGCACCCAGGATGCGCATGAGCGCAATGTCCAGCGGCAACAAGGTGTGCGAGGCCGAAGCCCGGGCAATGACGATGAAGGAGGTCCAGATCAGCACCGTGACCACGGCCGCCGCCAGACCGACGGTACGGGGAGAAAAACGCATGCACCGATGTTACCTGCCCCCATGCACGCGGGCTGTCCCGCATGCCGATGTGGCGAGCTAGACTCGCGCCATGCCCCGCATGATCCACATCGTCCTGCTTTGCCTTGGCATCTGGAGTGCCTGCACGGCCCCGGTGCAGGCACAGCTGCCCCCCTCCGTGCAGCAGGCCTTGCGCCAGACCCAGGTCCCGCCCAGTGCCCTGAGTGTGCTGGTCACCCCGGTCACCGAGGGCGCTGCCCAGCCTCGCCTGGCCCACCGCGAGACCGCCCCGATGAACCCGGCCTCGGTGATGAAGCTGTTCACCACCTGGGCAGGCCTGCAAATGCTGGGGCCGGAGCATGTGTGGCGCACACGGGTCTACGCCGACGGCAAGCTGCAGGACGCTGTGCTGACAGGCAATCTGGTGGTCCGCGGCAGCGGCGACCCCAAACTGGTGGTCGAGCGCGCGCAGGCCCTGGTCGAACAGGTTCGCAGCGCGGGCGTTCAGGAAATCCGTGGCGACATCGTGCTCGACAACAGCGTGTTCGAGGTGACCCCGCGCCACGAACCCTTCGACGACGAGCCATTGCGGCCCTACAACGTGGCGCCCGACGGGTTGTTGATGAACTTCCGCTCGGTCATCTACACCTTCACGCCGGACACCGCGCGCGGCCGCGCCCAGGTGCGCAGCGAACCTCCGCTGGCGGGGCTGGATGTGCCCGCCGATGTGCCACTGGCGGCAGGCCCATGCAACGACTGGCGCAGCGGCCTCAAGGCCGACTTTGGTGATGCCTTGCGCCCGCGCTTTGCCGGGAGCTACCCCGCCAGCTGCGGCGAACGGCCCTGGCCCGTGGCTTTTGCCCAGGCCGAACAGTACGCACCCCGCATGCTGGAAGCGCTCTGGCGCCAGGCTGGCGGGCGACTCGGCGGTCAAGTGCGCTGGGGCGCCCTACCTGCACAGGCTCGGCTGCTGGTGACACACGAGTCGCTGCCTCTCAAGACGGTGGTGGCAGACATCAACAAGATGTCCAACAACGTCATGGCACAGCAGCTGTTCCTGACCCTGTCGAGTGAACTGGGCGCGCCGGGCCGCTTCGAGGCTTCGCGCCTGCGGCTGTCGCGGTGGTGGCGCCAGCAGTTTGCCGATCTGCCCGAGCCGGTCATCGAAAACGGCTCGGGCCTCTCGCGCGAAGAGCGCAGCACTGCGCGCAGCCTCACACGGCTGCTGCTGCAGGCCCGGCGCGACCCGCTGGGGCCGGTGTTTACCGAGTCCCTGGCGATCGCGGGCGTGGATGGCACCGTCACGCGCATGGCCGAACGCTTGCCAGGTTCACCCCTGATCGGTCATGCCTGGCTCAAAACCGGCTCGCTGCGCGATGTGGCATCGGTTGCGGGCTATGTGCAGGGCGAAAGCGGTCGGCTGTACGCGGTGGTCGCCATCATCAACCACGCCAACGCCCGACAGGCCCGCCCCGTACTGGACAAGCTGCTCGACTGGACCGCGCGCGACGGGGGACGACAGACAGCACAACGCCGTGCGCTCAAGTGACGGGATCGGCACTTGACCGACCGGCTGGCCTGGATGCTCCTGGCGATGAAACTGCGCCAGCGCTGACTTTTGTGTGACAGGAACTACCCGTTTACTGGTAGTTGCCCTAGCACCTGGTGCACAGCAAGTGCCTAGCATGCTGAAAAGAACGGTCGTTCTATTCAAGAAGGAGACTTGGCATGCGCAATTTCAAACGATGGGGCTGGACCGCCGGCCTGGCGGTACTGACAGCAGTAGGTCTGACGGCCTGCGGCGGCAACGACAGCCTGCCGCCCAAGGCCAGCATCAGCAAGGTGTACGTGATGGGCGACAGCCTGGCCGATGCAGGTACCTTCGGGATCAAATTCACGGTGCAGGACGCCAGCAACCCCAAAGGGTTCCAGATCTGGCCCCAACTGGTGGCCAATGCGGTGGGCGTCGATGGCGCCGCCCAGTGCAACTTCTACAGTCTGAACTTTGATGGCACGGTGCGGGCCGCCCCCAATCCGGCGTGTACCAATTTTGCAATCGGGGGCGGGCGCGTGTTTGCAAAAGCCTCCGATGGCGGCCCCAGCAGCCCCCTGAATGTGAGTGTCCAGATGGCCACCAAGGCCACCCTGGGCGGGTACACCGCCGGTGATCTGGTGCTGATCGACGGCGGTGGCAACGATGCAGCCGATCTGGTGGGCGCCTACCTGGGCGCCAGCACACCCCAAGGGCTGCAGAACTTCCAGGCATTCCTGGGCCAGCAGCTGGACGGCGCCACGATTGCTGCGCTGCTGCCGCAAACCAACGGCGCCGCATTGGCCGCAGGTGCCTACATGCAAGCGCTGGCCGATACCTTTCACGGGCAAATCAAGGCCCAGGTCCTGGACAAGGGTGCCACCCGGGTGGCCGTGCTGGACATGCCCGACATCACGCTGACCCCGCGCTTCAGGGCGGTGCTGGCCGGTGTTGCGGCATCGACCAATGCCGCGACGGCCCAAGCCCTTCAGGGCGGCATCCGTCAATGGATCGGCGCCTTCAACAGCAGGCTGCACAGCAAGTTTGCAGGTGACACGCGCGTTGCTGTCGTACCCTTCAATGCCGACTTCACCGACGAGGTCAACAACCCCGGCACCTACCAGTTGAGCAATGCCATCGACGCAGCCTGCCCGGTGACTGGCGTGGGCAGCGACGGTCTGCCCTCCTACAACTTCCTGACCTGTACGTCGGCCGCACTGGATGCGACAGCAGGCAAGACACCCGGCTGGTGGAAGTCCTACGCCTTCTCGGACGGCTTCCACCCCACGCCTTATGGCCACCAGCTGCTGGCGGCTTCCGTGTCCCGTGCGCTGGCGCGCGCAGGATGGCTCTGATCTGAATTGCCAAGGAGATTGCACATGAAAAAGACCATCCTGGCCTTGTCCTGCCTGGCTGCCCTGGGCAGCACCGTCCACGCACAGCCCGCGGGCTCCTGGTTGATCCAGGGCGGACTGACCCGCATCGCCCCTGACGTGAGCAGCGGCAACCTCAGCGCCCCGTCTCCGGCGGGGACACAGGTGGACGTGGGCTCAGACACGCGGCTGACAGCGCAACTGACCTACGTTTACAACCAGAACTGGGCGGTCGCCGTGCCGCTGGGCACCGGCTTCAAGCACAAGCTGTATGGCGCAGGCGCCATCTCCGGCACCGGACAGATCGGCACAGTGAGTGCATTGCCCATCAGCGTTTTCGGTCAGTACCGCTTTGGAGAGTCGAACGACAAGGTCCGTCCCTATGCCATGCTGGGCCTGAGCTATGTTCGCTTTCATGATGCTGCAGGCAGCGCAGCGCTCAATGGCCTGAACCCGGCGAACCCGGTGGGCGGCAGCACTGGCCTGAGCGTGGACTCGCGCTGGGCCCTGAGTCCGGGTCTGGGCCTGTCCGTACAGCTCGACGACAAATGGTTTGTGGACCTGTCCTGGGCAAAAACCTACCTCAAGACCACCACCACCTTGTCCACCGGCCAGACTATCGGTACGACGCTCAACCCCGGAATCACCACGCTGGGCGTGGGCATGCGCTTCTGAGGCAAAGCTGATGCCTTACGCGGCCGCCCGCTGCAGGCGGTCGCGTACGCCTTCCCATTCGGGCGTGTCGGGCGGCAGCTCGACCCAGATCTGCTGCACGTCGCGTGCGTCCAGGTCGCGCAGCACGGCAAACAGGTCGTGGGCAGCGGTGCGGGGCTCAGCCGCCTGCTGACGCCAGAGCACACCGGCGCCGGTGTCCGGCAGCACATCGCGTGACCACACGGCCAGGTTGTTGGCGTGCACACCCAGCGCCTGCAGGCGCTGGTGAATCGTGGGCGCATCCATCAGGCGAACCTTGGCACGCGGCGCATAGTGCGATTCCAGCGTGCCCGAGGCTTTGGGCGCGGGCTGCGCCAGCCTCGCCTTGTCTTGAAGGGGCAGGCCACAGGCCTGCTCGATCTGCGTGCGCGTGATCTGCCCAGGCCGCAGCAGCACCGGCACACCACGGGTGCAGTCGACGATGGTGGACTCGATGCCGACGTCGCACTCGCCACCCTCCAGGATCAGCAGCGCATCGCCAAATTCACCCTGCACATGCTGCGCAGTCGTCGGGCTGACGCGGCCGAAGAGGTTGGCGCTGGGCGCCGAAAGCCCCGGCATATTGGACGCAGCCGCAGCCCGCAGCACGGCCTGAGCCACAGGGTGCGATGGACAACGCAAGCCGATCGAAGACTGCCCACCGGCCGACGCCGTGGCCACGCCGGGCAGGCGCGGCAGGATCAAGGTCAGCGGGCCGGGCCAGAAGGCATCCATCAGCTGCCGGGCAAAATCGGGCACTTCGCTCGCAAACAAGGGCACCTGGGCCTGCGAGGCCACGTGCACGATCAGCGGATGGTCGGCCGGGCGACCCTTGGCGGTGAAGATTTTGGCCACCGCTTCGTCGCGCAGGCTGTCGGCCGCCAGGCCATAGACCGTCTCGGTCGGCAGGCCCAGCAGCTCGCCAGCGGCCAGCGTCTGCACGGCGCGTTCAATGGCGGCGGTGTCTTGGCCAGACAGGATCATCAGAAGGGCTCGATGCCGAGCAGCGCACAGGCCTGCAGGGCTGTGGCGCGCACCGCTTCGGGGGTGGCGCCGGTGATGTTGAGGTGGCCCATCTTGCGGCCCTGGCGCGCGGACAGCTTGCCGTACAGGTGCAGGTGGGTGCCGGGCAACGCCAGCACCTTGTCCCAGGCCGGTGACTCGCCCTTGGCCCCCCACAAGTCTCCCAGCAGGTTGAGCATGATGGCCGGCGAATGCTGGCGCGGCTGCGTGAGCGGCAGACCGGCGAGCGTGCGCACCTGCAGATCGAACTGCGACTGGTCGCAGGCGTCGAGCGTGTAGTGGCCGCTGTTGTGCGGGCGCGGAGCGATCTCGTTGACCACTAACCGTCCACCCACTTGACCGCCGTCGAGCACAAAGAATTCCACGCACAGCACGCCCACGTACTGCAGGCCTTCGGCGATCGCTTTCGTCGCATCGATCGCCTGCTGCGCCAGCGCCGGATCGATCACACCCGGGTTGACTTCGGTCACGGCCAGGATGCCGCCACGGTGCAGGTTGCGCTGCACCGGAAAATGCACCATCTCGCCCGTGCCGCTGCGCGCCACGATGACGGAACACTCGTCCTGGAGCGGCAGCATTTTTTCCAGCACGCAAGGCACTTGTTTCAGCTCGGCCCATGCGGCCGCCAGTTCAGCTCGCGTCTTCACGCGGACCTGGCCCTTGCCGTCATAGCCCATGCGGGCGGTTTTCAAAATGCCTGGGAGCAAATCATCTTCAACAGCAGCCAGTTGGACTTCGGTTTCGATGACCGCATGAGGCGCCACGGGCACACCGCACTTCACAAAGTGCGCCTTCTCGGCGGCGCGGTCCTGCGCGATCGCGACGGCATCCGAAGCAGGAGCCACAAAGCGGTGCGCGCCCAGCGTGAACAGCGCCGGAGCGGGCACGTTTTCGAATTCGGTGGTGATGGCGGCGCAACGCTGCATCAGCTGCGCCAGGCCCTGCTCGTCCAGGTAATCGGTCTGGATGTGGTGGTGGCTCACCAAGCCTGCAGGGCTGGCCGGATCAGGGTCGAGCACCGCAGTGTAGTAGCCCATGGCCTGCGCGGCATGCACGAACATGCGGCCCAGCTGACCGCCGCCCATCACGCCCAGGGTGGCGGGCTGGCCATTGACCACACTGCCAGGAAGCAACACGCTCATTTGGACTCCACCGGGGGCAAGGTCATGGCGCGCGCCATGGCGGTTTGCTCGGCGCGGAAAGCTTCGAGCTTGCCGCGCAAAGCGGCATCCTGATTGGCCAGCATGGCCACTGCGAACAAAGCCGCGTTGGCCGCGCCCGCCTGGCCAATGGCAAAGGTGGCGACCGGCACGCCCTTGGGCATCTGCACGATGCTGTGCAGCGAGTCTACGCCCGACAGCGCTTTGGTCTGCACCGGCACGCCCAGCACTGGCACCACCGTCTTGGCAGCAATCATGCCCGGCAGGTGCGCGGCGCCACCGGCACCTGCGATGATGGCCTGCAGGCCACGGCCTGCAGCGGTCTGTGCGTACTCGAACATGTGGTCGGGCATGCGGTGGGCCGAAACGACGCGTGCCTCGTGGGGGATGCCAAACTGTTGGAGAATCTGGACTGCGTGCTGCATGGTGTCCCAGTCGGAGCTGGAACCCATCACCACGCCGATGAGCGGTTGGG
>JACCDQ010899284.1_pt1 | contig 10191 bp, 8 predicted proteins | sample 7446031 | NCBI WGS metagenome assembly JACCDQ01 (sample SAMN15323442, study PRJNA562643) | freshwater metagenome | isolation source: river surface water | place: USA:Blue River Watershed | collected 2017-08-17 | reverse complement strand
TGGCTGCGCAGTCTGCGGTCCAAGGGGGGAAAGTCTGATGGAATCGTACGCACTGTTGGTGGCCGCCACGCTGAACGCGGGCACCGTGCTGGCGCTGGCCGCTTTGGGTTTGCTGATCAATGAAAAATCCGGGGTGCTCAATCTCGGGGCTGAGGGCATGATGCTGTGCGCGGCCATCGCTGGGTTTGCCGCCGTGATCCACACCGGCAACGACTGGATCGGTTTTGCCGCCGGCATGAGCGCGGGCGCTTTGCTGGCCGCCATCTTCGGTGGGCTTGTCATTTGGCTGGGCACCAACCAATACGCCACGGGTCTGGCGCTGAGTTTGTTTGGCGTGGGGTTTTCGGCCTTTGCCGGTATTGGCTATGTGCAAGAGAAGCTGCCCGAGCGGGCCTCGCACGCCATTCCATTCCTGGCCGACATCCCGCTGGTGGGCCCGGCGTTTTTCAGGCAGCACCCGCTGGTCTACATCACGATCGCACTGGTGTTGGGCCTGATCTGGTTTTTGTACAAAAGTCGCCCTGGTCTGGTGCTGCGCTCGGTGGGCGAATCGCCCGAGTCGGCCCATGCGCTGGGCTATCCGGTGCGCCGCATCCGCCTGTTGGCGGTGGTGGTGGGCGGGGCACTGTGCGGCTTGTCTGGGGCCTACATCTCGGTGGTCTACACCCCGCTGTGGGTCGAGGGCATGGTGGCGGGCAAGGGCTGGATCGCGCTGGCGCTGACCACCTTTGCCACCTGGCGCCCGGCACGGGTTTTGCTGGGGGCTTACCTGTTCGGCGGCGTGACCATGCTGCAGTTTCACCTGCAAGGCGCCGGTGTGGACATGCCCAGCCAGTTGCTCACAGCATTGCCTTATGTGGCGACCATCGTGGTGCTGGCGCTGATCTCGCGCAACCCGGCCTGGATTCGGATCAACATGCCCGCCTCCCTCGGGAAAGCGTTTCATCCGGGTTCATAATTGTTTTCTCTCACCGCAACTTTGTTCAAAAAAGGAACTGACATGACAGACATCTCCAAGCGCACCGTCGTCAAGATGGTGGTCCTGACCGCTGTGGCCGCTGCCGCACTGGTCGGCTGTGGCAAGAAAGAAGAAGCCCCCAAGGCAGAAGCGCCCGCTGCGGCCAAGGCCGAGCCACTGAAGATCGCGTTTGCTTATGTCGGCCCTGTGGGTGACGGCGGCTGGACTTTTGCGCATGACAACGGCCGCAAAGCCCTGGAAAAAGAATTCGGCGACAAGATCGTCACCAGCTTCGTTGAGAAAGTGCCCGAAAGCGCTGACGCCGAGCGCGTGATCCGCGACATGGCTGGCCAGGGCAACAAGCTGATTTTTGGCACCACCTTCGGCTACATGGAGCCCATGCTCAAAGCCGCAGCGGACCTGAAAGACGTCAAATTCGAGCACGCCACCGGCTACAAAACCGCCGAGAACATGCGCACCTATGACAGCCGCACCTACCAGGGCGCGTACATGGCTGGCGTGATCGCAGGCAAGATGACCAAATCCAACACCATTGGTGTGGTGGGCTCCATCCCAATTCCTGAAGTGATCCGCAACATCAACAGCTTCACGCTGGGTGCGCAATCCGTGAACCCCAAGATCAAGACCAAAGTGGTCTGGGTGAATGACTGGTTCAATCCACCAAAAGAAACCGAAGCGGCCACCGCCCTGATCAACGGCGGCGCTGACGTCCTGATGCAAAACACCGACTCGCCTGCCGTGTTGCAGACCGCCGAGAAGATGGGCAAGCGCGCCTTCGGTTGGGATTCCGACATGACCGCCTACGGCCCCAAGGCCCACTTGGGCTCGGCCGTGATCAACTGGGGTCCTTACTACATCAAGGCCACACGTGACGCGCTGGAAGGCAAGTGGGCCACCGGCCAAAGCTGGTGGGGCGTGAAAGAAGGCGCGATCGACTTCGTGTCGATGGCCGCTGACGTGCCCGAAGATGCCAAGAAGAAAGTGGAAGAAGTCAAAGCCGGTCTGAAAGACGGCACTTTCGAAATCTGGAAAGGCCCGATCCTGGGTCAGGACGGCAAGGAAGTGTTGGCCAAAGACGCTGTGGCGGACGACAAGTTTCTGGGCGGCATCAACTTCTACGTCAAGGGCGTGGAAGGCAAGATCCCTGGCGGCAAGTAAGCCCGAAGACCATTCCGGACAAGATCCGGAATCTCAAGCCGCTTGATGCAAGTCAGGCGGCTTTTTTCATGGGTGGGCGTAACATGGCCCCTGTGTTGTCTTCAGGAGATTTGCATGTTCAAAGTCCACGCTGTGTCCCCGCAACGCATGCCCGAATTGTTGCGCGTCATGCCCAAGGCGGAGCTGCACATCCATATTGAAGGTTCGCTCGAACCCGAGCTGATCTTTGCCCTGGCCCGGCGCAACGGTGTGCAGCTGCCTTATGCCGATGTGGCAGCCTTGCGCAGCGCCTATGCCTTCACCAACCTGCAAAGTTTTCTGGACCTGTATTACGCCGGGGCCAGCGTGCTGCTGCACGAGCAGGATTTCTACGACATGGCCTGGGCCTATTTTGAAAAGGCTGCTGCTGACCACGTGGTGCGGGCCGAGCTGTTTTTTGACCCGCAAACCCATACCTCGCGGGGTGTGGCCATGGGCGCGGTCATCGAGGGCCTGTACCGCGCTTGCCGCGATGCCGAGGCCAAGTGGGGTATCAGCGCAGACCTGATCTTGTGCTTTTTGCGTCACCTGTCCGAAGACGATGCGCTGGCCACGCTGGAAGAGGCCATGCCCTGGCGCGACCAGTTCATCGGCGTGGGGCTTGATTCGAGCGAAGTGGGGCACCCGCCCGAAAAGTTTGCCCGCGTGTTTGCCCGAGCGCGTGAACAGGGCCTGCATGTGGTGGCCCACGCGGGCGAGGAGGGACCACCCGCCTACATCTGGGGTGCACTGGACGTGTTGAAGGTCGAACGCATCGACCATGGTGTGCAGGCCATCCACGATCCGGCCTTGATGAAGCGGTTGGCCGACAGCCAGATGCCGCTCACCGTGTGCCCGCTGTCCAACCTCAAGCTTTGTGTGTTCAAGAGTCTGGCCGATCACAACATCGGGCAGATGCTCGATGCCGGGCTGTGCGTTACCGTCAATTCGGACGATCCGGCCTACTTTGGCGGCTACCTGAATGACAACTACCTGCAGACCTTTGCAGCGCTGCACCTGAATGCCCAGCAGGCTTACAAGCTGGCCGCCAACAGCATTGAAGCGAGCTTCGCTACTGAAGAACAAAAGCACCACTGGATGCATCAATTGAAAGCTTGTTTTCAGGGGTTCAGTGAATGGGATTAAAAAGAAAGATTTTTTGAAAAGCAGTCAGTCAGCTTAAGGCTTTGATCAGAGTGACTGGATTCAGCCGCAAAGCTTTGCAAACTTCCAGAACCTCAATGAAATCCAGCGTTTTTTCACCGGACTCCAGTTTGGCTACATAAGACTGAGTCCGTCCTAGTGCCTCGGCGAGATCTACCTGCCGCAAGCCCTTGTCAATTCGGGCCTTTTTTAGAGTTTCACGGAGCAGGCGCTTCCTGTCTTTGTTCAGCATCATCAGCTGAATCCTGAATCCCGTATTGGAATATCCCAAAATCGAATAAATTGAAGTAAAAAGCATAGACTTTTGACGGCAAATTGGCTTGGCAAGCCCACTTCCCAACAATTCTTGGAATAAATGTTCTAAATACGATCAGAATTTTTCTGGTTACAGCCTAAGCATCGATTTCATGAACGTTACGCCGATCACATTCTCAAGAGCGCTTCGTGATGCGCTGCGAAAGAAGTTCGGAAAGCGTGTGACTGCGGCATTTTTGTCCAGGGAGTTGGACCTTTTTACTCAGGGAACTCTGATTCTTTCGGCGGAAGCAGTACGCAGATGGATGGTCGGGCTCTCGATTCCCAGGGCGAACGTGGTCGCTGTGCTTGAAGCGTATCTGGGCAGACCGTTGGTCAATGAACGTATGAACTTGCAGGTCCATGCTTTGAGCTCAGAGGAATTAGAGCTTTTGCAAAGACAGATCTCAGATCGATTAACTGAAATCCGGGCGTTGGGTGCCGCGTTGCCCAAGTCACGGTTGTAAGAACGGACAGTGTGAACTCGAAAATCTTTAGCTGCCTAAGCCTGTTGTCGCTCTGCATGGTCTTGCCGGTGCACGCCCAGATCGGTACATCGCCTGTGACGCCGCCTGGAATACCCTTGACTGCAGATAATTTGCCGAGATCGTCCCAGTTGAACCGATCCTCGCCTGTAACGGACGCGTTTCGTGAAAATCATCTGGCGCCGACGCAAAACGTGAAAAGTCACTCATTGGTAGGTGCTGGGACAGGACCAACTGATGGTGCTGCCAGTTCACGGACGAATGCAGTGGCTGGAAAAGAAGATGGTTCTGATCTGTTTCAGCGCTTTGTACAGAAAAATACGGGCAAGAACTTGCCCTTGTATGGGTACAACTTGTTTGAGGATCGTCGCTACGAGCCCTTGTCCAACCTTCCGGTGCCTGGTCAATATGTGGTGGGACCGGGAGATGACATCGATCTCAAGATTTGGGGGACGTCTGATCTGACCGTCCGTTTGAGTGTAGATCGGGATGGTCACATCATTATCCCCAAGATCGGCCCAGTCATGGTGGCGGGAACACGCACCGATCAGCTGGAGGCCTTGCTGAAATCAAGAGTAGGGAAAGTTCTCAATAATTTCGAACTCAGTGCCAGTCTGGGTCGATTGAAGGCCATTCAGATTTATGTGGTGGGCCATGCGAGAAGGCCCGGGATGCACACGGTTTCCGGCCTGTCAACACTGGTCAATGCCTTGTTTGAATCGGGTGGTCCCTCGGAAACTGGTTCGCTGCGCAGAATTCAACTGGTTCGTCAGGGCAAGACCATTTCCAACCTCGATATGTACCCTTTCATCCAGAACGGGCATGCAGAAGGTGATGTCGCATTGCTGAATGGCGATGTGCTGGTCATTCCTGCCACAGGCCCTCGCAGTGCACTGGTCGGTGCAGTGGAACTGCCGGCTATTTATGAGCTTAAATCAGAAGGCGAGTCTTTGCGCGATTTGTTGCAATACGCGGGTGGGCTCAAGGTGTTGGTGAATCAGCACAAGGCGATGATTGAACGCATCTCGCCCAGTCAGACGCAAGCCCCTCGCAGCGTGATCGAGATAGCTTTGGGCGATGAGGGGCTCAAGACCAAAGTCCAAGATGGTGACCTGGTCACGTTTGAGTCCATACATCCACAGTTTTCGAATGCCATCACCTTGCGTGGCAATGTGGCTTATCCCTCACGCTACAGCCATATTCCAGGGATGCGTGTGGCGGATCTTGTTTCGCAAAACCATCAATTGATTAAGGTCGATTATTTCGACCGAAAAAATGCATTGGTGCATTACGAAAAGGGTAAAACCAGCGATCCCGAAAAGCGTCTGTACGAAGTTAAAAATTCGATTGATGAAATCAATTGGGACTATGCAGTGGTTGAGCGACTTGACGCCAAAGCATTGAAGCCGCAGCTGATCCCGTTCAATCTTCGAAAAGCCGTTCATGAAAAAGACCCGGTCCACAACCTTTTGCTGGAGCCCGGAGATGTGGTGACCGTGTTTGGTGTCAAGGATTTGCCTGTTCCTCTGGAAGAGCGGACACAGTTTGTTCGTTTGGCTGGTGAGGTCAGAGTCCCCGGGGTTTATCAGCTCCAGCCAAAGGAAACACTGGCTGCACTGATTCGACGGGCGGGTGGGCTGACAGGCAACGCCTACGCCTATGGCACTGAGCTGTTGCGTGAAAGCGCAAGGCGACAACAGCAGGACAATTTGGAGCGTGCCATTCGAAGAATGGAAATCAGTCTTTCAGGGCAATTCAGTGCTCAGGTTCAAAATGCCTCTGATGCGGAAAAATTGAATGTTCAGGCGCAGATGGCCATGCAAAAGTCCATGCTGGAAAGACTGAAGCACATGAAGGCCAGCGGAAGGATTGCACTCGAATTGACACCCGATTCAAACGAATACCCCTCATTGACTCTGGAGGACGGGGACAGCATCGTGGTGCCTTACCGCTCGGATTTTGTGGCGGTGTTTGGCGCGGTCATGCTGGAAACGAGCCTGCTTTACCAGCGTGGTTCGACAGTCAGTCACTATCTGGAGAAGGCTGGGCCGACTCGTGAGGCGGATCTTGATGGTGCGTTGTTGATCAAGGCGGACGGCACTGTTGTGGCCAACCGTGCTCAAAGAAGCTGGGTGGGGTTAGGCCATTCCAACTTCATGAATACGCCTGTTTATCCTGGTGATACTGTTTTTGTACCTGAGCTTGTGGATCGTCGAACGCCGTATATCCAATTTATCCAGGGTGCCAAAGACTGGACCCAGCTACTCTACCAGTTTGGCTTGGGGGCTGTTGCGATCAAAACGTTGCGTAATTGAAGTTGCCTTAAAATCAGGCCAAAGCCCGCTGCCCCGGCGGGCTTTGTTTTGTTCAATCCCGGGGCCATGTAGAGGACTACCATGTATAAAAACCTCGCTGCCACGCTCGTGGCCGCCTGCTTTTTTCTCACCGGCGCCAAGGCCCAAGCCCCAGCGCAAACTTCCACCAAAGTCACCGAGCCTGTCAAGGCTGCTTTCGTCTATGTGTCGCCCATCACCGAGGCGGGTTGGACCAAGCAGCACGATGAGGGCCGCAAGGCCGTTGAGCGGGCTTTGGGCGATCAGGTCAAGACCACCTTTGTGGCCGATGTCCCTGAGGGCGCAGACGCCGAGCGCGTGATCCGCGACTTGGCCCAACAGGGCAACCAGATCATCTTCACCCCCAGCTTTGGCTACATGGAGCCCACGCTCAAGGTGGCCAAGGATTTCCCGAATGTGAAGTTCGAATCGGTCACCGGTTTCAAGACGGCAGCCAACGTGTCGGCGTCGAACGCCCGCTATTACGAAGGCCGCTATTTGGCGGGCATTGCCGCAGGGCGCATGACGAAGTCCAATGTGGCAGGTTATGTGGCGGGTTTTCCGATTCCCGAGGTGTTGCAGGGCATCAACGCCTTCACGTTGGGCATGCGTTCGGTCAACCCCAAGGCCATCGTCAAAGTGGTTTGGCTCAACGCCTGGTTTGACCCACCCAAAGAGCGTGAAGCGGCCATGGCCTTGTTCAACCAGGATGTCGATGTGATCGCTTTTCACACCGGCTCGACCGCCGTGATGGCGGCTGCACAAGAGCGCGGCAAGATGGCGGTGGCCTACCATTCGGACATGCGCAAAACCGGCCCGGATGCCCAGATCATCGCGGTCACGCACCAGTGGGGTGACTACTACACGGCCCGCGTCAAGGCGGTCATGAACGGCAGCTGGACTTCGGGCAGCGTGTGGGGTGGCGTCAAGGATGGCATGATCCGTGTGGGCGACTTTGGTCCCAAGGTGCCCAAGAAGGTGCAAGACGAAATTCTGGCCAAGCAAAAGCTGGTGGGGGCGGGCAAATTGCTGCCCTTTGCCGGGCCGATCACCGACAACGAAGGCCGCGAGGTTTTGCCTGCGGGCCAAAACCTGAGCGATGCCCAGATTCTGAACATGAACTACCTGGTGCAGGGCGCGGTGGGCAAGATTTCGCGTTGATCTCCTTGGCTTTGAAATGTGGGGGCCGCAGGGTACGCCCTGACCCCTACTAAAATCGAGTCCATCACCAAAGGACGCAGCATGAGCATCAAGAGCGACAAATGGATCCGCCGCATGGCTGAGCAGCACGGCATGATCGAGCCGTTTGAGCCGGGCCAGATCCGCCAAAACGCCGAAGGACAAAAAATCGTGAGCTATGGCACCAGCAGCTATGGCTATGACATCCGCTGCGCGCCTGAGTTCAAGGTGTTCACCAACATCTACAGCACGGTGGTGGACCCCAAGAACTTTGATGAAAAAAGTTTTGTGGACATCCACAGTGATGTCTGCATCATCCCGCCCAACAGCTTCGCGCTGGCCCGCACGGTCGAGTATTTCCGCATTCCGCGCAATGTGTTGACGGTTTGCCTGGGCAAAAGCACTTACGCCCGCTGCGGCATCATCGTGAACGTGACCCCCTTCGAGCCCGAGTGGGAAGGTTATGTGACGCTGGAATTCAGCAACACCACACCGCTGCCCGCCAAGATTTATGCAGGCGAAGGCTGCGCCCAGGTGCTGTTCTTCGAGAGCGATGAAGTCTGCGAAACCAGCTACAAAGACCGGGGCGGCAAGTACCAGGGCCAGGTGGGTGTCACGCTGCCCAAGACCTGAACGGGGCGGGTGGCTGTTGGAGCAACACACCCGCTGATTCCGGCTTCAAAGCGGCCAAAATGGTCCTGAAGTCCAAAATGCGACAATAGAGGGCAATGACCATTCCTTACTCTCAATTGTCGCTGGCCCCTTCGCTGGCCAAAGCCGTGGCCGAAATGGGCTACGAAAACATGACGCCCATTCAGGCGCAGGCCATTCCGGTGGTACTGACCGGCAAAGACGTCATGGGCGCTGCCCAGACGGGCACGGGCAAAACGGCGGCTTTCTCGCTGCCCTTGCTGCAACGCCTGCTCAAGCACGAAAACCCCTCCACCTCGCCAGCACGCCATCCGGTGCGCGCCTTGGTGCTTTTGCCTACACGCGAGCTGGCCGATCAGGTGGCCCAACAAATCAAGATGTACGCCAAGTACACCCAGCTGCGCAGCGCGGTGGTGTTTGGCGGCATGGACATGAAGCCCCAGACCCTGGAGCTCAAAAAAGGTGTTGAAGTGCTGGTGGCCACACCGGGCCGTTTGCTGGACCACATCGAAGCCAAAAATGCGGTGCTCAACCAGGTTGAGTACGTGGTGCTGGACGAAGCCGACCGCATGCTGGACATCGGCTTCTTGCCCGATTTGCAGCGCATTTTGAGCTTCTTGCCCAAACAGCGCACCACGCTGCTGTTTTCGGCCACCTTCTCGCCCGAGATCAAGCGCCTGGCAGGCAGCTATCTGCAAAACCCCGTCACCATCGAGGTGGCGCGGCCCAACGAAACCGCTTCCACCGTGGAGCAGCGTTTTTACGCGGCGCAAGACGATGACAAGCGCCGCGTGATCCGCAAGGTGTTGACCGACCGGGGCATCAAGCAAGCGTTCATCTTTGTGAACAGCAAACTCGGCTGCGGCCGTCTGGCACGCTCTTTGGAGCGTGACGGTCTGCGCACCGCCGCCTTGCACGGTGACAAGAGCCAGGACGAGCGTCTGAAGGCGCTGGAGGCCTTCAAGCAGGGCGAAGTGGACTTGCTGGTGTGTACCGATGTGGCCGCGCGCGGTCTGGACATCAAGGACGTGCCGGCCGTGTTCAACTTCGACGTGCCTTTCAACGCCGAAGACTATGTGCACCGCATTGGCCGCACTGGCCGTGCCGGGGCTTCAGGTCTCGCCGTGACGCTGGTCAGCCCGTCTGACACCCGCTTGGTGGGTGACATTGAAAAGCTGATCAAGAAAAAGCTGGAGGTGGAAACCCTGCAGCTTGATGACCGTTCACGCTTTGGTGGTGAGCGCTCGGACCGCGAACGCTCGGACGAGCGCCCCCGTGGTCGTGCCTACGAAGGTCGCCGCCGCGAAGAGTTCGATCCGCGTGATGCCATCGAGCCACGCGAGCGCCGCGGCGGCTTCCGTCCTGCGCCTGTCAACCGTGACCCCTTCTTTGAAAAGCCCTACGAGGCATCTTCTGCCGACACCGCGCCCAGCTGGGAGTCGGCCGCACCCAAGACGCCCCGTTCGTCGATTTCAGCCAACATCAAGCCCAAGCGCAAAGTGGCGGCGCTGTTCAAAACCGGCGAATGATCGCCACCGAAGCCCGGTCTTTACCCGGGCTTCAAATCGCAGGGGCCGGGCGCTGTCAAAATCGCCCCCATGCGTGATTTCAAAACCTCCCCTTTTCCCAAGTCCGACCGCGCTGCGTTCATCTTCCCCGTCAAGCCTTTGATGGGACATTTGCTGGCGGCGGGGTGCGTTTGCGTACCCATCCTGTCGATGGCCCAGACCGCGCCTGCCACCGACCTGGGGCGCATCGAGATTCGCAGCAACCGCAACAACGACACCGAAGTCCGCCGCGAATCCACCGCGGCGAAGATCGTCATTGGCCGCGAAGAGATCGAAAAACAAGGCGATGCCACGCTGGGTGAAGTCCTCAAGCGCTTGCCGGGCGTGACCATTGGCGGTGCGCCCGGGCGTGGTGGTGCGAT
>JACCDQ010331866.1_pt1 | contig 10193 bp, 10 predicted proteins | sample 7446031 | NCBI WGS metagenome assembly JACCDQ01 (sample SAMN15323442, study PRJNA562643) | freshwater metagenome | isolation source: river surface water | place: USA:Blue River Watershed | collected 2017-08-17 | reverse complement strand
TCATTAGATTGTTTAGCATTTTTAGCATAACCAAGTAAATCTTTCATATCTTGTTGTAAATTTTCATTTTGTTTACATAAATTTTCATTTTGTTTACATAAATTATCAATTTTTTTAGATTGACTATTAACATCATTTTTTAAATCATCAATTTTAGCGTCTTTGCTTGATAATAACTTATCTTTATACATAATCTGATATTTATTATATGCGTGTGTAATTTTTTCTAATAATAAATAATATTGTCTATAAATTTTTGTGTTATAAGCATTTATTAATACAGTTTTAAAAGCATATGGTGTTAATTTATAAGTTTTTTTATTTGACCCGCCATGCTTTGGAAAATCTTGCTCTCCCAGCTGGGAGGGCAAGATTTTATAATCAACATTTAAAATTAAATTAGATCTTTCTAATGTACGTTCAATTTTAGCACTATCTAAGTTTTCTTTAATTACATTATATGTAACTAATTCGTCAGCATAAATATAAAATTTTCTATCATCAGTATAATTATTTTCTTCATATTCTAATAATTCAGTAAATTTATTCATAAATGTAATATCTAAATTAGGTGTAAATATGTTATGATATAAATGAAAATATTGATTAATAGTTTGCTGTTCTGTATTATTATTACATAAATAAGTATTAAATTCAACATATGTTGCAAATGAACTCATAATTGTTAATTATTGTTGTTATTAATACAAATGATAAATAAAAATTCAATTTTTTTTAGGTGCTAAATATAAAAAAATAATAATAATTTTAAAAGCATATGGTGTTAATTTATATATTTTTTTATTCAATACTGCTAGCCAACATTGAACAGCAGGGTTTTTTTCATACAATTTAGAAATAATTTCATATAAATAAGAAGAAGAATTGATTAGTATTATGTGATTTAAGTAAAACTAATAAGTAATTTGTAATATTTCTTCTGAATATGATGAAATTCATATTTTCATATGATTTAGAAATGCTAGAAAAAAAAATAAATGTAGTGCTAAATAAATATTAATTAGTTTTCAGATTTTGTTTCTTCATCATCATTATAAATGTTATCAGCATTTTGTTTATAAGAATCAAATAATTCTTTTAATTTTTTATTCTTTTCTGTATCTTTTGTAACAATACTATATAAAATATCAATTGCTTTATTTTTTTTAGCCGTTTCATTTTTTTTATTTTTAACTTCTTGATCGGCAAGTGCATTATTAATATCTTCATCAGTATATAAAACATTAATAAATTCATTAATATTTGTTTTTAATTTATCTTTAAAGAATGCTGGTTTAGATAATGCTTTGGTTTTTTTAACTGCGGTTTTGGCACTTGATTGACTACTAGAATCTAAATTACATAAAATATCCATTTTTGTATTAATTTGATTTGCAATTTCTTGAACAAGCGTAGTATTCATAATAATAATATCATCAATAGTATTTTTAAATTTATTAAAATCATCAGTTAATTTATTTAATTTAATAATAATATCATCCATTTTTTTATCATTAGTTGACATTATTAAAAGATGCTAACTTAATTAATTGTATTGCTTATAATGTGTATATAATACTTATTTAATTTAAAATTCAATTTTAAATTTATACAAAAAATCGAGATTTTAATGCTTTAATATCAGTTTCTACATTTAAAATTCTATCATCAGCAGATTGTATAAATTTAGAAACGCTATCATTGTTTTTATTAACAAGACTAACACAATCAGCAATTAAAGAATCCATATAAAAGACTTTAATAAATAGAAAAATTACAAGAACAAGTAAAATTACAATACAAATAATTAATATTTTTTTTAATTTCTGTCTGCTTTTTGTTTCGGGTTCAATATACCCATTAATTAAATCTTGAATATTTACTTTATTTTCTTTGTGCATTATTTCGGGTTGTAATGGACTATTCCCGCGGTTAATGGTATTGTCAATAGAATCATTTATATCATTAGTTTCATCTATTTTTTGTTGTATTTCTTCGAGTCTAATTTGTTCAGGGTCTAAAATTTTACTCATATTTATTAATAATTAAAAATAGACTTTTATATTAGTTAAAATAAAAAAAAATAATAGAATTAATTTAAATAACTTATTAATTAAAATTGTTTAAATGTATGAGTAATAGAATTAATTTGATTAATAATTAAATTAATAGTTTTATTTAAATTATTAAATTCATTATTAATAATAATAAAATTAGTATTAGTATGATAAAAAGATAATAAATAATTATTAATAATAAGTAAATTTTTATTTCTATTGTTATGATATAATTCAGTAAATGCATCATTTCTAAGTGCAATGTAATCGCCGTTAATAAGAAAAACTAAATCGGGTTTAATCAATTTTTTATCAAATTCAATTATATTATCAATAGATAAAGTATTATATGATGAATTATTTGTAATATTAAAAACAATATCTGATAAAATATAAGCAATATTACTATATACATAGCGATCGCATAAAATAATATAATTATCTAAAATACCATTAATAATATCTGTTTCAGATTCTTTTCGATTTTCAGCAAAAATTTTAATTTGATCAGCGATTGAATCAAATTTAATTTTTTTTTTTAAAAAGTTATCAATTATTTTTCCTGAATTTGAATTTCTATTTGGGAATTTAAAATATAAAAATTTAATATTGTTTTTAGTATAGTGTTCAATAATATTATTAATAATTGTAGTTTTTCCAGAACCATTTATACCTTCAAAGACAATAAATTTACCTGACATTATTACAAATAATGAATAAAGATAAATTATCTATCAAAATAAATAATAATATATTTATAATATTTAGTTTAATTGAATATATAAATAAATGTTTAATAGCAAATAGTTTAAAAGATTGTGTATTTAATGTTAATAGTTTTATTTTTATTATAAACAAATCGGAAGTTGACATTAAAAATAAATATAAGTCATATGAAAAAGTGCCAATTTTGTCAATAAATGATTTAGATTCTGATTATAGTAGTGTCGATTCATATGAAGAAAAAGATAGTATGTGGAATAGTAATTTATTTAATGATTCTGATTATACAAATGAAGATATGTTACATAGTAATAATAATAGTTTTCGTAATTTTAGTACTAATAATAGTTTTCGTAATAATAGTAATAATAATAGTTTTAGAAGTAATAATGGTAGTTTTCGTGTTACTGACGATGCAAGTGATAATAGCAGTGTGTCAGAATATAATAATCATTATAGTTTATCAAATAGTGTGATACACAATATGATTTCAGCAGATGAACAAATAATGTTAAATTTAGAATTACAATATGATTATAATTTATTTTATTCATTTGTATTAAAGTTGATTAGTCTAAAAGAAAGGAAACATAAAAAATATATTAAGTTAAAAGAAGAATGCGTATATGAATATTTAAAAGATATTCAAGAGGCATTTTTTGATTTAATGAATGAATAAAAATTTAATTTAGAGAGATAATTAAGTATTATATATAGCCAAATTACTAAAAATTAAAATTGAATTTTATTATATTAATTATTATCTAACCTATTAATTTAGAATGAACCAGATTGAAGAGTTTAATGTTATTAATCGTAATGGAATTACAGTTCCATTAGATTTTAATCGCATTTTAAGTCGTTTAACAACATTAAAAAATTTAGAACCTAAATTACACGTTAATGTCGGATTAATTGCTCAAAATACGATTAAATTAATGATTAATAATATTACAACTAGGGAATTAGATAATATTTCTGCAAATATTTGTGCTAGTATGATTACAGTTCATCCGGACTATGGAACATTGGCTTCAAGAATTGAAATTAGTAATTTACATAAAGATACTAATTCAAATTTTTATGAAATGTTATTAGAATTAAATAATTATCAAAATGAAAACAATGAACAAATTGAATTAGTAGATAACAAATTAATTATGTTTTCTAAAAATTATAACAATATCATTCAAGAAAATTTAAACTACAATTTAGACTACAATTTTACATATTTTGGTATTAAAACACTAAAAAAATCATATTTACTTAAACATAATATTTCAAACACAATTAAGATATTAGAAAGACCCCAACATTTATATTTACGTGTATCTGTTGGTATTTATTTTAATAAAATTGATAATAATGGTTTTACTGATAATGACACCATTGGGAATATCTTTAATACATATAAATTATTATCTGAACAATATTATACTCACGCAACACCCACATTATTTAATGCTGGGACACCTAGACAATCATTATCTTCTTGCTTTTTATTGCAAATTGATGACGATTTAGAAAATATTTACAAAACTTTATCTGATACTGCCAAAATTTCAAAATGGTCTGGTGGAATTGGTGTTCATTGTACACAAGTTCGTGCTAAAAACTCATTAATTAAAACTACTAATGGAAAATCAGAAGGTATTATTCCTATGTTAAAAGTTTATAATGATTCAGCATTATATGTATCACAAGGTGGTGGCAAACGAAAAGGATCAACAGCAGTATATTTAGAACCTTGGCATTCAGATGTATTTGAATTTTTAGATTTAAAAAAACCAATTGGTGACGAATATTTACGTGCAAGAGATTTATTCCTTGCTATGTGGATACCTGATCTTTTTATGAAAAGATTAATTGAATCAATTGAACAAAAAAAATTAGTAATGTGGAGTTTATTTTGTCCAAATGTCGCAAAAGGTCTCGCAGATAAATATGGAGATGAATTTGAAAATTTATATTTACATTATGAAAAAAATAAAAAATATAACAAACAAGTCGATATTACAATTCTATGGAAAAAGATTTTAGAAATTCAAATGGAATCTGGCAATCCTTATTTAATGTTTAAAGATCAAGTAAATAAAAAAGGTAACCAAAATAATTTAGGTACTATTAAATCATCTAACTTATGTGTTCACGGTGATACTTTAATATTAACAAAAAATGGTTATTTTAAAATTAGTGATTTATCAAATAAAGAAGTTGAAGTATGGAATGGTAAAGAATTCTCTTTATCTCCAGTACGTAAAACAAATGTAAATCAAGAATTATTATTAGTAAAAACAAATGATGGTTGTGAATTAAAATGCACTCCTTATCATAAATTTTACATTAATAATAAGAATACAATCATTATTAAAGATGCTAAAGACTTATGTGAAGGTGATGCTTTAATTGATTGTGATTTCCCAGTAATTGAGGGAGATAGCAAATATAATTTTAGATACCCTTATACAAATGGATATTTCTGTAATGATAAAACATATATTCAACAAGAATATAATAATGTATATTATGATGAAAATTCAGTAGTCCCAATTAATGCTCAATTAGATAATAAATTAATGTGGCTTGCTGGATATTTAGACGGCAATACATATCTTACAAACAATAATTATTTAAGTATTATGCATAATAATAAATATGTATTGTACGATATTAAATTATTATGCAATACACTCGGAACAAATCCTAAAATTAAACATAGACGTGAATATTTATTAGAATTTAATTCAGTTGATACTTACAAATTATTTATCATACTAAAAATTCCTACTAAACGTATTGTATATGATATTACTAAACAAAGTAGTTTTATTAAACATAAAACTACAATTATGTTTACTAAGCCTTTACAAGGATTACACGATACATATTGCTTTAATGAACCTAAGGAACATAAAGGAATATTTAATGGAATGATTACTGGACAATGTGCTGAAATTAATATTTATACTGATAATAATAATATTGGTGTTTGTAATTTAGCAAGTATTTCTCTGCCTAAATTTGTAGAATATGATACTAATAAACAACCATACTACAATTATCAGCATTTATACGAAATTACTAAAATTATTATTAAAAACTTAAATCAAGTTATTGATAATAATATTTATCCAGTGCCGGAAGGTAAACAGTCTGATCACAATAATAGACCATTAGGTCTTGGTGTTCAAGGTCTTGCTGATGTGTTTTTCAAATTTAAAATACCATTTACATCTAATAAAGCAAAAGAAATTAATAAATTGATATTTGAAACTATTTATTATGCTTCATTAGAATCTTCTTGTGAATTAGCACAAATTAATGGATTTTATAAAAATTATCCTTCATCAATGACTGCTAATGGCAAATTACAGTTTGACTTATGGAATGTTACACCAAGCAACTTATGGAATTGGCATAAGTTAAGAAATAATATTTCTAAATATGGCTTATATAATTCATTATTAACTGCCTTAATGCCTACTGCTAGTACATCTCAAATTATGGGAAATTATGAAATGTTTGAACCAATTACTAGTAATATGTTTACTAGAAATACTTTATCTGGAACATTTCAAATTATTAATAAATATTTAATTTCAGACTTATTAGAATTAAATATTTGGAATGATACTATTAAGCAAAAAATAATTGCTAATAATGGTTCTATTCAAACTATTACTGAAATTCCTGCTCACTTAAAAGAAATTTATAAAACTGTCTGGGAATTAAAACAAAAAGATTTAATTGATATGGATGCTGACCGCTCTGCTTATGTATGTCAAAGTGCTAGTTCTAATCGCTACACTAATTCTCCAAACAATAATAAACTAACATCTATGTATATTTATTGCTGGAAAAAAGGATTAAAAACTGCTTGCTACTATTTACGTTCGCAATCCGGTGCTGATGCTATTAAATTTAATGTTGATGTAAATATTTTAAAAGAAGAACAAAACAAAAAAAATATTATTCCAATTGAAGAAGAATGTACAGTATGTTCTGCTTAATAACGATTTAAAAAATCTACAAATTGTTCAGTTGTTCTTTCGCCTGAATATTTAGTTAAATATGTTCCATCTTTATATAATAATATGGTTGGATATCCTTCTATTTTTACTCCTTTGGCAAAAGTATTATATTCATTCTGAATAAAATCGCCATACTTTTCGCAATCAAATTTTGCTATTATTTTTTTAGAATCATTTTTATATACTTGTGCTAATTCATTATATACAGGCTTTACTCGTTTACAGTATCCACACCATTCTGTATAGAATAATATTAATACAATTTTATCTTTATATTTTTTTAATGTCTTACCATTAAAATCTGATGGGGTTAATTCAATCATTTATAAATTTAATTAAAATTAATATTTAATAATATTATATTACTATATTAATAATTTTATTAAATTATTAAAAATAATTTATAATGAAGTGTTCAATCTGGAATTTTATTTTAATTTCTGCAATTTGCACATTTCTATTTTTAATTATTTATTGCAATTTAGATTCTTCTATTAATCGTGATACAGTCAACCAAAATAAATTAGATATTTTACCTTATCTAAATGGATATTGGATTTCTAATGATGTATTTAATAATGCTTCTGATATTGATAAAATGATTTTATATATCGATTTTGAAAATAATAATTCTAATTTAGTTATTATCATTAATAATCAAATCGCATCTAATGAACAATATGACTTTTTTATTGATGATAATATTAGCAATATTAAAAATATTTCTGACTTTATTACATTTGATATTCGATTTATTTCAGATACTAATAATAATATTTGGGATGATAAACTTTTTCAATGCAATTTAAATATTATGTCTGGAAATATTAAATTATTTCATAATAATACTCTATATGCCGATTTTATTAAAGATAATGCTATTACAAATATTATTGATAATATATAAAAAAAATTGAATTTTTTTTATTTATTAATATAATACTACTGTTTATATTAATAATCAACTATGGAATTTAACTTTAAAGGTGTTAAAACTAATAAACGTGATGTTAGAATTAATAAAAATAAAAAAAAAACTAGACGTACTAATAAAAATAAATATGACCTTATTAATCCCACCCTTCAAGATTCTGAATTAATTTTAATTCGTATGTTCTGGCCTCCTAGACGTATTATTTACAACAATCCCGATTGGGAAGCATTTATGAAACAATAAATTTATTTTTTTTATTTTATTTTCAGCACAAAGCGCCGACGCTAAAATCCCCTTCCGATTTTACGGAGTTTTTGGTCAAATTGAAATATTAAGCGTAAATGCTATAAACTCGATTATATAAACGGCTAATCTCCCGTAAAACGACCAAAACGCCGAAAAATGAATTCTGAGTTATAATTATAGGATTTAAGAAATAATATTTGTTATTTACTAAAAAATAAAATTAGTTAATTAGTTAATCTAACTAATTAGTTTTGTATTTATCATAAATGCTTTTTAACTCTGTTGATATCTTCTTAACACTAAAATTTTTTTTATCTTTTATTTTCATATCTAAATACTTTAAAATCGTATTATTGATTTCTTTATTAAATTTATTATCTAAATTTGTTAAATGCATCATTGAGTCACAATGCTCACTTAATATTTCATTTTCTTGTAAATTTTGAGTAAATAAATTTTGTTTATTCGTCGTAACTACATTAAACACATTACTAATTAAATTATCACATTCATTTCTGTTAATGTCTGTTTATTCATTTTATCAATATCTTCAATGCTATTATATATACTTTGAATTGTAATTACATTTTCTTGAATTGCACCAATTACAATATAGTCTTTAATTTTAAAATCAGTATTTATTTTTTTACTACAAAATGATGAAATAGATTTGCTAATTTCTTCTAACTGACAATAACGTAGAACTAAATGAAATTTATTATTTTTTTGTAATTTATAAATAATTAATACTTTTGTTTTAGTAACATTATTATTAAATGTATAAATTAAAGTAATTTGATTACTTAAAAATTTATGAACTAATTTAAGTAATTCATCAATTTTAATTTCTAAGCGATGAACTGATTGTTTAAGTTCCTCATTAGATTGCTTAGCACCTTTGGCATAGCCAAGTAAATCTTCATTTTGCTTTAAAAGAATATCAATTTTTTTAGATTGATTATCTAATTTTTTAGATTGTTCGTCGATTTTAGTATCTTTGCCTGATAATAACATATCTTTATACATAATTTGATATTTATTATATTCAGTTAAACATTCTTCAAGTAATAAATAGTACATAGCATATTTTTTTTGATTTCTAGAATTAATAAGGCATAATTTAAATATAAAAGGCGTAATTACTATGATTTTTGACGGTCGTCCTCCGTTAGGTTTAGAGGGACTTCCCTCTAAACCTAATTGTTCATAATATTCTTTTTCAGACATTTCTTTATAATGTTTGTCAGTAATTGTAAAATCATCACTATTACATTTTAAAATACATTCTTTTATGCTTTTGATGCTATTAAAAGTAATAACACCATACTCTATAAGTTTATAGTGCGTAATGCATAATTTATTTTTATTATTAACTAATTCTAAAAATTCAGGTACAAATGCAAGATCTAAATTTGGCGTAAATGTAGTGCTATATAATTTAAAATATTCTTCAATATTTTTATACTCTGAATTATTACATAAATAAGTGTTTAAATCATTAGGCGTGCTATATTCACTCATAATTGTTAATTCTTGTTGTTATTAATACAAATAATAAATAAAAATTCAATTTTTTTTAAGTGCAAATTTAGAAAAAATAAATTATTTCCAGCACAAAGTAAAAGCATATGGTGTTAATTTATATACATTTTTATTACCACCTCCGTAAAATGATTTCTGAGTTGTAAATAATGAATTTAAGAAATAATATTTTTTTTAGTAAATTTAAAATTTATTTTTGATCGCAAACATTTTCAGCGCGATGCGCCGACGGCAAAATCCCCTTCCGATTTTACGGAGTTTTTGGTCAAATTAAAATATTAAGCGTAAATGCTATAAACTCGATTATATAAACGGCTAATCTCCCGTAAAAACGGCCAAATGCTCCGTAAAAGCGACCAAAACGCCGTAAAATGATTTCTGAGTTGTAAATAATGAATTTAAGAAATATATTTTTGTTATTTAATAAAAAAATAAAAATAGTTAATTAGTTAATCTAACTAATTAGTTTTGTATTTATCATAAATGCTTTTTAACTCTGTTGATAACTTATTAACACTAAAATTTTTTTTATCTTTTATTTTCATATCTAAATACTTTAAAATTGTATTATTAATTTCTTTATTAAATTTATTATCTAAATTTGTTAAATGCATCATTGAGTCACAATGCTCACTTAATATTTCATTTTCTTGTAAATTT
>JACCDQ010042251.1_pt1 | contig 10194 bp, 5 predicted proteins | sample 7446031 | NCBI WGS metagenome assembly JACCDQ01 (sample SAMN15323442, study PRJNA562643) | freshwater metagenome | isolation source: river surface water | place: USA:Blue River Watershed | collected 2017-08-17 | reverse complement strand
TGGCCGACAAAATGATGCCCCCGCTGGCACCGTGTCGGCGTATCACGGCGCTGGCCGCCGGGGTGGACAAAATACCGCCCTGCCCCACCAGCACCCGGGCGTAACCGCGCGCTGCGGCCATGCGCAACAGGGTTTGCACCGCCACCCGATTGTGAAAGCGCCCGTCACCACCCACCACCAAGGTCTGCCCAGTGGCCTGCTGGCCCTCGCCGTGCACCACGTCAAACAAGGCCTGCACAAAGTTTTCGAGGTAATGCGGCTGCTGAAACGCGGCGACTTTTTTGCGCAACCCCGAGGTACCAGGGCGTTGCCCTTCGAAGGGCTGGGTGGGCACTGTGATGACTGTCATGAGGGGTCTCCTGTTTTTTGTACTGGAATTGGTTGAGGTGTCAGCAACCAAAGCGCACCGGCGGGCAGCTCCACGCTGGTGGGCACGGGGTGGGGTGCGGTGCTGCCGCTGTGAGTGTCCACCTGGCGCACCCATTGGGCTTGCACCGCTGCTGGCGAGCCAGGCAGATTTGGCAACACAAAGGTGCAAGAAACGGGCCCGGCGTTCATCACCCACAAACACCCCCCCTGGTCGGGGTTGCACTGCAAGTGTAAAGTCAGTGTTTGTTCATGGGTGCGGCCCCAGTCGTCGATGCTCAGGGACTCGCCTTTGCTGTTAAACCATCTGGCCACAGGGCCTGGGCCTTCGCTGCGCCACCACTGCTGGGCTTGCAACTCCGGCAACTTTTGACGCCACGCCAGCAACGTGGCCACGAAGGCGGCCAGCGCCTGGTCGGCGTGCTCCCAATCCAGCCAAGTGGTGGGGTTGTCCTGGCAATAGGCATTGTTGTTTCCGCCCTGGGTGTGACCCATTTCATCGCCCGCCAGCAACATGGGGGTACCCAGCGACCAAAGGGTGCAGGCCAGCAAAGCCCGTTGCTGTTGCCCGCGCAAGGCCAGCACGTCGGGCCGGTCGGTGGCGCCTTCAACGCCGTTGTTGACGCTGCAATTGTGGCTGTGGCCGTCCCGGTTTTCTTCGCCATTGGCGTGGTTGTGGCGGCGCGAATAACTCACCAAATCGCGCAAGGTAAAGCCGTCGTGGGCGGTCACAAAATTGACGCTGCTGTGCGCCCCCCGCCGGCGGTGACCAAACACATCACTGGAGCCGGCCAAGCGGCTGGCCAAGTGACCACGGGTTTCGTTTTGCTGCAGCCAGAAGCGGCGCTGGGTGTCACGGAAGCGGTCGTTCCACTCCAACCAACCCGGGGGGAAAGCCCCCAACTGGTAGCCCCCAGGGCCAATGTCCCAAGGTTCGGCAATCATCAACTTGTGGCGCAGCAGCGGGTCTTGCTCGATCGCGGCCAGCAAGGGCGCGTTGGGCTGAAAGTGGTGCGCATGGTGGCCGGGGCGGTCAGCGGCACGGGCCAGGATCGGTGCCAAATCGAAGCGGAAACCGTCGATGCCGTAGGTTTGCACCCAATGGCGCAGGCTGTCGAGCACGGTGCGCAACACCAGGGGTTCGGCCAAGTTGACGCAGTTGCCGCACCCGCTCCAGTTGGCGTAACCCGACCGGTCGCTGGGCAGCAGGTGGTAGTAAAGCGCGTTGTCTATGCCCCGAAAATGGAAGGTCGGGCCCCATTCGTCGCTTTCAGCGGTGTGGTTGTAGACCACATCCAGCACCACCTCCAGCCCGGCGGCGTGCAAGGCATTCACCATTTCCAGAAATTCGTGGCGTGGGCTGGGTGTGGTGCCGCTCCAATAACGTGCCTCGGGGGCGTTCCAAGCCACCGGGTTGTAGCCCCAGTGGTTGACCAAGCCCTGCGCCAGCAGCCGGGCTTCATCGGCACGGTGGGCTACCGGCATCAGGCTGACGGTGGTGATGCCCAAGCTTTTGAGGTGGGCAATGGCGGCCGGGTGCGCCAAGCCAGCGTAGGTGCCACGCAAGGCTTCAGGCACCGCGGGGTGCCGCGCGGTGAACGCCTTGAGGTGCAATTCGTACAGCACCCGTCGGCCCGGTGCCACGGGTGACTGCAGCGGCTGGGGCGTGGGCAAATTCGGCACCACCACGGCCTTGAGGGCCACGGCGGCGTTGTCGCGGGTGTCTTGCAAGTGGGGCTGGCCAGGCTGGTGCCCCAAGTGCAAGGGGCTGCCGTCGTAATGCCCCACCACCTGCTGCGCGCAGGGGTCAAGCAACACCTTGTGGGGGTTGAAGCGGCTGCCTTGTTCGGGTTGCCAAGGGCCGTGAACACGCCAAGCAAACACCAGGCCGGCGGTGGCACCGGGCAGAAAACCCTGCCACACGCCATCCAGGCACTGCGGCATGCTCAAACCATCGGTTTGGGTACGGCCTTCTTCGTCAAACAGGCACAGCTCCACTTTTTGAGCGTGCGGCGCGGCCAGAGCAAAAACCACCCCATCGCCCCCCAACCAAGGCAGCACGTTGGCGGCGCCGCCCTGCCCCACCAACGTGGCCCCCAAGGGTGGGCGCCAATGGGCGGGCAATGGAGCCAAAATGGGTTTGGGCATAGGCTCTCAGTCCTGCGGCGTGGCGGTAACTGCGCCCTTGAAGGCCCACACCACCGTCGCCAGGGGCGGCAAGGTCGCCTCGATCGACTGCGCACGTTGGTGGGCGGGTACGTTTTGCGTGACGAGTGGCCCATGGCCCACCCCGCTGCCGCCGTAGGCCGTGCCGTCGGTGTTGATCAGCTCGGTCCAGGTGCCGGCCAGTGGCACGCCCAAGCGGTAGCCGTGGCGCGGCACGGGCGTGAAATTGCAAGCCACCACCACGCATTCGCCGTTCGTGCCCCACCGAATGAAAGACACCACCGACTGGGCCGCATCGTCGTGTGCGATCCACTCAAAGCCTTGTGGATCGATGTCTTGCGCGTGCAACGCCGGGTGTTGGCAGTAGCTGTGGTTGAGGTCGCGCACCAAACGCTGCACCCCCTGGTGGGGCGCGTGTTCCAGCAAATCCCAGGGCAGCTGGCCGTTTGAATTCCATTCAGTGGGTTGCCCAAATTCGCTGCCCATGAACAGCAGTTTTTTGCCTGGGTAAGCCCACATAAAGCCGTACAGCGCCCGCAGGTTGGCAAAGCGCTGCCACTCGTCGCCAGGCATTTTGCCCAGCAGCGAACCTTTGCCGTGCACCACCTCGTCGTGCGAGAGGGGCAGCACAAAGTTCTCGGTGAAGGCGTACATCAGGCCAAAGGTGAGCTGGTTGTGGTGGTGCTGCCGGTACACCGCGTCCAGCGAAGCGTACTTCAAGGTGTCGTGCATCCAGCCCATGTTCCACTTGAAATGGAAGCCCAGGCCCCCGCCTTGCAGGTCGTCACTGGGCGGGCGGCTGACGCCGGGGAAGGCTGTGGATTCTTCGGCCAGGGTGATGGCACCCGGGCATTCCACGCCCACGGTGTGGTTCATGCGGCGCAGAAAGTCGATGGCCTCTAGGTTTTCCCGGCCCCCGAACTTGTTGGGCACCCACTGGCCTTCTGAGCGGCTGTAGTCCCTGTACAACATGGACGCCACGGCGTCCACCCGAAGGCCGTCGATACCGTAACGCTCCAGCCAAAACAGGGCATTGCCCACGAGGTAGTTGCGCACCTCGGCCCGCCCGAAGTTGTAGATCAGCGTGTTCCAGTCTTGGTGGTAACCCTCTTTGGGGTCGGCGTGCTCGTACAGGTGGGTGCCGTCGAAACGGCCCAAGCCGTGGGCGTCGGTCGGAAAATGCGCAGGCACCCAGTCCAAAATCACACCCAAGCCGGCGGCGTGGGCCTGGTCCACGAAATACTTGAAATCATCGGGTGTGCCAAAGCGCGAGGTGGGCGCGTACATGCCGACCGGCTGGTAACCCCAAGAATTGTCGTACGGGTGTTCGCTCACCGGCAGCAACTCCAGGTGGGTAAAGCCCAAGTCTTTGGCGTATGGCACCAAGGTGTCGGCGAGTTCGCGGTAGCTGAGCCAACGCCAGCCGTCGGCTTTGCGCCACGAACCCAGGTGCACCTCGTAAATGCTGATGGGTTGGTTGAGGGCATTGGCGCTTCGACGCCCTTCTGCAATCGTTTGCATGGCAGGCAAAGCCTGGACCACGCTGGCGGTGTCAGGGCGCAACTCTGCACGGAAGGCAAAGGGGTCGGCTTTGAGCAAGCGTTCGCCGTTTTGGGCCAGTATTTCGAACTTGTACAGCGTGCCTTCGACCAAACCCGGGATAAAAATTTCCCACACGCCACACTCGCGGCGCATGCGCATGGGGTGGCAGCGGCCGTCCCAGCGGTTGAAATCACCAATCACGGACACCCGGCGCGCATTGGGCGCCCACACGGCAAAAGCCACGCCGCGCACACCTTCCATCTCGCGGGGGTGGGCACCCAGGCACTCATAAGGGCGTTTGTGGGTGCCCTCAGACAGCAACCAAGCGTCCATCTCGCCCAGCACCGGCGGGAAGCGGTAGGGGTCTTCCATGACCGTGACAGGGGGCACCTCGTGCGGTTGCTGCGGGGCCCAGGTCACTTGCAGCTGGTAGTCAAACACCTTGCGGCGGCGGCCCATGCGGCCCCCAAACACGTCGGTGGGCCCCAGGCGCTGCAAATCGGCCACCGGCTCGCCCGTGGCGCGCTCCAGCACCTGCACCTGCAAGGCGCCAGGCAACACTGCGTGCACCCAGATGGCCACACCCTGCTGGCGCATGCCCAACACAGCAAATGGATCGTGGTGTTCGGCCTGTTGAAGGGCTTTGATGTCGTAATCACTCAGCATGTTGTCTCGCTCCTGAGAGGGGTGTAGGTGTTTCAGCCGCTGGGGCGGGCCGCGTCAGAGGTGTAGCCCCCTGGACGCCGCCCTTACGACACAAACCACTGGGCCAGGGCCACCGGGTTCAACCGGTGTTGCGCAAGCCAGCGGCAATGCCGTTGATGGAAATGTGGATGCCTCGCTTGACTTTTTCCTCTTGGTTGCCAGCGCGGTAGCGGCTGATGAGTTCGACCTGAAGGTGGTGCAGCGGGTCGATATAGGGGAAGCGGTGCTCGATGGACCGGGCCAGCGCCCGGTTGGTGGCCAAGCGTTGCGCCGCACCGGTGATGCGGTTGAGCGCGTCCTGGGTACGGTGCCATTCGGCCTCAATCAGGCCAAACACTTTTTTGCGCAGTTTGGCATCGGGTACCAAGTCGGCATAACGCTTGGCCAGCGACAAGTCGCTCTTGGCCAGCACCATGTCCATGTTGGAAAGCAAGGCACCAAAGAACGGCCACTGTTTGTGCATTTGCTGCAGCAGCTTCAGGGCCTTGTCGTCGCCCATTTGCGCTTGCAATTGCCCCACGGCACTGCCAAAACCGTACCACCCCGGCAGCGTCAGGCGGCACTGCCCCCAGCTGAAGCCCCAGGGAATGGCACGCAAATCTTCAATGCGCTTGGAAGGCTTGCGCGAGGCCGGGCGTGAACCGATGTTGAGTTCAGCAATTTCGCGGATGGGCGTGGCGGTGAAAAAATAGTCGGTGAACCCAGGCGTTTCGTAAACCAAGGCGCGGTAAGCGTCCATGCTGGCCTGCGACAGTTGGGCAGCAGCGTCCAAGTATTTTTGCGGAACCGCTTTGGCGGCCGGTGCCAGGGTGGCCTCCAGCGTGGCGGCGACCAGGGTTTCCAGGTTGCGCCGCCCAATTTCGGGGTTGGCGTATTTGGACCCGATGACTTCGCCTTGCTCGGTCAGGCGGATTTGCCCGCGCACCGTGCCAGCAGGTTGGGCCAAAATGGCTTGGTAGCTGGGGCCACCGCCCCGGCCCACGGTGCCACCTCGGCCGTGGAACATGCGCAGTTTGATCGGGCCTTGCGCCTGCGACAAAGCGTCGAACAATGCAACCAAGGCCACCTCGGCGCGGTACAGCTCCCAGTTGCTGGTGACTATGCCGCCGTCCTTGTTGCTGTCGGAATAGCCCAGCATCACGTCCTGCTCGGCACCACTGCGATGCACCATGGCCACCACGCCCGGCAAGCGGTAGAAGGCTTCCATGATGCCAGGGGCGTTGCGCAAGTCTTCGATGGTTTCAAACAAAGGCACCACGATCAGCTGGGCCACGGCGTCCACGGCCAACGTGCCGCGCATCAGCCCCACTTCCTTTTGCAGCAGCAGCACTTCCAGCAGGTCGCTCACCGTTTCGGTGTGGCTGATGATGGCGTGGCGAATGGCGGGCGCGCCAAAGCGCTGGCGCATTTCCAGTGCGGCCTCGAAAATCGCCAGCTCGCTTTGCGTGTGTTCGGTGTAGGGGGCGCCCGGCACGCGCAAGGGGCGCGCATCATTGAGCAAACGCACCAGCAGGTGTTGCTTGGCGGCTTCGTCCAGCGCGCTGTAGTCAGGTTCCAGGCGGGCGTGTGACAGCAAATCGGCCACGGCCAGCTCGTGCTGATCGGAACTTTGGCGCAAATCCACCGTGGCCAAGTGGAAGCCAAACACCTCCACCGCGCGTATCAACGGGCGCAGGCGCAAGTAGGTCAGGGGTTCGCAACCTTGCACCACCAGGGACGCGTCGATGGTGCGCAAATCGGCCAGGAATTCGTCGGGGTTGCCATAAGCGTTTTGGGGTGCCACGGCATGGCGGGCGGCTTCTCCGCCGGTCAAGGCGGTCAGTGTGGCGGCCAGTCGGGCGTACACACCGGTCAGGGCACGGCGGTAGGGTTCGTCTTGGCGGTGTTCGTTGGTGTCAGGCGAGCGGTCGGCCAGCGCCTGCATCTCGGGGGTCACCGGCAGCAGCATCACCGACATCGACAGCTCCGCACCCAGGCGGTGCACTTCGGTCAGGTGGTGGCGCAAGGCAACGTCGGCCTGGCTTTTGAGCGCCAACCGCAAGGTCTGAGCGTTGACGTTGGGGTTGCCGTCTCGGTCGCCCCCAATCCACTGGCCCATGCGCAAGAAAGACGGCACCGGCCCCGTGCCCAGCGCCTGTTCAATGTCGCTGTAGAGGCGGGGGATTTCGGGCAAAAACGTGCTTTGGTAGTAGCTCAGTGCGTTTTCAATCTCATCGGCCACGGTGAGCTTGGTAAAACGCAACAGCCGCGTGTGCCACAGCTGGGTGATGCGTGCGCGCATCAGGGATTCGTTGGCCGCCAGCTCTCGCGCCAGCACCGGGTCGGACGTTGGGTGCGCGCCATCCAGCGCCACGGCTCGGAGGTGAATATCGTCCCGCGCGGTCAACAGGCGCGCCAAATCGCGCTCGGCATCCAAGATGCTTTTGCGCTGGACTTCAGTGGGGTGGGCGGTCAGCACAGGCGACAAATGCGCCTCTGCCAGCGAACGAGCGATGTCGTCTTTGCTCACCCCGTCTGCAGCCATGCGCACCCAGGTGTGGGCCAGGCTGCCCTCCTGCACATGGCCCGCACGTTCATGGATGCCACGGCGGCGAATGTGGTGGCGGTCTTCGGCCAGGTTGGCCAAATGGCTGAAGTAGGTGAAGGCGCGGATCACGCTCACCGCCTGCTCGCTGCTCAGGCCCTTGAGCAATTTCTTGAGGGCCTTGCCAGCGGCTTCGTCCGCTTGCCGGCGGTAAGCCACCGACAGCTGGCGGATTTGTTCAATCAGTGCAAAGGCGGGTTCGCCTTCATGCTCGCGAATCGCATCGCCCAACAAACGCCCCAGCAGGCGAATGTCGTCGATCAGGGGTTGGTCTTTGGCGAGGTCTTCGCGAGCATTTTTTTTCATTGGACTTGGTTTTCCATTCGTTTGGCCATGGTTTTGCCCAGCTCCACGCCCCATTGGTCAAAGGCATGAATGCCCCAAAGGGCCGCTTGGCAAAACACCTTGTGTTCGTACAGAGCAATCAAGGCGCCCAGGGTGTAAGGCGAAAGTTCTGGCAGCCACAGGGTGGAATTGGGCACGTTACCGCGGAAACTGCGGTGCGTGACCAGTTCCTGCACCCGTTCGGGGCTCAGGCCAGCAGCGGCGAGTTCGGTGGCCGTGGCGGCTTCGTCGCGGCCCTCGGCCAAGGCCTGGGCCTGGGCGTTCAGGTTGAGCAGCACCACCCGGTGGTGCTCGGCCGCCAAGGGCAAGGGGCTGTCTTCGGTCTGCACACCAATAAAGTCTACCGGCACGCGGTGCTGACCCTGGTGCAGCAGCTGGAAGTAAGCGTGCTGCCCGTCAATGCCCAGCCCACCCCAAACAATCGGGCCGGTGCCCACTTGCGTGGGGCTGCCATCCACATGGGTGCTTTTGCCGTTGGACTCCATGTCCATCTGTTGCAAGAACGGGGCCAGGTAGACCAAGCGGCTGGCATAAGGCGAAATCAATTGGGTCGGGCACTGCAGAAAGTTGCGGTTCCACACACCCAGCAACGCCATCATGAGGGGCATGTTCTGCGCTGCCGGCGCACTCCAGAAGTGTTGGTCCATGGCATGCGCGCCCGCCAAAAAGGCACGAAAGCGTTCGGCACCAATGGCCACCGCCACCGGCAGACCAATGGCCGACCACACCGAATAACGGCCGCCCACCCAATCCCAGAAACCGAAGGTGTTTTCTGGGGCGTAGCCCAGCTTCTCAGACACTTTGGGCGAAGCCGTCACCGCAATCAGGTGGGGCTTTTGGCGCTCACCGGCGATGCCCCCATCGACCAGCCAACGCTGGGCAGAAGCGGCCAGGGTGAGGGTTTCCTGGGTGGTGAAGGTTTTGCTTTGCACCACAAAAACGGTTTGTTCGGGCCTGAGGCGGCGCAAGGTGGCATGCAAGGCCCAAGCATCCGGGTTGGACACGAAGTGGACTTTGATGTCTGGGTGAGCGCAATGGTCCAGCGCCTGCACCGCCATGCGTGGCCCCAGGTCGGAGCCCCCAATGCCAATGTTCACCACATCGGTGATGCGCTGGCCGGTGCAACCGGTCCAGCGGCCATCGCGCAGCCGCTCGGCCGCATCTAAAAACTTGTCCAACTCTTGGTTCACGGCGGCCGAAATGGCCGAACCCCAAGGCGGGTTGTCCATGCCCGCACCCCGCAAGGCCACATGCAACACAGCGCGGTCTTCGGTGGCGTTGATGGGTGCCCCCTCGCGCTGAGCAGCGGCCTGAGCCAGCACACCCGCTTCGTCGGCCAGCTGCAGCAGCGCATCCACCACCACAGGTGTGACCTGTTGGCGCTGGGCATCGAGCTTCAACGTGGCGGCTTCGAATTGCAGTTGCTGGGTGCGCTGCGCATCACCCTGGGCCAGCAAATCGCGCAAATGCGGCAAGGGCTGCTGGGCCAACACCTGCAATGCCTGCCAGGCGGCGCGTTGCTGGGGCGCAATGAAAGGGGGTGTGGTCATGGTCTGTCTTTCAGGTGGGGCGGGCCAACAAGCTTACACCGTGGCCGCAGCGGCCGTGGCCTCGCGCGCCAGCTCGGTGATGCGAGCCCAGTCGCCCGCCTGCACGGCCGCCGCAGGGGTCAGCCAGGAGCCTCCCACCATGGCCACGTTCGGCAGCGCCAAAAACTGCCCCATATTGGACAAAGACACCCCACCCGTGGGGCAGAAGCGCACATCGGGCAAGGGGCCACCCCAAGCCTTCAGCACATCCACGCCCCCCAGTTGGGCAGCAGGGAAGCACTTCATCAAGGAAAACCCCAGGTCGCGCACGGCCATCACTTCGCTGGGCGAACCCACACCCGGCATGAAAGGCAAACCAGCCGCTTGCACCGCTGCCAACAGTTCGGGCGTGTAGCCCGGCGACAGGCCGAAACGCGCACCCGCCGACACCACCTGTGCCACCTCGCTGGCGCGAGTAACCGTGCCAGCGCCGACCACCATGCCGGGCACATGGCGTGCCACGGCCTCAATGGCTGCCAAAGCCGCAGCGCTGCGCAGCGTGATCTCGATCACGTCTACGCCACCGGCCAGCAGGGCTTGGGCCATGGGCACGGCTTGCGCCGCGTCGGTCACCACCACCACAGGCACCACACGGGAGCGGAAGGCTGGCATAGAAGTCGTTGTAGTCATAAATGAAAGGTATGAGGTTATGCGAAAAAGTGTCGCAAAAGTTACATCACAGGTTCAATCGTGCAGGTCAGTCGTTGCCAAACAGGGGCGAGGCGCCCTTCTCGGCCAGGCCTGCATTGCGGCGGAACAAGCCAAACAGTTCGCGGCCATAACCATGTTCGTTGTGGCTCAAGTCGGGAGTGGGTAAGGTGCGTTGGGCCAGTTCGGCGTCGCTCACCTCCAGCACCAAATCACCGGTTTCGCAGTCCAGCAGCACCATGTCGCCGT
>JACCDQ010068270.1_pt1 | contig 10195 bp, 11 predicted proteins | sample 7446031 | NCBI WGS metagenome assembly JACCDQ01 (sample SAMN15323442, study PRJNA562643) | freshwater metagenome | isolation source: river surface water | place: USA:Blue River Watershed | collected 2017-08-17 | reverse complement strand
CGTCAGAGCACGAAACACTCGCGGTTTATTTTTGAGTGTGGCATAAGAGATCATCGTTTTGGCTCCAATTACCATGGCACAGTGCTAATGCCGAGTATGATAGCTTATTTCCGATTAAGTCTAATAACTTGATCATCTTTACTCATTAACTCGGCAAGTTTGCTTTTTGCCTGTCGTCGCTTTTGAACTTTACTCCAAGCCTGACCCATTAGAATTATTATTCCTAATTTTTTCTAGTTGACTTTCTCTAGTATAGTGTAATTTAGCTTAGATTTGTTGTTTTCGTTGATTTTTAAGAAATAAAAGCTGACTGGATGAGTGATTGGGTGATCGCGTTTTTGTGAGGTGATTAGGCGATCTCGTTTTGGATGAGGTGAGTGATTAGGTGATCGTGTTTTTGGGTAGTGATTGGGCGATTGTGTTTTAGTTTGAGTGATTAGGCGATCGCGTTTTAGGGCAGTGGTGATTGATTGGGTGATCGCGTTTTAGTTGGAGTGATTAGGCGATTTAAAGTCCGTTCCATTCATCAATATCCATTTGACGAGAAATAATGGCTTCAACTTCTCGAATCATCATTTTTAATTGAGGGACAGAATATTCAGAATTAGAAGGAATTGTTAGACGACACTTTTGATAAACCATAAACTGATGCCTTGTGCCAGATTTCGGCTCCTCAAAACCCAATTTACGCAACTTTTTAATAAAATCCTTTCGTTTACAGGGACTTAGCCGACTCATTAATCTATTCCTGATTCAAATCAATTCCTGCAATGACAGGCAAAGTATGACCTAACTTTAATCCCACTAAAACCCAATCCTCCAAAGTAGAACGTAGCTCAACCTGACATTCTGCAAAAGTATTTCCAAAAGCAATTACCCCTTGACAATTAGGGATTCTACCAACATAACTACCATCTTCTAATTTTTCAATATTAGAAATAGTTAAAGCTTCTTGAATATAATCACTTAAAGCGTAGCGAACTAACATTACTGTTACCCCATCTAGTTATATTCTTTATTTTATACAATAACTGACTTACTTTGACTGATATAGAATATCTTTTTCAAAGGTGATCGCGTTTTGGTGTGAGTGGTTAGGCGATCGCGTTTTGGGGTGAGTAGTTAGGCGATCGCCGGTAATTCGCTACAATCAATAACACTCACCCAGGAAAAGGCAGTTTATGATAGCCCTCCAACCTCGTTTTAAAAGCTTTGATGAATACCTAGCCTACACAGACAACTCAGAGCAACTCTACGAATTATTTAATGGAGAACTTATTGCAGTGCCGGCGGAATCAGGATTCAATTGTGAAATTGCCACTTTTCTGCTCCTTAAATTTGCTGAAATTGTCGGTTATCGGCGGGTTCGGGGTCATGGCTTAGAGTTAGAAGTGCCAGGGGAACCCAAAAATCGTTTTCCTGACTTGACCATTATTCGAGAAGAGCATATTGCTCAGTTATCCCAACACAACACTCTGCGCCTATCCATGGCTCCCCCGTTACTGGTAGTAGAAGTCGTTAGTCCTGGGGAATTGCAACACGAACGAAACTATGTCGCCAAACGTCAACAGTATCAAGCCTGTGGCATTCCGGAATATTGGATTGTTAATCCGCAAACGCGGACCGTGTTGGTTCTGGAATTAAAGGCAGGGTTATATGAAACAGTGGGCAACTTTCAAGAAATCATGGCGATTCATTCCCCTAGCTTTCCCACATTAAACTTAACCGTTACTCAACTTTTTGAAGGTCGGTGAATATAACGTGCCTTTTCATCGCTTTTGTTTGTCTTTGACCAAACTCCGATCGCTCTTGTCTCTTGAACGGATTGGCGATCGCCCTTGGGTTATCGGGTAAACCCCTTGACTCTGCCCAAGCAATCCAGGGACGTTGGCCGATTACCCCGCAAAATCCTCCCACGCGCTCCTGAGACGGTAAACTATTACAAATCCCTTAAAAATTTAGTTTAAGCATTATTTAAAAAATCAGGCTCCAGTTCCCTTTATGATTCTTAGTGCTTTAGTTTGGATACCCATTTTTGGGGCGATCGCCGTTATTTTTTTCTCCCGTGAGGATGCCCATCGGTCAAGATTGCTATCCCTCGCAGTGGCTACTGGGGTGTTAATCGTCAACCTCATACTCGGTTGGCAATTTGATGTCGGTAATCCCCAAATGCAATTTGTCGAAAATATCTCCTGGATTCCAGGCATTGGCTTAAGTTATCACCTGGGCGTAGATGGTTTATCCTTTCCCCTACTGTGTTTAAACAGTTTATTAACGCTCATTGCGATTTATAGCACCAACGTTGAAGATTTACGGCGATCACGCTTTTATTTTGCCTTATTATTAATCTTAAGTGGTGGAGTAGCCGGAGCCTTTTTAGCTCAGGATCTACTCTTATTTTTCCTATTTTATGAATTAGAAATTATTCCCTTATATTTCCTGATTGCCATTTGGGGCGGTGAAAGACGGGGTTATGCGGCCATGAAGTTTTTACTTTATACCGCCGTTTCAGGATTTCTCGTATTAATTAGCTTTTTAGGATGGGTCTGGTTCACCCAAACCTCTACCTTTGACTATAATCCCCTCCTGTCTCAAAATTTACCCATCAACTTGCAACTATGGTTATTAATTCCCTTATTAATTGGGTTAGCCATTAAGATTCCCATTTTTCCCTTTCATACCTGGCTCCCCGATGCCCATGTGGAGGCTTCTACCCCCGTTTCCGTGCTATTAGCCGGGGTTCTATTGAAATTGGGAACCTACGCCCTCCTGCGCTTTGGGATCGGTTTATACCTGGATGCCTGGGTGAGTATTGCCCCCTGGTTAGCTACCCTTGCGGCCATTAGTGCCTTATACGGGGCCTCCTGTGCGATCGCCCAAAAGGACATGAAAAAAGTCGTGGCCTATTCTTCCATTGCCCACATGGGCTATATCCTCCTAGCCGCCGCCGCCACCACCCGCTTAAGCATTACCGCGGCCACCTGTCAGATGGTCAGCCATGGCTTAATTTCAGCAATGCTCTTCCTCCTGGTGGGGGTAGTCTATCGCAAAACCGGTAGTCGTAACGTGGACTATCTACGGGGCTTATTGGCTCCTGAACGGGGTTTACCGATTATTGGCAGTTTAATGATTGTGGGAGTGATGGCCAGTGCGGGCATTCCGGGTTTAGTCGGATTTATTGCAGAATTTCTCGTGTTTCGCGGCAGTTTCCCCATTTTTCCCGTACAAACTCTCCTGTGTTTAGTCGGCAGTGGTTTAACCGCCGTTTATTTTTTGTTAATGGTCAACCGGGTGTTCTTTGGCCGTTTAACGCCCGAATTATCACGATTGCCCAGGGTGTTATGGCGTGAACGTTTCCCTGCTTTAGTTTTAGCCCTGTTCATTATGGTGTTAGGCATTCAACCCCAGTGGCTTTCCCGGTGGAGTGAACCCCAGGCGGCTCTATTGTTGACAGGACAGGTAGATAATGTGGCCCTGCTTCCTCCAATTTCCCCCTCTGTCTATCCGTAGGAACCGCAAAAATTCCCCTACAATGGAGCTTGAACCTCCGCACTTTATTGGCGTAAACCCTGCGCCCTGACTATGCCCCTGCCCATTCTTGCGGTCATTGGCCGCCCCAACGTCGGGAAATCTACCCTGGTCAACCGTTTAGCCGGTAATCAACAGGCGATCGTCCATGATGAACCCGGTATCACCCGCGATCGCACCTACCGGCCAGGCTTTTGGCAAGACCGGGAATTTCAAGTCGTAGATACGGGAGGCTTAGTCTTTGACGATGACAGCGAATTTCTCCCCCAGATCCGCGAACAGGCGATGTTAGCCCTAGCCGAGGCCAAAGCCGCCGTTTTTGTGGTAGATGGACAGACAGGGCCAACCCCCAGCGATGAAGAGATCGCCCAATGGTTGCGTCAACAATCGGTGCCGGTCATCTTAGCGGTGAATAAATGTGAATCTCCCGACCAGGGACTGATCCAAGCCGCCCAGTTTTGGTCATTAGGTTTGGGTGAACCCTATCCCATTTCGGCGATCCATGGCAGTGGCACGGGAGACTTACTTGATGCAGTCATTCCCTTTCTGCCGATTATTGACCCGGATTCCGAACCCGACGAAATTAAAGTAGCGATTATTGGCCGTCCCAATGTAGGGAAATCTAGTTTATTAAATGCGTTGACCGGGGAAAATCGCGCCATTGTTAGCCCCATTTCCGGCACCACCAGGGATGCGATTGATATGGTGGTCGAACGCAATGAACAACGTTATCGCCTGATTGATACCGCCGGCATTCGTCGCAAGAAAAATGTAGAATACGGAGCCGAATTTTTTAGTATTAACCGTTCCTTTAAAGCTATTCGTCGCGCTGATGTGGTTCTGTTTGTCCTCGATGTTTTAGATGGGGTAACGGATCAGGATTTAAAACTGGCGGGTCGCATTATTGAAGATGGTCGGGCCGTCGTGTTAGTGGTTAATAAATGGGATGCGATCGAAAAGGATAGTTATACCATTTACGATTACCAAAAAGACATTTTATCCCGCCTCTATTTTATGGAATGGGCGGATATGATTTTCACCAGTGCCGTTACAGGTCAACGGGTCAAAACCATTTTAGATGCCGTAGATAAAGCCGCAGAATCCCATCGTCGTCGGGTCAGTACGGCAGTCATTAATGAAGTCCTAGAAGATGCGGTCAGTTGGCATTCCCCCCCTACCACGCGCCAGGGAAAACAGGGCAAAATTTATTACGGTACTCAGGTTTCTGCCCAACCGCCAACGATCGCCCTTTTTGTCAATGATCCCCAACGGTTTAACGAAAATTATCGCCGTTATATTGAAGGCCAATTTCGCAAACACTTAGGGTTTAGTGGGACTCCCATTCGCTTACTCTGGCGCGGCAAAAAAGTTCGAGAGATGGAAGCCGGACAAAACCGGGCCACGAGAGTTTAACTCGCTGATAAAGATGCCCGCAATGCCCCAAAATCCGGGACAAAGTTAAGGATTACTCCTCCGTTAGACAACCGGGGCCGTTGTTAAGGCAAACCACAGCAGTAGAACGATCGCTAACACCATAAGCTTAATGAAAAGATAGGTCAAACTATCGGGATAGAAGAAAGTATTCAACATAAGACCCCCTGGAAATCCTGGGAATACACCAAACTTCTCTATCTCTATTGTCGCTCTCTTAGAGAGAAGTGCCTAGATACCGGCGGTTAATTAACTGCTTTATGACAAAGTATGACAAGGGATGCCGCTAGGGGTTAGCCCCCGGCTGAAGTAATTCTAAAGTTTTCGGATCAGGAAGACCTTGATAATACTGATCCAGAATTTGCTGAAAAATCGAAGGGGATGGAGCGATCGCCGCAAATAAAGTCGCGCAGGAGTGTAATTTACGGTCATCGGGAGACCCTAAAATTTCGTAGGCCGATCGCCCCTGAATCGCCAACAAAGCCGCCATACACCGTTGTAAACGCTCTCCGAGAAGGGGATGCTGGAGATAGGCCCGCGCCTCCGCTTCACCTTGAATGGCATAAAACTTAGAGGTCGCACTAAACCCTAAACCCGCTAATTGGGGGAAGACATACCACATCCAATGGGTTCGTTTCTTACCCTGTTGTAATTCTTGATAGGCCACTGCATAATTGCGTTCTTGAGCCTCAAGGAAACGTTGAAGATGATGGACATCGGCCATAGATTAAACCCACATTAAAAAGTCAAGAAATCATCCCAAAGCCTTGATCAAGATTATGCCCTGAAGTTGAGAGAATTGGATAGAGAATTTGATACAGTAAAAGAGTTATGCCTCCTCCTCACCACCATGGCTGTCTCCTCCGATTCCTTAGCCCGTTATTATCACGAAGCCACAAAATACCATCCGGAAACCCTCGCTCGACGCAGTAAAGGTTTGGATTGGGAAAAGCAACCCTCCGTGTTTAAGGAATATCAGATTGGTACAGTCTATGATTTGAAGCCTTATCTGTCTGAATCATCAGCCGTTGCTCCCGGTCAAGAAACCTGGGCCAGACTCTCTCGGTTTTTGGCCTGTAGCTACGGATTAACGGCCACCGTAATGACCATGGGACAACCGTTATATCTTCGGGCGGCCCCTTCGGCGGGTGGGCTTTACCCAGCAGAAATTTATCTGGTGTCGCGGGGAGGGCCTCATAATCTTTTACCGTCAGGTTTATACAGTTATCAGCCCCAAACCCATACCCTGGTTTGTTTTTGGCAGGATGAGGTTTGGTCAAAATTACAGGCGGCCTGTTTTAATCCCACGATTCTCCATCAGGTAGATTGGGTTTTAATCACCACCGCAATCTTTTTTCGCTCTATCTGGCGATATGAAGACCGGGCCTACCGACGCATTTTTTTAGATACGGGTCACATTCTGGGGAATTTTGAGTTAGCCGGAGCCATTAATCATTTTCGGCCCTATTTGATGGGGGGATTCCAAGACCAGGCGATCGCCAATTTACTGTATTTAGATAACGAGCAGGAAGGAGTCACCACCGTCATCGGCCTACAGGATTGTTTACAAAATCCCCACACCGAAACCAAACATCTCACGGCCTTACCCAGTGCCACCCGGTGGGATTATCCGCGTTTACGGGAAGGGGAATTACTGCCCTATTTCCATCAAGCCACCGAGATGCAGGAAACCCTCACCCCCCTCAAGGTGTCTCCCCCCGTTGAAGATAAATATAACTTTCCCTTTTGTCTAAAAATTCCGACCCAATCCTCCCCCATTGACTGGCAACTCCATTTAAGCGGCTTAGAAAAAACCCTACTGCGTCGTCGTTCTACCCGTGCCTATAGTGGAGCCAATTTAACCCTAGCGGAACTAAACGCTCTGCTGGATTTCACCTACCAACCTCAGCATTACCAAGCCCAGGAGTTAGACCCCCAACCGGACTATTTTGATCTGAGTTTAATTCAAACCTTTATTGCCGTAGCTGGGGTGACTGGCTTAGAAGAAGGATGTTATTACTACGCGCCCCTCGCCCAGGAACTCCGTCAAATTCGTTTTAAAAATTTCCGTCAAGAACTCCACTACCTCTGTTTGGGTCAAGACCTCGGTAAAGATGCCGCCGCCGTTGTGTTTCAGACTGCTGATCTCGCTAAGGCCGTTGAACGATATGGCGATCGCGTTTATCGCTATTTACACTTAGATGCAGGTCACTTAGGACAACGATTAAACCTGGCGGCGATTCATTTGGAATTAGGGGTAAGTGGCATTGGCGGCTTTTTTGATGATCAGGTAAACGAAGTTTTGGGTATTCCCACCGATGAAGCGGTACTGTATATCACGACCCTGGGTCGTCCCCGCTATCCCTGGCCCTAAGCCCGGCTTGTCGAGAGGCAACCAAACCGGTAACATAGGCAGAGCGCAATCTAAACCTAATGAATTTCTAGGTTTATTCATAACAATTTGCTTGGGAGGCATAGACAGTTGGCTACTCGCGTAATTATCGTTCGGCATGGACAAAGCAGTTATAACGCCCAAAAGCGGATTCAAGGTCGTAGCGATGAGTCGGTACTAACAGAAAAGGGCCAAGCCTCTGCCCAAAAAGTCGGTCAAACCCTGAGCCTCCTGCCCATTGATGCCATTTATTGCAGTCCTCTCCAACGAGCCAAACAGACTGCCACGCTCATCCAATCCTGTTTTGCCTCCCCGCCGCCCCTCACTGCCACCGAAGATTTACTCGAAATTGATCTACCCCTTTGGGAAAATTGGGTAAAACAAGACGTTTTAGCGCAGTATCCCCAGGAATACCAATGTTGGCATGAACGTCCCCAGGAGTTTAAGATGTGCCTGGAGACTCCCCAGGGAACGGTGGAAAAATATCCCGTTTTAGATCTTTACGCCCAAGCGCAACAATTTTGGCAAAAGGTTCTCCCCCAAGCAGAGGGTAAAACCCTGTTGATTGTGGCTCACAATGGCATTAATCGCTGTTTGTTAATGACGGTCCTAGGTATACCGGCGACTTCCTATCATCAGATTCAACAGTCAAATTGTAATATTAATGTCCTCAATTTTAGTGGGGGCTGGGGCGATCCCGTACAACTGGAATCCTTAAATCAAACGGCCCATTTGGGGATTCCTTTACCCCCGCCTCGTTCGAGTCAAAATCGTTTGCGGTTGTTATTAATTCGTCACGGAGAAACCCAGTGGAATCGAGAGTCACGGTTTCAAGGGATTCGGGATATTCCGTTAAATGAAAATGGTCGTTTGCAGGCCCAACAAGCGGCGGATTTTCTCAAAGAGATTCCGATTCATATTGGTATTTCCAGCCCCATGGCTCGGCCCAAAGAAACGGCAGAAATTATTTTGCAATACCATCCCGATGTGACCTTAGATTTACAGGAACCATTGATGGAAATTTGTCATGGTCTCTGGGAAGGTAAGCTAGAGTCAGAAATTGAAGCCGATTTTCCCGGTTTATTACAAGCTTGGAAAACCACCCCCGAAACTGTCCAAATGCCAGAAGGGGAAAATTTACAGCAAGTTTGGGACCGGGCGATCGCCTGTTGGCAAGAACGGGTCGCCTATTGCAGTCAACGGGAAACAGATACAGTGGGAATTGTCGTGGCCCACGATGCCATTAATAAAGTGATTCTGTGTTATTTACTGGGGTTAAGTCCCGCCGATTTCTGGAAAATTAAACAGGGCAATGGTGGGGTCAGTGTGATTGATTATCCTGACGGAGCTAACAGCAAACCAATTTTACAGGCAATTAATTTGACCGCCCATTTAGGAGGCGTTTTGGATAAGACAGCCGCCGGAGCTTTGTAGTTTAATTGAACTCTAAATACTAGCTTGGCTTTTTTTGATCAAAGAGTCAAGTTTTTTTGATTATTTGTCACCAGTCATCAATATTGAAAAGGTGTATTGACCCCCTAAAATGGTGATCTTGCTATGATTCCTGAATCAATAATGCTGATTATACCGAGAGTCATCCTGGGCGATCGCCATTTTTAAGGAATCAATTGTTTGACAAGAGACTCAGAGGAGAGCAAACCCTGATCTTGAAAAATTTGTTTTAGGTTTAAGTTTTTTTCCAGTAAACAAGCATGGCCACTATCCGGCAAAATATGTAAATTGGCATTGGGGAAAAGCGATCGCAGTCTTCGCCCTTCTTCTAGGGATGGTAACAAACGGTCTTGACCACTAGCCAAAATTAAGGTGGGAGCCGTAAACGCTTGACAAGCCTGGGGCATAACAGTAAAGGTTTTTAACAGATTTAAACGATTATGGAGCACCTGGGGGGAAACCGAACGCATGGCTCCTAATAATTGCCGGCGATCGCTCTGTTCGATGCGATTTAAAGACGCTAAAAATGGCAAAAATCCGAGGGTAGTGGTGGAATGGAAACTTTCAGGAATCCACTGGGTAAAAGTTGCGCCCCAGGCCAAGAAGGGATAACGGGCAAAGGAAGAAGCTGGATTCACTAAAACAAGCCGTTGCGGGGGTAGAGGAGTCTTCAAGGCAATTTCTAAAGCTAGACAAGCTCCAAAGGATTCACCACAAAAAAATAAAGATTGGGTTTCCTTTAAAGACTGCTGAATGAGGGTTACAAACTGCTGGGTTAAATTTGACCAGGAATTAACCACCTGAGTAGAAAGCTGAAGACAATAGATATTAAAAAAAGGAGCAAGTTCTGGAAATTGACGATAAAAGAGTTTACCAGTGCCATCCATCCCTGGAAAATAAATCAGTGACGGTAAGTGAGAACGCAGAGAATAAGGCAAAAAAAATTCCATTTTTTATAATTTTTTAGGGCTATTTGAAATTCTTTGAATGAGAAAAAATAATTTTTAATAAAGTGTTAATTATCTATAATTTATCATTTTGAATACAGAGGCAATTGTTAAGATTACTTGATGATTTTGTTGATTAGTTAATTATAACGCAATACAATAATTAGAATTTACGATAAGATGACAGAGCGTAATGTTAATATTCAAGTTCTCTCCAGAAAGTTTTATAAACTATTTTAACCATGGATTAGGGCGATCGCCCCTTTTCCCATTTGAGACGATCAACTATATTTTATTTTGACAATATTATTTTGACTTGATTCATCACCTCATTAACGTGCTCTTTGACCTTCACTTTTGGCCAAACGTAGGCAATTTTTCCCGTTGGATCAATTAAAAAAGTTGAACGTAAAATGCCCATAGATTCCTTACCCATAAATTTTTT
>JACCDQ010728116.1_pt1 | contig 10196 bp, 9 predicted proteins | sample 7446031 | NCBI WGS metagenome assembly JACCDQ01 (sample SAMN15323442, study PRJNA562643) | freshwater metagenome | isolation source: river surface water | place: USA:Blue River Watershed | collected 2017-08-17 | reverse complement strand
TGCGAATCGCATCAAAATCTGCAGTCAGCACAACAAGCCGTTTGAGCGGCCTTCGCATCCTTGTGGCAGAAGATAACCTGATGAATCAACAGGTGATCCGCGAACTTCTCGAAGACGAAGGGGCATCTTTGGAGATGGTCTCAAACGGCCTTGCAGCATTCGTCGCTGTAACCGAATCTACGAAGCCTTACGACATTGTTCTCATGGACTTGCAAATGCCGGTCATGGATGGTTTGACTGCGACCACCAAGATTCGCAAGGAACTTGGAAAAACCGCGTTACCTATTGTCGCGATGACGGCCAATGCCATGACACAGGATCGGGAAGATTGTCTGGCCGCTGGCATGAATGAACATGTGGGCAAACCTTTTGATTTGGACCATTTAATTTCAGTAATCTTGCTCTTGACTGGTCGAAACTTTGGCGAAAAAGAAACTGAAAATTCAAAAATAGAATTGGCAGTAGAACAATCTCTGATGGATCAGGCCAACTCGTGTGGTATCGATTTTCTTCCAGCTCTGAGGCGAATGGGCGGAAGCATGGGAACTTACCGCAGACTTTTCAGCAACTTTATTTCGGAAATAGAAAACTTACCCAAAGAAATGCAACAGTCTCTTTTGGGTGCTAATACTGCTTTGCTTACCCGTCAGGCACACACATTTAAGGGCTTGTGCGCAACGCTTGGACTTATGAAGTTATCAGCTCTTGCTGCTAAAGCGGAAAATACTTTCAACGCTTCTGATATAAACTCCAGCGAAGATGATCTGGCAATCTTGATCGATGGCATCAATGGTTTCGTTGAGCCTTTGAGAGAATTCTCCAGAAAACTATCTGAAAACGATGATGCAATTTTTCGAGAAAAAGCCAAAAATCCAGCAGATGGTATTGTGATTTTGGAGCACATCAAAAAGCTCAAATCTCATCTCATAGACATCGATATGGAGGCCGTAAACGTCATCGAACATCTAAGGACGATACCTTGGGGTGAATACGCTCACGAGCTTGAACTTATCGACAACGATGTGGTTGAGTTGCAATTTGAAGATGCACTCAAAAAGTGCTCTTCATTCATAATAGACCATACGGCACCATGATAACTTCAGAAATTGAATCAAACAAAATCTTCGAAAAACCCATCGAAGAGCAAACATTATCTGACATCATGGGCAGACGCCCTCGCCTACTCGTGGTTGACGATCAGGCAGCCAATGTTCAAGTCATCTTCAAAGCTTTCGCGCAGGATCATCAGGTATTCATGGCAACCAATGGAAGTCAGGCCATCAACGCTTGCAAAGAAAAGTTGCCCGATCTTGTATTACTCGACATCGAAATGCCTGATATCAACGGGTTCGAGGTTTGTTCTCGCCTCAAGAGTAACCCATTGACCAAAGATATTCCGGTCATTTTCGTGACCTCACACGACAACGAGGATGCAGAAGCAAAAGGCTTTGCCGTGGGCGCTGTGGACTTCATTACCAAGCCGATCAGCAGGGAAATAGTGCGCGCCAGGGTGCGTACGCACCTGCTTTTGAAGCAGCAGGCAGATTTGTTGCGTAAGTGGGTTTATATGGATGGCCTGACCGGTGTGTTCAACCGACGTCACTTCAATGAGCGCTACAGCGCGGAGTGGGGTCGTGCCTTTCGACACGGCGGTCCATTGAGTCTGATTTTCATCGACGTGGATTTTTTCAAAAAGTACAACGACCACTATGGACACCAAATGGGCGATGAGGTCCTTCGCAAGATCGCAGTGGCTTTCAAAGGTGTTATTAGCAGATCGGCTGATCTGATCGCGAGGTATGGAGGCGAGGAATTTGTTTGCTTACTGCCCGACACAGACGCCCATGGCAGCTACGTCGTTGCCAAAGAATTCAGTGAGGCGGTACGCGCTCTTAAGATCGAGCATGTTCAGTCATCGGATCACAAAATTGTGACCATCAGCATGGGGGTTGCAACCTTTCATGGAGGTTGCAAAGGGGGTGCAGATGACCTTTTGCGAATGGCAGATGAGTGCCTTTACCAGGCTAAACGCAGGGGTCGAAACCGTATCAACTCGATGCTTGCCCCACTTTCATCAGAATCGATCATGCCGCCCACCTACCAGCCCCCTGTAATCGACAGGGCAGAAGACCATTACGGCCCTTGAGTGCCTTGAGCGCCTTGAGCGCCTTGAGCGCCTTGAGCGCCTTGAGATGTGGTCCGTGGCCTCCTTGAGAGATGGTCTGTGGTCTGTGGTCTGTGATCTGTGATCTGTTGCGAGCGGGCCTAAAAATCCTTAAATTGGAACCAACGGTGTTCGACCATGGAGCTTGCTCGCCTATAATGGCGAATACAGTACAAGCAATTCCATTGCGATGGCGTCTGAGGCGCACGATTGGGGTGGCGCGTAATTCTTGCTTTAACTTTCAGTCACCACCATGAACGATATTCTTCAATCCGCCATAAAAAACCTTCCCAGCGCGGGCCTTTTCGTCACCTTTGAAGGCATTGATGGAGCAGGAAAAAGTTCTCACATCGATGCACTGAAGCAACAATTCCTGGACGCAGGCCGGGAGATTGTGAGTACCCGTGAGCCCGGAGGAACGGATCTGGCGGAAAAGCTGCGCCAAATGGTTTTGAACGACCCCATGGATCCCCTGTCCGAGGCGCTCCTTTGCTTTGCGGGTCGCCGCGACCACCTGAACAACGTAATTCTGCCAGCGCTCGAGCGCGGCGCCGTAGTCTTGTGCGACCGCTTCACGGACAGCACTTACGCCTACCAAGGCGGCGGCAGGGGCTTTGACAAGCAGATTCTGCAGACCATGGAGTCCTGGGTCCAGCAAGGGCGTCAACCCGATTTGACTTTGTGGTTCGATCTGCCGGCAGCTGTGGCTGCTGAGCGCCGCGGCGCTGTTCGTACGCCTGACCGCTTCGAGGCGCTGGACACGACCTTTTTTGATAACGTGCGCCAAGGGTACGCCGACCGCATGCACCAGGATCCTCAGCGATTCGTTCGCCTCAATGCCTTACAAAGCAAGGAAGGCGTGTGGCAGGAACTTTGCGAAAAGCTCAGCGAACGCATGAATGAGATAGAACCCATTTTGAGCAAAAAGAATGCTCGCCGCGCAGGACCTTGATCCATGAATCTGACTGAGCAAATCTTCTGATCAGTGTAGATGACCAAGAAGAATCTGAGCCAGACGAAAATAAAGAGCACATTCGAGCAAAGCCCTGACTCTGAAGGAGCGATCCATGGATTACATACCGAAAGACCCAACGCCTGAGCAAAAAGACAAGATTTTTCAGCAGATGAAGAACACAATGCTCATCAGCCTAGCGATGTACGTGGCCTTGTCGATGTTTTTTCCTTTTGAAGTGTCGTTAGGCGTTTTTCTTCACATGGCCATTGGTGAATTCAAAATTCGACAAGCGTTGGGGAAGACAGGTGCAACCATTGATCAAATGGGTCACACGTTCAAGCAATGCCTCAAGATGCAAGCAATGACCATGGTATGGCCAATGACAGTCCATGTGCTTGAAAAGCGCATTGCCATCAATGCTGATGAAAATAAAAACAACGAAAAAATCGACTGAAGACGAAAATAAAAACCTCCGGCAGAGAACTGCCGGAGGTTTTTTTAAGCACTGGCTCAGACTGGTGATGCTGAAACTGAATCGATGATGGGCTCGACTTTTACAGCAGGAGAGTTGCCTCCACCGTCATCGTCAGAAGTGGGAATCCGAGGTATCCAGTCTTTGCTGGCACGTGGATCGCGCCCAGCCATGATGTCATCAAGCTGATCGGCATCGATAGTTTCCCATTCCAGAAGAGCTTTGGCCATGGCGTGCATCTTGTCGCTATTTTCTTCAATCAACCTGCGCGCCAATGCGTACTGCTCATCGATGATTCGGCGAACTTCAGAATCGACTTTTTGCATGGTTTGCTCACTCATGCTGGCGCTTCTGGTTGTTCCGCGGCTCAGGAACCCTCCGCCTTCGTTTTCCGCATAGACCATCGGGCCCAGCGAATCAGTCATTCCGTAGCGGGTGACCATATCGCGTGCGATGGAGGTCGCGCGCTCAAAGTCATTGCTTGCACCGGTGGTCATCTGATTCATGAAAACTTCTTCAGCGATTCGCCCACCGAACAGCATGCTGATCTGATCCAGCATGTAGCTCTTGTCGATGCTGTAACGATCCTGTGTTGGAAGGCTCATGGTCACACCCAGTGCGCGACCACGAGGGATGATGGTGACCTTGTGCACGGGATCACATTTTGGCAACAGCTTTCCAATCAAGGCATGACCAGCCTCGTGGTATGCGGTGTTGCGACGCTCTTCTTCAGGCATGACCATGCTCTTGCGCTCAGGTCCCATAAAGATCTTGTCTTTGGCCTTTTCAAAGTCCTGCATTTCGATGACATTGGCATTGCGACGCGCCGCCATCAAGGCCGCCTCGTTGCACAGGTTGGCCAAATCAGCACCACTCATCCCTGGCGTTCCACGCGCAATGATGGTGGGGCTCACGTCTTTGCCTGTTGGAACTTTGCGCATGTGCACGTTCAAAATTTGTTCACGGCCACGGATGTCTGGCAAAGTGACATAAACCTGACGATCGAAACGTCCAGGGCGCAAGAGTGCCGCGTCCAGGATGTCTGGACGATTGGTTGCAGCAACCACGATCACACCCAAGTTGGTCTCAAAGCCGTCCATCTCGACCAGCATCTGGTTCAGTGTCTGCTCGCGCTCGTCATTGCTACCACCCACGCCAGCACCGCGCTGACGACCAACTGCATCGATTTCGTCAATAAAAATGATGCATGGGGCATTCTTCTTGGCGTTTTCAAACATGTCGCGTACGCGGCTGGCGCCCACGCCGACAAACATCTCAACAAAATCAGAACCGGAGATGCTGAAGAAAGGTACCTTTGCTTCGCCGGCGATGGACTTGGCCAACAGAGTTTTGCCTGTACCAGGAGGGCCAACCAGCAACAAACCACGAGGAATGCGACCACCAAGCTTCTGAAACTTGGAAGGGTCTTTGAGGAAATCAACGACCTCCTTAACTTCTTCTTTCGCTTCATCGCAACCGGCAACATTCGCAAAAGTAACCGTGTTGGCTTTGTCATCAAGCAAACGCGCTTTGCTTTTTCCAAATCCCATCATCCCACCTTTGCCACCGCCTTGCATCTTGCGCATGAAGTAAATCCAAACACCAATCAGCAAAAGCATCGGCCCCCAACTGACCAAAAGTGTCATTAGCAAGGAGTTTTTTTCGGGGGCTTTGACATCGAACTTGACATCGTTGTTGATCAGGTCGCCAACAAGTCCTCGGTCCATATGAGTGGCCGTAGCCTTCACACGACGGTCATCTTTGGTGACAGCCATGATCTCTGTTCCACCATTATTCTCTTCGATGATCGCACTCTTGATGTTTTTTTTATGAACTTCCGCGAGAAAGTCAGAGTAACCTAAGGCTTCCACCCCTGCCGAGGAGTTCGGTCCTCGGTTATCAAACTGTTTGAATGTGGTAAAGAGCACAAGCGCCATCACCAGCCACAAGGCAATTTTAGAAAACCATTGATTGTTCAAGGAGAGCTCCATATGCGACCCATGTAACGGGTCAAGTTCAAAACGGTTCAAAAACTAATGCGCATGATATGTTGAGGCTAATTTTTGGTTTTCAACTGAAAAACCAACAATAAATGTATCTTTAGTTTGTTTCTTTTCGAGAAAAAGGCAACATATAGGATCGGCTCTATTCGACACATTCGACACATTCGACACATTCGACACTCGAAGGATAAAGAAGTAACATACGTATTCAAGAAATTTCAATCATGAAAACCACCCAAAGTAAAACCAATAAAACCACGCTCAATATGACCATTTCCGATGCAGCAATGGTCTGCGCGCGTGCCGCAGTGGCGAAAGTGGCATTTTCTTCGTCGCAATCTACGCAAATTGCAAAGGCCGAACAAGCACTGGCGGATGTAGAGGTTATGGCCGGCGCCAACCATCTGCGTTTTCTTTCAGATGAAACGCTCAAGAAGAAATTCACTGGGTGAATAAATAAATTACGCGCCCTTTCTTTTGGCCCAGGCTCGTGAAGTCAACCAGGTCTTCAACTTCTGCAACGAGGCCACCGGGTACCCAAGGGATGGGTCAGGCGAAAGCCTGTGAAGCCTATGAAGCGGTGGTGAATGAGGATTCTGGCGGCAAAAGTCGCCATGGCCGGGCCCGGCCATGGGCCCATGGGCCTCTAGCAGTAGGAATCCCCCTTCTTTAGGCTGGGGAGGATGTCAATTTCTCTCGATGACCCTTGCTTGGCTACAAAATTTTCATCGATCCTCGACCGGCTGCTGCAGTCGGCCAGCGGCATCGGCCCGGTGGCCAGCGCCACGCTGATCGCAGGGCTGCCCGAACTCAGCCGGCTCAACCGGCGCGAGATCGCTGCCCTCGTTGGCATCGCGCCGATGGACAACGACTCCGGTTCCAGCAAAGGGCGACGACGCATCCAGGGTGGGCGCTTCGATGTGCGCCGCGTGCTCTACATGGCCGCGCTGACAGCCAGCCGCCGGCAAGCTGCCCAAGGTCACCTTGGTCGCCTCCATGCGCAAGCTCCTGACCACGCTCAACGCCATGGTCCGCACCAACAAGCCCTGGATAACTCGCTTCACGGTGCTTGACTCTGGAGACGGTTACTCAGAAGTGCTACATTGCAGCAACCATGGGAAAGCAAATCAGTGCAGCAACCTCTGTCGCCTCTGTCGCCTTTGTGCAGCGCGCCGAGGCGCAATCTACTTCTACCACCAAGGTGCAAGGCCCTTGTCCAATCAAGTCACTTGAAAGGGTCACGAAGTGGTCTGAACGTCATGAAAGTCACTTTGGATTAGATCTCAGTGGTGAAACAGGTACGAACAGGGCTAACAGCTCATTGCTACAAATTTCAGCAATGAACGACCTTGAGGCTGTTCGCTGCTTCTTGCAGGAGTACGACAAGTCCGCTGGAACACATCGGATCTATGTGAGGGAATGTGAAAGACTTTTACTTTGGGCATGGAATCAACGAAAGAAGTCCTTTTCCAGCCTAGATCGGCAAGATCTGGAGTGCTACATCGAGTTCCTGAAAGACCCAAAGCCAAATGAGCTTTGGTGTGCAAAAAAGGCACCCAGGCAAAGCGAGGCATGGCGCCCTTTTGTTGGGCCGCTGCAAGACTCCGCTTTGCAGACCTCTTTGTCCATCGTAAAGAGTTGCATGGATTACCTTGTCGATGCAGGCTATCTCAAAGGTAATCCAGTGATGCTGATGCGACAAATCAGCCGCAAAATGAAGGGCATTGACCAGCGTTTCAGCCGTGCCACAAGAATCGCCGAGGAAGCGGATAAAGTTGATCGCTATTTTGACGAGGATCAGTGGAGAGCGATCAATAAGTGCGTTGAATCATTGCCACGAAAAAACACCCAACAAATCAACGAGTATGAGCGCCTTAGGTTTATTTTTGCAATCTTGTACATGATGGGGGCTCGAGCTGGAGAGCTCGCCTCGCATCGCATGAACAGTTTCCGCATTGAAGAAGGTCGCTGGTGGTGGTATGTTCGTGGCAAGGGCGACAAACAGTCGAACATTCCAGTGCCCGATGATATGCGCGATGCCGTACTTCGATACCGCAAGCATTTGGGGCTGTCCATGGTTCCAGGAAGAAACGATTCAACGCCGTTGTTGTGCTCGTTGGATGATCGACCAAAACCCATTACTACGCGTAGATTGAACCAAATCCTCAAGCCGATCTTTTTTGCAGCAGCGGATAACCTTCAAATTACAAGACCTGACCAGGCAGAACGTCTTCGAAAAGCCAGTGCCCATTGGGGACGGCACACGGCCATCAGCAGGATGGATAAGGCTGGACTGGATGCCCGCCTGGTTCAGAAATCAGCACGCCACAGTGACCCTCGAACGACCCAGCGCTACATCCATGATGAAGGAAGGCGCTGGCACAAGATGGTTCAGGTTCATACCATGGAATGGTCAGAGGTGGATGATGCAACGAAGCCGAATCCGGCAGGATCCGAATAAAAAATTGGAACGTAGCAATCATAGCAATCACAGCTTGTAGTGCGAACCAGACATGGTGAACTGAAGGTTTTCAAGGTATTTTGTCTCAAGATATTCCTTTTGTTTTTTCATTCGTGCAGGACCCTTTGTGCCAGAACACCATATGCAAAGATCACAAGGGAGTTGTGTTGCATAGGGGCCTGTGAAAGATGGTATTCAAGATCTTTAGTTTCAGGGAATGGTCCCATGCTGTCGAGCTTATCTTCCCAAGCAACCATGGCCTCACCCAGCATGTCGTTGTAGACGCTCAATGCATACCTGTAAAGGGGTTGAGCCCGGTTTGGAGCCGTACTCAACATGCGCTCGAGGTCTTTCAGAGAAGGCGAACTACCAAGGCTATCAAGCTCATCTTCCCATACTGCAAAATGCTCTCTGGCCAAATCGATGATCTGCTCATAGGAAACATTGGAGACATTGGATATATTTGAAGAAGAGACAGACAATGCAGAGGAACCTTCTCGCGCTTCGATCGCGATTTCTGCAGGGTTGACAGGGTTGATGGCGTTCATGGCGCGGTTGGATGCGCGGCGCTCATGGAAGTGGTTGTTTGACTTTTTAGAAACCCTGTTCAATTCGCTGAACGTGCCGTTTGTCGCAAAAGATATGGATTCAATATCTATGGGGGCAAAACTTGGATTGATCGAAATGCAATGCTTAGGAGATTTCATCATTTGTGCTTTTTGTAAAATGGGTGGTATTTGGGTAAATTTTCAAGCAATTTCAAAGTCAATCAAGTTGAATGCGACAATGAGTTTCATTTCAAAGCAAGCCAAGGTAAGCCAAGGCAAGCGCAGTCTATGACCGACCACAAAACCATGCCTAAGGGTAAACCCGCATCAAGTATTTCATTGGGTTGATTTGTTTGTTTGAGAAGCCATGTGAATCCGGCCTAGAAGCTAAAAGGAGGTAACAATCGTTGTTTTATCAACGAGTCTCAGCTGATAAGCTGCGTCAAACCAACAAGTGCAAAATTTCACACCGATCAAGCAATCGTTCGTTTTATTCACTGTCAGTATTGATAGTGACCAGGCGCCGGATCAACTTTGTGCAATAAGCACGGACAACTCAACGACGCTTTGAACATCGCAGCCCGATGGCTGGCGGTATTGCTTGGAATCAAGCTCCAGCGGCATGGAGCGCAAAAAAGAAAAAGCAGGGACCGGTCAAAGTTCCGGATCTAATGAACACCTAATCTATCTCCTGGCTTTACAAGATGGGTGTCTCAAGACTCCGTCTCCACTTCTGGGACTGCATGCAGCAAGGAACGGGCTGACCAAGTCAAACCCGCGAACATAACCAAAGATCCCGCAGTATTCATAGCACTGGCCCAGGAGCGCGAGTGTGCCTCCTGTTCAAAGTGATCAAATAGGAAAACGAAGTCATGGAAGCTGTCAGCTCCAGTACCTCCACCAATGAGTGGTAGCACTGGATCAAAGGCGTCGTAAGCGTAAACAGACGCATCCATGAAACTTAGGCCCATCCAGGAAAAAGCAACCCCTGCGCCAAAAGCGTCACCATTTCGACGCAAGGCCAAGCAACAAATCAGCGGCATAAGAAGTTGCCCCAAGGTTCCACCAGCAACGCGCATAACTTCGCCGAATGGGGAAAAAAATATGTGGCCAGTCTCGTGAAAAAGGATCACAGTCAAATGCAGCATCTGAGAAATTTTTGTCAGCGGCATGGCCCAAATGGAAACACACCATGCAACGAAAAGGACGCCAAACGCCAGCCTGGAGCGCCAACCCAGCAAAGTCATAGGTTCGGTCTCGACAAAGACATGATCGTTTAGGAGCGCCTTGAGGACATCCAACCAAGCGACGCGGTCTTTCTCAATCTGAATGATTGATCGACCGCCCGCTACCTGACATGACTTTTTCACTTTATTCTTCAATTTAAATCACTTTAAAGCTTTTTCCATTTCTAACCTTTGCTCAATATCAGGGTCTGAAATTCCTTTTATATAGACCTGAAGTACATCGCTTTGGCCGTCAATGCAAGCCTTTGCTTATGAAAATTGATCATGATAGCGCCTCTATGACCCTTTCAAATACCTTGCTTTTCATTCTTGAAGCAGCGATGTTCTGGTCGAGTGCTGCCACAGA
>JACCDQ010308312.1_pt1 | contig 10197 bp, 10 predicted proteins | sample 7446031 | NCBI WGS metagenome assembly JACCDQ01 (sample SAMN15323442, study PRJNA562643) | freshwater metagenome | isolation source: river surface water | place: USA:Blue River Watershed | collected 2017-08-17 | reverse complement strand
TCTGTCCCCAAACAAAAACTACATTCAGCATCAATGCTGAAACTAAAATAAACTTTTTCATAAAGCACTTTGAAACATAATTCGGGAAGCTTTTTTCGCTGTTGCGAAGACGCGCTCCCGATTTGCGTCAAAGTGCGCGCTTGTCGTAGAGCATTGACATTGGCATGTCAAATCCGATAACTGTTACCATGGTCTCATGTTTAATTTGATACAAAAGTACAACCTTTTTTACCGAACTATTTTATGGAAATATTAACTGAAGTTTATATTTATCAACAAATTAAGGGTAGACTTTTGTTGAATTGTTAATTTTGCTCACTTATTAAAACTTGTGAAGAAATCGCTCAAATATTTAGTTTATACAGTTGTTCTACTCAGTGTTTTATTGGCTGTTGGGTGGTTTGTATTTCCCGAAAAAACGACAAATACCTACACGCTCTTGATGCGCAATTTGGGCTTGAAACGTCAGGAATTAAATGAAGCAACTTGCCATGAGGACACCTGTTATGCTTTGCACTTAAATGACAATGTACTCGAATACCTGGAAGAATCGTATTTAAATGGAACTCAAACATTTTTAAAATCGACCAATGACATCCGTAAGTTGTATCGTAAGGGTGGGTTAGTGTACATTGAAAATTCGGATTATTATGTTGTTGATACAATGTATTACAGCTATTCTTTTCTTGTCCCTGAAGCAAAAGTATTGCTAGATACTATCGGTGAACGTTTTCATCGTAAACTTGAAAACACAAATCTTGAATGCTCTCGTTTTACGTTAACATCCATGCTTCGCACAACTAATTCAATTAAACGATTGCGCAGATGGAATCGAAATTCAATCAAAAATTCAGCTCATTTGCACGGTACCACTTTTGATATTTCTTACCGTACCTTTTTTAGCTCTAAAGAGCTTTCTCCTGCTGAATCAGCTTATCTTGGAGATGTACTTGGTAAAGTCATCTTTGAATTGCGTCGCGAACAAAAATGCTATGCAACCTATGAGACGTGGCAAACGTGTTATCATGTAGTGTGCAGGTGATAAGGTCAAATTCCTATCCTAGAAATTATTGGCAAAAAAAATCCCGATTCCGTATAAACAGAATCGGGATTTATATTTTGAACTAAGTTCTACTTATTTCACAATTCCTGTGAAAGCAGCATTCTCAGCAAATTTCAAGAATTCGCGATCTTTCAAAGCTTTCGCTTTCATTGAAGCATCTTTACCAAATGCATTTTTCAAGTTACTTACAACTGCGTCAACATTGTTTTGACGAGCAGCAGCAACAGCTTTCAAGTAGTAACCTTGAGCTGATTCTTTGTCTGCAGATGCGTCAACTGTTTTAACAGCAGCATCAGCACTTCCGTTCAACATTTGAGCCAATCCTTTGTTGAAAGAGTTGTCAGAACCAAAGTTAGAAACTGCATCAGCATATTTACCGTCTTGGATGTTCAAGATTCCTAAGTTATAGTTCACTTCAGAACCAGCACCTTTAGCTTGACCTAATAATTGTTTCGCTTTTGTACGATCTCCTGAAACACCTGCAACTGCTCCTAAGTTATTTTTAGAAATTGCATTGTCTTTCAAACTGTTTGCTTTTTCGAATTTCGCTTTAGCATCAGCCATTTTGTTTTGTTGGTATAAAACTGCTCCAGCATTGTTGAATGCTCTGTAATCGTTTGGATAGTTTTTAATTGCAACATTGTAAAGACGTAATTTTTCGTTTAAGTCATTTGTTAATGTAGCTGTGAACAACAATTCTTCTAAATCCAATGAATCTGGAGTAGCAACTGAAACAGCTTTCAATTCTTCGTCAGAATATCCAGTTAAGTCATAAACAGTTGTGATTTCAGCACGACGTAATTTAGGGAAAATGTTTTTATCTAGGAAAGTAAACGTTTTACCCATGTTACGCATTTCTGTCTCACGAGTTGCAGGATCAGAGTTCATTTCTAAAACACGGATAATTAAGTTTTTCTCATCTTCGTTCATTGTTGAAGCTTTCAACTCTTTTTTGAATCCTTCGAAATCCTCACCACGTCCTGATAAATTGTAAACTTCAGTTTGTGCTTTGTCATTTTTCGCTTTTTTCGCTAAATCCATTGACACTTTTTTCGCAGCTTCAGCACGCTCAGTTGACAAGTTATCGTTTTTAGCTACTTCACCTTCAGGAGATGCGTAACCTGTTACGTTAATTGTTTTGATTGCGATTTTAGCATTTGTTTGTGCGGCAGTTAACCATTTTGAATAATCAACAATATCTTTGTCTTTTAATTCAGTTGGTTTAACAACAGATTTACCTTTGTCAAAATTGATTTGAGCTACGTATGTTTGCTCAGTTACACGTTTGAACTCGTCTTTCGCGTAAACAACTTTGAAATCTTTATTTACTAAATATGGAGTGATGATTGTTGCATCAGCAATTTTAGTATCTGTAAATTGACCTTCTTTTTCTTTGTCTCCTTTGTAAACTTTACCAGTTACCATTAAATCCGCATTTTCGAATTCTGGTTTGTAAGCTACAACATCCTCATAAACCATTTTACCACCTGGTTTGTATTGGATTTTATCACCGTTTCCTGTTGCTTTTTCTCCAAGAACAGTTACTGTTTTCAAAGCTGTACCACCCAACATTGGAGTAATTTCAGCTTTCGCTTTTTTCTTAATTCCTTTCTCAGGGAAAGTTACGTCAACTTTTACACGTACAGAGTCTCCGTGCATCTCAAGCGGATTTGGAGTAACTTTGTAATCTAAATCTTTCAATAGGTCACAACTAGTTACTAAAGAACCAGCTACAGCAAGAAACGCTAAACCTTTGATGCTTTGTTTTTTCATATACTTCATTTAAATTCTTACCAAATTTCAGGACAATATTAGTCAAATATTTTGTGTTAAAAAACAAATTGTTGATTAATTGTCAAATAAATAACGTCAATTGTCGTTGCTCGACTTTTGTGTTGTCTAAACAGTCTTCTAATAAGTTATTGATTGACTTTTTTGAAAGAGGATCGATTAAATTTTTGGATAAATCTGTAAGCGGTAACAGAACGAATTTTCGATCGCTAAATTTTGGATGAGGAAGTATCAGATTTTCAGTTGAAAGGATTAAATCATCACAGAATATTATGTCAATATCTAATGGTCGAGAATGGTATTGACCATCATTGTACCGGATTCTTCCTGCTTTCTGTTCGATGTGATGAATTTTTCGTAACAGATCATCGGGCTTTACTGAGCTTTTAACATGAAGGCAAGCATTTAAAAAAAGGTTTTCTGTTTCAAAACCGATTGCTTCTGTTTCATAAATTGCGGAAGCCTTTTCAATGGTTGAAAATTGAGAAAGTTCAGTAACTGCAAATTGTAAAAATTCTAGTCGGTCGCCTAGATTACTTCCGATGCTCAGGTAATAGTTCATTTCCACTTAAACGTATTCACCATTTGAAGTAAATCAACTTTTAGATAATCAAGAGTTGGCTTCAATGAGTCATAATTAGGAGTTGAATTAAAATAAACAACACCGCTTACAAAATGAGATGTGGAATCCGTTAAATAAAATTGAAATGGTGAAGCAACATCGCCTTGTAATTCGAAAAACGTTCCGTAAACCTTGTTTTCTGGATGCAAAATAGCAAGGTCTTCAATTGCCGTAGCTTTTAATTTGTGTTCATCAACTTTATCATTCGCAAAATTGACATACGCCGATAAAGGCTCTTTCATGTCGATGTAGGAAAAGTGAATTATACCATTCAACTCACCCAATTCAATATCTCTATGACACATAACGTTTCCATTTGAGTCAACGACTTCTTTGATTTTAAAAATACTCGCTGCATCAAAGTTATAACCGCATGCGCTTTTGTACTTTTTGTAAGTGTGTTCAGGTAAATCCAAACGCAAGTAGGTTGGTGGTTTAGGAATTAAAATTTCTGAATCACCACACGATGAAATGATAATTAGTAATAGAATGAAAAGTGAAAATTGCTTCATGTTTAAATCTCTTTAAGAACTGTTTTTACCATTTTAACCCTGCGTTTATCAGAGGATTCAACGATAAATTTAATATTATCAAATAAAATGTACTCATTGTTTTTTAGGATTCTTCCTGCATGTTCAACGATAAATCCTCCAATCGTTTCAGAATCACCTTTGTTTAATTCAAATTCCTTACCGTCAATGTTCAAGATTTTGTACATGTCAACTAAAGTCGTTTTTCCCTCGAATAAGTAGGTTGAATCATCTATTTTGGTGTAAACAATTTCTTCGCTATCGAATTCATCTGTGATGTCGCCCACGATTTCTTCCAAAATATCTTCTAAAGTAATCAATCCAGATGCACCACCGTATTCATCCACAATGATTGCCATGTGCATCTTTTTTTCTTGGAATTCTTTAAGCAAATCGTCAATTTTCTTGTTTTCAGGAGTAAAAAGCGGTTTGCGAATCAATTTTATCCATTCAAAATGTTCTTCCTTTGAAAGATGTGGTAGTAAATCCTTGATGTATAAAATTCCAATTACATTGTCTAATTCCGTTTGGTAAACAGGCATACGCGAATAACCGGCTGATAAGATGATTTCCAACACTTGGTGAAAATTCAGTTCAGACGACAAAACAGTCATTTCCAAACGGGATTTCATGATTTGGCGCGCATCGGTGTTTCCAAATTTCACAATTCCTTCTAAAATCTTATGTTCTTCATCGGACGTTGAATCTTCTTTTGTCAAGGCTAACGCTTGTTCAAGTTCGTCACTCGTTATTTTGATTCCTCGTCTTTTAGCTTTCTTTTGAATGAAATTTGTTCCATTGACTAAGAAAGTTTTAAGCCAAGAAAGCGGTGGAATATTTTTTATTGTATTGATCGGAAATGCCATTGTTCGGGCAATGCGCAACGAATTTTTTGTGGAGTAGATTTTTGGAATTACTTCACCTAAAAGGAGAAGTGTGAATGTTATACCGACAATTTCTAAGAGAAATAAAAGGGTATCAGTTCCTTTTGTTGGACCGAAATAATGATTTAAAAGTGAACTAGAAAGAATAACTATTCCAACATTGACAAAATTATTTGTGATCAAAAGTGTAGCCAGCAATTCTTTAGGATTTTCCAAAAGTCTCAAGACCAATTCTGATGATTTACTTTCGTCGTTTTTTAATTGCTCTTTATCTTTCGGGCCCAAAGAAAAGAATGCAGCTTCAGATCCTGATGTAAAAGCAGAAAGTACGAGTAAAATAGCTAAAGTAATGAAGCTTAATACTGGAACTGCCAATTCAGTTTGTACTTGAGCCACGTTTGTGAGTGGTAAAATAAATGATGGAAAAATGCTTGCAGTCATTCCTTAGAACGGTAAATCGCTATCGTCTTCACGCAGTAATTCATCAATTTTTGACGGTGGCGTTGGTGTTCCGGTTGGTGAATAAGGTGCTTGTGCTTCATTTGTTCGTTCAGCACCTTCTGGTCTTGACAAGATTGTCATTTCATCAGCTAAAACTTCAGTAGTGTAACGTGTATTCCCTTCTTTGTCCTGCCAAGAACGTTTTTTCAGTTTTCCTTCAACGTAAACTTTATATCCTTTTTTTAGATATTTCTCTGTTATTTCAGCAAGTCCACGCCAAACAACGATGTCATGCCAATCCGTGTTTTCTTTGCGTTCACCAGTTGCACGATCCGTATACACTTCAGACGTTGCAATTGAAAAATTAGCCACAACAGCACCGTTTTCAAGGTGACGAACTTCAGGATCTTTACCTAAATTTCCTATTAGAATAACTTTGTTGACACTTCCAGCCATGATTGATTGTTTTGAAACAAATATAAGAGTAATTCAGCGTTTATAAAATTTTTTAAACACCTTAAAGCGATTCAAGGTAGCGATCGATTACGCGTGGAATAGGATAATCTACAAAATCTTCTTTTGTAATTTCCATGAGCTCATTTTTGTTTTTCAGCTCGGTGGAAGGAAAATGATAGAACAAAGTATGAATGCGTTGATGTGATAAAATGTGAGTTATTTCCTCTGAAATTTTTATTGGTGGAATATCTGTGTATGGCTCAAAGTTGATTAAAGTCTTTTTTTCGGATGTTTCAATCAAAGGGAATTCATACATGTTTTGCCAAATATCCTTTTCTTTTCGTTGCTGGATGTAAACGTATTGTTCATCTTCGAATACTAAGTAGTGGAAAAAGCGGTCACGCACTTTTGTTTTTTTACTTTTTACTGGACGAAGGTTTATTGTCCCATTTTTAAATGAACTGCACATGCCAATCAATGGACAAACTTCACATGATGGGTTTGATGGCGTGCATTGTAGAGCGCCAAATTCCATGATTGCCTGATTGTGAGTATCGGGATCCTTTGTGGAAATTAATTCTTGGGCCAACTCAGCAAATTGACGTTTTCCCAGAGTTGAGTCGATTGGCGTTTCTAAATCAAAAACGCGACTTAGTACACGGTAAACATTTCCATCAACAACTGCTACTGGTTCTTTGTAGGCGAAAGAAGCGATAGCGGCAGCGGTGTAATCACCAACACCTTTTAATTGTTTTAATCCATTAAAGTTGGGTGGAAATTCACCATTTAACTCATTGGTGATGAATTTTGCTGTTGCGTGCAAATTTCGCGCGCGACTATAATATCCAAGTCCTTGCCATAAGTTTAAAACTTCTTGTTCTTCAGCTGCAGCTAAATCACGAACGGTCGGATATTTTGTCACAAATTTCAAATAATAGGCTGTTCCTTGGTCAACACGCGTTTGTTGCAGGATTATTTCAGATAACCAAATTGAATAGGGGTCTTTTGTCGAACGCCACGGCAGTGCTCGTTTATTTTGTCTATACCAATCCGTAATTAATAGGTGAAAATCAGCCATTGAGGGAAAATTTTATTTTTTTTTTTCAGAAAGCAAAAATATAATCTTTTAGTGAACTACTTTTGCACCTTGAAAATCACAAAGTTGAATAATAAAAACAAATAAAATGACAAAAGCAGACATCGTAGCTGACATCGCAGAAGAAACAGGGTTGGAGAGAGTTGAGGCTCTAAAAGCAGTAGAGGCGTTCATGACATCAATTAAATCTTCATTGGCAAACGGAAACAACGTTTATTTAAGAGGATTTGGAAGCTTCGTTGTTAAAGAAAGAGCTGAGAAAACAGGTCGAAACATTTCTAAAAACACTACTATTATTATTCCTGCTCACAACATTCCATCATTCAAACCAGCGAAAACGTTTGTTGATGAGGTGAAAAACAAAGTAAGCGTAAAATAATTACTACTTTTCAAGGAATTGTAAATAATTCATTTGAAATTATTATCTTCGCACTCCTGTTTTACGACGGGAGTGTTTTTTTTCCATTAGAAAAGAGACGCAATTACATAGAAATTAACAACTTAAAATAAATTATTATGCCAAGCGGTAAAAAAAGAAAAAGACACAAAATGGCGACGCACAAGCGTAAAAAAAGACTAAGAAAAAATCGTCATAAGAAAAAGAAGTAACATTTTGTTACATAACATTATAAACTTAGTAGGTTTTGGCTTGCTAAGTTTTTTCTGTTTTTTAACTTTTAAATAAGGCTTTCGTGAGTTTAGAACTAGTAGTCGATGTCCGTCAAGGTGGCATCTGGCTTGCTTTGTTACGTGATGGGAAGCTTATTGAGTTGCATCAAGAACATGGAAGTACGGACTTTGCAGTAGGAGATATCTACTTAGGTAAAGTGCGTAAAGTTGTTCCTAGTTTGAATGCAGCGTTTGTTGATGTTGGATACGAAAAAGATGCTTTTTTGCATTATTTAGATCTAGGGCCTCAATTTAATTCGCTTAATAAGTTTACAAAAAATACGTTACACGGTAAGCAAAACGTAGCCGATCTTCTTTATTTTAAAGGCGAAAAAGATATTCCAAAAGATGGTAAGATTGATGAAATAATTTCGTCATCTCAACCCATTTTAGTGCAGGTTGCCAAAGAACCAATTTCAAGTAAAGGTCCACGTTTGTGTGCTGAAATCACATTAGCAGGACGCTACCTTGTGTTGGTTCCATTCTCAGATAAAATTTCTATTTCCCAGAAAATCAAGGAACAAGAAGAACGAGATCGCCTAAAAGAATTGATGGAATCAATCAAACCAAAGAATTTTGGTGTGATTATCCGTACAGTTGCCGAGAATAAAAAGATCGAACAACTTGATCAAGACCTTAAGAATTTACTTGACAAGTGGAAAACGATGTATTCCAATCTAGTTACTGCAACACCGCCTCGTCGAGTGTTGGGTGAGATTGATAAAACATCGTCTATTTTGCGTGATTTATTGAACGCGGATTTTTCAAATATCCACGTGAATGATGAAACGCTTTTCGCTGAAATGAAAGAATTTATTGCTGGAATTGCTCCAGGACGCGAAAAAATATTGAAATTGTATGATAGCAAAATCAGTATTTTCGAACGCTTTGGCATCAGCAAACAAATTAAAACATTATTCGGTAAGAAAGTTCCTCTACCTAGTGGAGGTTACTTGATTATTGAACACACCGAAGCAATGCACGTAATCGATGTGAACAGCGGTAACCGTAAAGGTGCCGATGGACAAGAAAGCAATGCATTAGCAACAAACATTGAAGCGGCAGAAGAAATTGCACGCGTGCTTCAATTGCGTGACATGGGTGGAATTGTTTGTATCGATTTTATCGATATGCACGACAGAGAAAACAACAAGGCCTTGTATGAAAAGATCAAGGAAGTGATGCAGTCTGACCGTGCGAAACACAATATTTTGCCTCCGTCTAAATTTGGTGTTGTTGAAATTACACGTCAACGTGTGCGTCCAGAAACGGATATTAACACATCTGAAACGTGTCCAACTTGTAACGGAACAGGAGAAGTTCAAGCAAGTATTTTGTATGCAGAAGAAATCGAATCAAACTTGAACTATTTGTTGTTTGATCGAAAAGAAGCACACGTGAGCCTGCATGTTCATCCATATTTGGAAGCGTATTTCAAAAAAGGTCTTATCTCAAGACAATGGAAATGGTTCTTCAAATACAAAAAATGGATTCCAGTTCAAGGTGTCACAGAACACAATCTATTGCAATACAAATTTGTAAATAAGAATAACGAGGAAATTGCACTCTGACATGAAGTCGGAGTGCAAATACTCTTTTTTAGAGGCCAAAGCGAAAGTTGAAGCGCTTTGTGCTTATCAAGAACGTTGTCAGTTCGAAATCAATAACAAACTTATTTCGTGGGGATTTGGTGAAGAGGAGCGGGCTCAGCTGATTGCGGATTTAATTTCCAATCGATTTTTGGATGAAGAACGCTTTGCTTCTGCCTTTGTTTCGGGTAAATTCCGAATCAAGCGTTGGGGACGAATAAAAATCAAAAGTCATTTAGCACAAAAACACATTTCATCCTATTCCATTCAAAAAGCACTCAAAGAAATTGATTTAGATGATTATTGGAATGCCTTGATACATTTAGCTGAACGAAAATTTATTGATTTGGATCGTGAAAAAGATCATTGGCAAAAACGAGCTAAACTGACACGTTTCCTGCAAGGCAAAGGCTATGAAGGAGATTTAATTCAAGATGCTGTGAACCAGGTAATGGCTACAGAACGCTAATTTTCTTTGTAACAATTAAGGTTTCACCTAAATAATTTGTATACTCAATCTTTGCATTGTAAAGACCATTGGCAGAAGGAGATTCCATCACTACGAAACTATTCAAGCCACTTTCTCCGGAATTCACCTTTCGACCAAATCCGTCATAGATTTCTATTTTAAAATCACTTATTTCATCATTTTCGGAGCGAATCGTGAAAGTGCTTTCTTCATTGGTTGGATTGGGATAAACAGAAAAGTCTTCGTTGGTTGCTGCTAAAAATGTCTCCTTGTTGAAGTTAAACAGAAACAAACCATATTGTCGATCTGAGATAATGATATTTCCCGAAGAATAATTGGAATAAACGCCCCAAGCTCCATTCATTTTAAATGGTGAATCATCTGGATAAGTATCGTAATGGGCAATTTCTTTTGGGTTTGATCGAATGTCAAAAATGCGTAACCCTTCATTGTAATAGGCGATAAAAGCAAATTCGTCTGTACACATGATGTTGTGTGAGATACTTCCATTTTCACTGTTGACACCAAACAATTGATTCACTTGGACTGTGTAATTAGACGAAACGGAACATTTTTTTACGCGTTTA
>JACCDQ010258108.1_pt1 | contig 10198 bp, 1 predicted proteins | sample 7446031 | NCBI WGS metagenome assembly JACCDQ01 (sample SAMN15323442, study PRJNA562643) | freshwater metagenome | isolation source: river surface water | place: USA:Blue River Watershed | collected 2017-08-17 | reverse complement strand
TGGTCAAACATCTCGTATTTTGGCAGTGGATACTGGAGCTTCGGCTACCTTGTCCAGTCCAATTGTTACAATCTATGTTGGCGATTCACTCGTTTTTGATGTCAGCAAAACTTCTTATCCAGTTTATGTGAAGGATTCCTTGTTGAATACTAACGATGATTTTGATTATTCATCATTCCGCGAATTGGCAAGTGTTGCACAGACAACGTTAACCTTTTCTTCTTTCTCTTTTACATTCTTGGAAGCTGGTAATTATGTATTTGCTTCTTCATCAGATTCATCGGCTATTGCCATTATTTGCGTCTTAAATACAAATATTCAACAACAGACTGAAGCACAATTTGTTGAATTCTCAGATAGTAATTTGATTATTCTTGGTGTGAAATCATCAAGTGAAATTGTTCTTTCTCCTGATTGGAACTTGGTGATTGGTCTCTTGTTGGGTATGCTTGGTATAGTCATGATTGTTATTGGTTTCTTGTATTACTTCCGTCGTCGCTCTTGGTCCTATGAGTCAACCTTGAATGATCCTTCTTACCGCAAGAACAACAAGAAGATGAATCTTGATGGTAAAGGCAAGGGCTTCAGTAATTGGTTACCCAAATTTAACAACAAAGTTCTTGCTGATGCTGGAAGTACTCATGGTAAAGAAGATCTGGAATCGAATGCATTCAAGCATGTTGATGGTGCACCATTGCCAACAGATGCGGATGCTCAATTTGAAGATGATCTACTCTTGCCAGAGTTGGCGAAACACTTGCAATCTCATCATGATGAAATTGATCGTCAATTATTGAATCAAAATGATATCTTACATACGTTGGAGGCTACTTTGAAGAAGGAAGTGGATGATTTGAAGAACTTGCTTGCTCAAACGGCTTTGAATATGGCTGCTGGTAGTGGTGCGAATGATGCGAAGAACAAACGTCTGCATGCTGTGTTGATTCAATTGAAGTCGGATACCATGGCACGAGGTGTTTATGACAACAGTATGGATACAGTCGAACGTCGTGTGATTTCTACTTTGGATAGTTTGCAAAAGCTTATCATGGGTGAAACTGCTCCTGAGAATGTTGCCAACAAGATGGTACAAGAAGTCACTCAACAGGCACGTAATTTGTTCGATCGCGATGAACAAATTGGTGGTATGTCTTCTCCAACCTTGGAAGATCTCAATAATATGCTTGATCAAGTGAAAGAATTCGTCACAGATGTATTAATTCCAAATATTGAAGAAGAACGTCGTCGTAATAAGAATAGTGAAGATGTCTTTGAAAACTCTGTTCGTAATTTGACAAGTGCCAATATTGTCTTCCCACAACCTGTTTTGAATACATTGAAAGAGTCTAAGAATGAGGATGGCAGTGTGGACGGGAGTATGGTTGAGGTTGTCAGTAATCTACGTTCATTCAGTGATCATATTCCACAATTTATTGACATGATGAATGATGAGCAAGGCTCTCTAAACCGTGGATTGGCAAGAACGATGGAAAAAGCGAACGATTCATTGGTTGAACAAGAGCAGAAATTAGCGAAAGAGAAATTCAAGGGCTTCTTAGAAGATCTCAATGAAGCTATGATGGTGTTGAACAACCACATGAAGACACGCATCCCTGCTGCTCGCGGTACACGGGTTGAGAGTCATGTTGAAAGAGACAAGTTGCTTGCCGCGATTGATGAAGCCTTGGCTGAAACTCAACCACCTGCTACAGAAACTACTAATGTCGTTGCAACTAATGCTGCTACTCCAGAAGATATTCAGAATTTATTGGAACCTTTATTGGCTGCATTGAAGGAAGGAAGATTTGGAGATGCTTCACAAGCTGCCTTGAAAGGTTTGACTGGTGATAATGCTTTGGATACAATTGCTGAAGAAGAAGGAGAAGGTGATGAAGATGCTCAAGCAAACACTGGACTGTTATCATCACCATCATCAACTGATCTTTTGTCTGGCGTTCCTCCACCAATTGTTGAAGAAGATCCTACTACCATTGTTGCTCAACAAGTGCTCAGTAACGTTCTAAGTAACGATAACCTCACTAATACTCAGAAAGAGACAATCTTAGATTCTGCTGATACTGATTTACGTGTTATGGATACAATCTTAGGATTACAACGTAAACGTCAAGAAGAAGAAATTCAAAAAGCTCTTGAATTGAATACATTATCATCTGCTGTTGATCCTTTATCTGAAGATGCTGTTAATAAGAAATTTGAAGAAGAAAAACGTCAATTAGAAGAGAAATTACGTAAAGAACGTGAAAAGATTATGCAACATCAACCATCAGATTTAGGTAGTACATTGGGTGATGATGATGATGCTGCTACACTTGATGATAATGAAGTTGCTAAATCATTGATAGAGAAATATTATCAAGTACAAGTAACAAGTGTTCAACGTTATTATAATATGCTTTCACAAGTATGTTTTAAAGAATTTGTGTATAAAATGATGATACAACGTGCACAAAATGATATTAAACGTTATTCTTCATCAACTTCAGTAAAATCAATGATAGAAATATCTGAACGTATTATGAAAGATACTGACAAAGATGAGAAAGCTATTACTACAATGTTCCAAGGATTAAATGAACAATTGAATAAAGAATTATCAGAATTATCAAAAGGACGTGATGGATTATCAACAATAATAACTGCTGATCCTATTACCTTTGAAGATGAAGTAAAGAAATTAAAACAAATCTATGATAATAAGATAAAACAATTACAAGTACGTTTACAAACATCACAACAAGTTATATTACAAGATGAATCAATGAAATCAATATTACGTAAAAGTCGTTTTATCTCATTACATTATTTAATTAATAATGTTCTTGATCAATCTAATAGTAATAATGGTATTAAATCTAATCTATTATCTAAAGTAACTGATATAGAAGATAAAGAAACAACATTATATGTTGAAAGTATTGAAACATCATTACGTGATGATCAAGAGTTATTTGATAAAGAATTAAAGAATTTCTTTACATTATTTGCTGAAGAAACTATTGTACCATCTACAACTACTTCTATGAATGCTAATGCTATGAATGCTATGAAGACGAAATTATCAAGTAAAGAACGTGAAAAACAAGGTAAATTACATCTATCAATGTCAGCAACAATGCAAGTACATGGTAGTCTATTACAACGTCTTGCTACATTAAATGTTGATATGAAATATGTTAATGAACGTATTTTATTAATGACTGATATGATACGTGATGATAGTAATAATACAACTACGATGACGTCATCATTAGATCAATATGATAATAAAGTAAAAGATTTAATGAAAAAGAAATCATTAGAAGATAATCAAATCATACAACAAACACAAGATATGACAAAGAAATTATTTACTAAAGAATTAGAACGTCAAGAACAAGTTATTACTGATTATGAAAAAGAGAAATATACATGTTTAACAATGGTAATGTCTAATGAAATTACATTTACTAATGAATTGTATAAAAATATGTTACAACATGAATTAACAATGTTAAAATCATTATTAATACAACAAGATGTAATTAAATCAACACATGCTACAGATATGATGAAAGTAAATAGTAATGCTAATGATCCTGAAGAACTTGATTATAAAATGAAAAAATATCAATCAGAAGGATTAAAAGCATTAATTGAATTATATTTTAATATTAATAATTTAGAAGATAATGCAATAATATTACATCGTTATTCTGAAGAATTAATTGTATTACAATTACCAACAACATTATCATTAACAATGAAATCTAAATTATCTAATCGTTCTACATTGTATCGTTTAGAATTATTAATATATTTAGAAGATTGTCGTAAACGTGCATTAATTGGTTTAAATTCTACTTTACATAAAAATTTTGAAATAAAACGTTTACAAGAATTAAATAGATCATCCGATGAAGTTGAGAAATTATTTCAAAATATACGTGTATCAGCTGCTGAAGAATATAAAGTTGTTGATTTAGCGACAAGTTCTGAATTATGGCGAATTAAAAATGCTCAAGACAATTCATTAGATGAAGTTAATATGATCCATCAGACATATTCCGACTTAATTAAGAAGGTTCTTGGTGATTATAATAAACAACATGTAAGTATACAATCATCTACAACCTTATCTGATGATGAACGTATGATACAAGTATCAGATAATATAATAACATGTATAACATCATATCAATTACATTATAAGGATATTATATCATTTAAGTTATTATCACAATTTAAAATATTTGATGATTTACATAATATACGTTTAACATTACAAAAGGATAATGAAAATATTGAAATGATGATAAATAATACTGAACGTAAACGATTAGAAGATTTATTACAAACACAACAAGCACGTATTGCTGATATTGAAGAAGATAAAGATTCTGTATCACGTGATTTACAAGGCTTAACTAAGATGTTAGAAGATAAAAAACAAAAACAAATTGATTTTATTGAAAAAGCAGAAGAAATACGTCAAAAAGATCGTGAACGTGAATTAATGAATCAACTTGGTTTAACATCAGAAGAAGCAAAAGAACAAGCACGTAAAGAAATGGAAGAACGTTTAAAGAAAGAATTAGATGAAATTGAACAAACATTCAAACAAGCCTTAACTAAGATGCGTGAATCTATTGAATCAGAAGCAAAGAAAGATTTAAGTAAAGCTGATAAAGAACGTAAAGAAGCAATACAAAAGATTGAACATGGTGAAGGTATAGCTGGTAGTTCATTGTCTGATTCACCATTATCTACAGCATTACTCAATGAAGCATTAGCAAGTTTAGAAGATGATAAAGAATCAAATAAACGATTAACTGAACGTTTATATCAAGAAAATCTAAAGAAATTACAAGAAGATATTGAACGTGAAAAGAAAGATTTATTAGATAAATTATCAAATGATTTAAATGATGAAGAAAAGAATCGTGTGAAAGAATTAATAGAAGAAGGTAAATCAGAAGATGAAGCAAAAGAACAAGCAAAAGATGAGAAAGCATTGAAATTAATTGAAGGAAGACAAAAGATTGAAGATGATATTGCTAAGAAACTTGATAAAATGAAAAAAGATTTAGAAGATTCATTACAAGATCGTATGAAAGATATTGTTAATAAACATGAAGTTAGTGTTGCAATGTTACAACAAGGTATGGAAGTTGCTAAAAAAGTACATCATGATAAATTGAAAGAAGCATTAGAAGCAAGAAAAAAGAAACGTAAACAAGATTTAATTGCATCAGGTGTAACATCAGATCGTGCAGAAGAAATGGCAACACAAGAAATACAAGCTGAAGAAGATAAATTAAAAGCATCTATACCAAATCGTTTAGAAGAAATACAATCTGCATTAGTTGATACATTAAATTCTGCATTTGGACGACAAGTTGGTGATATACGTCATGATCATGAAGTAGCATTAACAGGTTTACAAGATGCATTACATGTAAAACAACAACGTGAAAAAGATTTATTAAAAGAACGATTAAAGAAACGTAAAGAACAAAAAGTTAAAGAATTAGTATCACAAGGTAAATCAACAAATGATGCACAACGTTTAGTTGATGAAGTCATTGATGTTGATAAAGCATTACAAGATTATGATACAATTGCACAACAAAAATATGAGAATCTTCTTAAATCTAAATTGTCAGAATTACAAAAATTAGATGAACAAATTGCTAAACAACGTGAAGAATTAATACATAAAGAAGATGAAGAAGATATTGCATTACGTTCAGAATTACGTGAAAAGACTAAAGCATTAATATCAGGTGATGATAGTACATCAGCATCAACTGCAATGGATCAAGCAAATCGTATTACAAAGAATTTACAAGGACAAACAGAAGATGAATTAAAAGCAATACGTGATCATTATAATCAAGAAATGGAAAGATTAAAGAATGATTTAGATGCTAAAGCATCACGTGAAAAAGCTAATTTATCAAAACGTTTACAAAGTAAAAAACAACGACGTGAAAATGATTTAAAGAAACAAGGTAAATCAATACAAGAAATTAATCAAATTATCGAAGAAGAAGATCGTAAATTATTTCAAGAATTAGAAGATAATTTAAAAATTGAAAAAGAAAATGCTTTATTAACAAAAGAAAAAGAATCTGTTGAAGCAGAAAAAGCTGCATTAGATCGTGAACATGAGAAAGCAATCGATGAAGCATCCAAAGTACAAGCAATGAAAGAATTAGCACAACAACGTATGTTAGCAATAAAGAAACAACATGAAGAAGAAGATAAAGCATTACAAGATGCTATGCATGCTAAACATAAACAAAATGAAGATACTTTGAAATCAAGATTACAACAACGTCGTGAAGCAAGATTACGTGATATCTCTGATTCTGATGCAAGAAAAGAAGTTGAACGTAAATTAGCAGAAGAAGAAGCTGAACGTTTACGTGAATTACAACGTCAAGCTGTAGAAGAAGCAGAACGTTTAAAAGAACAACAACGTCTAGAACAAGAACAAAAGATGGCAGAAGCATTACAAGAGTTAAAGCGATTGGAAGCTGAAGCTGCTATTGCACAAGCAAAAGAAGCTGCAATGCGTGCTATGCAAGAGAAACAATCACATGCTGAAGAAGAAATGCGTATGAAAGAAGTTCAACGTTTACGTGCAATTCATGAAACAAAAGCAGAAAAACGTTTACAAGATGAAGAAAGAGCAAGAAATCAAGGTAAAGATAAATTACAAGAACGTTTAGCAAGTAAACGTGCAAAGAAAGATAAAGAATTAAAAGAACAAGAAGAGAAAGCAATGGCAGAATTAGCAATTAAACAACAACAAGAAGCAGAAGAAGCTGAACGTTTACGACAAGCAAAATTAACTTGGACAGAAAAAGTACAAGAAGTGATTGCAAAGAGTAAGAAATTGGGTATTAGTCAATTAGAAGTTGAAGACTATTGTTGTAAAGAGACTCTTGGTAAACGTATTGTACCTGATGTACAACTCAATGAAGCTGTTGGAATGATCTTAAAAGAACGACATGACAGTGAAATGACCACTTTATTGACGTCTAATTTCGACGAACGTATTGCAGCCTTAAAATCAGCGGTTGAAAAAGTTATTGAACAAAAAGCACAAGCAAAGATTAAATTAGTGGAAAGTTTACCATCAACAGCAACCGAAGAAGAAATACGTAATGCATTAATGAAACTTGATGGTGAATATAATACAATGCAATTAAATGCTGAAAAGACTGCGACATCATCACTTGAACCAAAACATATGAAAAATCAAATGGAATTAAGAAAGAAACAATTACAAGAGATTGCTGGTATTGTATCGATATATACTGATCCTGCTACTTTATCACGTATTAAAGAATCATCTGGTTTATCACAAGAAGAAGAACTTGCTGCCTATCGTGGTAAAATTGAACAAGAAAAGAAAGCACGTGAAGAAGCAATACAACGTGAACGTGAAGAATCAGAAGCTAAAATGCGTGCTAAATTACAAGAAGATATGAATCGTATGCAAAAAGAAATTGATGATGAACAAAAACGTGCTGAAGCTGATTATGAACGTAAAAAACAAGAAGTATTACGTCAAAAAGAAGAATTACAAAAGAAACAATTAGAAGAATCTTCACAATTAGATAATCAAGAGAAACAACGAATATTACAAAACTTTGAAAAGGAACATGCTGCAGCATTAGATGCATTGAATCAAGATCGTTTAACAAAGAAAGCTAAATTAGCTGATCGTTTAAATCGTCGTCGTTCAACTGTACAAGGTGGTGCAATGAATGCTGCTGTTGCTGCTAATGATGCTGCTGTTGCCGCTGCAGCTGCTGCTGGTGCTACGACTGAAGCTGCTGCTGCCACTGCTGCTGCTAAACCTGCGCCTGCACAAGCTCCTGCAAAGAAGGTTGTTAAGCCTGGCGCTGCTGTTCCCGAAGGTAGTACTGTCGTTATGGCAGACAATCCAGTCTTGACTCAATCGATTCAACTCATTGAGTCGAAGCTCGAGCGTATCGAGAAGGTTATCTCCGCCATCTCTGCTCAACAAGCTGCTCTCAGTCAAGCCGTTGCTACTCAACCCGCTCCTGCTCCAGCTCCTGCACCAGTTGTTGCTCCAGTCAAAGAACAACCTACACCAGCTCCAACTCCTGCTCCAGCTCCTGCTCCAACTTATCAAGATCGTGATGAACCTGCTCCAGGTGAAGCTTTGATTGTTGTTCCTGATATCGATATCGCAGTACAAGAACGTGCTAGAATTGACTTTGGCAAACGTTTAGCTGTGATGATTGGTATTAAGAATCTTGACATTCAAGCTGCTCGTTCTTTACCACCACCTGCTGCTAGTAACAATGCATTCTGTAACTCATACTTCTATCGTCCTGCTGATAATGTTCTCTTTGTACATCAGAATAGATTAACATCATCTGGTGATTTTGGTTTAGTTGTTATTCATGCTCTTTCTCATATCAAGGTAAGTATTTACACATCTAATCCCTTTCCTGACTTTCAAGATACTCATACTCTCTCTTTCTCTTCTATAGGTTAATGCTCAAGATTTATCAAATGATGCTGATCCTAAATTCATGGCAGAATTCTATAAGAATCTCAAGATCTTATCTCAAGATTTATACAAGAAATCTGCTGTTGCTCAAACGAATTTCAATACTCGTGGTTCAATGAGTGCTGCTTCTGGTGTTGGTGGAAACTTCTTTAACAATCAAGGACCATCTTCTGCTGCTGGTGGTGCATCTCATCGTAAATCACGTGGTGGTGCTTCACGTATGTCATCTGCAGCTGAAGGTATGGCAGATTCCGCTTCTTTGGCTTTACTTGCCTTAGGTGGAATGGATGATTCTATGGCATCTCCTATGACAGTGAATCCTGTTGGTAGTCCAAAAGGAACAGCAGAGAATGCATTCCAAACTCATCCAGCAGATTATTTCAGTAATGATTCACTCTATGATCGTATGAAACAATATGCACAACAAGGTGGTATTCCAATGGAATATCTTGAACGATATGCGGCAACTAAAGGTGGTAATACTCAGGGTTAATCACTCAGATGAGTAGAAGCCACCTTCTATCAGGTATGTATGTGTAGAATAGTAGGGGGATATAGACTATGGTTATCTATGTGTATGCATGTATCATGTGGATTGTATCTCCTTATATTTGTCTGATGTGTGTATTTTGACATGATGTATGTATAACATGATGAATGAATGAATATGAATAAAAAAAAGAAATAAAAATTGTGTGTAAAAGGACGATTTTGTTTCGTTGTAATTCATGAATCGATAATATGAACATTGTATGTAGTTAGTAGTATGTGTAGGTAGTTATTGTAGATTGATTGTTGATTGTAGCATTTTAGTATTGTAGGTTAATACGAAGAAACAAGAAGATATGGCAATTGGCAATAACCCATAATTTAAGAGATTGTATGAAGAAACTGATTAAAGATTAATAAAAAGCTACAAAAAGAAAAACTAAGCAAGCTATTAGCGTTACCTCCAAAGCGAGAGAGAAGAGTTTGATGCAGTGATGTTTGTGCTATTTTCGTGTGCATACGTTCTCCATTCTCATGAATAGTAGTGGCTTGCACGTCAGTCACTCGCTTTCTCTCTCATTATCCGTGTATGTACAAAGATAAGAATAAGGATCATAGTATATATTAAAAGATATCAACAAACACATTCATTTAAGAAATATTTTGATTATTATTGTAATGTAAGGGAAAGTAGTTGTGTATTATAATCATATAGTCTGTGATATAGGAGCTATTACGAACTTGAGTGATGACATGAGGCGCTTTTCTGCCTTTATCATGTCATCGCTCAAGTTGATATTTTGTATGAATTTCACGTGTAGCAATAAATGCAGTTGATAAAATAAAGTTGTAGGTAATCATATATAGTGTGTGAATTAATTTAATACAGTAGCGATATATAATTACGAGTTGATCTCTTCACTCGTACATACTACCTAGTTTACATTGCTACGCTCGCACTGCCGGTCAGATAAAGTACTACCCTGCACACACCTCTTCTGTTCCATACACTATTAAGTAAACACTCTACTATATCTACATATCTACCTTCTGCTGCCTCTAAAAACTGACGGGGCGCCTGGTGGCAACTTTGTGGCCGCGGTACAAGGTCAGCGAGGGCAGCAGGTGAGTAAAGTTGACAATTTAAGCGGAAAT
>JACCDQ010814922.1_pt1 | contig 10199 bp, 11 predicted proteins | sample 7446031 | NCBI WGS metagenome assembly JACCDQ01 (sample SAMN15323442, study PRJNA562643) | freshwater metagenome | isolation source: river surface water | place: USA:Blue River Watershed | collected 2017-08-17 | reverse complement strand
GCAGCTACAAGACTTTTAAAGGAAGGCGGGGTTCAATCGTTGGTCAGGGAGAGCTCAAGAAAATCGGCTTTGATCCGATATTTGATCTGAATCACACATGCGCTATGCTAAGAGCAAAAGCCAGCAGACTCTTTAGAAGAACTTGGTGTACAACTAAAAAGCCTGATCGGTTAAAAAGCCACCTGTATCTCGTCGCTCTTCACCACAACAAAGAACTAAAACTGATCTAAAAACCGCACGCTAGGGAGCCAGTTTCTATTACAATCGCTCAACGATTGTTTTCACTTGGTCTTTCCAAACTGTAAAATAATTCAAATCCGGGATATCTTCTTTTCTAACGACGACAGCTTCGGCGATCATATCGTGTAACGTTTGACGACGGGCCGTAAACGGCTGCATGAGATATCCGATACAAGCTATCAACATCGAAATATAGGCTGCAAAAAAACGAATGCAGGCTTGTTTAAAAGTAAGCTGATTTCCAGCTTCTGATAGGACGACAATTCCCATCAATGCTTTTCCTGGAGTACCACACAAAATAGAGCTTTCAAAGAAGGGTCTATATAGAAATCCTAGAAGAAAGCCAGCTCCATAGGCGCCAGGTCCCGGAACTAGATATCCAAGAAAAGCCCCCGGAATCCATAAGATAATACCATCAATGAAAGACGCAGCAAAACGTCTCCAGAAACCTGCATAGTTCATTTTTTTCTCCTCGATCTATCTTTTTGAAGTAATAAAAGATGTTTAAAAATCTAATGACAGATTAATTGAGTAGTCTTGAGAGTCAATCTTGGTAAAATACTTTTCCGTGTCGTCGCCCAGAGTGTAGGCAGGGCCTGTAATCTGATTAAATTGATTGAGATTGTATTGAGCGCCCAAGTTTAAGTATTGAAAAAATTTAAATTGCAGACCAACTAAATAGGCCGGCCCAGCAAGTTTGAATCTAGAGCGAAAAGAAGTTTCATCAAATTTAATGTCATTCAGAAATGCATAACCGAGATATATTTTCATTAAATCTAAAGCATTGATGCCAAGTTGAGCCGAGGCCGTTTGGTGTGCGAATTTAATTTTTTCTTGTTCGGTATCGATTTCCATTTTTCCGTTTGAGTACTCGTAAGCCATATTGACATCAACACCCATCGGGCTGCGATAACCGAATTTTAAACCGTAAGCAGGGGATGCCGCTTTTAGCTTAGTTTCTTGATTTGAAAAATTTGTAAGTTGAATTGTTTCGCTACGGTAACCTATAGAAGGTTCAAGTAATAAAGTGCTCTGTGAAGCATATGTTAAAGACGCCCCAGTCAACAAAATCAGACAAGCTAGAATAGTTTTCATAGGGGCTCCTTGTGTTGTGATCTGATACGCAGGGCTTAGTTACTAAATAATCTGAAAAAGAGTCAAGGCTTAGCGCTGAGAAGAGCCTATTGAAATGTATTCAGAGCTAGTTCGAAAGAATTTTATCTATAAAATGAAATGAGCTTTGAATAATTAAGTACATGAGTTGGTTAAGACAAAATAACTAAAACTTTTTAACCCGCACATCGCTTTGAAGTATCTAAAGCGTGACAAGATCTTCCCGAAGAAGATTTTAACAAGTCTTTCAATGGGTGATGTTGTCCGTATGGGGGAGTCTCTAGAATATAAATAACGCAGCAAGACTAAAGCGTTGTTAAATTATCTTGATCCAGGCGTTTTAGAACGCTAGGTTTCTCCTCACGAGTTATTAACCAGTTATAAGCGAGTGATATGGTCTCGCGTTTCTACCAGGTGCCGTAAATGCCTGACTAAATGGAGTGAAGATGAAAGCTATTCGTTCGTTCGTTACCGCAGTCGTTTTGTTCACAAGTCTTGTTTCTTTCTCGGAAGACAAATTTCCAGTGGGTCCAAACCCTCAAACAACACCAGGTTCTCTTTGCGAAAATTCAAATGTTCACCGTTATCCTGAAAATATCGTTTACTGTGACCGTGATGTTTCTTCGGCAACAAAAAATTCGTTGATCAAAATGTATGATAACCAATTAGGTTACAGAATTGGATCTATGAGCCGCAATGAATTTAAAATTGATCACTTTATTCCATTGAGCATTGGTGGCAGTAACAATTCTGATAATCTTTGGCCGCAACATAAAACTGTGTACAAAATTACTGATCCTTTAGAGCAACTTTTGTTCGACAAAATCAAAGAAGGTCGAATTAAACAAGCTGATGCCATTCGCGTGATCCGTGAAGGTAAATTGAACTTGGGCCGCGTTCCAGATTTAATCGACTACGTTCAAGGTCTGTAATAATTTGCTAGGCCCTGCTGACGGGGCCAGTAATTCAGCTAAGTCAAAAAAAGAGCCCTCCAGAGGCTCTTTTTTTTATTTGGGGCTACCAAAGATTATTTCACTCGTTGAATAAGGTGATAGCCAAATCGAGTTCTAACGGGTTGCTCGGTGATTTCATTATCTTTTAGGGCTAAAGAAGCTTCTTCAAAATCGATATCAGCCTGGCCTTTACGTAAAACCCCAAGGTCTCCGCCAGTCGAAGCAGATGGGCAGGTTGAAAACTTGCGGGCGAGCTCGGCGAAATCAGCTCCGGTTTGAAGTTTTTTAACCAGGTCTTCGATCTCGTAGCGGTGTTTCACTAGGATATGTCTAACGTGGTAATTTTTCGACGCACTCACGGTATTCTCGCACTAGGTTGTCCATAATTTGTTTGCAGGGCAGGATGTCTTCAATCAGGCCAACTGATTGCCCCGCTGTCCAAACCGTTTTCCATGTGGGGCCGGTTGCGGCCTCTTCAAGTGCTTTTGAACCCAAAAAATGGATCAAAGGCACAACATATTTTTTTGTCATTTTTTGGTCTTTTAAAATTTTTAAATACCAAGGAAGATCTAGTCCTAATTTTTCAATATAAGGGGTTTTGATGACAGCGGCGGGAGTTCCAGAAATTCGAGTCGTCATCAAAATATCTTCAGGAGACGATTTAACCACGGCGTCTTTGTAAGCTTGATCAACCTGAGCCTCTGTTGAGGCAATAAATCGAGTCCCGATGCTAACTGCAGAAGCCCCCAGCACTAACATTGATGCCATAGTGGCTCCGTCGGCAATTCCGCCGGCCGCAATCACGGGGATATCTAGTTTTTTCTTGAGCCAGCTGACAAGTACGATCGGAGAGATTGGCCCTGCGTGGCCTCCGGCTCCGGCTCCTACTGCTATTACGCCATCAGCGCCAAAGTCTTGAACCTTTTTAGCGTGCTCAAGGTTGACCACATCGCATACAACCTTGGCGCCATTCTTATGCGCTTCATCGATAACCTCTTTGGGTGATCCTAAAGAGGTTATGAATAAATCAACTCCGTGGTCTAAAGCCGTTTTAAGATCGGCCTTAGCGCGGGTATTGCTTTTATTGACAATTAAGTTAATGCCAATTGGTTTTTGAGTGCGTGATTTGATTTCTTTCAAAGCTTCGCCGAATTTTTCTTGGGGGCGATAATTTAAAGAGGGAAAAGTTCCAATTCCGCCGGCTTCGCTAATGGCTACGACCATATCTGTGTTCGACACAAGAAACATTGGCGCACCGATGATCGGGTACTGGATGTTCATCATTTTTGTAAAAGTAGTTTCCATTTTATTATCAAGTTTCATGTATTAAAGTTTGCACCCGCGATTTAGATAAAGCTAGTATAATGCTATGAGCTCATTCAAAAGATTTAAAGAAAATTTATTTTTGTCTCTGTATGCATGGTCTAAAATTCCTTTAATCGGGTTTTGTTCTCCACGAGTGATTGAAGCAACCGATGAGCGTACGGTATTGAAAGTTCCATTAAACTTTCGAACTAAGAATCACTTAGGTGCGATGTATTTCGGTGCATTGGCGGTTGGGTCAGAATTATGTATTGCAATGCTTGCGGTTAAAAAAATTCAAGAATCGGGTGCGCGTATCGATTTTTTATTCAAAGACTACAAGGCAGAGTTTTTAAAACGTGCTGAAGGCGATGTTCATTTTATATGCGAACAAGCCCAGGTGGTAGTCGATCAAATTAGCGAGGCCAAAAACTCGACAGAGCGTATTAACCGAACTATGACAGCCTATGCCATTGTTCCGTCGATCAGCTTGACTGAAAAAGTTGCGACATTTGAGCTGACGTTATCCGTAAAAAACCGTTCTAAAAAAAGCTAGTTGAATACTTCATTTTGATGTTAGGATCTGGTCCTCAACAGGATGGATATTGATATGTCAAAACGTGATGTTTTCGGTGATGAATTAGATCAAAAAGCAAAAACTGATTTCGCTTCTTTATTCGAGCAATCGATGGGAAATGTGGGACGCAAACTTTCTACAGGTGATTCATTCACCGGAGAAATTTTGACAATCGGTAAAGAAGAATCATTCGTTTCGACTTCGACGACTCAAGATGCGATGATTTTGACTTCAGAACTTTTAGATGAAAATAAAGAGCTTAAGTACAAAGTTGGCGATCGTATTGATGTGACGGTTGTAAAGGCAAAAGGCGGAGAAATTCGCGTGACTCGAAAAGGTTCAAAAAAGGCCAGCGCCGATTTAGATTCTTTAGAAGATGCTTTTGATATGGAACTTCCAGTTGAAGGCCGTGTAACCGAAGTGGTTAACGGTGGCTTTCGCGTTGATGTTCAAGGTAAGCAAGCGTTTTGTCCTGTAAGTCAAATGGACTACAAAGTGCTCGATCATCAATCTTATGTTGGTAAAAAATTTGAATTCATGATCACTCAGTTAGACTTAAAAAAGCGCAATGTGGTGATTTCGCGTCGACGTTTGTTGGATGCGCAAAAAGTTGAAAATGAAGGGTTTTTCTTAGAAAAAGCCAAACAAGGAGACATTTATCAGGGTACAGTTACGCGCATGGAAAAATTCGGTGCGTTTGTAACACTTGAAGGTGGTGTTGAAGGGCTCGTGCATATTTCTGAAATTGGATGGTCTCGCTTGCAAGACCCAAGTGAAGTTCTAAGCGTGGGGCAATCTGTTTCTGTTAAATTGTTAAAATCAGAAGAAGTAGATGGACGCTTAAAAATTTCTTTGTCGATCAAGCAAGCCGGTGGCGAAGGTGATCCTTGGAATCAAGTTCCTCAAAAATTTCCAGTGGGCTCATCTCATAAAGGAACTGTTGAGCGCAAAGAAGCTTACGGCTTGTTTGTAAATATTGCCCCTGGTATTACGGGTCTTTTGCCTAAGTCAAAGTGGCGTGATGCGATCGACGGATCACAATACGAAAATAAAAAACGCGGTGATAAAATCGACGTGCAAGTTGACGAAATTCTTTTTGAGCAAAAGAAAATGTCATTAGGCCTTCCGCGCGAAGTTGATGATCAAACTTGGAAGTCTGTTACAACCAAAACAGGGTTCGTCAACAACGGCGGCCTCAGCGGATTAGCAGATCTGTTAAAAAAGAAATAGTAATAGGTGCTAGGCCCTGTTTGGTCTAGCGGCGCGTTGCTTCGTATGAGTTGGGTTGAAATCGTATGAAAAAATTTTTTAAGATCATGGCAATCACAGGAGCAGTCTGTTTGGTGATTGTTATTGCTTTCGGAATTTTCATGTTCAATCAGCTTCCTTCGGTTTCTAAAATTGGTCAGATATTAAAATCAAAACCAGCTGAAGTAGAAATTGAGCAAACAGAATCTCAACAGAGTGAAATGGACGTTTCTGGTGACGACGCTGAGGTCTCGCAAGAAGAATTTGTTGAGGCTGAAGAAGAAGAGGCTGAAGTAGCCGCAGACAGCACAATCAAAGAAGCGATGGTTGCAGATCTTCTGTCTCAACAAACGCCATTAAGTGACTTCTGTGCTTCGCTTAAAAATGCAAAAGATGGCGTATTCGAAAAAGCTGAATTTGGTAAAGCCTTTAATCAGAGCTTGGACGAAGAAAAGCGTGATCCGCGTATACAGGCTGTAAAGCCCATGCTTCGCTACGTGATGCGTTTACCCAAAATGAATGACATGATTCAAGATGCGCAAGCTGCGGTCGAGCGCAATGATGAAGGTTTTTTGCAAAAAGCCGAATTTTACTCGAAAGCCGTGCTGGCTTTCAGAGAAATGAAAGAGCATGAAACTGATATCGAGTCTGTCATGGATCGAAGTTATTTACTGCTTGGGCTGAATAAGCTTTTGGCTAAGAAGCCAGAACTATTGAACGATCCGCGCTTGCAAAATTACTGTGGTGGTGTTGAGTTATCTTTCAATCAAGGTCGTCCCGTCGATTATGAGAACGAAAAAAAAGATTTCTTGAAGTTTCTAGATGACGTTGGATCTGATCCCAAAGAAATTGGTTTCGATACAAACTACAAATCAAATGTGAATTTTAATTTTTCTGGGCGTTCTTTGACTTTCGAGGGTGGTTGGTTGGAAGATCTAGTTAAATCCGACGTTGATATGGAAGCCGATCTTAAAAAAACGAACTAATTTTTAATAAAACCCGTGGAACAGTGATGTCCATAATCTTGGCGAACAGGTTTTATATTTTTTTCGGTATCTAAGTAAAAACTGCAGTTAGAAATCATCATTTTATATCCAGCCTGTGTTTTATTTTTTAAAATTATACTAAGTGTTGTGATGTTTTCGTATTTTGCGTGTTGGGGTTTAGTCCCGATAGGGTATTTTTCATAAGTAACTTCAAGATGGTTGAATTTTAAAGCGTCTTTAATTTGAGCCTGGTCAAATCTAAGAGAATCTGCACAGGATGTCGTTTTTTTTAAATAAATTGTTTCGAAAATAGGTTCGTTGAATTCGAAAGGTTGGTTTTTGCTCATTCCAATCGTGAGTTCACAGATGTCATCTTTTGAAGAATCGTTTTTCCAAGTTAAATTCAATTCGGATAAATCTGATGAGACCCAATCGCCTTCAAGAACGTTTAATTTTTGCTCTGGGGTATTACCTTTTCCGAGTTCAATTTTTTCAATTGAATCGGTTATGAATTCTTTTGCGTCAGGAATGAAAGAAAGAACTGATGTTCTGTTGTACCCGCCATCTCCAATGATACCGATTACATAAAGTTGTTGATTGATTTGCATAATTGCGGGGCCTCCAGAGTCTCCGCTGCAAACAGCTGTGCTTTGACCACTTAATATGAGGGTACCTCCCCATTGTTCTTCTGGGAAAAGATTTTCGATAGTTTCAATCATGCTGTCACCAATCAGTAACTGCTTCGATGTATCTCCGTAGCAATTTTCGTTTTGAATTTGGAAGCGTCCATATCCTGCAAGTGTGATTTTTGATTCGGTTCGGATATTTTCTGAAGAAAGCATTAATTCGATAGGTTTTATCTTTGTCATTTCTGGAATTTCTAATATTGCAATATCTTGCCCCCGACCCATAGGGGAAAAGAATCTGATGTAATTAGGAGTTATAACTCGAAGTACAGGGACAGTCTCGGATAAGCCCATGAAATTTATTTTTAGATCGCTCGGTTCTTTTTGGTAAACACAATGTGCCGCTGTTATTAAGATTTTAGATTTGATGAGAGTAGCTGTACAATCAGCATTAATCTGTCCAACGGCCTGATATTTTAAATCGGCTTTTTGGACATCATGACCAACCAATGCAAATGAGTGCAATGAAAAGGATATGAATAGATATGAAATCAAAATGTAGGCTATTTTCACAATATGAAATTAATCGATTATCGATAAAATTCATATTGTTATAATTATGACAATTGGGAAGTTTTTACTTTCTTTATAAATCTGTGTTTTTTCAGACGTTTAAATCTTTGATCTAAAAAGTAAACGCACAAACCGACTAGTAATAAAACAGATGCCCAAATTTTCCAAGGTGGAAATGATTCATTTAATACGATGACAGTGCCTAAAAATCCAAAGATAGGAACTAATAAAGTAAAGGGTGCAATTTGTGTGATCGGGTAAGACTTTAAGAAAAAGCTCCACAACGAATAAGCCAAATGGGTCGATACATAAGCGATATAACCCAAAGATAGAATCGAAATCCATCCGACATTTTGAATTGATTCGCTCATCAATGCAGGCCCTTCAAAAATGAGCGACATTAAAAGTAAAAAAGGTGTTGCAGCTAGGCTTCCCCAGACAACTAAGCCAAACGCGGGGACAGATCCAACTTTTTTTGAAAGGACATTCCCTGTGGCCCAAGAAAATGAGGCCATCAAAGTCAGTATTAAACCGATTAAAGTTATATCTCCTTGCGTATGGAATGCGACGATTCCTAATCCAGAAAATGAAATCAGAGCCCCGAAAATTTTAACGAATGAAACTTTGTCTTTGAAGATGTAGCTTGCAAGTCCAAGTGTGAAAAAAACCTGACACTGCATCACCAAAGAGGCAAGTCCTGCGCTCATGCCGGCGCGAATAGCTGAAAACAAAAAAGCAAATTGAAAACCAAACATAACTAAGCCATAGAAAAATAAAAGACTACCTTTTACCTTTGGGCGCGGAACGAAAAAGACGGCAGGAAATGCGACAAATAAAAATCTTAAAGTGCAAAGTAAAAAAGGTGGCAAGTCATTCAATCCTAAGCGAATAAATACGAAATTAATCCCCCAAAGGGCCATAACTAAAATAATCAAAAAAACGTGATTTATTTTCATCAGTGTCATTTTACTTGTTCAGTGTCGAACAAAATTGATGCCTGTACAAGCCCCTGCAGCAGAACCGAACGTTTTTCTTGCGGCGGTAGGCTTTGCCCGGCCTCTAGAATATAATCTTCATCGTCGCCTTCGATAGTTACCCAGACTTGGCCTTTTTGAACTTTAAGTGCTTGGCGCTGCTTACTTAGAAAAGTTTGACCTTTATTGAGCTGAATTGTTTCCATTGGTGCCCTCTGTGATGATTATCGTTTTTTTAAGTCATGCAGTACAGATTCAGAAATAGACATTTGTGTACATAACAGTTAAAATAATGTAAACTGTTATGTTTGTGGCTATTTCAAACTGTACTGGTTGCGAATCAAAAGGAGTCTGTATAATGAAATCTCCGCTTCTTGAAAATAATAAAGATCCTCTTTATGTTCGAGTCAGTGAAAAGTTAAAATCTTGGATAGCTGAGGGGCAGTATCTTCCGGGTGATAAAGTACCATCGGTTCGCGAGATGAGTGCAAAATTGCGTGTGAGTGTTTCAACGATTTTACAATCTTATGACACGCTTGAAGCTCAAGGATATATAGAGGCACGTCCGCAATCGGGTTACTACGTAAAATTTCGCCAAGATTTGCAACCAAGATCCGATATTAAATCAAATCCAAGGACGGCGCCTCGCTTTATAGAAAGCGACAATGCGTTGTTGGATGTCATTCGCTCGTGCGGAAATACCGATTTAGTGGCCCTGGGGGGAGCCGTCATTCATTGGTCTTTGCTGCCGTCTGAGGCTTTGCAAAAATCTTTGATCAAAGTGGCGCGTGAAAATATTCCTGAGTGTATGAAATACGAACGTGGTGTAGGAGCCTGGCCTTTGCGGCATTTGCTTGCGCAACGTGGATCTGAAATGGGCTGTGATCTTTCAGCAGAATCCGTTTTGATTACCAATGGCTGCATGGAAGCCATCAATCTTGCACTGAAGGCTATAACAAAACCAGGTGATACTGTGGCGATTGAGACTCCGACCTATTACGCCATGTTGCGAGCTCTTGAAAATTTAGATCTGAAAATTTTAGAACTGCCTGCTTCATCCAAAGAAGGTTTAGATATTGATGGATTTGAAGAAAAATTAAAAAAGTTTTCGGTTGCGGCGGCCTTGGTGACGCCTAACTTTTTAAATCCTCTGGGAAGTTTAATGCCAGACGAAAAAAAAGAACGTTTGGTGCAGCTTTGTTCGAAGTACAATGTGACTTTGATCGAAGATGATATTTATGCTGAGCTTAAATTTCAAGGGCCACGCCCGCTGGCTTTAAAAGCCTTCGATAAAAAAGATCAAGTCATTTACTGTTCTTCTTTTTCAAAAACATTGTCTCCGGGGTATCGAGTCGGCTGGGTTATTCCACCTAAAAAATTATCTGAAAAAATTGAAATCATTAAATCATCTTTGTCAGTTACAACAAATTCTCCGGCTCAGTTAGCAATCGCTGATTTTTTCGAGAATCACAATTACGATCGAAGCCTTCGTAAACTCAGACAGACCTTAGCGCAAAATATGCATCTGATTCAGCAAAAAGTTCAGATTTATTTTCCCGAAGGAACAAAGGTCACAAGCCCAGAGGGCGGATGTTTGCTATGGGTTG
>JACCDQ011480017.1_pt1 | contig 10204 bp, 7 predicted proteins | sample 7446031 | NCBI WGS metagenome assembly JACCDQ01 (sample SAMN15323442, study PRJNA562643) | freshwater metagenome | isolation source: river surface water | place: USA:Blue River Watershed | collected 2017-08-17 | reverse complement strand
ATTAGTTAGTGGCTTCTTCAAAGTAGGATGCTACTTTTTCCACATAAAAAATCATGCTAACTATCGTTAGGCGAGGCACTATTGTTCAATAAATAACATAAGATAAAGACTTTTTCCTAAAAGCCTTCTAGTTTTTTCACCGCTTGATAGGCATTTACAATTCCTCCAGAGATACTTAAAGACCGAAACTCTACCAAATTCCCTGTTCCTGGCTGAATCATTTTTGTTTTAGGTTTAATCGAAGACTCCAACAACACTCGTTTTACCTCTGTTGCTTTTAGATTCGGGTAATACGAAAACAATAAAGCTGCAATCCCTGTTACCACGGGGGCAGCCATACTTGTACCGCTCAATTCTTCGTACCGAGAGCCCTCTACACTCGAATTAATATCAACTCCAGGCGCAAAAATATCTACGGTTTTATTACCATAATTCGAAAACTCCGCTACTGCATTAGGAGCACTCCGCCATGAACTCGCTCCTACCTCAATCCAGTTATTGGCCATCGTACCATCTAATAATTTTTTAGAAGGGTAATTTTCAGACTTATCGTTATTTTCATTTTCATTACCTGCTGCATGCACCAACAATACCCCTTTTTCGGCAGCATAACGTACTGCGGCATCAACCATTTCCTTCTGAGGTGAGATAGCTTTCCCAAAACTCATATTAATCACTTTTGCTCCATTATTTACGGCATAATAAATGGCATTGGCAACGTCTTTATCTCGTTCGTCTCCATCTGGGATTGCTCTCAACACCATAATTTTTACATTATTGGCGATACCCATCACTCCTAAATCGTTACTTCGATTGGCAGCAATAATTCCTGCAACATGCGTACCATGCTGTGCATCTGGGCCTTTTACTTCATTATTTCCATAAGCTTTATCCTTTATATTCGTTGGATCATCTCCTATTAAGGTGCGAGGATTGTAGGTTAAATTAATACCATAGTTAAACTGATTTTGGTAATAATGATAGCCTTCCTCCAAAGCCATTTCGGTCTGTCCAATCTGAGGTAAAATTTCCATAATGCGTTTGGCATTCCGTAATTCACCTGCCGCATAGTCGTCAATCATGGCAAGCTCTTTCTCTCCTACTGTATCCACCTTTAAAGCACGCTGCAATAACCTTTTAGCTTCTACATAACGCTCATGCAATTTGATTACAAAAGGTCCCTGGCTAGATAATTCTTCTACCTTTGCTTCGTACTTTGCTTTTATTCGCTTAAACGAAGCATACGCCGCCATTTGTTTAGCTCCTCTGATACCCGATTCATCCATATGCTCGTAAATCGGTTGTAGACGAGCATATTCTCGGGTAATCTCAAGGCTTTCGTTCTTAATATCTTCTCCTTTACTATTACCCAAAAAATCCCATCCATGAATATCATCTACATACCCATTACGGTCGTCATCTATTCCATTTCCTGCAATTTCATTAGGATTCACCCATATTGTTTGTTTTAGGTCTTCGTGTTCAATATCAACTCCCGAATCGATAATTGCGACAATGACAGGACTTGCTTTTTTTCGGTTCAAAAACTCACGATACGCTCGCTCTGTGCTCACTCCGAGCACGCCGTCTTGGTTGAAATCAAGGTTAATCCAGTTGGAAGGTGCTTTGGTTAGCACAGGGGTTAAATACTGTGCTTCTCCTTGAAAAACAACAAGGATAACAACAGCAATAAGCATTGCTACTTTATACATTTTCATCTTAGGGGATTGGTTCATCGTCCTGAATAACACCTTATTTATCGCTTAGGCTTCGATACAACAAGAGGAATTCAGTCCTATTTTCAAGGTGCGTCACGAACGAATTTTCCAGTTCGCTCACTACTACACGTAACTCTTAGGTACACTACTTCACTAAGCAAAAGGTAATACTTTTACTTCACATCAGGCAAAAAGATAAGCTTATTTCAAACGCATGGTGCGTTTTACGGTTTTATTTTTCCAGTCACGATCATCTTCTTCTTTCAACTCAATAGGAAGATTATCAGGGCTTAACACGACACAGCTAATGTACGAGGCATCACTTTCTATTCGATTTTTAGGTTCCAAAAGCATCGATAAATGATTGGCTTTTGTAGCATAATAGATAGGTTCTAAATCATCGCAGAGAAACCCTAATGAAGCTCCTGCATTGGCCAGTGTTACCTTTTCTACCAAAGTAACTTCTTCCCGTAATAAGCCTAGTGCTTCAGGTTCAGAAAGCATTAACTGCTGATTACCCACTTGTAAACAGGCAGAGCGATCTTGTTTACGAATAACTTGTGCTCCCAATAGATTTTCAAAAAACTGAATGCTAGCTTCTAGGTGACGTACCATTAACTGCACATGATCAATATCAAAGGTATTTCGTAACTCTTCTCGCTGTACTAGGGCTAGGTGTTGTCCATCTGGGGTCGTTAATAATACTGCTTTGGAGGCTTGGTCAAGGGGTAATTGCAAATCGTTTTGAGCAATACGACAGCCTAGTTTCACCAATTCTGCCACACTTTTACGAAGATTCTTGGTAGAAACAGCTAACCAATAAAGTCCATACGAAACAGGCGGCTCTTGCGTTGCATTAGCCAATGGAGTTATCCCTTCAACATGCTTAAATTGAACGGTAGGTTCATTTGGATTGAGCATCATGCGTTCAGTAGCAACCTCTCGCTGATGTAGGTCGTGGATTTGACGAGCTTTAAAAACAAGCTCCCAAGGAGTCATGGCCTTTCGGCATAAATCGGCATTTGTAAAATGATATTGAATATCATCTAACCTAACCGAATGCTGGGCTATGCCAATAAACGACAATAGCACCAATGGGGCTAGTAATAAATATTTTTTCATGGGTATGTTTTACTTAGGGCTGTCTTTCAGAATCAGCATTTTTGTCTTCAAGAAGAATAAAATGGAGGATTCATGGACGAATTTAATAAATTTTCTGGCGAAATAATAGTATTATCTCCATTGAAATAGTAAACATCTTGCAATTAATCCATACAAGGGAACTTGAAACGAAGGAACATTGTCTTATTTTTATATTGACTCCCATATTTAGCCAGAACGATATGCCAGAAAATTTTACGCAACAAACACCATACCGATTTTCTATCTCCCAATACCGCTGGTATCCTTGGATAATTTGTGCCTCTGGTCTTCTTATTTTGCTCGTCATCAATGGCCTCACGACGACCGTTATTACCGTCTTTGATAAAGCCTTAATTGATGAATTTCACTGGACACACAGCGAGTTAAAGCTGCGTGATTCCATCCCCAATGCTGTGGCCTTCTTACTGATCCTATCCTCAGGTTATTTTATTGATAAGTACCGAGTAAAGCGAATGATGCTTATTGGTACTGCTCTTTTAGCCATTGCTCTTGCCGCCTATAGCCTTATCAGTAGCAAATACGAAGCCTATTTCCTGCATTTTTTATTTGGGCTTGCCTATACGACTTCAGGGTCGGTAGCAACCATTATTTTAGTATCTAGCTGGTTTAAAGAATCGAAAGGACTTGCTTTGGGTATTACCCTCGCAGGAACAAGCCTTGGAGGCTTTGTATTTCCTAGTCTCATCGGTCATTGGATTGATACGGCTGGCTGGCGAAACGCTTTTTTATACCTGTCTTTTATTCCGACTTTTTTATTTTTTTACATTTTATTGGTTGTTCAAAACGGCCCAACTGCCTCCACTACGAACCCAACAACCGTTAATACTTCACTCGAAGAAGGATTAAGTTATTCGGAAGCCACTCGCACTCGCACATTTTGGCTTATCTGTATTTCTGGATTTATGACTTTTTATAGTGTTGTGGGGATCGTTTCCAATGCCGTCTTACACTGTATTCACCTAGGTTTTGATGAAAAAACAGCCCGTCTATCACTTACGATGTATTATGGAGTAGCATTTTTAGGCAAATTAGTATTATCTTACCTTTCTGATTTTACGGATACCTTCCGAGTATTTACGCTCTGTTGTATCGGCCTGACCTTAGGTGCATTAGGATTTGCCTCAATGATTCCTTGGTTGGTATTTCCCATGACGGCTCTTATTGCCTTGAGTTGGGGAGGTATTTATTCGCTGTATAGTATCCTGACCTTGAAAACCTTTGGTTTGAAAGCTGCAGGAAAAATTAATGGTACCATCAATATGTTTGAGTCTGCAGGGGCTTTCCTTGGACCTATCGTGATGGCGAGTATCTTCGACTATACAGCTTCGTATCAAATGGCATTTCTGGCCTCTGCTTTGGTCATGGCACTGGCTAGTGTTTTTTCACTACAATTTAATCGTCTAAAAAAAGAACAAGTGTAACCGTGTTCGTTCGACGCTGTTCTATCAGTACTCATGAAACAACCCACAACTACTTGGAAAATCATCTTGATTCTTGCCTGTATTGGCATCGCTATTGGAGGAACTTATTGGTATGAAATAAGCCAAGAGGAAGAGGAGAATACGGATGCCAGTCTTTATCAACTTCCAGATAGCCTGTTTAGTAAGCCCTTAAACCAAGAGGATTCGGCCTTTTTACGCTACCCTACCGAAAGCGAACCTGTCTCCTCGGCTATGGCAAGTATGACGGTACAGAACCCTAATCTTCCATTTAAAGCAGCGATTCAGGTACACCAAGATAGTATCTCAATCTCTATACACGAAGAAGGGAAAAAAGTAGGCACTAGCACCCAGCATCACCTAACGTTGAAGAAAAATCAGGAACTGCTTTCAGCTCAACTTGCCGACCTCAATCGGAATGATTTACCAGAGTTATACCTCTTTATGCAAGAAAAGAAAGGAATGACCCTAGTAGCCTATGAACTGCGTGGAAAAAAATTAGTTACGTTTCAATTACCTCCACTTATGGGCAGACAAACATTTGGTTATGCCGCTCAGGATTCTATTTACCTTTACGAGGAAAAAATCGTTCGTCGTTTCCGCTTTGAAAATGCTCAATTTACCGAATTCCCTTCAGGCAATCGTTACTGCGAATATATGCTCGACCCTACGCTGCATTTTACCTTAGTGAAAGCTATTGATTCAGAGAGATAATCGTTTTAAAATGCTGGATTTTGAATGTTGGATGATGCTCTCTCCAACATCTAACATTTAAAATCCAACATTCCCCTACGCTTCTTCCACTTTTACATCCATCGATAGCAATACGGAGTTTCCGAATTGGGTAATGAATGCTACGTCAGTGGCATCCCTTCCATAAGCTAGTACAATGCGGCCTCCTGTTGTATAATCTTGAACGGCATCGAAGGCATACCAGCGATCACCAATAAAGGCTTCAAACCAAGCATGTAAGTCTGAAAAAGGTAAATCTTTTAAGAAACCCACGACCATACGAGCTGGAATATTTATACTACGGCACAGTGCAATACCCAGGTGGGCAAAATCTCGACAGACCCCTATGCGATTTACTAAAATGTCGGTCGAATTAGTCGAAGAAAACGTAAAACCATATTGATATGAAATATGCTTGTGAATCCACGAGCGGATGGCTTCTACTTGAAGATAACCCATGGAAATAGCCCCCGTAAGCTGATAGGCTAACTGGCGAACTTCCTCGGAGTCGGAAACACAATAACGACTCGGTAACAAGAACTGAAGGGCTTCTACAGGCAAATTTTCAATATTGACATACGCTGCCGACTCATTGCGTGCTACCGTAGGGCTTACCTCTACAATCGTTTCTGTCTTTAAATGAATGGTTCCCTGAGGTAGTAAAATACGCTGGCAAGCATTGCCATATACATCGTAATATTCTCTAATGGGGGCATTAGGTGAAACATGAATCGCTGCATGATGAACCACCTGATTAAAATCAGTACGAGGATTCAACATGGCAATAACGGGAGTTGGATAATATAGCTGGTAAGCAAAGTCGGTGCTTGCTTTTAGTTTCATTGAATTTGCGTTATATACAGGGTTATAACAAAGATACACGAAACAGCCTTTCCATGCAAAATTATTCTAAGCAATAGAAGCTCTTAGATGTTGAATTTAAGAGAGATATTTGATTTTGGATTTTAAAGATTGAATTTGGAATTAAAAAGAGGACATCTACCGTCATCCTGCCATTGTTTGTGTCTCCACAGACAATAATTTGGAGCCATCTGTGGGGACACAAACGACGGTAAATTCATCTAACATCACTTACAATAATCTTCTGCATTTAGTTTAAAACTCGTTGTAGCTCTAGAAATTAAATAGTTTAATTGACGATATGGCCACGTTACCCCTCCATCTGTGCTGAGGCGTAAATCGTAACGTTGTCCTACCTGCAACTTATACGTTCTTGCCTGACGAGACGAGCGAGTCAAATACAACAGGTATTGCCAATTATTTTTATCAGGTGCACTGTATTGTACCCTAAATTCGGAAGGCATACTCGATTCATCTAATGTTTTTCCCGCTGGACAAGTCACTGTTAGCGAATAGTCAATCACAGGAGGGACAGGCAAGCTACTGACATCCATCGTGAGTCGTTTCACTTCGCACAATCCTACCGTTTCAGAAACAGCAATCGGATTGGTTTTATCACCTCCAAACACATTATCGTAGGCATAAGCCACTAACTTTACTCGTTCCACTTCTTTAGGTACATACGTTACCGTAAACGACCCTCCGTTGTTATACGAAAAGAAGTAATCTCGAAAAACTTTCCCGTTATCAGCATTGACCAACTGACAATAATAAACTAAATCTACATCGGTAAATTTACTTTTAAACACAAACGTAGGCCCCACCCGACAAATCTCTCGTCGCCAGCCTACGACAAAATAGCTCAGGTGGTTCACACCAAAAGATACATATAACTTCCCTGTCTGAGTATCTTTCTGCACGGTCACATCGTCCTCTACCATCCAACGATTGGCATAAGCATCATAACTTGATAACGAGAGTATATCCCCTGCTTTAATAGCAACACCCGTAGTTGGATTAATTAGGCTGGCACTCAACTCCATGGCCACCTTTACTGCCTCTGAGAGCGTCTTCACCACCTGTCCTTTGCCATTGCTCAACTCAACCGAAACAAAGCCTCCTATGCGAACAAAATCAAATGGATTGTCTAATACTTTTCCTGTTTTGTCGACAGGATATTGGGCAACTCCTCCCGTGGGTAAAAACCCCGTAGGACGAGCATCAAAATGATGAACCACTAACCGTAAATCACCTGCTACTACGTCGTTATTACCGTCTTTCAGGAGCGTTCCACTCGTTAGACTTAGCGTCGCATTTTCTTGTTTACTAGCATTGGTCGTTTTTACGGTAGTATTGGTACTGATTCCTCCATTGCTACTGGGCACAGCAAACTCGTTGGCAGATACCCCTGTAGGAGGACTGGCTTTACTAAATAGGGGCAATTGATAGCCTTGATTATTTTGGCTCGTAAACACCAATTGTCGTATCACAGGGGTAAAACCCTCTGCCTCCGCCACAACGGTAAACTGGATGGGATTGCTTGCACTAGGCACGATTTCAGGACTTACGGCCAACACACTCAAGCCTTCTGCACTGACCTTAAATTTCTTCGTATTGAGGTTCGTCACAATATTGGCAGCATCTCTACCAATCACCGTAAGCGTTATGTTGTTAGGTAAAGTCCCAGAAGGGTTATAGAAACGAATCTCTACCTTTGCCTTGGCAATGGGATCTTTCGTCTTTAGTTGAAAATCTTCGATTGGATTCTGACAAGCCCATATCAATAAAGCAAACAGGCAAGCAACAGCAATATATTTCATAGGTTTTTATTTTATTTGTACCGAAGAAGTAACGAGCCCCCAAATCACTAATTCACTAACTATTTCCTACCACAGAGATACACAAAGTACCACAAAGGCACACAGAGAAATAACCAGCCCCCAAAATCACTCAATCACAATTCACTCAATCACTAACTCACTCAATCACAATTCACTCAATCACAATTCACTCAATCACTAATTCACTCAATCACTAACTCACTCAATCAAATACCGAATCTGAAAGCCCAAATGCGGGTAGTAGGCATATCCTGCCGCCTTTTGTTCCACCTTTTTCAATTCTTCATCCAGCGTAGTCGTTTCTAAAAAGCCTTCGTAATTCACGTTCAAATGAGGACTTCCCATATAATACACCCCCATATCTACCCCAAAGCTAATACGGTGATTCGGAAAGGCTCTCCCCCATCCCAAACCCAAATAAGGACGCACCTTGTTCCATTGCAAAGCCGCATCAATCACTCCGAAATCTTCTGGAGCAATAGTAATGTCTCCCTGCTTGATACCTGTTATGGAACGAGCCAACACTTTATAATCTTGAATCACGTGATAAGCCACCCCCGTTGTCAAACGAAAACGTCCTTTCCGAAAAGGATGCCAATCTACCTTCGCAATCAGAGCTTGCTGGCGAATGGCAGGATTTACAATAAGTTCAGAGCCTTTTTCTAAGACAAGGGTATTTTCTTTCAAATAACGAAAATATTGATAACTCAGTCGATAGCTCCACTTCGATTCGGCAGAGGCTCCCATCGACAGCTCTAAACCTACCCCTTGAGTATTACCTTCTACACCCACTAACCAAGAGGAGCTCCCCTGAGCAAATCCCTGCTGCACCAGAAAAAACACTATTAAAAAAGTAATTATTCGTCTCATAAGCATAAATAATAGAGGGGAGCGTTATTAATTGTGAGTTAGGAATTGTGAATAATTTCTATTTCTACCGCAGAGATACACAAAGTACCACAGAGACACACAAAGAAATAACTAGCACAAAAATCACTAATTCACTCAATCACTAATTCACTCAATCACAATTCACTCAATCACTAATTCACTCAATCACAATTCACTCAATCACTCAATCACTAATTCACTAAATCACTCAATCACAATTCACACCTAATAAGCCATTTCTTCACCTTTCACAATATTGTACACCGTCATAAAGACAATTTTAAAATCTAACCATACCGACCAGTTTTCGATGTACCAAATATCAAACTTTACTCGCTGTTCCATTTGGTCTAAGGTCTTGGTTTCTCCTCGATAGCCATTCACTTGAGCCCAGCCTGTTACCCCTGGCTTAATCCAGTGACGAACCAAATAACTGCCTACTTCATCTTTCGTCCGAAGGTTATGCTCATGGGCGTGCGGACGAGGCCCCACGACTGACATCTCCCCTTTCAAGACATTGATAAACTGAGGTAATTCATCCAAACTTGACTTCCGTAAAAAAGCCCCTAATTTCGTAATTCGAGGGTCACCTTGCTTGGCTTGCTGAAACTTACCATCTTCACTGACATCCTTACTTTCAGGCTTCATCGACCTGAATTTATAACACTTAAATTTCTTATTGTCTTTCCCCCAACGGTCTTGCTTAAAGAATACAGGCCCCTTAGAATCTAATTTAATCAAAATAGCCAAAATCGGGAATAACCACGAAAACAAGAAAATAAAGGCTAACAAGGTCACCACCAAATCAAAAGCTCGTTTTAAGAAAATCCAATGTTCTTCTTGCAAAGGCTCACTTCGTAGCGTAATGAGGGGATAGTTTCCAAATAGTTGAAATTGAAAACGACTCTGATAATAATTGATATAATTGGGAACAACCTTCGTACGAATGGCTCTTGTCTCTGACAATGCAAAAATCTTCGCCATCAAGTCTTTATCCAGCTGGTCGGTCGTGATGATGATTTCATCAATACGATTCGACTCATTACTCTTGAGGAAACGTTCTAAATCACCTAAATACGTAAGACTTCCTCGTAAATCATCTTCTTCCTGTGCAATCACGCCTACAACATTAAGACCATATTGAGGACTCTTCTGAATCATCGTTAATAGGTTCTCTGTAATTTCATTATAGCCAACAAAAACTACATTTCGGCTATTCCCTCCTTTTTGGCGATAATACAACAGGAGCTTTTTTGTAATGTAATTTTTGACCACCAAAACTGCCCCGAGGATGATGACGTAAATGGCGACAAAGGTACGGGCATACTCGTATTTGTTGGTCAAAAAGAATAATTGCCCCGCTAAAATAGATTGAATTAGTACGTTTTGTAAAATCAATAACAACTCTCCTACAAACTGCTCTGTCCTAAAATCATCGTACGAATTAGACATCTTGGTAGAAAAATACCAGCCCACTACCAACAAAATTAAAATGACTAAATCAAGTCTTCCATCAAATGAATGGCCACTCCAATACGATGCCAGCAAAAAGACACCT
>JACCDQ010280077.1_pt1 | contig 10205 bp, 10 predicted proteins | sample 7446031 | NCBI WGS metagenome assembly JACCDQ01 (sample SAMN15323442, study PRJNA562643) | freshwater metagenome | isolation source: river surface water | place: USA:Blue River Watershed | collected 2017-08-17 | reverse complement strand
GCGCCTGCGGCGATGGCCTCCAGGTGCAGGGCCAGCTGGCCCAGCGGGGTCTGCTGCGCGGGCCGGCTGCGCATGCACAGCTGCATGCCGCGCAAGGCCCAGCTGTCGGACAGGGGCAGCACCTTGAGCTGCATCGCGTGTGCAAAGCTGCGCGCGGCGGCCAGCGGCAGGATGCCGATGCCCAGGCGGGCCTGCACGGCGCGGCACACCGCTTCGAAGCTGCGCACCTGCACCCGCAGGGCCATGGTGCGCATCTGAAGTTCGGCCTGGGCAGTCAGCAGCCGCGTGAGCACGCTGCCGGCTTCCAGGCCCACCAGATCGCGTTCCATCAGGTCGGCGAACTTGACCGAGTCGCCATCGAGTGGGTCGTCCAGCACCAGCACCGCGGCCAGCCGGTCGCTGCGGTAAGGCTGGCACCACAGGCCTTGTGTGTCGCTGCCGTCCACCACGACGCCCAGGTCCGCATCGCCCGAGCGCACGCGACGGATCACTTCATCGCTCCAGGATTCCTCCAGCACGATGCGCACGTTCTCGTGCTTGGCCTGGAACAGCGCCACATCCGAAGGCAGGAACTGCGCCATGGCCGAGGTGTTGCCCAGGATGCGCAGCACCGCGTTGCGGCCCGAGGCGTAGTTGCCCATTTCGGCGCGCATGTGGTTGACCGCTGCGATCACTTCGCGCGCGTGCTTGAGCAGGTGATCTCCGGCAGGGGTGAGCTGCAGCCCGCGCGAGTGGCGTTCGAACAGCTGTGCCTTGAACTGGTGTTCCAGCAAAGACAGGCGACGACTGGCCGCAGGCACCGTGATGAAGCACGCCTCGGCCGCCCGCGTCAGGTTGTGCAGCTCGGCGGCCTTGACGAACAGCGCCAGGGAGTCGATGTCTGGAAGCATGGGCAGATTCTATCGGGGGAGCCTGCCATTGGCTTGCGCGCGGAGCAACACGCCATTGCCGGTTTTCCAATTCACCAAAACAGGGGCGCTCCCTATAGTGGTCGCCATCCCTTGTACTGAACACACCAACCAGGAAAACCCATGAAAAAAATGTTGATCGGAGACCAGTGGACGGGGGCCAGTGATGGCCGCACCCTGCCCGTGATCTCTCCCAGCGATGGTCAGGCGTTTGATGAAATTGCCTGCGGCTCGGCCCACGAAGTCGATCTGGCCGTCAAAGCCGCCCGCACCTCCCTGAGCGGCGCCTGGGGCCAGCTCAATGCCGCCGAGCGCGGCCGCATCATGATGCGCATCTCGCAAAAGGTGCTCGACCACGAGGAAGAGCTGGCGCAGATCGAGTCCAAGGACACCGGCAAACCCCTGACCACCGCCCGCAACGACATCAAGGTGCTGGCGCGCTATTTCGAGTTCTATGCCGGCGGCGCCGACAAGCTGCATGGCGAGACCATTCCTTTCCTCAACGGCCACCAGGTCAGCATGGTGCGCGAGCCGCTGGGCGTGACCGCGCACATCATTCCCTGGAACTATCCGGCGCAGATGCTCGGCCGCTCGGTCGCGCCTGCCCTGGCCATGGGCAACGGCACGGTGCTCAAGCCCGCCGAAGACACCAGCCTGTCGGCCATCCGCTTTGCCGAACTCGCGCTCGAAGCGGGGCTGCCGCACGGTGCGCTCAACATCGTCACCGGTCTGGGTGAAGAGGTGGGCGCGGCGCTGTCGGGCCATCCGGGCATCGACTTTGTCTCGTTCACCGGTTCTAATGAAGTGGGCACCCTGGTGCAGCAGGCTGCCGCCAAAAATGCCGTCAAGTGCGTGCTCGAACTCGGTGGCAAGTCGCCGCAGATCGTGTTCGACGATGTGGACGTGGAGCGCGCCGTGCCGATCATCGTGCGCGCCATCGTTCAGAACGCCGGCCAGACCTGCACCGCCGGCAGCCGCCTGCTGGTGCAGCGCTCGATCTACGACACTTTTGTGGCCAAAGTGGCCGACACCTTTGCCAAGGTGAGTGTGGGTACCCCCGAGATGGACCTGGACTGCGGCCCGGTGATGAACCCGTCGCAGCACCAGCGCGTGCAGCGTTACATCGACCAGGCGCGCGCGCAGGGGATTGCGGTGCTGGCCGAAGGCCAGATCGCAGCCGATGTGCCGAGCGGTGGCTACTTCGTCAAGCCCACGCTGTTTGGCCCGGTGCCGCGCACGGCCGCGCTGGCCTGCGAAGAGGTGTTCGGCCCTGTGCTGGCGGTCATGCCCTTCGAAGACGAGGCCGATGCGATCGCACTGGCCAATGGCACCGACTACGGTCTTCTGGCTGCTGTCTGGACCGAGAACGCCGGTCGTCTGCACCGCGTGGCCAAGGCGGTCAAGGCCGGTCAGGTGTTCATGAACTGCTACGGCGCCGGTGGCGGTGTGGAGCTGCCCTTTGGCGGCACCAAGCGCAGCGGGCACGGCCGCGAAAAAGGCTTTCTGGCGCTCGAGGAAGTGAGCACCACCAAGACCCTGGTGCACTACCACGGCTGAGCCGGCAGACCCTGGCGCAAGCCAGGGTCCTTGCCAGGGACTGTGCCGCAGTGGTGGTGAGCTTCAGCGCACCCGCGCCAGCAGGCGCTGGGCCTGCAGCACCACCGGCAGGTCCACCATCGTGCCGTCGAGCTGCACGGCTGAGCCCCGCGACTCGGTCATGGCCTGGAGCACGCGCTGCGCCCATTCGATCTGTGCTGCGCTCGGCGCCAGCGTGGCGTGCACCACCGGCACCTGCCTGGGATGGATGCAGAGCTTGGCGCCCAAACCAAAGCGCAGGGCGCGTTCGGTGTCGGCGCGCATCAGCGCCTCGTCGTCCACCGATACCGTCACGCCGTCCACCGCCGGCGCCAGCTGGCCCAGACGTGTGCACATGGCCACTTCAAAGCGCAGGCTGTCGAGTTCGCGCTGCTCGTCGTCACAGGCCATGCCGGTGTCTGCCAGAAAGTCGATGTGGCCTACCACCAGTCGGGCCACCTGCGGGGCGCATGCGATTTCGCGCAAGGCCAGGTAGCCCATGGCGCTTTCGATGATCGGCAGGCTGGGCACGCCGGCAAGAGCCTCTGCCACACGCGCCAGCGTCTGCGCACTTTCGGTCTTGGGCACCATCACGCCGGCCAGGCCTTGCAGACCTTGCAGTGCGAGCAGGTCCTGCTCGCCCCATTCGGTGTCCGGGCTGTTGATGCGGATCACGATTGCGCAGGTGGCCTGCTGCAGCTGGAGCCAGGCCTGCCGGATGGCGGCACGCGCCTCGGCCTTGGACGCCCAGGGCACGCTGTCTTCGAGGTCAAGGATGACCGCGTCCGCGCCGCTGGCCACCGCCTTCGCAAAACGCTCGGGGCGGTTGGCGGGCACAAAAAGAAAGGAGCGCGCGGTAGCCAGAGGACTTGAATGCATGGACGAGGCGATGGGCAGTGGTGAAAGGTTCAGCTCAGCGCGCACCGCTCAGGCCAGGTTGCGCTCTTCGGCTTCCAGCAGGTCCATGAAGTCCTGCGCGCGCGGCGCATCGATGCCCCCGGCCCGTTGCGCCAGCGGCACGGTGGTGGCGCACAGGGTGCGGTAGAACGCCAGCATCTCAGGGCCCATGGGCGAGATGGCCCGCAGGTGCTTCTCGATCGAAGACAGGTCGCCGCGCGAGACCGGACCCGGCATGCCGCGCGCCACACCGGCGCTCTGGATCGAGCTGAGCGTGCCTTGCGCCAGGGGCCACAGCGCACGCAGCGCCTGCTCTTCTGTGGCGCCCCAGGACTGCCACAGGCGAATCGCCTGGTCGAACAGCGCATTGATGAACTGCGAGGTGTAACCGGCGGCGGCGTGGTAGCGCCCGCGCATGCCCGCCGGCAGCTGGTTGGCGGCGCAGCCCAGGCGTGCCACCAGCTGCAGCAGCAGCTCCATCAGCGCCGGCTCGGCAGCTTCGACCGTGATGGTGCAGCCGGGCAGGGAGCGCACGGCCGCCTGCGGGTCCCCAAAGGTCTGCATCGGATGAAAGCCGCCAATGCAGGCGCCTTGTGCCAGCGCATGGCCCAGCACCCCGACTTCGGTGACGCCGCTGCAGTGCACCACCGCCTGACCGGCATACCAGTTCAGGCTGTCGCAGGTGGCGCCGATCACGCTGTCCGGCGTGGTCACGAACACCAGATCGCAGCTGTCGGCCACAGCCTGGGCGCTCATGCATTCACAGCCGGCAATCGGTTCGGCCAGCGCTTTCGCATGTTCTTCGATCATGCTGCTGACGGCCGTCACCTGCAGGCCGGCCTGGCTCAGGCTCCAGGCAAGGGCCTGGCCCAGCCGGCCGGCGCCGATGAAACCGATGCGCAGCTGGCCTGCGGCTTTTGGCAAGGAAAAAGTGCTGGAGGTCTTCATGCCTGGATGCGTCCTGTCAGGGTCTGGTGGCTGGCCAGTCGGGCCAGATCGGGGGTGGCGCCAAGGCCGGCGCCAGTGGGCACCGGCACGCTGCCATCGCGCACCGGGAGCAGATCGCCCACCACGGCTTCGCGGCCGAGGTTGGGGTGGGCGTCGAATTCGAGCAGGCCTTCACCGCCCGCAGCCGCCAGCACCTGCAGCGAGGCCAGAAGCGAGATGCCGCCGCCGAAATAGTGCGGGCAGTAGCGCTTGCCGGCGGCCACCGCGCGGCGCGCCACCGAGTAGTTGCCGCTGATGCCGCCCCATTTGGTGATGTCGGGCTGAATCACCTGCAGCACCGGGCTGGCCAGCGCGTCATCGAACTGCGGGCCATGGAAATTCTCGCCACCGGCCAGCGGGGTGCTGCTGGCCTTGGCCAGCGCCTGCCAGTCGGCAGCGGGCGCGTCCACGCGCAGCGGCTCCTCGAACCAGCTCAGGTTCAGGGGCGCAATCGCCTGGGCAAACGCCACGGCCGCCGGCAGGTCCAGGTTCTGGTTGGAATCGCAGGTGAGCACCGCGTCCGGGCCCAGCGCCTCGCGCATCGCGCGCAGGTTGCGCACATCAATGTCGTGACCGAAGCCGGTCTTGAGTTTGAAGGCCTTGAAGCCTTCGGCCTGGCGTGCCGCCGCAAACACCTCGGGCTGGTCCGGGTTGATGCCGGTCACATACACCGGCACACGGGTGACCTCGCGGTCGCTCAGCAGGCGGTGCAGCGGCTGGCCGGCGCGGCGCGCCACCATGTCCCAGCAGGCGATGTCCAGACCCGCAATGACCTGCGCGATCGGACCGACCTCGAGGGTCTGCAGCACCAGCACCTCCAGCTCGCGGCTGAGCTGCGTGAACATCTGCTCTGGCGAGTCGAAGCGGCGGCCCACCACCCGCTCGCCCAGGTCCAGTGCCAGCCGCGAGCGGTGTTCGGCGCCGCTGGCGGGCCAGTTGGCCCAGACCTCGCCCCAGCCTTCGGCGCCATCGGTGCCGACCACGCGCAGCAGCACCATGGGGCGGTCGCGGAAAGTGCCAAACGCCACCTTGATGGGCATCTTGACGGGCACGCGGATGCAGAAAGCCTCGATCGAGGCGACGGTAAATGCAAGTGATGTCATGTTTTTCTTTCGGAAAAAGCGTCAGGCCTGGCGCGGGCCATTCAGCGCAAAGCGGGGTTCGGGCAGGCCGCGCACGCCGGGGCGCATGGCCATCAGCGCGCCGGCCAACGGGTGCGCCTGGCGCTCGGCTTCGCTCATGTTCTGCGAGGTGCTGGTGATGAACAGGATGTCCAGGTCGGGGCCGCCAAAGGCGCAGCAGGTGGGGCGGTCCACCGGCATGCCGATCTCGCGATCGATGCTGCCGTCGGGCGCGTAGCGCAGCAGCCGGCCGCCATTGAACTCGGCATTCCACAAAAAGCCTTCGGCGTCTACCGCCGAACCGTCGGGAAATGCAGGCGGTTCGCTTTGGGCAAAGACACGGGGCTCGTCCATCTGTCCGCTTTGCGGGTGGTAGGGGTGGGCGTAGATGCTGTAGCGCAGCGAATCGGCGAAGTACAGCGTGGCGCCATCGGGGCTGAAGGCCAGGCTGTTGGGAATGCAGATGCCGTTGCGAACCGGGCGCAGTGGCCCGGCGCCTTCGAGGCAGAACAGGGTGCCTTCGGGCGCGCGGGTGATGTTGTGCATGCTGCCCACCCAGAAGCGCCCGCGCGCATCGCATCGCCCGTCGTTGAAGCGGTGGCCTTCGGGCATCGTCAGGCTGGGTACGAAAGGCGTGAGTTGTTCGCTGCCGGGGTCGAACAGCGCGATCTGCTGCGGCAGCGCCACCAACAGACGGCCATCGTCGACCAGCGCGATCGAGCCCACCAGGTCGGGCATCGGCCAGCTGTCGACTTCGCCGCTGGCGAAGCGCAACCGCCGGATGGCCGGGCGGCGGATGTCCACCCAGTACAGGCACTGCGTCAGGTCATCCCAGAGTGGGCATTCGCCCAGGATGTCGGTCTGTGTGCCGACGCGTTCGAGCGTGCCCTGGGTCTCGAGCATCGGTGAAGCCGTGATTTCAGTCATGCGGCGGATGCTAGGAGGCGCGGCCCTTGCCGGGAATCAAATTTGCGGCAAACAGGCCTTTACACAAACGCAATACCGGGCCTTGCGTTTGCGTGAAGTGTGCATTGCCCAAGTTCCAATTCCAAGCACTGCAAGCCAGGCCTAGCATCCGTCTCACCCTAAAACAAGGATGAGACACACATGACTGCTACCGCTGCGGCGTCTTCGGCGCCCAACCCGTTTCCCGAGCTGGCGCCGCAACAGCTCTTCTCGCTGCAGGGGCAGGTGGTGGTGATCACCGGCGCGGCTGGCGGCATTGGCGGCGCGCTGGCGCGCGGCTTTGCCGCAGCGGGCGCGCGTCTGGTGGCGTGCGATGTCAATCCCCGCGTGCACGAGCTGGCGGCGCAATGGCGCGAGAGCGGCATGCAGGTCGATTCGATGACTTTTGATCTGACGCGCGAAGACGAGATCGCCAGCGCCTTTGCCCAGATCGTCGAGCGCCACGGCCGGGTCGATGTGCTCATCAACAACGCTGGCGTCATCGTTCGCACCCCATTCCTGGAGCTCAAGCGCGAAGAATGGCAGAAGGTGATCGACATCGACCTCACGGCCTGCTTCCTGATGGCGCAGCAGGCCGCGCGTCTGATGGTCAAGCAGGGCGGGGGCCGCATCATCCACCTGAGCTCCATCATGAACCATGTGGCGCGTCCGAACCTGGTGCCCTATGTGTCGGCCAAGGGCGGCGTGTCGGCGCTCACCCGCGCCATGGCGGCCGACCTGGGCGGCACCGGTGTGACGGTCAATGCGCTGGCGCCGGGCTACACGCAGACCGAGTTCAGCCAGGCCAAGGACCCCGAGTTCAATGCCTTTGTCTCCGGCTGGGCACCGGCCCGCCGCTGGGGCCAGCCGGAAGACCTGTGCGGCGCTGCGCTGCTGCTGGCCTCGGGCGCCGGGGCCTACATCAACGGTCAGACCCTGTATGTCGATGGCGGCTTCCTGGCCGTCACCCGCTGAAGGTTGACCATGGGAAACGCCATGACACTGCCTGCTCAAACCCCCGCGCCCGCTGCTGCTGTCCGTGCGACGGCCAGCGCCCGGCCTCTGGCCTGGCTGATGCACCGGCGCCTGTGGGTGTCGCTGCGTTCGTTCGGTGTGTTCTTCCTGCTGTGGTGGGCGCTGCACCTGTGGAACGACAACCCGCTGCAGCTGCCTTCTCCGCTCAAGGTGCTCGAGGCACTGTGGGGCCTGCTGCGCGAAGGCGAGCTGGCCGAGCATGCGGGTGTCAGCACGCTGCGCATGCTGCTGGCGCTGGCGCTGTCGATCAGTGTGGCCGTGCCGCTGGGCTTCGTGATGGGGCTGTCGCGCCGCGCCGAGCAGGTCATTGACCCGCTGGTCGAGATCCTGCGGCCGATTTCCGGCATCGCCTGGCTGCCGCTGGCGCTGTTCATCTTTGGCGTGGGCGACACGCTGCCGGTGTTCATCATGTTCTACGTCGGCTTCTTTCCGATCCTGCTCAACACCGTCGCCGGTGTGCGCCAGACCGATGCCCGTCTGCTGGCCGCGGCGCGCACCATGGGCATCGGCCGCCTGCCCCTGCTGGTGCATGTGTTGGTGCCTTCGGCCCTGCCGACCATCATGGTCGGTATCCGGCTGGCCTTCGCATCGAGCTGGGCGGCCATCGTCGCGGCCGAGCTGATCGGCTCGCCCAGCGGTCTGGGCTTTGCCATCGAGTGGTACCGCCAGCTGCTGATGACGCCCAAGGTCTTCGCCTTCATTCTGGCCATCGGCGTGGTCGGTTATGTCTGTGACCTGGGTCTGCGCGCCCTGCAGCGCCGCGTGACGCCCTGGGCCGAAAGCATGGGAGCTTCTTCATGAAAAACGTGATGGACGAGCGCGCAGCCCTGCTGTTGCGCACGGTGGCCCTGCCGGCCTTGCTGATCCTGCTGTGGCAGGCCTGGGCGATGACCCTGCCCGCCGGCAGCCCGGCGCCGGCGCCGGTGAAGGTGCTGGAATCGATGGCCGATCTGGTCATGGGCGGCAGCCTGCTGTCGGCCACGGCGCAAAGCCTGGGCCGCGTGCTGCTGGGTTTTGCCGTCGCCTCGGCGCTGGGCATTGCGCTGGGCCTGCTGATGGGTTCGAGCCCCATGCTGCGCGAGAACCTTGACCCGATCATCGAGAGCTTCCGGCCGATCGCGCCCATGGCCATCCTGCCGATTGCCATTCTGTGGCTGGGCACCGGCACCCCCACGGCGCTGGCGATTGTGGCTTACGCCTCCTTCTTTCCGGTGCTCATCAACACGGTGCATGGCGTCAGCCGGGTGGACCGCAAGCTCGTGCTGGCCGCGCGCACCATGGGCATGTCGCGGCTGACCATCCTCACCCGCGTGGTGCTGCCGGGCGCCCTGCCGGCCATCCTGCTGGGCGCGCGCCTGGCGATGGGCGTGGCCTGGACCGCCATCATCGCGGCCGAACTGGCCGTCGGCTCCAAATCCGGCGGCGGCAGCTCGGGCGGCATCGGCCAGATGATGTTTGTTTTCTATGCCTACAACATCGACCTCAACGCCATCGTCGTCTGCATGGCGGTGGTGGGTGTGGTCGCCTTGCTGATCGACCGGCTGTTTCGCGCCGCCGAACGGCACCTGATTCCCTGGAGACAATGACCATGAGCGACAACGCCCACTCACCCAAGCTGCGCCTGTCGGGCGTGACCAAGAGCTTCATCGCCCCGCGCACCGGGCACCGCACGCTGGCCGTGGCCGAAATGAACCTGGAGATCCAGGCGGGTGAATTCATTTGCGTGGTCGGCCCCTCGGGTTGCGGCAAATCCACGGTGCTCAACATGATCGCCGGCCTGGACGCGCCCAGCGGCGGCACCATCGAAAAGGACGGCCAGGCCATCAGCGGCCCGGGTGCCGACCGCGGCGTGATGTTCCAGGACTACGCCCTCATGCCCTGGCAGACGGTGGAAGACAACGTCGGCTTCGGCCTGCGCCACGGCACACCGGGACGCCACCTGAGCAAGGCGCAGCGCGAAGAGCGCATCGCGCACTTTGTCGAGCTGGTGGGGCTGCGCGGCTCCGAGCGCAAATACCCGCACCAGCTCTCGGGCGGCATGCGCCAGCGCGTGGCCCTGGCCCGCCTGCTGGCCAACGGCCCCGACATCCTGCTGCTCGACGAACCGCTGGGCGCACTCGATGCGCAGACGCGCCACATCCTGCAGGCCGAGCTGCTGCGCATCTGGGGCGAGGCCTCGCTGGTGTCCGAGCGCAAGACCGCCATCTTCATCACCCACGACATCGAAGAAGCCGTGCTGCTGGCCGACCGCGTGGTGGTGATGAGCAGCCACCCGGGCCGCGTGCGCGAGGTGGTCAGCATCGACCTGCCGCGCCCGCGTGCCAACACCGCCCGCGCCAACCCGCGCTTTGGCGAACTGGTCGAGCAGATCTGGTCGCTGATCCGCGACGAAGCCTACCGCGCCATCGGCGGTGACACGCCCGTAGCCCCATCCCAAGAAGAAGTCGCCGCCTGAGCGATCCATCCCCCCTTTCAACCGAGGAGACATCCATGACCCAATCACTCTTTCCCACTTCCCGTCGTGGCCTGCTGCTGGGCAGCGCTGCTGCTGCCGGCCTGTCCGTGGCCCCGGCCTTTGTGCGTGCACAGGGCTCGCGCCGTGCGCTCAAGATCTCGATCGGCCGCATCCCATGGGCTGCCGGCAACTCGCCCATGAGCCAGTACATGATCAACAACAAGCTGATGGAAAAGCGCGCTGCCGAGTTCGGCTACGACCTCACCATCGACTGGCGCGAAT
>JACCDQ010156203.1_pt1 | contig 10205 bp, 10 predicted proteins | sample 7446031 | NCBI WGS metagenome assembly JACCDQ01 (sample SAMN15323442, study PRJNA562643) | freshwater metagenome | isolation source: river surface water | place: USA:Blue River Watershed | collected 2017-08-17 | reverse complement strand
GTCAAATACCAGCCGGTTACCTCCCAGAACCGCATTCCGCTGGTGCAAAACGGTACCGTGGACCTGGAGTGTGGCTCCACCACCAACAACGCGACCCGCCAAAAAGACGTGTCTTTTGCCGCGACCACCTACGTCGAAGAAGTGCGCATGGCGGTCAAGGCCAATTCAGGCATCAACTCGATCGCCGACTTGAAAGACCGCAATGTGGCCACCACCACCGGCACCACGTCGGTGCAAACCTTGCGCAAACACGAGCGTGCCAACGGCGTGGATTTCAAGGAAGTGTTCGGCAAAGACCACGCCGACAGCTTCCTGCTGCTGGAATCGGGCCGTGCCGACGCATTTGTGATGGACGGTTCCATTCTGGCCGCCAACATCTCGAAAGCCAAAAACCCGGCCGATTTCAAAATCGTGGGCGAGGTCTTGAGTGTGGAGCCGATTGCCTGCATGCTGCGCAAAGACGACCCCGCTTTCAAAAAGGCGGTGGACGACAGCATCAAGCGCCAGATTGCCGATGGTTCTTTGGCCAAGCTGTACGACAAGTGGTTCATGCAACCGGTGCCGCCCACCAACACCAAAATCGGTTTGCCCATGTCTGAAGCCACCAAGCTGGCCTGGGCCAACCCGAACGACAAACCCATGGAAGACTACGCCAAAAAATAAGTTGTAGATCAGGCAGGTGCACCCCTTGGCGCCGTGGGCTCAAGGGGTGTTTTTGTTGGTGCTGGGTGCAAGGAGTACACCATGAGTTGGGATTGGCAGGTGTTCTGCGAAGACACCATTACCCGCGAGGCCAGCAACAGTTGTTTTGGCCAGGGCGGTGACATCACGTACCTCGACTGGCTGTTGTCGGCCTGGGGATGGACGGTGTCGGTTTCGTTGCTGGCTTTGTTGCTGGCGTTGGTGGTCGGATCGGTGCTGGGCACCTTGCGCACTTTGCCCGACTCGCCATGGGTGGTGCGCCTGGGCAATGCGTGGGTGGAGTTGTTTCGCAACATCCCGCTGCTGGTGCAAATTTTTCTGTGGTACCACGTCTTGCCTGCTCTGTTCCCGGTGCTCAAGGGGGTGCCGGGGTTTGTGTTGGTGGTGCTGGCGTTGGGCCTGTTTACCTCGGCGCGCATTGCCGAGCAGGTGCGTTCGGGCATTCAGGCGTTGCCTCGGGGGCAGCGTTACGCTGGCATGGCTTTGGGCTTGACCACCCCGCAGTACTACCGCTATGTGCTGCTACCCATGGCGTTTCGCATCATCATTCCACCGCTTACCAGCGAGACCATGAACATTTTCAAGAACTCGTCGGTGGCGTTTGCCGTTTCGGTGGCAGAACTCACCATGTTTGCCATGCAGGCCCAAGAGGAAACCTCGCGCGGTATCGAGGTGTACCTGGCTGTGACGGGGTTGTACGTGGTGTCGGCGTTTGCCATCAACCGCGTCATGAGCTTCATTGAAAAGCGCGCCCGCATCCCGGGTTTTGTGGTGGCCGGTGGAGCAGGGGGGCATTGACCATGTTGAACAATTTCGATTGGTCTTTTTACAACTGGGACCTGATCCAGAATTTCGTCCTCAAAGGTCTGGGGTTCAGTGTGATGCTGACCGTTGTGGCCACCTTGGGCGGTGTGCTGTTCGGCACCCTGCTGGCGCTGATGCGTTTGTCGGGCAAAAAATGGCTCGATTTGCCCGCCACGTTCTACGTCAACGGCATGCGCAGTGTGCCGTTGGTGATGGTGATATTGTGGTTCTTTCTGCTGGTGCCGTTCCTGATTGGGCGGCCCATCGGGGCCGAAGTGTCTGCGGTCATTACCTTCATTGCCTTCGAAGCTGCTTATTTCAGCGAAATCATGCGGGCAGGCATCCAGTCCATTCCCCGTGGGCAGGTGTTTGCGGGCATGGCGCTGGGCATGACCTACGGGCAAAACATGAAACTGGTGGTGCTGCCACAGGCGTTTCGCAACATGCTGCCGGTGTTGCTCACGCAAACCATCATCCTGTTCCAAGACACCTCGCTGGTTTACGCCATTGGCGCTTACGACATGCTCAAGGGCTTTGAGGTGGCCGGCAAGAACTTTGGCCGCCCCATCGAGGCCTATTTGATGGCCGCTGTGTTGTACTTTGCCATTTGTTACGCGCTGTCCTCTTTGGTCAAGCGCTTGCACCAAAAAATTGCCATCATCCGCTGAACCGGCTTGTCGGAGAATTCTTATGATCGAACTTAAAAACGTGTCCAAATGGTACGGCCCGGTGCAAGTGCTCAACGGTTGCTCTACCAACATCCAAAAAGGCGAAGTGGTGGTGGTTTGCGGCCCTTCGGGCTCGGGCAAATCCACCCTCATCAAAACCATCAATGCACTGGAGCCCATACAAAAGGGCGAAATTTATGTGGACGGCCAGGCTGTGCACGACCCGAAAACCAACCTCTCCAAGTTGCGCAGCCGGGTCGGCATGGTGTTTCAGCACTTCGAACTGTTTCCGCACCTGAGCGTGACCGAAAACCTGACGCTGGCTCAGGTGAAAGTGCTCGGGCGCACACCCGACGACGCCAAGGCCCGGGGCCTGAAGATGCTCGACCGGGTCGGCCTCATGGCCCACAAGGACAAGTTCCCCGGCCAGCTTTCAGGCGGCCAGCAACAGCGCGTGGCCATAGCGCGTGCCTTGTCCATGGACCCGATCGTGATGCTGTTTGACGAACCCACCAGCGCGCTGGACCCCGAAATGGTGGGCGAAGTGTTGGACGTGATGGTGGGCCTGGCCGGTGAGGGCATGACCATGATGTGCGTCACCCATGAAATGGGTTTTGCCCGCAAGGTCAGTGACCGCGTGATCTTCATGGACGTGGGCGGCAAGATCCTGGAGGATTGCTCCAAAGACGACTTCTTTGGCAACCCCGACGCCCGCCAGCCCCGCACCAAAGACTTTCTGAACAAAATACTGCAGCACTGACGGTTCATGCAGGGCGAATCGCAGCGTTTTGCGGGCGCGCGCGTGCTGGTGCGCATGGCCTGGGCCTTCGGGGCCCTGCTGGCGTTACTGGCCGTGGGCACCTGGGGGTTTTTGCGTTTTGGTGGCCCCGGTACCGAACCCTTCGATGCCTTCTACATGACCGCCATCACCATCACCACCGTGGGTTACGGTGAGGTGGTGGATTTGAGCCATTCAGATGCCGGGCGCCTGTTCGCGGCATTTGTGGCGTTTGCCGGTTTTGGCATCATCACGTTCTTGTTTTCCAGCCTCACGGTTTTTTTCCTTGAAGTGGACCTCAACGAGGCATTGCGGAGACGACGCATGGACAAAGCAATACGCAAACTGCGCAACCATTACATCGTGTGCGGATTTGGCCGGGTGGGTCGCAACGTGGCCACCGAACTCATGGCGTCGCGCCACAAATTTGTGGCCATCGAAATCAATCCCACCGAACTGGACCCTTTCCTGGTCAAGCACCCGAGCCTGTTGTACCTGCAGGGCGATGCGTCTGACGACGAACTTTTACAGGAAGCCGACATTGCCGATGCCAAGGGCGTGTTCGCGGTGACCGGTGACGACAGCCGCAACCTCATGATTTGCCTGACCGCCCGGCAAATGAACCCACACACCCGCATCGTGGCGCGTTGCCACGAGTTGCGCAACGCCGACAAGTTGCGCAAAGCCGGGGCCGATGTGGTGGTGTCGCCCGATTTCACCGGGGGCATGCGGATTGCCGCGTCCATGATCCGGCCGCAAGTGGTGTCGTTTCTGGATGAAATGATTCGTTCGGAAATGAACACCCGCATTGACGAAGTGGCGGTGCCACAAGCCTTTGCTCCATGCACCGTGGCCGAACTGGGGCGCCGCACCGCGCAGTACGTGCTGATGGGTGTGCGTGCGGGGCACCGCATGCATTTCAATCCGTCCGACGATTTCATGATCCAGCCGGGGCACACCCTCATCGTCATGGGTGAAGCGGTGGGTCGCATCGAATTGGAAGAGGCATTGGCCCGGCTGGCGCAAACCTGACGCCAACGCGGTGAGACAATCGGTGGCATGACCGACACGATCACACTCACTCGCCCCGACGACTGGCACCTGCACGTGCGCGACGGCGCTGCGCTGCACACCGTGGTGCCGCACACCGCCGCCCAGTTTGGTCGCGCCATCGTCATGCCCAACCTCAAGCCGCCGGTGACCACCGCCGAGCAGGCGCTGGCCTACAAAGCCCGCATCCAGGCCGCAGTGCCAGCCGGTGTGGCCTTTGAACCACTGATGACGCTGTACCTGACCGACAACCTGCCGGCCGACGAAATCGCCCGGGCGAAGGCCGCTGGCGTGGTGGCCTGCAAGCTGTACCCGGCCGGTGCCACCACCAACAGCGACGCGGGTGTGACCGACATCCGCAAGACCTACAAAACGCTGGAAGCCATGCAGCGCGAGGGCGTGCTGCTGCTGGTGCACGGCGAAGTCACCAGCCCCGATATCGACCTGTTCGACCGCGAGGCGGTGTTCATCGAACAGCAGCTGGCACCGCTGCGCAAGGATTTTCCGGGCCTGAAAATCGTGATGGAGCACATCACCACCCAGGAAGCGGCGCAGTACGTGGCCGAGGCCGACGCCCACCTGGGTGCTACCATCACCGCGCACCACCTGCTTTACAACCGCAACGCCATCTTCACCGGTGGCATTCGCCCGCATTACTACTGCTTGCCGGTGCTCAAGCGCGAAACGCACCGGGAGGCCTTGGTGCAAGCCGCCACCAGCGGTTCGCCCAAGTTCTTCCTGGGCACCGACAGCGCACCGCACCCGGCCCACCTGAAAGAACACGCCACCGGTTGCGCCGGTTGCTACACCGCCCACGCGGCCATCGAAATGTACGCCGAGGCCTTCGATGCCGCCGGTGCGCTGGACAAACTCGAAGGCTTTGCCAGCTTCTACGGTGCCGATTTTTACGGCCTGCCGCGCAACAGCGGCACCATCACCTTGCGCAAAGAAAGCTGGACCCCACCCGAGCGCTTTGCCTTTGGCGACGCCGAGTTGAAGCCCTTGCGCGCGGGCGAAGCCCTGCCCTGGAAGCTGGTGCTCACTCAGGTTTGAGCTGCTGGCGTTCCACGGTGTCCCGGTAGGCGCTGTATTCGGCAGCGATTTGCTGTGCAAACTGGGCGGGGGTGTTGCCCACCGCCACCGAGCCGGTGTCTTGTATCCGCTTCAGCACAGCAGGGTCTTGCAAGGCCTTGAGGGCCGCGCCATGGATTTTTTCCACCACGTGGGCGGGCAAGCCTTTGGGGCCCGCAATGCCGTAGAACGCCATGCGGTTCACCTTGTCCATGCCCATTTCTTTGAATGTGGGCACCTTGGGCAGCAGTGTGGAGCGGGTGTCCGCCAGCACCACGATCGGAACCAGGCGCCCGGCCTGGATGAAAGGCAGGGCTGAAGGCAGGTTGTCCATGATGATCGGCACTTGCCCCGCCACCGTGTCGTTCAATGCCGGGCCGGAGCCCCGGTAGGGAATGTGGGTGACAAAGGTTTGGCTCAGGGATTTGAACGATTCCATTTGCAGGTGCCCGATGGAGCCTGTGCCGGCCGTGCTGTAGCTGTAGCGCCCCGGGTTCTTTTTCAATTCGGCCAGAAAACCTGGATAGTCTTTGGCCGGAAACGCCGGGTTCACGGCAATCACGTTGGGTGTGGCGGCCAGATTCACGATCGGCGTGAAGTCGGTCAAGGGGTTGTAGGGTGGTTTGGGCTGTATGGCTGGGTTGGCCGCCATGGTGGATACGGTGGCCATGCCCAATGTGTAGCCGTCCGGTCGGGCACGGGCCACTTCGGTCGCCCCGATGGCACCGCCCCCACCGCCTTTGTTGTCGATCACCACCGGCTGGCCCAGCAACTGGCTCAATTTGTCCGACAGGGCGCGGGCAATGATGTCGGTGGTGCCACCGGCGGCGAACGGCACAATCAGGCGCACCGGGCGACTGGGGTAAGGTTCGGCGGTGGTTTGTGCCGCCGTCACCAGGGGCATCAGGCACAGCAGGGCCGAGCCAGTCAAAGTAAAGCGCATGGGGGTTTTCTCCTGTGGTTGGTTGGGGTGTTCAGTGGCGGTGGACGAGTTGCTCGCGCGTCAGTTCGGTGCAACGTTGCACACCCAGCATGGCCATGTTGCGGTCGATCTCTTCCTGCAGCAGCGCAATCGCGTGGGCCACACCGGCCTGGCCCGCCACGGCAGCGGCGTAATTGAAGGGGCGTCCGACAAAGACAAAGCGCGCGCCCAGGGCCAGGGCCTTGAGCACGTCGCTGCCGCGGCGGAACCCGCTGTCGATCAGCACCGGGAAGTCGCCCAGTGCGTCCACCACCTGGGGCAAGATGCGCAGGGGGGAAACGGCCCCGTCCAGCTGGCGCCCGCCGTGGTTGGACAAAATCACCGCATCGGCGCCGTGTTGCCGGGCCCGTTGGGCGTCAGAAACGCTCAATACCCCTTTGACGATGAGGTGGCCCTGCCACTGGCGCCGGATCTGGTCCAGATGGCTCCAGTTCAAATGGTCGCGAGCCGAAAAATCGCGCAGCACGTTGCCCGATACGATGGGGGCGCCTCGGGTGGCAAACGAATTTTCAAAATGGGGCATGCCGTGCCGCAGCAGGGTTTGCGCAAAGGTGCCTGCCAGCCAGCGTGGTCGGGTCAGGCCGTCCCAGGCCAGACGCAGGCTGGGCCGCAAGGGGGTGGAAAAACCGGTGCGCACGTTGTTTTCCCGGTTGGCCGACACGGGTATATCTACCGTCAGCACCAGGGTTTCAAACCCCGCACGCGCTGCGCGGTCTACCAAGGCGGCAATGCGCTCCGGGTCGCCGGGCAGGTAGGCCTGGAACCAGGTCTGTGGGGCGGCCGCGATCACCTCTTCCATCGGGATCAAGGACGTGCCGCTCAGCACGGCGGGCACCTGCGCCGCCTGCGCCGCTTGCGCCAGCACGATGTCGCCCCGGTAGGTGGACAGGGCACTGATGCCCATGGGCGCCAAACCAAACGGGGCCGCGTAGTCACGGCCCAGCAAGGTGACGCGGGTGCTGCGCTGCGACACATCGCGCAGCACTTGGGTGGTGAAGGCCCAGTCATCGAATGCCTGGCGGTTGTCGTGCAAGGAACGGTTGTCTTCCGCCGCCCCGGCAATGTAGCCAAAAATCGGGCGCGGCAGCCGCTTCATGGCTTCCTGCTCAAAGTCTTGCAGGCTCAGCATGCGCTGCAGCACTTTGGGGCGCGGGGCGGCGGTGGGCGTGGGTCCAGAAGTCATGGCGATTGGATCAAGAAGCGGTGAATGGGCCGAAATGTAGGCCGATTGATATAAGATAAAAAGCGAAATTATTTAAATGTTTTATTTCTATTTTGGTGAAATAGATGACGCTCAAGCAGCTCGAAGCCTTCTATTGGGCCGCCACCTGTGCCAATTTCGTCACCGCCGCCGAGCGCTTGCATGTGTCGGTGTCTTCGCTGTCCAAACGTCTGGTGGAGCTGGAGGCGTCGTTGGAATGCGAACTGTTCGACCGCCAGGGCCACCGTGCGGTGCTGACCGGTGCTGGCGAGGCCATGCTGCCCAAGGTGCGTCAATTGTTGGCCGCTGCCACCGACTTGCGCGCCAGCGTGGTTGCTTCGTCCGGCCTGACGGGGCGCTGCGTGTTTGGTGTGGGGGAATTGACGGCCCTGACCTGGTTGCCGCGACTGGTGGCATTGGCGCGGGACACCCATCCCGCTTTGACGCTGGAACCGCACGTGGACATCGGCGCTCGGCTGGAAGAAGGCGTCGAAAAAGGCAGCCTGGATTTCGCCGTGGTGGCCGGGCGTTCCTCGCGCAGCAACATCACCTCGCAATGGCTGACCGAAGCCCGGTTTGTCTGGACCGCCGCCAGCAGTGTGGTGGGGGCCGCGCGGCGCCTGACACCGGCCATGCTCAGCCGCATTCCGTTGGTCACTTTGCCCGAGGGGGCAGGCACCACCCGCATTCTGGACGATTGGTTGTTGACCCAGGGTGTGACCGCCGAACAACGGCTGGTGTGCAACCACTGGGGCGCCGTGGCCGGCCTGTTGGTGGAAGGGCAGGGTTTGGGCTTTTTGCCCGAAGGGTGGGCCCGTTCCTTGTCGCGTCGGGGCCAGTTGCGCATTTTGTCCAGCACCCCACCCTTGACCCCTTTGCCCTACGCTTTTCAATGGCGGCGGGACGATGTGCGGCCCGTGGTATCTTGCATGCGTGAACTGGCTTTGAAAACGGCCGATTTCAAGGCAGTGAGCCGCTTGTTTTGAGTGGATTGCACTGCAGACCCGTGGGGATGACTTGTTGACTGTTGGCGGATCGATCGGTGAGGCGCTGGATTGGGCCGCGCCGTGGTGGGCCACCTGGCGTGGCCCGGGCAGGGATTTGTTCGACGCCCTGAGAACCGACACCGACTGGCCCATGGCGCTCAACCGCTCTGGGCAGGCCCCGGTTCGCTTCATCCCCCAAGCCGAATTGCCCGAGGGCGTGGCCTACGAAAGCCACATTCACGCCACCGGTGGCGTGCCCACGCGACAAAACCTGCACGATTTTTTCAATGCCCTGTGCTGGATGCGTTTTCCGCACACCAAGCGGCGCTTGAACGTGTTGCAGGCCAGCGCCATAGCACAGGCGGGCGGGGTGCACGCCACACGCGGCCCCCTGCGCGATGCACTGACCCTGTTTGATGAGAACGTGTTGTTGCTGCAAGCCCCCGAACCGATTTGGCAAGCCTTGCGGGCCCGCGACTGGCAGCGCCTGTTTTTGGGTTTGCGGCCGATGTGGGACCAGGCCACCGCCGTCACTTTCGGCCATGCATTGACCGAAAAACTCGTTGCACCTTACAAATCCATCACCGCCCACGTGCTGTGTTTGCCGGTATCGGCTGACTTGCCCCCAGACACCGGGGTCGGCCCGCACCCGTGGGACGGCTGGTTGGCCGCGCAGATCCAACCCGAATGGCTGGCCACCAAACCCTTCACGCCATTGCCGGTCTTGGGCATTCCTGGTTGGTGGCCTGCCAATGCGTTGCCTGATTTTTACGACGACACCCAAGTGTTTCGGCCCCCGCAAGTGCAGACAAAGACCCGCATGGCGCAGGGGTTGGGTCTTGAAACCTTGCTTCCAGCCCCCACTATGATGACAGTCAAACCTGCACAAAATGGGAACCTTCCCATCCAACTGCAGTCAGAGTGACACCTTTAACCTTGGAGCCTTTCCACACATGAAACGCATTGCGCTGTTCGTCCTGACCAACCTGGCCGTCATGGTTGTCTTGGGCATCACCGCCAGCCTGCTCGGCGTCAACCGCTTTCTCACTGCCAACGGGCTCAACCTGGGGCTGCTGCTGGGTTTTTCGCTCGTCATGGGCTTTGGTGGGGCCATCATTTCACTGCTCATGAGCAAACCCATGGCCAAGTGGAGCACGGGCGCGCAAGTCATCGACCAGCCCCGCAACGCCGATGAAGCCTGGATCGTCCAAACCGTGCAGAAGTTTGCCGACAAGGCTGGCATCACCATGCCCGAAGTCGCCATTTACGAAGGCGAACCCAACGCCTTTGCCACCGGTGCTTTCAAAAACTCGGCCTTGGTGGCCGTGTCCACCGGTTTGCTGCGCGGCATGACCCGTGAAGAAGTCGAGGCCGTGATTGCCCACGAGGTGGCGCACGTGGCCAACGGCGACATGGTCACCATGACCCTGATCCAAGGCGTGATGAACACCTTTGTGGTGTTCCTGAGCCGTGTCATCGGTTATGCCGTAGACAGCTTCTTGCGAAAGGGCGATGACCGCGAGAGCAGCGGCCCAGGCATTGGCTACCTGGTCACCACCATCGTCATGGACATTGTGCTGGGCTTTTTGGCCGCCATCATCGTGGCCTGGTTCAGCCGCCAGCGCGAATTCCGTGCCGATGCCGGTGCCGCCGAACTCATGGGGCGCAAACAACCCATGATCAACGCCCTGGCCCGTTTGGGTGGCTTGCACACCGGCGAACTGCCCAAGAGCATGGCCGCCATGGGCATTGCCGGTGGTTTGGGCAAGCTGTTCTCGACCCACCCGCCCATCGAAGAGCGCATTGCCATGCTGCAGCAAGGGCGTTGATCCATCAATCTGCTACACAAGCCCGGCTTTGGCCGGGCTTTTTTGTGGTGCACGCCTGAAAATGCAGGTTCGAGTCGGGTGTAGGTGTTTTGCTGACAAGGCCCGACCGCGCAGCTGACAGCACGAACAGCCGT
>JACCDQ012003479.1_pt1 | contig 10208 bp, 11 predicted proteins | sample 7446031 | NCBI WGS metagenome assembly JACCDQ01 (sample SAMN15323442, study PRJNA562643) | freshwater metagenome | isolation source: river surface water | place: USA:Blue River Watershed | collected 2017-08-17 | reverse complement strand
CCTGGATAAAATCCGCATGTTCCTGAAACTCTTCAGCAGTTAACGCTCGGAAAGGTGGAGAAATCATCCCAGCAATCTCCAAATCTGGGTAATGCAGCTGTAGAAACTGTTCCGCGCGATTCAATTTTTCAGGGGTAGAACCGTAAATGAAGACCGAGAGACCTTCCTCAGCAGCTTTCTCCAATAAGGCATGCATCAAATGTTTCCCCGCAATTCGCTCCGGGCGATAACCATGAAAAACGCGATAGGACCATACCAAGGGCATTCCATCCAGTAAGCGAAGATCGGCATTTCGAAATATGCTATTAAAATCCGCATTCCCTTTTGCCTCCATCAACATATGTACGTTAGCTAAACATACCATGGTGGAAATCCTCAGCCGAGCCCTTCGCATTAACTCAAACACGGTATGAGTTAAGTTTTGCGTGGAAAAGGTATAGGAATAGATGGAGTGGATAAATTTAAATTATTTGATAAATTAAATTCAACTCATTTACATATCTCGAGATAGAATGTTTTTCTTGAATAGTATTATAGGCGTTAAATGAGATTAATTTAGTTTTTTCTGTATTTTCAATGAGAAATAAAATTTTCTTATAGATATCAATTGAACTATAACTTTCAATTAAAATTCCATTAACACCATCATTTATAACCTCTGGAACGGCTCCAACCTTTGTAATAATAGGAACAAGTCCAAAACTCATTGCTTCTAATAAAGAAATTGGAAGACCTTCAAAATATGAAGGAAGTATAAAATAATCGGATGCAGATAAAATTCTATATTTTGTATCACCATTAACAACACCGAGGTATTCAAAAAGACACCCTAATTTATTTTTACAAACCTCTACAAAATTTGATGTACAACTTCCATTACCACATAGAATAAATTGAAAATCATATTTGGCCTTTAATAATACTAAGGCATCCAACAACTCATAAATACCTTTTTCTTTTTCTATTCTTCCTAAATATAAAATTTTTATTTTCTCAATATTGAATTCTTTAAGATGAAATTCAACCACTTGATTTTCTATGGCGTTCGGTAATACATTGATTTTATTATATCTAAAATTTTGAAATAAAAACTCCTTCTCCCTTTCACTTTGTACAATTACAATTTTACTTCCATAAAGTAGTTTTTTGAGTAAAAAAGAAATAGCAAAATTTGTATTTGATTCGAAAAACAATTTTCCGCCGTGAATGTGAAGCAAAACCGGAACATTTAAATACTTACAGATAACATTAACTAAGTATTCCCTTATAACACCTTTATAATCAACTGGAAGATTTTGATGTACTAATTCAATTTGATTTTTTTTTATAAATTTAGGGAGACAATAAATTTGTTTTAGAGTATTAATATAATTGATTAATCTTAATTTGCTTCGATTGTCATTTCCAATATGAAAATGAAAATATTTTTGATTTGGATTATTATTGATAATTAATCTAGTAAAAGAAGATATCCCACTTACAAAGTTGATATTATTAATTCCTGGAGATTCAATTAAAATATTCATTTATATTTCAATATTTCTTTGGAACCCAATAAATGTAGAGAAATTGAAACTGCAAACATTAAATTAAAATATACAAAAGTAAATTCTTGAAATAAACCAACCACTAACCAACTTAAAAAAAATGCTTTGGAAAAATCTTGAAACTCACTAGTTTTTTTAAATAAAATAGCTCTTACATAAATAAGTACCGTTAATAATATTAACAACCCAATAATTCCATTAGACTGTAACATTTCTAAAAATCCATTGTGAGCAAATACATGCATTCCAATTTTTTCATACATTTTCTCTTTACCATACTCTTCTCCATAACCCAATAATATTGAAACAAAATCACTATTAGCCCAATTTAATAAAGCTGTTTTATATATAATTCCTCTTCCTGAGCCCAATTCATCAAAACTTAATTCATTAAACGAGTTTCTATTTTCTGTAAATCGAACAATTAATTCAGATGTACCCAAGTAATTAACCAAGACACCAAGGATCAAAATACCCCCAAAAAACCTATAAATGTTTTTTCTAAAGTTTATTGCCAACCATGAAAATGAAAAATAGATTAAAAATGCTATCAATTGAATCCAACCAGTCCTAACATATGACAAATACAAAAAATAAATACCTAAAAAAAGGGTTAACCAATATATCAGTCGGACAAATTTACCTATACCACGATCAATAAATAATTTATAAATTATTATGCAAGATGAACCAGCCATAAGGACAGATGAAGTATGAGTATTTGGGTATATTCCTGAAAAACCAAATTTACCTAAAGATTCTTGACCATAAAGCTCTACATAATCTTTATGATTCACAGGATTAATTATGTTTATTAAATATGGAACATTATACCATATTAAGTAAATTGAAAAAATACATAAAAGTTCAAAAAGTATTAATTTTCGTCCATCATATTGAGTATATGTAAACCATAAAATAATTGGAATTACAGCAAATTTAATTGAATTACTTAAATCAGGAATTAGAGAACTACTCATATTAGTATTAAAAAAAAATTTCAATACTAATAAACTGAAAGTTAGAATTATGATTTTTAATTCCGAATTAAAAATAATTGCTTTAGTTGAGCAATTATTTAACAATATGATTAAGACTGCCACTTTCCACAAAGAAGCAAATATTAATATTTCAGAAATTGATTCAATGTATAAAATCAAAAAAAAGACAAAAAAGATGAAATTGAATCTAAGCAGCATTATTTTTCAATTTCTTCAATACTCAAAAACCTATTCGCTATTTTTTTAATATCATAAAGGCTTAAATCAATATTTAATTTATTATTATATATTCCATTGTAAAATTCATAAAAATCTCCTTCAAATTTATCCTGGCCAACTGAAATAATTGGTCTTTTACATATCTCGTAATCAATTAACTTGCTAGGAGTTTGAACTCCTGACTTATTCTCAATATTTAGTAAAAAATCCATCCTGGCTAAAATAGGCAACAAATCTTTTCTTGGCAAATCGAAATTAATTACAAGTTTATCTGCAAAACAATCTTTGTATTTATTTAATATTTTCATTGTATCATAATTATCGCTTAAGGTGAAAACATAGAACACAAAGGGATGCTTAAATTGTTTTAAAAAATCAAAAAAAGGCGTAGGATCTCTATTATCTGAATAAAAAATTCCTGCATATGCAAAACTTACGATTTTATTTTTTTTATACTTATTAAATTTAAAGCTATTAAGATTAAAGCCCTGTGGGATTATTTTAATCTTGCCACTTTCTAATCCATTTAGAATTAAATCTTCTTTTGCATTCAATGTGGGGACAGATATATAGTTAAAGCTTCTTTTCAATAGTAAGTCTAAATATTTAATATAAAACGCAGATTTATTTTTAATATATAACGGATCCCCACAGTCAGCAATTTTGACTTTTACAGCCTTTAAATTTTCATTAATTAAAAACCCAAAAAAGGTGCCCAAATGAACACTAAATGGAGCCGCAATTGAAATTAATAAGTCATACTCAGTTACGATGATTTTTTTTTTCAAAAAAACACATAACTCAAACGTGTAACCTATGGATAAACCGAAAGGATTGAAATATAGAAAGATTGACTTAAGAAAATCTCTTAAAATCAGCTTCCTTTTCAAACTAGGTTTTTGAGAAGCTAATCTCTTGCCTACAAAAAATACGGTCAAATTCTTATGTATAACATCTTTAAATTCTTGAGATTGAAAACATTCTTTATTGGGCAATAATAAACTTACTTTATAACCTTGAGTTGTAAATTCTCTTACTAATTCAAAAGTTCGGAAAGCTCTAGGTGTATTTTCCGGAAAATAATAATACGAAAATATTAATATTGACTTATTCTTCATATTACTGATAAAGACTCTGGTAAATTTTAAATAAATCTACTCCAACACTATTTAAACTATGAATTTTTTCTACAAAACTTCGGGATTTTACTCCAATATCAACAATAGATTGTCGATCGAAATAAATTTGTTTAATTACATCATGTATATTATTTATATCAGCATTAATTATTGGTAAATCATTACCATAATTGATATACTCAAAATAACTTTCTCTAATAAAACAAATAGTTGCCCTTCCTACTGACATGGATTCAATTGAAGCAGTCCCGTACCAGCCACCCAATAACTGATCAATAAAAACGTCACAATGTTTGTACATATTTAATAAATTTTCATGGCTAGAATTTTCAACAACTTTTAGCTCAATATCAAAACCTTCAGAAATAAGTTTTTCAAATGCTTCAATGATAAAATTTGTACCCTTATTACCTCTACTTGTTGGGGCATGAAGAAATACTAATTTACCATTGTTAATAATTGGTTTCGAAAAATCAATACGTTTTAAATTTATTGCTAATGGCAAGATTGTTGCCTCAGGCACAAATTCGGAAATATATGGTGCACAGACAATTTGATAATCAACATACTTTTTTTCAAAATTTAAACGAGATAACTTCGCACTATCCAATTTTAATGATTCAATTTTATCTTTATAATAGGCAACGTTTGTAATTTGATACTTAGAAATTGAAAATCCGTATAATTGAACATCATATCCCAAATAATGCATTATTACCTTTTTCCCAAAAAAACTGTAAAAAGGCAAATCTAATTGGTTGAAAAAAAGTGTTGTACCAAAGTAAAAATGAAAAATATCAAACTTGAAAAACCAATATAACTTTCTAATTTGATTGAAAAAAACAAAGAACTGTTTAAGTATTGGATAGTTTGAATTATTCAATTCATAATTTGTATTTCTTGAAAACTTATCTCTGTATGATGCAGATTTAGAATAGAGCCCTTGCTCATTTAGGTAATCCGATAAAACACTCGCCTGAGTTCCGTAGTTGACTAAGCCGTGAAATATTTTTTTTCCTTTTAATAAAGTAATTTTCAAACTAATAAAAAACAATTAATACAACAATTTTATACAACTAGATTTATATCACCTCCATATACCAAAGGTTAAATCTATATTCTTTCTCAAAAGGTAAACTGAATAAACAATGCTAATTAACTCTAATAAAACACTCAGAGAAATTTTAAATGTCAAATATGTATGGTTTTGAACATACAAACAAATGAAAGAAAGGCATAACTGAATTATGAAAATCTTTATTAATCTACCATAGATTTGAACCTTAAATTTTATTTTACTTAAAATAATTATTTGTATTAAATACAACAAATAAGAAAATAAAAAAGCATAACCTATACCATCGATTCCATAATGATAATAACCAAAGAAATTGAACAGCATAAAGTATGTGCTAAAGATTAATTCATTCCAAAAAAACAATTTGCCACTTTTTATTGTCAATAAAACAAATCCTACCGCCCACGTAACCGCTTTAAAAAGCATTCCAATAGCTGCACAAATCAACATAGTTTTTAAACTTAAAAACTGATTTGAATATAGCAATTGAATCACCCATTTCACACTGAGTATAAACACGACAATAACAGGGCCTAATATAATTAACGTAAATTCAATTTGGTCATTAATAATTTTATTAATTTTTTGAAGATCATCTTTTATAGATGCCAGTCTTGGGAAATACTCAGAACTCATAGCATTAAAAATTATTCCTACGTATGTATTGATGATTGCAAATCCCGCATTATACATACCAACATCTGAAATATTGCCTATTTTAGAAATAAACAAACGCACTAAATAGGAAAAAAAAAGAGTCATAAATCCACTCATACTAATTAAAAAGCCCATCTTTAACATAATTTTACCTTCTGCGATCGACCTTAAATTGCTTACCCGGATTATAGGAATATTGATTCTCTGTCTGAAGATATAGGAAATAGCCAATGAAATAAATGAGGCGATAATTATTGAGGGAACTATACCATTTTTTCCCATTAAGTAAAAAAGAGGAATTGTGGCAAATAAACCTATTACGTTACCTAATAAATTAGCATTTGCCAATAACTTTATTTTCCTACTCCCTTGTAAAACAACTAAGTTGCCAACATTTAGCTGGCTCATTAAAACAGTTATCGATAAGAAAATAAATGTAATAGCATAATCATAGTTACCAAAACTCCAATAACTTAATAAGGGGGAAAATAAAATAACAATAACCATCCCGATTAGTCCTGTAACCCAAACCCATCGATTCAATACCCTAGATATTATTGATATCCTGGTTGAATTCCCCTGCTCAAAAGCAACGGAAATATCCTTGATTGCACTAGTCCCCAAGCCAAAATTAGTCATTCCAGAAATAATTCCGGTTGTTGCAGTTAACATGCCTGAAATACCTATTCCTATTGGGCCGAGTAAAACCGCAATAAACTTAGATCGAATTACTTGTACGATGATATTTAGAACCTGTACTCCTCCTAAAATAGAGGTAGATTTGACTATTTGATTAAATGCTGATTTATTTATAGACACTATAAATGTTTAATTACTTTTCCCGGAACACCTCCGATAATAACATTGCTTGGAAATTTTCCTGTTACAACTGCTCCAGCTGCAACTATTGAATTATCTCCAATTATAGTGTTTTTCAAAATGATGGTATTGTTTCCCAACCAGCAATTTTTTCCGATAATAATTTCTCCAATTTGGCCGTCAACTCTCCTCTTTTCTGGGTCTAAACCATGAGCCTCAAAATCCATCAAAGTAACATTTTGGCCAATTAATGTATCATCACCAATTTCAATATAATTTGCTGCACAAATAAATACATTATTATTTGTTGCAATATTTTGGCCAATTACAATCTTTGAATTCTTATATCTAGCTTGGAACTCAATACTCCCTCCTCGATGGAATCCACCAAATTCATATCCCAAAGAACAAGAATCTCCAATTTCAATCTTTCCCAATCCGGTAAAAAAAGTTAATTGATTAAACTGAGGTTTACGAAATTGAAAAATTACGCGTGATTTAACCAATGATTTAAAATTGGGCAAATAGAAATAAAAAAAGTCCTTAAATAATGAATTGATAAAGAGTTTAATTTTACGAAAACCTCTATTAATCATTTTCAGCATTATTTAAAACCGTTATGATTTTATCTATCTCACTAATTGATAATACTGAACTCATAGGCAAACTAAAGACCTCATCATGAATACATTCAGTAATGGGCAAATGTAATCCATTGAATGATTCATATGCTTCTTGTTTATGAGAAGGTATTGGATAATGTATTAGTGTCTGAATGTCATTTAATCGAAATATTTCTTGAAAATACTCGCGCTTTTTCGACCTGATTACAAAGAGATGCCATACGTGTTCATTTGGATCTTCAGGTAGTTCAGGTAATACTATTTGAGAATTAATGATTGATTTGACATATTCCTGAGCAACCATTCTCCGACAATCATTTTCCTTATCCAAATACTTTAGTTTAACACTTAAAAATGCTGCTTGAATTTCATCCAATCGACTATTATATCCCTGATATTTATTTTCATATTTTATTTGAGAACCATAATTGGCAAGTGCCCTAACTGCCATACTTAAATCTTCATCTTTCGTAGACACTGCGCCCGCATCACCCAAAGCACCTAAGTTTTTCCCGGGATAAAAACTAAACCCTGAAGCATCGCCCAATGCGCCTGTTTTAATTCCTTTCCAACTTGCGCCAATTGCCTGTGCATTATCTTCCACTAGCTTTAGATTATACCTTAAGGCAATTTTCATCAATTGTTCAGACCAACATACTCTTCCATATAAATGAACAACTAGAATTGCTTTCGTTTTTGAACTGATGTGACTTTCAATCTTTGAAAAATCAAGATTAAATGTTTTCTCGTCAGGTTCAACAAAAATAGGAACTAGTCTATTGTCAGTAATTGCTAATACGGATGCGATATAAGTGTTTGCAGGGACAATCACCTCATCTCCCTCCTTTAAAAAACCGAGCTCTATGTAACCCCGGAATATTAATCTTAATGCGTCTAGTCCATTTGCTACTCCAATAACATATGGAATTTGAATATATTCTGACAATTCCTTTTCAAATTGTTTTACTCTATTTCCCAACAAATACCATCCTCCATCAATAACTTCATTAGCTACATTCTTTAATTCTGTAGAATATTGTTGATTGATTTTCTGAAGGTCCAGGAACTTAATCACAAATTTTTGACTTAATTAACAAAACCATTTTGTCTGGCAGGATTTCCATACCAAAGTGTATTGGGGGGAACATTTTTTGTAACTACACTTCCCGCGCCAATCATTGCGTTTTCTCCTATTTCAACACCCGCTACGATAGTCGAATTTGCACCAATTGAGGCTCCTTTTTTTATAAGTGTTTTCAAAAAAACATCTGGATACTTTTTTGATCTAGGAAATAAATCATTAGTAAAAGTAACATTAGGCCCAATAAATACATTATCCTCAATTGTTATTCCATCCCAAATTTGAACTCCCGATTTCACAGTAACATTATCCCCAATTCGTACATCATTCTCTATAAATACATGACTGTTAATATTACAGTTTTCACCTATAATCGCATCCGCCAAAACTACACAAAATTGCCAAATAGATGTACCTTTGCCAATATTAAAGGTTTGGACTTCTGAAGATTTATGAATTGTAAAATTATTCATTCTTAAATTTTATAAACTCTACAAAATCGCGAATATAATCCAACTCATCATATAAAAGAGAGGCTATAACAACACATATTGCTCCAGAAGAAAAGCTTTTTTCCGCAGCCCAAATTCCCGGAGGAATATGCAATCCATAATTTGGTCTACTTAAAGTTACAGTTCGTTTATTTTGTCCATCGAATAATTCGATATCAAAACTTCCACTAGCGGCAATCAACAATTGGTGACAAGCTTTGTGAGCATGAGCGCCTCGGTCTTCTCCACCTGGAATATCGTATAGATAAAATACTCTCTTTATATCAAATGGGATATCACTAAGACTCTCAATTGGGCTTATGTTACCCGCCCTATTTCTAATTTTCTTAAATTCAATTGTTGAACAATCAAAAATCGTCGGTCTCCTAACCATTTACAATATTTATGAAATCATGATAATCTCTTAAATAATCACTTTCATCATATTTATGAGATGCAAGGATCATACACAACGAGTTAGTCGAAAAATTCTCAAGTGATCTCCAAATCAATTTAGGTACATATAAACCATAGTAGGAACGATTTAAGGAGTATGTACGCTTCTCTTGACCATCATCTAAAACGACGTCAAAGCTCCCAGATACAGCAATTATAAATTCAGACAATTCTTTGTATGCATGACCACCTCGAATTTCTCCACCAGGCACATCATAAATCATGTAGGTTCGCTCAATCCTAAATGGAATATGGTTCTCTCCCTCAATAAATGATAAATTACCTCGCTCATCTACGATTTTGGGTAGGTCAATTAATCGAACCTTGTCAATTAAATTATTCAATTTATTAATGCTTTTATAAATTTTAACTTTTACTTGACCCAGTTATTTTTGCCCAAAATGATCTCTTCTTAACTTTATCCTCCGCATAATACCCATATCCGTACCCATAACCATATCCGTACCCATACCCATACCCATACCCATAACCCTTCCCATACATCTTCACCCCACGCGGCTTGAGTCCATTGTAGACTAGGTTCATTTGATTGAATTTCTTCGCTACAAAGAGCTGCTGGATAAAATCCAAGTAATTTTTGGTCGTGTAATTATGACGCAATACATAAAGCGTTGCCTGGGCATGATGGGCTAGTACCTGCGAATCCGTCACCAAGGAGATCGGTGCGGTGTCCATCACAATGTAATCAAAACGCTGTTTCAAGCGTTCCATTAATTGCTGAAAGGCATCTCCGCCCAACAATTCCGTTGGGTTAGGTGGAATCGACCCTGCAGATACCAAATAAAGATTTTCTACCGTAGGGACAGATTGGATAATTTCCTCTTCTGAGGCTAAATCAATCAGGTAATCCGTGACCCCGGCTCCCTTCGCCAACCCAAAATACTGACGAACCTTAGGTTTACGCAAGTCTAATTCCATAATCAAGACCGAGCGACCGGTCAAGGCGATTGTCGCGGCTAAATTTCCTGACACAAAGGACTTTCCCTCCCCCGAAATCGATGAAGTAACTTGTATCACATTGCCTTTGGGCTGATTCAAGCCCAAATAAGCCAAGTTGGTCCGTAACATCCGAAACT
>JACCDQ011923746.1_pt1 | contig 10208 bp, 8 predicted proteins | sample 7446031 | NCBI WGS metagenome assembly JACCDQ01 (sample SAMN15323442, study PRJNA562643) | freshwater metagenome | isolation source: river surface water | place: USA:Blue River Watershed | collected 2017-08-17 | reverse complement strand
CTGGCCTTCACAATACGCACCTTGCCTTCAGCCTCGGTGATCTCGAGTTCCGAGACGTTGGAATCCGACACGAGGTCGATCAAGGTTTTGAGTTTGCGCAGGTCCATAATTTCTCCGGAATGTGCATCTAAAATGCATCAAACTTCCCACAACAACGTGGAATTCAGGCGGAATATACACGATGCGACGACTTTTGTATGTTCCAATTTTGTGGTAGATAAGCGTTTTTAAACCCTGATCGTTCAAGATAAAACATGTCTGAAGCGCTTGCCCCCGTCAGCACCATGGCCCTGCCTGGCTTGGCGCGAGCACTGATCAGCGCCGATAAACTACCGCTCAAAACCGCCGAAGAGCTCTACGTCAAAGCGCAAAGCAAGCGCACCAGCTTCATTGTTGAACTCACGGGCAGCGGAGCGGTGTCGCCCTCCGATCTGGCCCACACCATGGCGCACGCCTTTTCCGCGCCCTTGGTGGACATTGCAGCGGTAGACCCACAACGCCTACCCAAAGAGCTGCTGGACGCCAAAACATGCCTGCAATACCGGGTGTTGCCGCTGGGCAAACGGGGCAACCGCCTGTCCGTGGCCACCGCCGACCCATCCGACCAGCAAGCGGCCGAAAAAATCAAGTTTGCCACCCAACTGACGGTGGACTGGGTGATTGCGGAGCACGACAAGCTCACCAAGCTGATCGAAACGCTGATGAAATCGGCCGGAGAGGCGATCGAACACATTGTGGGCGGGGATTTCCAGTTCGAAGAAGACTCGGTGGAAATGGCCTCCGCCGAACCCGAGGACAAAGTCACTTCCGAGGTGGAAGACGCGCCGGTGGTGCGTTTCCTGCAAAAGATGCTGCTGGACGCGTATTCCATGCGCGCCTCCGACCTGCACTTCGAACCCTACGAACACCAGTACCGTGTGCGCTTCCGCATCGACGGCGAACTGCGTGAAATCGCCTCCCCTCCCACCGCCATCAAGGAAAAACTGGCCTCACGCATCAAGGTCATTTCCAAACTCGACATTTCCGAAAAACGGATCCCGCAAGACGGCCGGATGAAGCTCAAGGTCGGCCCTGACAAGGTGATCGACTTTCGCATCAGCACACTGCCCACGCTGTTTGGCGAAAAAATCGTGATCCGGATCCTGGACCCGAGCAGCGCTCAAATGGGCATTGAAGCCCTGGGCTACGAACCCGAGGAGAAGGAAAAGCTGTTGGAGGCGATCAGCCGGCCCTACGGCATGGTGCTGGTCACCGGACCCACCGGCTCGGGCAAAACAGTGTCGCTCTACACCTGCCTCAACATCCTGAACCAACCGGGCGTGAACATTTCGACGGCCGAAGACCCATCCGAAATCAACCTGCCTGGGGTCAATCAGGTCAACGTCAACGAAAAAGCAGGGCTGACTTTTGCGTCGGCCCTGAAAGCCTTTCTGCGCCAAGACCCCGACATCATCATGGTGGGCGAAATCCGCGACCTGGAAACAGCCGACATTGCGATCAAGGCGGCGCAGACCGGACACATGGTGCTGTCCACGCTGCACACCAACGACGCGCCCACCACGCTGACGCGCATGTTGAACATGGGCATCGCACCATTCAACATCGCCTCCAGTGTCAACCTGATCACCGCGCAACGGTTGGCGCGCCGCTTGTGCAAAACCTGCAAGGCTCCCGCGGACATCCCGGAGAAAGCCCTGCTCGACGCCGGTTTTCACCCCAACGAACTGGATGGCAGCTGGAAACCGTACAAACCCGTGGGTTGCAGCGCCTGCAACAACGGCTACAAAGGTCGGGTGGGTATTTATCAGGTCATGCCAATCAGCGAAGAGATGCAAAAAATCATTTTGCGTGGCGGCAGCGCCATGGAAATTGCCGCCCAGTCCAAGACTGAGGGTGTGCGCAGCTTGCGGGAATCGGGGCTGCACAAGGTTAAACTGGGCGTGACTTCATTGGAAGAGGTGCTGGGCTGCACCAACGACTCGTAAAACCGCGATCCAACAACACACGGGGAACCCATGGCCACCGCAAGCAGCAGCGTCAAAGATTTTGTGTTTGAGTGGGAAGGGAAAGACCGCAACGGCAAGCAGGTGCGGGGCGAGACGCGCGCGGTCAGCGAGAACGTGGTGCAGGCCGCCTTGCGACGCCAGGGCGTGGTGGTCAGCAAGGTCAAAAAACGCAAAATGTCATCGGGCAAAAAAATCAAGCCCAAAGACATCGCCATTTTCACCCGCCAGCTGGCCACCATGATGAAGGCCGGCGTGCCCCTGCTGCAGGCCTTTGACATCGTGGGCCGAGGCAATCCCAACGTCAGTGTGAGCAAACTGCTCAACGACATACGCACCGACGTGGAAACCGGTACCTCGCTGAGCGCTGCTTTCCGCAAACACCCCATGTACTTCAACAGCCTGTACTGCAACCTGGTGGAAGCGGGTGAAGCGGCGGGTATTCTGGAAGACCTTCTGGACCGACTGGCCAGTTACATGGAAAAAACCGAAGGCCTGAAAAGTAAGGTGAAGTCTGCTTTGATGTACCCGACAGCGGTGTTGGTAGCAGCTTTTGTGGTTGTCGCTGTCATCATGATTTTTGTCATTCCATCTTTCAAGGAAGTATTTTCTTCCTTCGGTGCCGACCTACCTGCTCCCACATTATTCGTAATCGCGTTGAGCGAATTCTTTGTTGCTTATTGGTGGCTGATATTCGGCTCTCTTGGGGGAGGAGCTTACTTCTTCAGTCAAGCATGGAAACGAAACATAAAAGTTCAATACTTTATGGATCGATTGCTTCTACGTGTTCCAGTATTTGGTTCCTTGGTTGAAAAATCCACCATCGCGCGCTGGACGCGCACCATGTCGACGATGTTTGCAGCGGGCGTTCCATTGGTCGAAGCCCTGACTTCAGTCGGGGGAGCTTCTGGAAATTTGCTCTATTCCGACGCCACCGAGAAAATCCAGCAAGAGGTCTCCACCGGCATGAGCCTGACCCAAGCCATGACCAATGCCAACATCTTCCCCTCCATGGTGCTGCAAATGTGTGCAATTGGTGAAGAGTCAGGCTCGATCGATCACATGCTAGGCAAAGCAGCAGATTTTTACGAACAAGAAGTAGACGACATGGTGGCTGGTTTATCCAGTTTGCTTGAACCGATAATCATCGTGGTACTGGGGACTCTGATCGGTGGAATTGTTGTTGCCATGTATTTGCCAATCTTCAAGCTAGGCGAAGTGATCTAAAACGATTGATTAATCTTCTTAGAGAATCCGTGTTGAATTTCGAATACCTCAATGGCGACACCTGGGTGGTGTTGGGTGGCGTGTTGGGCCTGCTGGTGGGCAGTTTTCTGAACGTGGTCATTCACCGATTGCCACAGATGATGGAACGGCAATGGAAGGCCGAATGCGCCGATATGCTGGGCCAGACGCCTCCAGAGCAGCCCAAGCTGAACCTGCTGACCCCCCGTTCCCGTTGCCCCTCGTGCGGAACGGGCATTGCCTGGCACCAGAATGTGCCCGTTGTCAGCTACTTGCTGCTGCGCGGTCGTTGCGGTCATTGTCAAACACCCATCGGTGTGCGCTATCCGCTGGTGGAGCTGCTGTGCGGTGGCCTGTTTGCCTGGGTGGCCAGCCAACACCCTGCGGGGGTCGGGGCACTGGCCTGGTGGGGCTTTGTGGCCTCGCTGCTGGCACTGGCGTTTATTGATTGGGACACCACGTTGCTGCCCGATGACATCACTTTGCCTCTTGTGTGGGCGGGTTTGGTGGCGGCAGCGCTGGGTTGGCTGGACCTGTCTTTGTCCGACGCTCTGTGGGGTGCCGTGGCGGGCTACCTGTCTTTGTGGCTGGTGTACTGGGGCTTCAAGCTGCTCACGGGCAAAGAGGGCATGGGCTACGGCGATTTCAAACTCTTCGCTGCGCTGGGCGCATGGATGGGCTGGCAAGCACTGATCCCCATGATCTTGATGGCTTCGGTGATCGGCGCAGTGGTGGGCATTGCCCTGAAACTGGGCCCAGGCTTGCGCGAAGGTGGCTATGTGCCATTCGGACCGTTCCTGGCGTTTGCCGGGTTGTTCGCCATGGTGTTTGGCCCACAAACCCTGTTGCAGTGGGCCGGGTTGTGAGCCCCGACCGAACGCGCAATGGTGTGTTTCGACTGGGCCTGACCGGGGGTATCGGCAGCGGCAAAAGCACGGTTGCGGCCCTATTGGTGGACAAGGGCGCCACCCTGATCGATGCCGACGCCCTTTCGCGGGCCAGCACCGCTGCAGGCGGCAGTGCCATGCCCGCGATACGAGCCACGTTTGGCGATGCCTTTGTAGACGCCCACGGGGCGTTGAACCGCGAACGCATGCGTGAACACGTATTCGCCGACCCCTCCGCCAAAGCCCGCCTGGAAGCCATTGTCCACCCCGTGGTGCGGGCTGAAATCGACCGGCAATGTGCACTCCTTGCCCAAGGTGTGGCATTGCTGGACCTGCCACTGCTGGTCGAATCGGGGGCATGGCGCGAGCGGGTGGATGCCGTGTGGGTGGTGGATTGCGAACCCGAAACCCAAATCCAGCGGGTGATGCATCGCAATGGCTGGACGCGCGCCCAAGTGGAAGCCGTTCTGGCCAGCCAGGCCAGCCGCGAAGCCCGGTTGGCCGCCGCCAACGCGGTCATTGCCAACGGTGCCAACACCACACTGAGCGACTTGCAGTTGCAGGTGGCAAACATGTGGGAACAAAACCGCCAGCAATTCGGGCTATGATGCCCTCCCATAACCCCTAGCAAACACCCTGTGATCCTGTACGAGTACCCCTTCAATGAACGCATTCGCACCTACCTGCGACTGGAGCATCTGCTGGAACGGTTGGGCGCGTTGATCGAACGCACCGATGCGATGGATCACCACTTCGCCATCCAGACCCTGTTCGAAGTGGTGGAGGTGGCCTCCCGGTCGGACATGAAATCCGACATCCTCAAAGACATCGACAAGCACAAACAGGTGTTCAACGGCTACCGGGGCAACCCGGCCATATCCGAAGCCGCTTTGGATGGGTTCATTGCACAGTTGGACCACTGTTTCACCGAATTGCACGAATCGGCCGGGAAAATCGGTCAGGTGCTGGCCGAGAATGAATTTCTCTCAGCGATTCGCAGCCGGGTGTCGATTCCAGGCGGCACCTGTGAATTCGACTTGCCGGCCTACCACCACTGGCAGCATCTGCCCGCAGAACAGCGCCAGAACGACCTGCGCCAGTGGTGCGGGGCTTTCCAGGCCTTGAACACCGGCATCCACCTGCTGCTGCGCTTGCTGCGCGACAACGGTGTGCCCCAAAAAGTGCTGGCCAATGGGGGCGTGTTGCAACAAAACCTGCCCCAGGGCCGCACGTTCCAGCTGCTGCGCCTGAAACTGGCCGCCGACACCGGTCTGGTGCCCGAAATCAGTGGCAACCGCCTGCTGTATGCCGTGCGCCTGATGCGCATTGGGACCGAAGGGCGGATGCAACCGTGCACCGACCAAGACGTGGTACTTGAATTGTCACTGTGTGCCTGAAACCTGAGGCCATGGTCGAACCAGATTCCCCTGCCACCCCGCTGCGAACGGTGCGTTGTCCTGCCTGTGGCGGCCCCAGTGTTTACGCGCCCAGCAACCGCTACCGCCCGTTTTGCGGCGAGCGCTGCAAAACCCAGGACCTGGGTGCCTGGGCCAGCGAAGACTTCCGGGTGCCGACCTCACCGCCGCTGGACCCGGCTGCGCCTGAGGGCGACTGGCGCAACTGAAGCCGCTGCACCTTATCGGGCGGCAGCAACCTCCTCGGCCAACCATTCCAGCACGGGAACGGTCCCAGGCAGCACCGGCTCCACAGACACCGGCAGGCGCTGCCAGGCGAATGCCTGGCCTTCGTGCATGTGCAACTCACCCGTCCAATCGAACACCTTGCAGAAGTTCAGGCACACCAAAGCGTGTGGGTAATCCACCATCTTTTGACGCCAGGCGTGTGCCGTGCCAATGGTGACACCTATTTCTTCCTGCAACTCACGCCGCAAGGCATCGGCCACGGTTTCACCGGCCTCCAGCTTGCCACCAGGAAATTCCCAATACCCCTCATACACCTTGCCCGGTGGGCGACTGGTCAACAGAAAACGGCCTTGCGGGTCGATCAACACCCCCACAGCCACCTGGGTGACCGGACGTTCCGACCCGCCCTGGCGCGGCCGCTCCCCATGCGCCACCAACACCTGATCGGTGTGTCCCGTCGAAACGGCCTGCGAATGTGCCTCGGGCAATGTCATGCCGCGGCACGGTTGCCCGCGTAATCTCGTGCAAACTGGTAGGCCACACGACCGCTGCGGGAACCACGCTCCAGTGCCCAGACCAGGGCCAAGGGTCGGGCATGCGCCCATTCAGCCTTGGGCACACCGTGGTGGCCCAACCATTGGTTCACCACGCTCAGGTATTCGTCCTGGCTGAACGGATAAAAGCTCACCCACAACCCAAAACGCTCCGACAGCGATATTTTTTCCTCCACCGCCTCGCCGGGGTGCACCTCGCCATCGTCGCTGTGGGTGTAGCTGAGGTTTTCCTTCATGTACTCGGGCAACAGGTGGCGGCGGTTGCTGGTGGCATATATCAGCACATTCGGCGTGGAGGCCGCCACCGACCCGTCCAGTATCGACTTGAGCGCCTTGTAACCGGCTTCGCCGTCTTCAAAGCTCAAGTCATCGCAGAAGATAACGAACTTTTCAGGGCGATCAGCGACCACCTCCACGATATCGGGCAAATCGGTCAGGTCGGCTTTGTCCACCTCGATCAAACGCAAACCCTGGGATGCGTAAGCATTCAGGCAGGCCTTGATGAGCGAGCTTTTTCCGGTACCACGCGCCCCTGTCAGCAACACGTTGTTGGCCGGCAGGCCTTGGACAAAATGCTCGGTGTTGCGCTGTATTTTCTCTTTTTGCCCATCAATTTCCTGCAAATCGACCAAGGCAATCGCAGCCACGTGGCGCACCGGTTCGAGCAACCCATGCCCACCGCGCTTGCGGTAACGGAATGCCACCGAAGCCCCCCAGTCGGGCTCGCCCAGGGGCTGAGGCAACACCGATTCGATCCGCGCCAGCAACTGCTCGGCCCGCTGCAGCAAACGCTCAAAGGCTTCGTTCATGGCGGATCAGGAACGGTAGTCGGCGTTGATGGTCACATAGTCGTGGCTGAAATCGCAGGTCCACACGGTGTCGCTGACAAGGCCGCGGCCCAGCCCCACACGGATGGTGATTTCGCTCTGTGCCATCACGCGGGCACCGTCTTCCTCACGGTATTCGGGTCGGCGGCCACCTTGACTGACCACGTGCACGTCGTCCAGGTGCAGTTCGATTTTGTTCTGGTCCAGATCGGTGATGCCTGCGTAACCAACGGCAGCCAGGATGCGTCCCAAGTTGGGATCACTGGCAAAAAACGCGGTTTTGACCAAAGGCGAATGCGCAATCGCATACGCCACTTTCAGGCATTCCTCGGTGGTTTGGCCGCCTTCCACGCGGACGGCGATGAACTTGGTGGCACCCTCACCATCACGCACGATCGCATGCGCCAGGGTCTGGGCCACCTCGGCCATGGCGGTTTGCAGGGCTTGGCCCTCGGCGCTGGCCAGATCGGTGACAGTGGCATGGCCCGCCTGTTGGGTGGCCACTACCACAAAGGAGTCGTTGGTCGAGGTGTCGCCGTCCACGGTGACACGGTTGAAGGACACATCGGCCAGCGCCTTGGCCAACTGGGACAACAAGCCAGGAGCGATGTTGGCGTCGGTGGCCACAAAACCGAGCATGGTAGCCATGTTGGGGCGGATCATGCCTGCACCTTTGGCGATGCCCGTGACCGTCACGGTTTTGCCACCGATTTGCACCTGCCGGCTGGCCGCCTTGGCCACGGTGTCGGTGGTCATGATGCCTTCGGCAGCCTTGAGCCAGTGGCTGGGCTGGGCATCGGCCAATGCAGCGGGCAGACCGTTGACAATGCGATCAACCGGCAGCGGCTCCATGATCACACCGGTGGAAAACGGCAAAATCTGCGCCGGCGACACGCTGAGCTGACGCGCCAGTGCAATGCAGGTGGCACGGGCATTGACCATGCCCGGCTCACCGGTGCCTGCGTTGGCATTGCCGGTGTTGATGACCATGGCGCGGATGCCCTGGCCTGCGGCCAGGTGCTCGCGACAGATCTGCACCGGCGCCGCGCAGTAGCGGTTTTGTGTGAACACCCCACCGACGGCACTGCCTTCATCCAGCAAGAACACCGTCAGGTCTTTGCGATTGGCCTTGCGCACCCCCGCTTCGGTCACGCCTATGCGCACACCGGGCACAGGCAACAAGCTCGCCGCGTCGGGCGCTTTCCAGTTCACAGCCATGTTCGACTCCGTTCAATGTGCCAGGCAGCGCGGCTTCAGCTCAGCTGTCCGTGGCAGTGCTTGTATTTTTTCCCGCTGCCGCAGGGGCAGGGATCGTTGCGCCCCACACGTGGCACCTCGGCCAAGGCGGCCCCGCCCAGCAAACCCTGATCAGCCGTGGTTTCGGCCTCACCGGTTTCGGTGGGAGCGGTGTAGGTGACGTTGCTCAGGTGCTCGGCCTGCGCTTCCATTTGCTGGGCGGCGGTGCTCACCTGCTCGGGCGTTTGCACTTTCACGTTCATCAACAGGCGGGTCACTTCGTTGCGCACCATGTCCAGCAATTGACCGAACAGCAGGAAGGCCTCGCGTTTGTACTCCTGCTTGGGCTGCTTCTGGGCGTAGCCGCGCAGGTGTATGCCCTGGCGCAGGTAGTCCAGAGCGCTCAGGTGATCGCGCCAATGGCTGTCGATGTTCTGCAACAACACGACACGCTCGAAGTTGGTGAAACTCTCGCGGCCCACCAGTTGCACCTTGCTTTCGTACAGCGCATGGGCGGCCTCCAGCACTTGGGCCAGGATGTCTTCGTCGGTGATCTCGCTGGCGTCCGTTACCCGCTGCACCAGTGCCACCTGGATGCCCCATTCATCGGCCAGCACCTTTTCCAGACCGGCCAGGTCCCACTGCTCTTCCACGCTGTCGGCGGGCACACAGGCACGCACCACATCGGTCAGGCAACCTTCGCGCAGGCCCGCGATCTGGGCACTCATGTCTTGCGCGTCGATGATGTCGTTGCGCTGCTGGTAAATCACCTTGCGCTGGTCGTTGGACACATCATCGTATTCCAGCAACTGTTTGCGCACATCGAAGTTGCGCGCCTCGACCTTGCGCTGGGCGCTTTCGATGCTGCGGGTGACAATGCCGGCCTCGATCGCTTCGCCTTCGGGCATTTTCAGCCGGTCCATGATGGCGCGCACCCGATCCCCGGCAAAAATACGCATCAGCGGGTCGTCCAGACTGAGGTAGAAACGGCTGGACCCCGGATCGCCCTGGCGCCCGGCGCGGCCGCGCAGCTGGTTGTCGATGCGGCGGCTTTCATGCCGTTCGGTGGCAATGATGCGCAGCCCCCCGAGTGCCTTCACTTTGTCGTGATCTTGCTGCCACTGCGCCCGTGCAGCCTCCACCTTCTGGGCGCGGGCGGTGTCGTCCAAAGAGGCGTCGGCTTCAATGACGAGCAGCATTTTTTCGAGGTTGCCACCCAAAACGATGTCGGTACCCCGGCCCGCCATGTTGGTGGCGATGGTGATGGCTCCAGGCCGCCCGGCTTGCACAATGATGTCGGCCTCGCGAGCGTGCTGCTTGGCATTGAGCACTTCGTGCGTCAGTTGGGCCTGTTTGAGCAGTTCGGAGATGATTTCCGAGTTTTCGATCGACGAGGTGCCCACCAGCACGGGCTGACCGCGCTCATGGCATTCCCGGATGTCTTCGATCGCGGCCTTGTATTTTTCGGGCGTGGTTTTGTACACGCGGTCCAGTTCGTCTTTGCGCTGGCTGGGGCGGTTGGGCGGAATCACCACGGTTTCCAAACCGTAGATTTCCTGGAACTCGTAGGCCTCGGTGTCGGCCGTACCGGTCATGCCCGACAGCTTGGTGTAGAGCCGGAAGTAGTTTTGGAACGTGATGGAAGCCAGCGTTTGGTTCTCGGCCTGGATGGTTGCGCCTTCTTTGGCTTCCACGGCCTGGTGCAGGCCATCGCTCCAACGGCGCCCGGCCATCAAGCGGCCCGTGAACTCGTCCACAATGACGATTTCGCCCCCCTGGTTCACGTAGTGCTGGTCGCGGTGGTACAGGTGGT
>JACCDQ011690831.1_pt1 | contig 10209 bp, 12 predicted proteins | sample 7446031 | NCBI WGS metagenome assembly JACCDQ01 (sample SAMN15323442, study PRJNA562643) | freshwater metagenome | isolation source: river surface water | place: USA:Blue River Watershed | collected 2017-08-17 | reverse complement strand
TTTCAATTCCTATGGGACTCGTCAAAGGTCTGCCCATTGGGTTATGTATTGCCGCCGCGGCACACCAAGAACCGCTGCTGATTGCACTCGCACATGAACTCGAAAAAGTCTTGGGCTGCCGCCCTGAAGACGGCTACTTGCCAACTTTTCGAGCGGCTGAACGCGGCTAGTTTCGCACGGATTCTTTCAAGTAGTCGAGCACGCCCTCGAGATTGTTCGCAATGTAAGTCGCGTGGGCAACTTCGGACAAAGTATGCGTCGAAGTAAGCCCCAGTGTCACAACGCCCGCACTTAAAGCTGCGGTGATTCCTGCAGGTGCATCTTCGACTGCAATGCACTGCGTTCGTGAAACACCTGCTTTTTCAGCTCCTAGGACGTACGGTTCCGGATCAGGTTTTCCATTCTTCACGTCGTCAGCTGTTACGAGGAATGAAGGGACTGGAATTTTGGCGGCGCTCATTCGCGCTTGAGCGAGACGCAACTGACATGAAGTCACAATCCCCCAAGACATGTCGGGTTGCGCATCAATCCACGCCAATAGTTCAACAGCTCCAGAAAATGCGTGCGTTCCTTCGACATCGTCACACTCTTGATCTAGATGCCATTGAGTCCAATAGTCAATTTCATCTGCTCGTTCTGGTCCCAGCATGAGTGTGATGAATGCTCGCGCAGGTACTCCGTGCAAACCCTGCATCCGCTCGAGATCAAACTGCGCCGCATCCGCTAAACGCTGCCAGCACCGATCAACACTGGGAGTGGAGTCCACCAAAGTTCCATCTAGATCAAAAAGCACCGCGCGCACAGCCATGGCTCAAAGTTTAGTTAGCGTCTCACGATTACATTTCCACTATGAGTCGTTACCGAATCGGCTACCTCTTGTTGATGAGTTCAATGGTCTCTTGGGGTTTCGCAAATCCCTTGTCGGACATCGCAATGGATGAACTCGCTGTTGGCCACATGTTGGTGATTGAAGTAGGAGTTGGCGCGTTCGTCTTAAGTTTGATTGCTGCGTTCACGGGCAATTGGCGAAAATTCCCGTGGAAATGGGCACTCATTTTGGGATTTCTCGAACCAGGATTGACGTATCTTTTTGGCAATCTCGGTTACGCCGAGGGCACGGTAGTGACAGGGCTCATCATTATGTCTTCGGAAACATTGATGCTGGCCGTACTGGGATGGCTGTTGTTGCGAGAAAAAATCACACGGACCAGCGCAGTCGCAATCGCAGTTGGATTTTCAGGTGCAGTCCTTGTTGGCTGGAGCGCACAATCCTCTGGTTTGGGTTCGACTGCGTCGGCGTTGTATTTCTTCATCGCTGCGGCAGCCGCCGCAGGGTATGCAATTTATGTCCGCCACATTTCGCTGATTGAACCCAACGTTGATGCGTTTGCTCTCACACTTGGTCAAACCATCATCGCATTTGGGTTAGCCCTCATAGCCCTGCCGTTCACAGTGCAGGACAAAGGTATTTTCAACTTTTCTGGATACTCGAGCACGGCCTTGATAGCCGCCGTCGGCGCCGGCATATTTGGTGTGGCAATTCCATTTTGGCTGTTTGCTCGCGCCGCAGCAATAGTGCCTGCACGACATGCTGCCATTGCTCTCAACATCATCCCGGTCGTCGGGATTTCACTCGGAGCACTTCTCGGCAGAGGTCTTCCTACTACTTTGCAATTCATCGGTGGCGCGTTAGTAATTGCCAGCCTGATGGCTCTAACTCGGGATGATTAGTCCGAGAGACCGATGCGTTGATGGAGCTTGACCAGTGGTGCTGGCGCCCACCAGTTGAAACGTCCTGCGATACGCATCAAAGCTGGAACGAGTAAACCTCGAACTACCGTGGCATCTAGAAGGATTGCGAAGGCGATGCCAAAACCGAGCATTTTGATGCTCGTTACGGAGCTCGTGACGAATGCAGCAAAAACAACTGCTAGCAGCACTGCAGCCGCAGAAATAATTCGACCTGAGCGCTGCAATCCGAGTGCTACAGCATCGGTGGTGTCGCTGCCTGCGTCATGCTCTTCTTTGACTCGAGACAACAAGAAAACTTCGTAATCCATGGATAGGCCAAAAGTAACAATCGCAATGAGCACCAAGGTTGAAGTATCAAGAGTTCCCGTAACTGTGTAGTCACCAGTCAAGAACTGAAGATTTCCGTTCTGGAACATCCACGTGATGACGCCCATAGTTGCTCCGAGACTCAAAACATTGAGAACCACCGCTTTAATTGGCAACAACACACTGCCTGTGAAAAGGAAAAGCAGAATCAGGGTTGCCACTGCAACCCAGAGCAATGCCCATGGCAACTGGCGCGCGATTCCCTCCTGAGAGTCTGAGTACTCACCCGCGGCTCCACCCACGAGGGCAGATGCATCGAGTGCACGCAATTCATTCACAAGATCTTCAGCAGCTGGAGTGCGCGCACTGATGTCAGTCGCAACGACAATGCGTTGCCAATCAGAAGTTTCAAGAGTTTGCCCTGGCCATCCAGGATTCTCTTCAAGTGAAACAAACGTACCTTTGGAATAAATACCTTTTTGGGTTTCAACTCGAATCACACCTGAGATGGATGACGCTGCAGAAGCGTATTCAGCCACCTGTGCTGATGAAATCGATTTTTCAAAGACCACATCAATGGGTTGTGATTCTCCGAATTCTGAACGATACGTTGCTGCTGCGATTGCTGCGGGATGATCTGCAGGCAGCACCCGATCATCGACTTGTGAGAACTTGGCAGTGAATGCTGGCAAGGCCAGTGCAATCAACGCTACGAGTGTCACACCAGTGATGACAAACGGTTTACGCATAACAAAACGTGCAACGCGTGACCACAGACCGTCATCAGATGGAGCGAGCGAACCTTTTCGAACTCGCCAAGAATCGATGCGATGACCCAAAAGCGCTAGAGCTGCCGGCAATGGTATGAGAGCGCCGAGCACTGCAGTCAAACAAACTGCGACACCTGCATACGCAAATGAACGCAAGAAGGGCTGTGGGAATACAGAAAGCGATGCCAAAGTCACTGCGACTGTGAGACCAGAAACTAAAACTGTCTTACCTGCAGTGCGCACCGTGGCAGCAACGGCTTCGAGCGCCTCAGAGCCGCGCGCTAGCTCTTCGCGGAATCGATTGACAATCAATAATGAGTAGTCAATGCCAAGTCCGAGGCCAAGACCAGTAATCAAGTTCAGCGCGAACACACTGACATCAGTGAAGAGTGATACGAGATACACCACAAACAACGCGCCTGAGATTGCACCGAGCCCAACAATTACTGGCATGCCCGCAGCAATCGCCGTGCCGAAAACAATGAGCAACAACAGCAACGTCAGTGGAATCGAAATGGTTTCTGCAAACTTAATGTCTTCGGTAATTTGACCATTGATGCCTGTGTAAATAGCACCAGTACCACCAGCGAAAATTGAGAGACCGTTCGATTCAGTCGGCGTTGCCGCGATGACATCTTGAGCAATTTCGTTTTGCTGATCAAGCGAATCTGCTTCGATGTAAATCAGAGCGAGGGCGAGTGAGCCGTCACCACTGCGGAGCGCAACTGGCTGGCCGAGCGACCAATACGAATCAATTCGACTGACGCCCTCAACATCTTCAAGAGTCCGAAGCACTGAAACCGCTTTTCGAGCGACGTCCAGATCTTCGACTGCGTTCGCGCGATCAGGCTCGCCCATAATCAACGTCAAGTGCGGAACTTCAACATCGAATTCTTGTGACATCAGTTCAGTGACGGCTGCACTGTCACTGCCAGGATCGGAGTACCCACCGCCAGACATACGTGGAATGACAAGTGCTCCTATAGCACCAGCGACCACGATAAACACTGCACTCGCAATGAGGACTTTGCGAGCTGCCGTAGTTGTAATACGGGCTATAAACGAGATCATGGAGCGCTCCGAACGCGATGAGAAGTCCCCCAAGCGTAACAATGAATTACGAGTCGGCAGGTTCCGAAGTTTCCGGTTCGGGTGAAATCAGACTTGTTGAAAAGAAATGTGTCTCGCGGCGAATACCTAATGTTCGGTAAAGCGAAAGTGCTTGCGAATTTGAGCCACGTACACCTAGTCCAACTACGACCACACCGCTTTTTTGATGTTGCTGGATAGCGGCGATTGTTACGGCTGCTCCCAGGCCTTTGCGTCGATGATCTTTCGATACAGCCACACTGTGCAGGACGTGTGCTCCCGTGCTCCAGGTCGTGCCGCACGCGACGGCCGCAAGCGTCCCTTCTGGACTACGAATCGTGATCCAGAAATCAATCTCAGGATTGCCAGGAAACACAGCCGCGTCGGGTGCGTTGCGATGAAGAAAAACTTCGATTTCTGCATCGCAAGAACTATCGGTGATCACTGCATGCGGATACTTCACAGGCATGTGCGACAACGGTTCCTCACACGAGAGCCAATACCAATCGCGCGTATCGGGCATCGATAGTTGTTGCGCGATTCGCTCATCGAGAGACACATTTTCGACTGTCATTCCGTGCATCACTGCATCCATGAGGATTTGCGTGTATTCCGTAGGTGTGCAGGTGCCTTCACCTATCAGGAGCCGGCCCTTGCCTGTATCGCTCAAAATAAACGTAGCTTTGTCGCAGCGCCATCCACGTAAAAATGAATGTGGATGAACAGCTGCACGCGCATATCGCCCGATCCATGGACGAAAAGATTCAACCGTTTCAAACTTTTCAATGTTCACAACGGCCAGCCTGATGTGAGAGAAGTAGCAACGCCGAGCCCGATCATCACAAGTCCACCACCAGCACGCATTTTTTGTAAACGGCGCGGATCGGAACTCAGCCATTCTCGAGCCGTTCCAGCGAGCAACCCCCACGAGCCATCAGACACCACTGCCATCGCAGCAAAAATCGCACCCATGACTAGCAATTGTGTTGTTGCCGAGCCAGCAGAACTATCAACGAACTGCGGGAACACCACTGCGAAAAACACGACTGCTTTAGGGTTCAAAATTCCCACGACAAACCCCTGACGAACAGTCACGAAATGAGTGGGTCGAATGTCTGTCACAGCTCGCATATCTTCAGCGTGCACTACTCGGTGGCGGATTGCATCGATACCGAGCCACACAAGATACAAACCGCCAGCCCATTGCAATGCAATGAATTGCCAAGAACCTGGCACTAACAGCGGGCCGACTCCCAATGCGACAATCACAGCGAGTACCAACATGCCTAGCGCATTGCCAAGCACAGAGAGAGTTGAAACAAGACGACCCCACGCAATCGCCCGAGCAATAGTGAACAGAACCGATGGTCCTGGCGCGATGATGATCAACCAGGAAGCAATCAGGAATGGCACGAGTTTGTCGGATGCGAGCATGAGGTCTTTCGTCCCGAGAACCTATACCCCAGGGGGTATAGGTTCTACCTATGAATTTCAGTTACGCGAGAGTGATGAACATCTTCTCTAGCTGTTCCAACGCTTGCTTGTCTGAATTTTGGTCAGTGATGCACTGGCGCAAACCACCTGCAACGAGCCTGAATCCAGCTTTATCAACTGCACGGCTCACTGCTGCGAGTTGGTTCACGACATCTTGGCAGTCACGACCCTCTTCAAGCATTCGAATGACTCCACCGAGCTGGCCCTCTGCACGTCGAAGTCGTTTAATGACTTCATCAGTTGTAATTCCATCAAGTTCCATGGCGGACTCCTTTAATCTGACCGTAGCCTACCCCTCGGGGTACTCGTCTCGACACTGAAAGTGACACTTATGTCTCGAAAAGTAGTAATCATTGGCGGCGTTGCTGGTGGCATGTCTGCCGCTACCCGACTGCGCCGACTCGATGAATCCCTGTCTATTACCGTGCTCGAACGCAGCGCACACGTCTCTTACGCAAACTGCGGTCTCCCCTACTTCATCGGCGGCGTCATTGATGAGCGCCAAGACTTGTTACTGCAGACTCCAGAATCGCTACATGCACGATTTTCACTTGACGTTCGGGTCAACCATGATGTTGCGTACATCGATCGCGAGAATGGTCGAGTTATTGGCACTGTGCGCGAATCAGGCGAAGCTTTCGAATTGCCTTACGACTATTTAATCCTGAGCCCTGGTGCTGGCCCCATCATTCCGCCTATCCCTGGTGTTGAAACTGCATTCACATTGCGAACCGTTGAAGATGTTGATCGACTCTTAGCAGCCGTATCGGCTGAACCTCGCCACGTCACCGTCATCGGTGGCGGTTTTATTGGCATTGAGACAGCAGAGAATCTTCGTCATCGAGGTATTGATGTCACTTTGGTCGAGGCTGCTCCTCAGGTGCTTGCACCGCTTGATATCGAGATGGCACTTCCCGTTGTCGCAGAGCTCCAAGCGCACGATGTTGACGTACGCCTCAATTCAATGATGACAGAAATATCGAGCGACTGTGTTCGTCTCGCGTCAGGCGAATGCATCTCAACCGAACTTGTGGTGCTCGCAATTGGCGTGAGACCTGAAGTATCGCTCGCCTCGACATGCGGCCTCGAAATTGGGCCGCGTGGAGGTATCAAAGTGAACGATTTCCAACAAACTTCAGACCCAGCTATCTACGCGGTGGGTGACGCAGCAGAAAAAATCGATGCACTTGATGGTTCATCGGCTCTTATTCCGCTGGCTAACTTGGCAAATAGGCATGGTCGCATTGTTGCTGATCACATTGCTGGACATCCTGTACGAGCAGTAGATGCCATCGGTACTGCCATCGTCAAAGTTTTCGATCTCACAGTTGCTGCAACCGGTTGGAATGAACGCCGCTTAAAGAATGCAGGTCGAGAGTTCTTAGCCATCCACACTCACCCAGGTTCACACGCTGGCTACTACCCCGGTGCAGAACAGATGCGCTTGAAAATTCTGATTGACCCACATACTCATCGGATTCTTGGCGCTCAGGCAGTAGGCAAAGCCGGTGTAGATAAACGTATCGATGTCATCGCGACAGCAATCCGCGGCGAGATTCTTGCTGAAGAACTCGCTGACTTGGAACTCTGTTACGCACCGCCATTTGGCTCTGCCAAAGACCCGGTAAACATGTTGGGATACGTCGCAGACAATTTGTTAAATGGTTCCAGTACTTCAGTGCAGTGGCACGAATTGAGTTCGCTCATGGCAGCCGGCACACCACTCATCGACGTTCGCACTGCCCGGGAATACGAACAGGGACACATTCCTGGCGCCTTGAACATTCCAGTGGATGAATTACGTGACCGCTTGAATGAGCTTCCAGCTTCATCGGTGGTTGTCACGTGCCAAGTTGGCCAACGTGGTCACACAGCTGCGATGATGTTGCGAGAACTTGGAATTGAAGCGTCAAACCTTGATGGCGGATACCGGACATGGTCCATGTCACCAGCCGCTGGTTAATCTCGGCGAATGGCAATTCTTGTAGATAATCCGCATTGGCCCCGCTGGGATCGGATGTGGTGCCACCTTGTCAGTGACACGTCACTCGACGAGTTACATGCGTTTGCTCGGGAATTAGGAATTCCCGAGCGCGGATTCGGTGGAGATCACTACGACTTGCCAGAAGAAATGCGCGAACGAGCCATCGCGCTTGGCGCTATTCCGACGAGCAGTCAAGACATTGTTCGCGCACTGCACAAGGCTGGTTTACGCAAACGCGTCAAACATCAACCGTGAAATTACAGGCCGAGTTCGCGACGGATTTTGCGCTCGTAAATAAAAGACATAAATGGCACTGTGCCTGCCACTGCTACGAGAAGCAGTTTCACCACGCTGTATTTTGATTTCAAACTGAAATCAAGCGCCACAATGAAATACACCAAGTACAACCAGCCGTGTGCCATCCACGCATAACTGGTCCACGTTCCGGTGCCACCGAATACGTATTTGTATGGAATGGCAACGACGGTCAAAAACGCGAGCGCAATACCCGTGATGATTGCCATGAATCGGTAACGGCCAAAGGCAACGACGATTTCCTGGGGTACTTGAGGGTTTGACTCCATGGGGCAATCGTGCCCTATCTCTTGCATGGTTGCCACGCAAGGGTTCGGCTTCTAGTCGTTGATCTCCACTGCATTCTTTGCAGCGATTTCATCGCGGAGATATTTAGCCCAGAGGAAAATTGCGAAGGCCGCAAAAAACCACCATTGCCAGGCATAAAACAAATTACGTAATTCGATTCCCACAGGTGGAAACACGAGCGCTTCAGATTTCAACTGAGTAGCAGGGACTGAAACTAAAACTCCTCGCTCATCCACAATTTCTTCGAGCACAACGTAGCCATCATGCACATCGGACTGCCAGCGATTCACCAGTTCGTCGGTGTTGATGAAATTGACGACCTCAGTTGGTTGTTTCAATGGGGAAATTTGCGATGTGTCTTGAGCCGGTTGAATGCGACCTGAAAGTGTGACAGTTGAAGCGAAATCTTGGGGTACAACATCTGATTCTCCAAGCGCTACCGCGATGCGCTGGTCGTCGTCGTAGATAAATTCACACACAACCCATGAAGGAATTTCATTTTCGAAATTAACGATGAATCCTCGCGCACAAGTCAATTCACCTGATTGAACAACGGACTGCCCATAGTAATTTTCATCGAGGTACTCGCCAAGAACGGAGATTTCAGAAATCTCTTGAGGTTCGGCATTAAGAACTGACTGGATGCGATCGTCACGATATGCATTGGAATATTGCCAAGCGCCTAATGCCGCAGTCGCTGCTAACGCCCCGAGCATTAACAGCGTTGACACCACAACTTTGATGGCAAAGCTGGTGCGCGAAACGTCAGTCGACATTTCTCGATTCACTTGCCTCTCGACGAGCTGCATCTAGTTTCTTGAGTTTGCCATTCATATTGCGCCACAGAAGCACTGAACCGAGAGCCATTGCTACGAAAAACACACCACCAGCAAGGCCTGCACTCACCGTGCCTGGAGCCGGGACTTCAGTTGGAGTGGCTGCAAAAAACACATCAACAGCAGCGGCAAGTGACATTGTTACCTCTTAACGTAATCCTGCAAACAAGTCTGTTTCAGGAAGCTCGGACCCAATTGTGCTGTATGCGAGCTCAAAATCTTCTGTGGGCCAAATCTCAACTTCCACTTCGGCTGGTACACGGAACCAATCGCCGTCGGGATCTACTTGGGTGGCATGAGCTCGAAGTGCAGCATCACGAACGGGGAAATACTCGTGGCACGAAACTCGGGTGGTAACGCGTTTGAAATTGTCGTTTTCTTCAGACCAGTCGGCCAACCACTCTTCAAAACCTGAAGATAACCCGCGCGAAACCATGGCCTCGTGCAACGCGACAGTTTTTGAGCGGCTGAACGTGTGGTGGTAGTACACCTTTTGCACAGACCACGGCTCGCCCGCAATCTCTGCTGACGAATCAGCGGCTAACTCGATTGCCCGCATAGTGGCTTGGTGAGTACGAATGTGATCAGGGTGCGGATAGCCGCCATTTTCATCGTACGTAGTGACAACCTGCGGACGCACCCGCCGAATCTGCTCCGCTAGTGGTCGGCTGACTTCGTCTAGCGGCAGTTGCGAAAAACTATGCGGTGGCAGCGGCTCGTCCATCCCCGAGTCGATGTAGCCCAGCCACACGTGATTGACGCCGAGAATTTCTTGAGCCCGAGCCATTTCGTCACGACGCAGAGTTGAAATGTCCACACCTTGCGGAATCTCATACTGCTCATTCAAGAACGAGCCGGCTTCACCTCCAGTGCAGGTGACGACTGTGACTTCAATACCTTCGTCGACATATTTGCGTGTACTTGCGGCACCTTTCGAAGATTCATCGTCAGGATGTGCATGCACGGCCATCAGGCGCAGATCAACAGACATGGCGATAGTCTTTCAACCATTGATTGGTCCTGCGCAGAAGGAGGTGCTTCTTGGGAGTAAATCGCAAGAACATTCCGCCCGAGCTGCATGCCCGGTACGGAATTTCGACTTCTCAGAAATACGTACTGCCGACTGTTGCCAGTTTTCTGGTGATTGTGGTGGGAGTTCTTCTTTATATCATTGGCAAAGACCTCAATGCCGGCGGCGATGTACGTCTCATAACGTGGCAGAGCGTTTCAGCCAATCAAGTAGAGCTCACCTGGTCCGTGCAAAGAAACGACAATCAAAGTGTCACGTGTGTGCTTCGGGCACAGGACAATGAACGTTTCGATGTGGGATATGCGACTGTCAAAGTGCGCAACACCAACGACAACCCGACAATCG
>JACCDQ011328335.1_pt1 | contig 10209 bp, 9 predicted proteins | sample 7446031 | NCBI WGS metagenome assembly JACCDQ01 (sample SAMN15323442, study PRJNA562643) | freshwater metagenome | isolation source: river surface water | place: USA:Blue River Watershed | collected 2017-08-17 | reverse complement strand
TACCCCCACAGGTTTGGTGTGTGGAACTGGGAAAGGAATGGCATTCACCCCCGTGAAATCCTTCACCGCAAGATCTTCCACTATTTCCTGAACCGCAACGGTGAAGTTCTCCCAGCGAAAATCGGGCTCATAGCCGTGCAGGTAGAGAAACGGCTGATTTGCTTCGTCATGAACAAGATACAGACCCAGAGTTGCCGGCTCGTAGTCGGCGATGTGATCGCGCTCGAAGTACATGACTGGTCTTCTTGAACGGTAGTCGAGCAAATCGTCGTTACTAAATCGCAGCACAAGCTCGTTCGACAGTGACGAAAAAATGTGATCGGACATCTGGGTTAGAACGTGCCCAGCATCAGTGAAACCGCTGAATCCGGCCAACAGACTGAGCCCCGCAGGAATGCTCGCAGGATCTACGACGTAGGTGTATAGGTCTTGTTGCTGAGTCATGACGACAATCCTAACTTTCGGCCGATTAACATGGTCATTATGAATAACCTCAAGGTCCAAGTCACCGCCAAAATTCCTACTACCAAGCAGGGTTCGGTGATTATCTGCGGCATCTCCAAAACTCCTAAAGAGCTGGCCTTGATTTCAGCGGATTTGAACTTGGGCGTACTTACCGGGCAAAAGCTTGAACTTTTGGGAGTGAAGGCAAACCTCGAATCGCTCACACTGATACCCGGCCCTTTGGGTTCAGTAATTGGGTTGGTCGGTCTAGACGCTGATCTGGCACCAGAAGACAAACTCCGCCAACTCGGAGGCGTAATCGCTCGCGGCTGCAAGGAATTTTCGGAAGTAGTAATTGCACTCCCAGACTTGGATGGGACCGCAGTATTGAATCTCATTGAGGGTTTTTCACTCGGGTTGTATGATTACACCCCTTACAAGTCGGATGCGGCTAAGACTATGGTGAAGAAGCTCACTGTTGTGTCATCAGCCAAGGTCACTGCAGCGGCACTTACTGAGATTCAATTGGTCTGCCAAGCAGTCCACGTTGCGCGCGACCTGGTGAACCAGCCGGCGAATGACTTGTACCCAGCATCTTTTGAGGCACATGCCAAAAAATCCGTCAAGGGCCTACCCCTATCCATCGAAACCTGGGATGAGAAGGCCTTGGTTAAGGGTGGCTTTGGTGGAATCGCTGCTGTAGGTGCTGGATCCTCTAGGCCTCCACGCCTCATAAAAATTTGTTACGCACCTAGGGGTGCCAAGAAGCACCTTGCCCTAGTCGGCAAGGGCATCACCTTCGACACTGGCGGCTTGAGTCTGAAACCTGCTGAGTCAATGGTTGGAATGAAGTACGACATGACCGGAGCAGCAACCGTGTTGCAGTCGGTAATTGCGGTGGCGCAGTTGGGCGTGAAGACCAAGGTGACCGGCTGGATTTGCCTAGCCGAAAACATGCCATCGGGTACAGCAACCCGACCAAACGACGTGATCAAGGCTCGTAATGGAAAGACCATTGAGGTGCTCAACACTGATGCAGAAGGACGCCTAGTCCTGGCTGATGGCCTCTCGGCCGCGAGCGAGGAACATCCTGACCTCATCGTTGACATCGCTACCCTCACCGGAGCAGCGACCATTGCACTCGGAAATCGCACGGCCGGCCTGATGGGCGATGACGATGCTGTTGAGCTAGTAAAGGGTGCAGCGTCAGAGACAGCCGAACCAGTTTGGCACATGCCCCTGCCACAGGAACTACGCCCGCTACTAAATTCTGACATCGCTGACATAGCTAATGTGAAGATCGGCAACCGTGCTGGAGGGATGCTTATCGGCGGGCTATTTCTTCGTGAGTTTGTTGGCTTCGAGAAAAAGAATCCGTCCAAACGAATTTCTTGGGCACACCTCGACATTGCCGGACCATCAGACAACTCATCTGGCCCCTACGGCTTCACACCAAAGGGTGCCACCGGAACAATGGTCCGAACCATGGTCGTTTTGATAAAGCAACTTGCCTCAAAGGTTTAGTCGCGAAACATAGTAAAGTTTGAGGGTATTCGCGAGATGGAGATATAAGTGGCCGACCACAACTTTGACGTTGTAATCCTTGGTGGAGGAAGTGGTGGCTATGCAGCCGCCCTACGATCAGCTCAATTGGGTAAAACCGTTGCTCTGGTAGAGAAAGACAAACTAGGCGGAACTTGCCTTCACCGTGGTTGCATCCCAACCAAAGCACTGCTTCACTCTGCAGAAATTGCCGACAATGTCAAAGAAGCAGCTCACTTCGGTGTTCAGGCTACCTTCGGCTCAATTGACATGCCAGCCGTCAACAACTACCGAAACTCAATTGTTGACCGCCTCTTCAAAGGCCTAACCGGCTTGGTCGGATCAAAGAACATCACCGTTGTCTCAGGAGAAGGCCGCCTAGTGGGCCCAAAGACTATCCAGGTCAACGGCGATAACTACACCGGCGAGAACATTGTTCTCGCATCAGGCTCATACAGTCGAACCCTTCCAGGCCTAGAAATCGGCGGCCGTGTAATCACTTCAGAGCACGCGCTCCAGTTGAACTTTGTCCCAAACAAGGTCGTCGTACTCGGCGGCGGCGTGATCGGTGTTGAATTCGCTTCTATCTGGAAGTCTTTCGGAGCCGAAGTCACAATTATTGAGGGCCTACCTTCACTGGTGCCGAATGAAGACGCATCAGTTAGCAAGGCTTTGGAGCGCGCATTCCGCAAGCGCGGCATTGACTTTAAGACTGGTGTTCGGTTCTCTGGCGTTGACCAGAACGAGCACGGCGTGATCGTTCGCTTGGAGTCTGGCGAAGCAATTGAGGCAGAATTATTGCTTGTTGCTGTTGGGCGTGGCCCAAATACTGCTGGTCTCGGATACGAAGAGCAGGGCGTGCAGATGGACAGAGGATTTGTCCTCACCAACGAGCGTCTGCAGACCAACATTCCAGGCGTTTACGCAGCAGGCGACATTGTTCCTGGTCTTCAGCTGGCTCACCGAGGATTCCAGCAGGGTATTTTCATCGCAGAAGAGATTGCAGGGCTCAAGCCAGCAGTCATCGATGAAAACGGTATTCCAAAGGTCACCTACTGTGAGCCTGAGATTGCCTCTGTCGGATTGAGTGAGGCAAAAGCTGCCGAAACTTACGGTGCCGAAAACATCTCAACTTACGAATACAACCTTGGTGGCAACGGCAAGAGCCAGATCCTTGGCACCGCCGGCTTCATCAAGCTAGTTCGTCGCAACAACGGTCCGATTATCGGTGTTCACATGATTGGATCACGTGTCGGCGAGCAGATCGGCGAAGCACAACTTATTGTGAACTGGGAGGCATATCCTGAGGATGTCGCAACCTTGGTACACGCCCACCCAACCATGAATGAAGCAATCGGAGAGGCTCACCTAGCCATCGCCGGCAAGCCACTTCACGCCCACGCATAAAGAATATTTCCCACAAGGAGCAGCATTAAATGAGTGAATCAGTAGTACTTCCAGCGCTGGGTGAAAGCGTAACCGAGGGTACTGTTACCCGTTGGCTAAAGAAGGTCGGTGACAGCGTTGCCGTAGACGAACCTCTAGTAGAGGTCTCCACCGACAAAGTTGATACCGAGATTCCTTCGCCAGTCGCCGGTGTTATTGAGCAGATTTTGGTTCAAGAAGACGAAACCGTTCAGGTTGGTGCGGTCCTAGTAGTAATTGGAGACGGCTCAGGTTCTGCCGCTGCTCCAGTTGCAGACGCGCCAGCGGCAGCTCCGGTTGAAGCTGAGCCAGTCGTGGCCCCTGTTGTTGCAGCGCCTGTTGCTCCACCGGTTGCACCAGTTGTTGCTGCTCCAGTCGCACCAATTGTTCCTCCAGTTGTTGCAGCTCCTGTGGTTGCCCCAGTAGCACCCGTTGCTCCGGTAGCACCAGTTGTTCCGGCTCCAGCTATGACCACTCCATCCGTTGCTTCAGACGCTGGCTACGTGACTCCTCTGGTTCGCAAGCTGGCTAATGAGACCGGTATTGACTTGACCCAAATCGCTGGCACTGGCGTTGGTGGTCGTATCCGCAAGGATGACGTTCTTGCCGCTCAGTCAGCGCCTGCACAGTCTGTTCAAACTGCTACTTCTGCGCCACTTCACACCCTTGCCGAGGCGTCTCCGCTTCGTGGAACCACTGCTCCTATGTCTCGCCTACGCAAGGTTCTTGCCGAACGAGCTGTTGCGTCTATGGTCTCTACGGCACAGCTGACCACCGTTGTTGAGGTAGACGTCACCAAGATCGCTTTGCTCCGCCAGCGTGTGCAGGCCGACTTCGTTGCCAAATCTGGTGGCAAATTGAACTTCATGCCATTCTTTGCACTTGCCGCGGCCGAGGCCCTTCGTGTTCACCCGAAGCTAAACGCGACCATCGATGGCGACAACATCGTTTACCACGGTACCGAGAACATCTCATTTGCGGTTGACACTGAGAAGGGACTGCTCACACCGGTTATCCGTGATGCAGCGAGCCTGAACATCATGCAGACCGCCCAGCAGATCGCCGATCTAGCCGGCCGTACACGTGCCAACCAGCTGAAGCCTGATGAACTCGGCGGTGGAACATTCACACTGACCAACACCGGTTCACGAGGCGCACTCTTCGACACTCCAGTTGTGTTCCTACCTCAGGTAGCGATTCTCGGAACCGGCGTAGTCACCAAGCGCCCTGTAGTTGTAACCGATTCAAATGGTCAGGACGCCATCGCAATTCGCAGCATGGTTTACCTAGCGTTGTCTTATGACCACCGTTTGGTCGATGGCGCTGACGCCAGCCGCTTCTTGGTTGATGTCAAGACCCGCCTAGAAGAAGCAAACTTTGAGGGCTTGCTGGGCCTATAGCGGCTAGTTTGGTCCTCAGGATTGCCCGGTAGATCTGCTACCGGGCAATCTTTTTTAACTGCCAGGTAGAGCCACTCTTTACTAGGGTTGCCTTCAAAATCCGGGGGCCCTCCGCACAGTCAACCTCAACCACAAGCAGGCGCAATCCGCCGAGATCTACTCGGCTAACTTCTTTGAATCCAGAGCCCTCTCTCAGGAACGTCCCGACGGACTTTAAATCCTCACTTGAAGTGTGGCAAAGCCCCAGCGAAGACGTTGGGTCAGGCTTGGAATGAGCACTCACGACCGGCATCGGGTGGATTTGTTGCTCGCTCTGGTTTTCCACAGGGAATGACGCGATTACCAGAAGAGCTGAAACCAGCAACAAGGGCAGTGCCAGAGACAAGCTCCAGCCACGCAAGTACTTGCCGGGTGACAAAGTGCGGACCTCACCTGGTTCGCTCGACATGAGCCAAATGCGACCGGACCGACATCGCAGTATGTCAACAAGGTTTTCATCCTGGTGCAAATTGACAGCCCATGGAGTCAGCACCGAGCGGCGTAACATTACTCCCCCATTCGGACCGGTGTACTTGAAACCCCGTGAGTATCGGCGCAAGGATTTCTTGGGAATACCCCGGATGTTTGGCTTAGGTGAGAGGTGAACCATGCACTCATCATGCTCGCAGTCTCATTCCGTCTGGGCGCATGCAGCAAAACTGTTGAGAATTAGGGAACATACTCGGCGGGAGGCGAGTTTAGACTTAACAAATGCCTGATTTTCTCACCGCCGGACTTAGCCCTGATTTCATCGGCTATGAAGAGGGATGGCAACTGCAGCGTGAGATCCATAGCAGGGTTGTTGCCCATGAAATCCCAGACACTGTAATCCTGCTTGAACATTCCTCGGTATTTACCGCTGGTAAGCGCACCGAAGACTCGGAGCGCCCAGTTGATGGCACGCCTGTAATCGATGTTGACCGCGGTGGAAAAATCACTTGGCACGGTCCTGGTCAGTTGGTTGGCTATCCGATTATGAAACTCCCAAGACCAATCGATGTTGTCGGTTACGTCCGATGGCTCGAAGAGGTTCTTATAAAAACCTGCGCCGAGTTTGGCTTGCTCACAGAGCGAGTCGAGGGGCGAAGTGGGGTGTGGGCTCCTCTGAATGGAGGCCATGTCAAAGTCGCTGCCATAGGCATTCGCGTAGCGGAACACACCACAATGCACGGGTTTGCTCTCAACTGCAATAATTCGCTCGATCCCTATGAAACAATCATTGCTTGTGGCATCAGAGATGCTAAAACCAGCACACTCACCGAACTTTTAGGGCGAGAGATCACCCCCGCCATGGCGGCCGAAGTTGTAAAAAAACACCTCAAAGAGATTGGCAAGGTCGAACTGTGACCGAACAAAAACCCGAGCGCAAGCTACTGAGAATCGAAGCTCGCAACAGCTCAGTACCAATCGAAAAGAAGCCGGAATGGATCAAGACCACGGCGCACATGGGGCCTGAGTATCAAGCCCTACAGAAGCTAGTTAAAGGCGAGAACCTTCACACCGTTTGCCAAGAGGCAGGATGCCCAAACATATTCGAGTGTTGGGAAGACCGCGAGGCAACATTTCTGATCGGTGGGTCTCAGTGCACGAGACGCTGCGATTTCTGCCAGATCGACACTGGTAAGCCAGACGCTTTTGACGCAGATGAACCGCGACGCGTGGGTGATTCTGTGCGCCAGATGGAACTTCGATACGCGACCGTCACTGGCGTTGCAAGAGATGATCTTGAGGACGAAGGTGCTTGGTTGTATGCCGAGACCATCCGCCAAATACACCAGCAATCGCCGGGTACGGGCGTCGAAATTCTGGTACCTGACTTCTCAGGAAATCCGGAACTGCTTGGAAAAGTGTTTGACGCGCGCCCAGAGGTATTTGCCCACAATGTCGAGACGGTTCCACGAATCTTCAAAGAGATTCGACCTGCTTTCCGTTATGAGCGCTCACTAGATGTACTTACTCAGGCTAGAGATTACGGGCTCGTGACCAAATCGAATTTGATTCTCGGCATGGGAGAAACCCGCGAAGAGATTTCTCAGGCTATGCAGGACCTTTTTGATGCCGGAACTGACATCCTCACCATTACCCAGTACCTGCGACCAACACCTAAGCACCACCCAGTCAGCCGATGGGTAAAACCCATTGAGTTTGCAGAAATGGCCGAAGAAGCCGAAGAAATCGGATTCCTTGGGGTTCTATCGGGGCCACTGGTCCGCAGTTCCTACCGCGCCGGACGACTCTGGGCTCAAACAATGCAGAAGAAGGGCTTTGAAATCCCTTCCCATCTCAGTCATCTAGCCGAGGCTGCTGCGAAAAGCGGTTTTGGACAGGCAGTTCACTAGAAACTTCGCGATAAGGTTATTCAATGGCTAAAAAAGACACCAAAACTCAAAAAGCACCTGGTCAAATGCGTCAGCTTTGGCGCGTCTATGTAATGACCGCCAAGGGCGACAAGACTTCCGTCCTATGGGCGTCACTTGGATTTGTACTTACCGTTTTGGCAGCCATCACTTTTAGCGCCGTGACTGCTCCTGGCAATGTCACCAACCTGGTCCTATTCAGCATTACCGGAGTTCTCTCGGGCATTTTGGTCGCGATGATTGTCATGTCTCGCAAGGCCGAGCGCGTTGCGTACATGCAAATCGAAGGTCAGCAAGGCGCAGTTGGCGCAGTGGTGGCCAATGGACTGCGCCGTAACTGGCGCGGAAGCGAGATGCCGGTTGCGATCAACGGCAAGACCCGCGATGCCGTCTACCGCACCATCGGTCCGGGTGGAATCGTTTTGATTGGTGAGGGTCCGAAGTCACGCGTTCAGCCTTTGCTTGAAGACGAGCGCAAGAAGGTTTCGCGAATCGCTCCGGGCGCCCCGATTCAGACCATTATTGTGGGCACCGATGAGAATTCAGTGCGAATTTATGACTTGAAGAAGTCACTTTACAAACTCAAGAAGGTTCTGAACCGGTCTGAGGTTTCAGTGGTCGATAAGCGTCTGGCTTCACTTGGCATGAACATTCCAATTCCAAAGGGAATGGATCCTGCAAAAATCCGCGCATCACGCAAGTAATCGCAGCTTCTAGCAGCGAGTTTTTAGCGCAGCACTAACGCTGTTCCAGCCAATTTGTCGTGTAGACCGCGATTATCGTTGTCCCAAACAATTGCCGGGATGATCAGCAAGATCATCGAAACACGCAAAAATGCAGCTCTGAATCCGACGTATGGATGCCCCAGTCTAAGAACACGCATTCGACAAATCACGTGACCGAAGCTCGCACCGAGGGTGGCAACCATTAGCCATTGCATCAGCCCAAAGGCAACCAGGGTGGCTAGGTTATCGCCGGCGAACAACCCGGCGGAGATTAGCAGCGAAATTCCCCAGTCAATACAAAGCCCAATAACTCTCCGTGGAACCTTTGCGAGGGATCCGGGGCCCTGTTCTGGAAGGCCTAGCCGCTTTCCGGCCCACAGTTTTTCTGTCATCACCCTTCGAGCCTAGTCAAAAGTTTTACATGGCTGAAACATTCGCTGGTTAGCGAGCACGGCGCGAAAAGATAGACTTTTCCTGATGGCGTAATGATGTGCCAGAGTTTCCACCATCCACCATTTGAAGGGATTCCCCCTATGTTCAAGACTGCCTCTGAGGTTGTTAAGTACATCAAGGACAACGACGTAAAGTTCCTTGACGTTCGATTCACCGACCTACCTGGTGTTCAGCAGCACTTCAACCTTCCAGCAGCGATGATCGATGAGCAGTTCTTCATCGATGGTCAGTTGTTTGACGGTTCATCGATCCGCGGCTTTGCCTCAATCAATGAGTCAGACATGCAGCTCATCCCAGACGTCGGCACCGCATACATCGATGCATTCCGTGCTCAGAAGACTCTGGTTATGATCTTCGACGTTTACAACCCACGTAACGGTGAAATCTACGGTCGCGACCCACGCCAGACTGCCAAGAAGGCTCAGGCTTACCTTGCAACCACCGGCATCGCAGACACCGCATTCTTTGCTCCAGAAGCTGAATTCTTCATCTTTGATGACGTTCGCTACGAGTACAAGCAGAACGGCTCAATGCACTTTGTTGACTCGGATGAAGCTGCTTGGAACTCAGGCCGCGAAGAGGCCGGCGGTAACCTAGCTAACAAGACCCCTTACAAGGGTGGATACTTCCCAGTTACCCCAACCGACAAGCACGCTGACATGCGCGATGACATCGTTTCAGAGCTTCTTGCAGTAGGCCTAGAGGTAGAGCGCAGCCACCACGAGGTTGGTACTGCAGGCCAGGGTGAGATCAACTACAAGTTCGACACCCTACTTTCATCTGCAGATGACATTCTGAAGTTCAAGTACATCGTCAAGAACGTAGCTGAGCGTTGGGGCAAGACTGCCACCTTCATGCCGAAGCCACTATTCGGCGACAACGGCTCAGGTATGCACGTTCACATGTCTCTCTGGAAAGATGGCAAGCCATTGTTCTACGACGAGTCAGGCTACGGCGGTCTTTCAGACCTAGCACGCTGGTACATCGGTGGAATTTTGAAGCACGCTCCATCACTGCTTGCATTCACCAACCCAACCGTAAACAGCTACCACCGCCTAGTTCCAGGTTTCGAAGCGCCAGTAAACCTTGTTTACTCAGCTGGTAACCGTTCGGCTGCTATCCGCATCCCGATGACCGGAACAAACCCTAAGGCAAAGCGCATTGAGTTCCGCGCTCCTGATGCATCGTCTAACCCATACCTAGCCTTCGCAGCAATGCTTATGGCTGGTCTTGACGGTATCAAGAACCGCATTGAGCCACACGAGCCTGTTGACAAGGACCTTTACGAGCTACCAGCAGAGGAAGCAGCACTTATTCCTCAGGTTCCTGGAAACCTTGAAGATGTTCTTAAGGCGCTTGAGGCAGACCACGACTACCTACTAGAGGGCGGCGTGTTCACCAAGGACCTCATCGAGAACTGGATCAACTACAAGCGCGAGCACGAGATCAAGCCTCTTGCTCTTCGTCCTCACCCATACGAGTTCGAGCTGTACTTCGGTTGCTAATCACCTAAAGAAAAGGACCCTGCCAAAAGGCGGGGTCCTTTTTTTATACCGAATTCAATCAGGAATGCTATTCGGGCTTTGCGTCCGGTTCGAATCCGTAAAAGATACGCTCGAAAACTGCCCGAGAGCGCCGAGTGAACGCCAAATAATCCTCTTGCAGTTGGCCTGCTCCCCCTCGCGGATATTCCAGAATTCGTGCCATACCTTCGAGCTGACGACGATCTGTCGGCAAGACATCCGTGCGCTTGTTTGCCCACAAGATTGAAGCAGAGCGAACCCGAGACGCAAGTGTCCAAGCCTCAGCCAACACGCGTGCGTC
>JACCDQ012100365.1_pt1 | contig 10210 bp, 6 predicted proteins | sample 7446031 | NCBI WGS metagenome assembly JACCDQ01 (sample SAMN15323442, study PRJNA562643) | freshwater metagenome | isolation source: river surface water | place: USA:Blue River Watershed | collected 2017-08-17 | reverse complement strand
CATTTGCATACGTCGCAAAGAAATTGTACGTATTGTAGAGCGTACCAAAGAACGAACGACGCACTTCCTCCAACCCTTCCATATCAAAACGCAAATCGTCCCAAGGTTGCGCATTGGTGAGCATATACCAACGCGTAGCATCTGCGCCATTTTTATCAATGGTATCAAATGGATCGACGGCATTGCCCAAACGTTTAGACATTTTGCGCCCCAACTTATCCAATACCAAACCATTGGAAACGACATTTTTATAAGCGACGCTATCGAAACACATTACCGCGATTGCGTGCAAGGTATAGAACCAGCCGCGTGTTTGATCCACACCTTCCGCGATGAAATCGGCAGGATAAGCCACTTCGCCGCCTTGACGGTTGAGCGCGTTATCAATCAATTCTTTATTTTCAAATGGATAATGCCATTGAGCATACGGCATCGCACCCGAATCAAACCAAACGTCGATAAGGTCGGTTTCACGTTGCATACGTTCGCCATTGTCAGCCACCAATACGACGTTATCGATATATGGGCGGTGCAAATCAGCAGGAACGCTTTGTTGTAAGCCCAATACTTTGTTAGCTTTTTCGATTTCGGTCGCCATTTGCTCCAATGAGCCAATACATTTTTCAGTCAAAGAAGCAACGGTAGTATCTGCCCATTCTGCTTCATTTTTGAGCATCTGAGTTAGGTGTCGGCGAGCGTGTTGGGCAAGGAGGTACAAATATTCGTACACATCAATTTTACCCAACTCATTAACGGTCATGGTCGTGCGATATGCAACACCTTCGCCATTGCGCACCTGTTGGAGATATGCCAGACATTGCGCCAATTGTGTTTGCAATGTTTCGCGTACTTGTGCCAAAGAGCTTGCGCCTGTCGGCTCCATGTGTTCGGGACGAATCCACTCAAACGACTGATGCAAACCTACTTCGGTGAGCTTACTTTGTGGAAATTGGTAATTTTCCCAAACTTCCGCAACGTTGGTTTCTTGAACGTTTTTCAACGATTTATCCACACCTTTATCCACCAAAATCATCAAATATTGATTGGTCAATGCGATGTGTTCCAATACTTGGCTTACCGTCCAGCCGCCATTTTTGGGGCGATATGTTTGCAAATCAACTTGCTTATCAAACCACAAATCAACAGCCGCAAATGTTTGGCGGAGTGTCGATTCTACCAATGTTACGACTTCATGGGTATTCATTTTTTGGGGTGTGATGGTGTTATCTTTGGCGCGCCAGATAGGCAACGGAATCCCCCAATAACGCGAACGCGATAAGTTCCAATCTTGCAAGTTTTTCAACCAATTGCCAAAACGACCTTCACCCGTAGAAGCGGGTTTCCAGTTGATAGTTTGGTTGAGTTCAAACATACGTTCTTTGAGTTTGGACGCTGCCACAAACCACGAATCCAACGGATAGTACAAAATAGGCTTATCCGTGCGCCAGCAATGCGGATAATTGTGCGCATATTTCTGAACGTTGAATGCGTAGCCTTCCGTTTTGAGTTTGACAGCAATATCTACATCAACATCTTGATAATCGGCTTCATTGGTATAATTTTTCACATATCGACCCGAAAACTCGCCAACTGTATCAACGAATTTACCTTGTTTATCGACCAATGTGAGCGTACCAATGCCGTTTGCTTTGGCTGCTTTGCGGTCGTCCGCACCAAAACTAGGGGCAATATGAACAACGCCCGTACCGTCTTCGGTCGTAACGAAGTCGCCTAGAATAACGCGGAATGCGTCGGTAGCACCGTCGAGCGATTCGATAGCATTGCCAAACGGCAATAATTGTTCATAACGAATGCCTGCCAATTGTTTGCCGAAATATTCGTCAGCTATGATAAAAGGGAGCTTTTTACTATCAGGGCTACTCAAATATTCTGTTATTTTTGTTTGCCATTCCTGACTAATTATGCGATTATTCGCACGAAAATAACAATGCACTAAATCCTCAGCCATTACTACGGATACAGCCTTATTTGTATATGGGTTAAGGGTATATATTTTTACATAACTGATGTCTTTCCCTACCGCTAATGCGGTATTGCTAGGCAATGTCCAAGGGGTAGTCGTCCAAGCCAAAATGCGTACATCTTCTTGTTCGTTGCCAAACAAAAAAGCGGATTGTTCATTGCGCACGACTTTGAACATAGCGACAGCAGTCGTATCTTTTACTTCTTTGTAGCAGCCTGGTTGATTGAGTTCGTGCGAAGATAGCCCCGTACCTGCGGCAGGCGAATAAGGTTGGATTGTGTAGCCTTTGTAAAGCAAACCTTTGTCATACAAACGACGCAACAAATACCAAACAGATTCGATGTAAGAGTTTTCGTATGTGATGTAAGGGTTTTCCAAATCTACCCAATAGCCCATGCGCGTCGTAAGGTCGTCCCACAGGTCTTTGTACATCATCACCGTTTTTTTGCACTCCTCGTTGTAATCTTCGATAGAGATTTTTTTACCAATGTCTTCTTTGGTGATGCCTAATTTTTTCTCAACAGCAAGCTCGATTGGCAAGCCGTGTGTATCCCAACCCGCTTTGCGTCGTACCAATTTGCCTTTCATGGTTTGGTAACGGCAAAATGTATCTTTCACACTGCGCGCCAATACGTGGTGAATGCCTGGTTGCCCGTTGGCAGAAGGCGGTCCTTCGTAGAATACAAAACTTTCGTTGCCTTCGCGCTCTTTCATACTGCGCTCGAAGACGTTGTTATCTTTCCAGAACTGCAACATCTCTTTATCAATCTGTGGGAGGTTCAGTTCTTTGTACTGTTTATACTTTTTCATATTCAGATGTGGTTTAAAAACGTGCAAAAATAAAAAAGCCCCAACAAATTTTTCAATCTGTGGGAGCTTTTCATATTGGACATATCGTTAGCATCTCAACGCAGACTGAAATCTGTGAGCGGAATAATAATGCTAATGATAATTATATGTTGCGGTTGCAAATTCATGTCCGAATGTATATTTGTTGGCAAAATAACATCTTTTTATACAAAAAAGCAAATTTGTAGTTGCCAACTCACTAATTTTTGTCTAATTATTTGAATGTGAGGCGTTGGAGAACGACTTGTTTTTTGCGTAAGCGTGTGGGGCGTGCTACCAATACCACATCTGAATCTGAAATTTGAATGGACGATTTTGCTAAAAGCGCGGTTTGGGTGTTGCTATATTTCGTCAATTCAAAACGCTCTTGATTACCTTTTGTATCAAGGCTTGTGATGCTTGTAACGCCATATTTAGAACTTGCACTCATGTTGCGCAAGCCTTTATTTTTATCATAAGGGATATTGCGAAGGTCGTCGTTGAAGATGAAGTACATTTTATCTTTGCGCACAGCAAAAACAAACGATGAAAAATATCCACCATCATTAGCTGTCGTTTGGCGTTTGGGGATAAATGTAACCCATTCTATATCGCCTGAGGGGCTAATATTGGCAACAAAGATATTATTGTAATAATAATAATAATTGGTGGTGCGGCTGCGTCCTGTGCTTGTTGTAACCACTCGCACATAGTAGTTTTCACCAATCAAAATAGCTCCACCATCGCTGCGACGCACCAAGTTGCGGAATGCGTACTGAGGCAATTCTACGTCTTTGCCTTTCTCTTCGCGTTTTTTGTATTGTTTGAGTTCCTTCTCGGATAGGGTATTTTCCAATAATTTGGAATCAAACTCGCGATAGCTTTCTTTGGTGAATTGATTGGTTGTCAAATCCAACGAAGCATAAAATGTGCCTGCTATGCTGTAATGATTTCTATTGTTGTAGAAGCCTGTGCAAACTAACGCATCATTACCGACGGCATAAGCACGGAGCGTACTAACAAATTTATCGGCTAATTTAATATCATATTCTTTTTGGCTGCCGTCTGCGTTGTAGCGCAAAATTTTGTAGCTGTAATTGGGTTTTCCTTTTACTTTGGTGCGTGGTTTTTCATTGAAAAGGTAACCAATTACGAATACATCGCCTTGCTGATTGATGCAATAGTCTTCGATGTTGAACATAACTTCTTCGTAAGGAAGTTCAATGTCTTTATTCCAAATCGCATTGCGATTTTGGTCAATTATGGCGATGCTAATAGCCTCAAAATCTTTGCGCTTGCGAGAAGCCTCCGCTACGATAGCTATTTTGCTACTGTCTTGTGCATATAGGAATCGGACATCACTTTGGTCGGCACGCGAGCTGCTGACGATGTTTCCAATTTCACCAATTTTCTTCAAATTATTCTGTGGCGCGAGGGTTTTTTTATCAATGGTTTGCGCAAAGATGTATTTCTTATCGTCTTTTTTGTTGTAAAAACTCGAAAATAGCACTATTTCACCCGCCAAAATTGCGGCACTTTCAAGCGTAAGGGTTTTGTCATTGAACGTAAGTTCCAAATCTCTACGCGTGATGGGATTCATCGTAGCTAAGTCGTAACTAGTCATTACAGGCGAGCCAGTGGGGTTGAATATCGTCATCTTCTCGTGCCGAATTTGGTAGATAATTCCCTCGTGGCTTAGTGTGGTCGTGTTGTTTGACATTTGGTTTTTGAGTTCGGTTACCTGTCCTTTGGTAATTTCACCGTCGCGAAATACGTATGAGGATTGGGCTGATAGTTTGGTTGTAAATAATACCATAACTATCCAAATAAAATTTTTCATTGGAAATGATTACAAAGGTTTTATGAATAATGTGTATTAAAAATTATGACAAATTTTTACGTGGTAAGGCAATATGGAACTTATCATCTGATTAGGTCTAAAAAAATTGTTGCTGACACTAGATTGGGGCTGCAATATAGATGCGCCAAGCCCCAAATAAAATTCAAAACTCCAACTATCCGTTAGAGGCAAGACGCTGGAACAGCCTAAAATATAGTCCCGAATAACCCAAAAATCATTGCCCATAGCCTTAAACCACGATTGTTTAGCCCCAATGCTGACAGCAAAATTTTGAACTAGATTATTGGTATATAATCTTCTAAATGGGCGGAATTTTAAATTTATTTGCAAATTGTTGCCCTTAAGTGGCTGAGGTACGCCCGCTACATTCCAAAATGAAGCTAATCGAAATGGTAAAATTATGCCCCCGCCAATTTCAACGCTTATGCGTTTGGTAAAAACTCGTTCGTAGTAAGCAGTCAGCTCGCCATTGATTAAAGGTGTTAATCCCAATTTAAGCGCATTATGGGAATATTTATTGCCGCCATCATCGAAAAAGCGATTGACATCAGTACTATCTTGCGCGTACATAGCCCACGAACTACCCAATAAAATGAGGACTATCCAACTATATTTATACATGGTTTGGTGTTGTTTATTTGAATGTGAGGCGTTGAATAAATCCGCCATTTTTATCATTAATAGGACTTGTTAGCAAAATAACATCATCAGACGAAATTTGCGAGGACGCACTAATTTGTATTACGGAGCGCGTGTCAATGCTTCGGGTGAGTTCAAAACGCTTTTGAATGCCTTGCGAGTTTATACTCGTAATGCTTACAATTCCGTGCTTAATGGAGGGTTTGAAAGGTTTAATTTTCTGATTCTTATCGTAGGGAATATTTTGGGCGTTGTCGTTAAAAATAAAATAAATTTCGTCTTTATGGGTCGCAAATACGAACGATGAAAATGCGTAGCTATGGGCAAATCGTTGTTGTTTGGGAATAATATTTACCCAATCAATATTGCCTTCTGGGCTAACATTCGCAACAAAAATATTATCGTGATTGTATATTTCGCGCCTTCCTATGATGTAACCCTGTGCATTGCGCACGTGTGTCCGTTCGGTTAGCATAGACTCCCCCACCAAGACAGCCCCGCCATCGCTGCGCTTCACCAATCCTCGAAATTTATAATGCGGTAATTCCGTGTTTTTGCCTTTGGTTTCGCGTTTTTTGTAACGCGCAAGTTCTTTGTCGGACATACTAGGCGCGAGCAAATTGGAATCAAATTCGCGATAACTTTCTTGAATAGGCTGGTTGGTTTGCAAATCAAAAGAAGCGTAAAATGTCCCGCCTATATTGTTTTTATTTTTATTGTTGTAAAAACCTGCATAGATAAGTGTGTTGTCATTATCAATTTGAGCTTGCAAGGAATGCACAAACTTATCAGCTAATCTAACATCGTGTGTATGTTGGCTGCCGTCTGCGTTGTAGCGCAAAATTTTATAACTATAATTAGGCTTGCCTTTTACTTTGGCGTGTGGTTTTTCATGGAATAAATAGCCTATTATGAAAACATCGCCCTGCGAATTGACGCAATAACTTTCAATCGAAAACATAGATTCTTCGTAGGGCAATTCGATATTTTTGCTCCAAATGCTATTGCACGCGCTATCAATAACCGAAATGCTAAATGTTTCAAAATCTTTGCGTTGGCGATAAGTTTCGGCTACAATGGCTACGTTATTTGAGCCTTCATCAAATTGAAAATTAAAATTGCTCCACAAAGATTCTGCCGCGCTATTGATGTGGGTAGCTTCTGCCACTTTCTTTATAGCAGGCGCGAATTGCAACGTTTTTTTATCAATAGCCCATGAAAATAAGTATTTCGTTTGGTCATTGATGTTGTAAAAACTCAAAAAAACGACCAAACTATTACCCAATATGGTAGCTTTTTCAAATGCTAATGCTTTGCCACCATACTCTAATGAAAGTTCTTGGCGGTTGGTTAATACCAATGTGCTTAATTCGTAACTTGTTACGACCAATTTTTGGGCTTTGCTGAATCCAATTCGGAATACTGTGCTATCGTCAGCGATGACATCAAGCGTTCCTTGCTCAATATTATTGGGGAGTGGACTGCTGGAAATGATGTCTGCATCGCGAAATACGTATGAGGATTGGGCTGATAGTTTGGTTGTAAATAATACCATAACTATCCAAATAAAATTTTTCATTGGAAATGATTACAAAGGTTTTATGAATGTGTATTGGGTGTTATTTGAATGTGAGGCGTTGCAAGCCAACCTTCCGACTAGTCTTTTTGGTAGGTATTGCTAACAAAACAACTTCACTAGCAGAAATTTGGGCTGACGCTTTCGCAGATATAATACTTTCGGTATCGACCCAACGCGATAGCTCCATACGCTCCTGATTGCCATGCACATCAATACCGACAATAGAAACAATGTTGTTTTCGTCCTTGATGCCTGCTATAATTACCTTGCGATTTTTATCAAAAGGAATATTATGGGCGTCATCGTTAAAAATAAAATAGAGCTTATCTTTTTGCGCGGTGAATAGAAAAGAGCCTTCTGAGCGGCTGCCGCATATTTGCCGTTTGGGAATAATATTAACCCACTCAATTTCACCTTTGGGGCTAATATTGGCTACTAAAATGTTATAATAATGATATGTTGTGCGCGAATAAGAAGATTTTTGGCTACCTGATGAAGTCGTTTCTGTAAAAAACTGCTCGCCTATTAGCACCGCGCCACCGTCTGAGCGTCGTACAAATTCTCGAAATACATACTTATTTAATTTTATGCCTTTGCCTCGTGCTTCACGTTGTTTGTAGCCTTTAAGTTTTTTATCAGGCGTGGTAAAACTGAGCGATTTCGTATCAAAACTGCGCAGACTTTCTTTCGCCAATTGATTGGTTTTCAGGTCTAAGGACGCATAAAATATCCCGTTAATTCCCTTACTTTTGTTATTGCCATAAAATCCAGCGCAAACAAGCATTCCATTATCAGCGATGTACGAGTTTAATGTTTTTATAGACTTATCAGCAATTTTTATATCGTATTCTTGCTGGCTTCCGTCCGCGTTGTAACGCAAAACTTTGTAACTATTTTTGTCTTTGGCGCGTTGTTTTTTTGGAAAAAAGCCAATGATAAAAACATCACCTTGCGAATTAACACAATAGTCTTTGGCTTCAAAGGCGGTTTTGTGGTGAGCTAATTGGACTGTTTTACTCCAAATAATATCGCAATTTGAGTTAATAGTTGAAATATTGACCGATGCTAATTCCCTGCGTCCAAAATATGATTGGGTTATAATAGCCAGCACGCTCTTATCTTCGGAGTATTTAAAAATAAAATTGGACTGTCGCAATTGAGTTACACCAGGAATGGGTATGCTTTCAGCTACTTTTTTGAGTGTGGGTTTGAGTGTTAGCGTTTGTCGGTCAAATACTTGTGCAAATACGTATCGTTTGCTGTCTTTTTGGTTGTAAAAATCTGCAAAAGCTGTCAATTCGCCTCCAAACATGGAGAAATGCAAAAAATTCAGTTTGTTGTTTTTATATTCCAACTCTAAATTTTGCTCATTGATGGGGGCTAATGTTTGCAAATTGTATTTAGCAACGATTAGCTCATTGTTCTGTTTGCCCTGATTGATTTGGAAAATCGACGAGTCAGCAGCAATAATATCATAACTTCCAAAGTGTTTTTCGGCAGACATTTGCTCGCCGATGGTAAGTTCTCCGCCTCGAAATACATACGAGGATTGGGCTGACAACTTTGTTAGTAATAATAACAAAGCTATCCAATTAAGATTCTTCATTGGGAATGGATACAAAGGTTTATAAAAAAATTAAAAATTGTGGCAAATCTTTATTGTGCAAGGCAGTAAAGGGCTAATCACTTTGTTGTAGCGCGGGGAGGAATGCGTAACATTGATATGAGATTGGGGCAGCAAAATCGACACTCCCCAACCCACAGAGGCTTCAATGCTCCATCGAGGGGACACCGTCCGAGAGCCGCCTATATTCACGATATAATCCCGAATTACCCAATACTCGCCTTCTAGTGTTGTGAACCATGTTTGTTTTGCCCCGCCTCCCAAAAACAAAGGATAAACGGGGTGCGATGGATTTGCTCCAAATGGGCGAAATTTGAGGAACGTTTGTGCATTGCCGCCCATCATGGGTTGGGGAATGCCTGCTAGTGTCCATGCGGAAACTAAGCGAAATGGCAAACTCAGCCCCGCACCGACTTCAATACCCAAATGTTTGAAAAAAATACGTTCATAATACATATTGATTTCACCATTTAGTAAGGGCGATAAGCCAATTTTGAAAAGATTTTTGGCGTATTTGTCGCTTTTATCAAAATAACGGTCTATACGTTTATCGAAGTAGCGATCTATATTGGTCGTATCTTGGGAATATCCAACGGATAAGCCGCACAGGAGAAGCGCAGCGCAGGAAATTATTTTTTGCATGGGTTGGGATTTTGATAGAACGAAAATACGGCTTTTTGTTTTAAATTTCAAAATAATTATCATAAAAAAAGCTACCAACGATATGCTGGTAGCTCTTGGCGTAGTCTGTTACTCCTGTGGTATAAATTCATTCTCACGCAAATCCATCAACGCGCCCGTTACGGTGCGGATTATGCCTTTTATATCTATAATTTGTCCGTTGGCGTTCACGCGTACACCAATAGATGTACCTGCTGCGGCTGACCAATCTTGATAAATTTCGTATTTGGTATTGCCAACGTTGAAAAGAACGCTGTTCAAATCCAAACCTTGATTTGCTACACCGCCCCGAAGTTGGTACGCGTAGGTAAATTGTTCCCAACTGGATTTATCCAATGTTTCGGGAAACTGTAATTCGATAGCTCCCCGTTTCCCGTAGCGATAAACTATATACTGTTGGTCGGAGGCTTGGCAGAGAGAGAGTAATTTGCCTTTGGTGGTTTCAAAAGAGTAAATGTTTTGTTCAGAACTTTCGCAGAGGCAAGACGTAGGTTTCTGTGCGTAGGCGACTACATTGCCCAACGCAACAACAAGGAATACAAACACGCGCATAATCTAGTTTTTGGTTTTTATAATAATCTGCAACGAAAGTAATATTTTTTATTATAAAAAAAGCAGATACTCACGGGAATATCTGCTGCAAAATATATGCGTAGCTTTTTGGTATTGACTAATCTACAATCATCGTATTGTGGTCGAGTTGCTGCTGTGCGATGTGCGCGGGCAATTCCCGAAATTCGTATTGTTGGTTGCGCAATTGGGGTTCAAAGCCTGCTTCGCGGATAGCCTGTTGGATACCATTGGCAGTAAAACGAAATGCTGCGCCTGCTGCGGATACGACGTTTTCTTCAATCATTATCGAACCAAAATCATTTGCGCCAGCGTGCAAACTCAATTGTCCGACTTGCTTACCAACCGTTAGCCATGAGGCTTGAATGTTGATAATATTGGGTAACATAATGCGCGAGATAGCGACCATACGTATATATTCGTCGCCTGTGATGTGGTCGCGCT
>JACCDQ010095935.1_pt1 | contig 10210 bp, 6 predicted proteins | sample 7446031 | NCBI WGS metagenome assembly JACCDQ01 (sample SAMN15323442, study PRJNA562643) | freshwater metagenome | isolation source: river surface water | place: USA:Blue River Watershed | collected 2017-08-17 | reverse complement strand
GCGGCGAAGGCCGGGAAATCCGCTTCCTTCAGCGTCAGGCCGGCTGCCATCGCATGGCCGCCGAACTTGTCGATCAGCTCGGGATGGCGCTTGTAGACCAGATCCAGTGCATCGCGCAGATGGAAACCCGGGATGGAACGGCCCGAACCCTTGATCAGCCCGTCGCCGGCCGGCGCGAAGGTGATGGTGGGGCGATAGAACTTTTCTTTCAGGCGCGACGCGACGATGCCGATCACGCCCTGATGCCAGTCGGGGTTGAACAGCGTCAGCGTGGCGTTGTCGCGCGGGTCGATGTTCTCCAGCGAGGCCAGCGCCGCTTCCTGCATGCCGGCCTCGATGTCGCGCCGTTCGCGGTTGATGCCGTCAAGCTCACGCGCAATCGCCCAGGCGCGGGTGTTGTCGTCCGTCAGCAGGCACTCAATCCCCAGCGACATGTCGGCCAGCCGCCCGGCGGCATTCAGCCGCGGCCCGGCCGCAAAGCCGAGGTCGAACGGCGTGGCCTTGCGCATGTCGCGGCCGGCCACCGAGAACAGCGCCGCAATGCCCGGGTGCGCGCGCCCTTGGCGGATGCGCTGCAGGCCCTGCGCGACGAGGATGCGGTTGTTGGCGTCCAGCTTCACCACGTCGGCCACGGTACCCAGCGCCACCAGGTCGAGCAAGGCATCCAGCCGCGGCTGGGTGGCCGTGTCGAAGCGGCCGCGCTTGCGCAGCTCGGCGCGCAGCGCCAGCAGCGTGTAGAACATCACGCCGACACCCGCCAGGTTCTTGCTCGGGAAGCCGCAGCCTGGCTGGTTCGGGTTCACGATCACGGCCGCATCTGGCAGTTGTTCACCGGGCAGGTGGTGGTCGGTGACGACGACGGCAATGCCGCGCTTGTTGGCCTCGGCGACGCCGGCGATGCTGGCGATGCCGTTGTCGACGGTAATGATGATGTCCGGCGATTTTTCGCGTGCGGTCAGGTCGACGATTTCCGGGGTGAGGCCATAGCCGTACTCGAAACGGTTGGGCACGATGTAATCGACCGTCGCACCCATGGCGCGCAGGCCACGGATCGCCACCGAACAAGCGGTGGCGCCGTCGCAGTCATAGTCGGCGACGATCACCATGCGTTGGCCGGCATCAATGGCGTCGGCGAGGAAGAGGGCGGCCTTGTCGACTTGCGTGAGCGCCGCCGGCGCGATCAGCGCGTTCAGCTCGGTATTGAGTTCGCGCGGATCCGCCAGGCCGCGTGCGGCGACCAGTCTCGCCAGCACCGGGTGCAGGCCTTGCTGCGCCAGCATCTCGGCCTGACGCGGGGAATAGGATCGAAGGGCAATGCGGGTCATCGGAATCGTTCGGCGCGGGCGCAGCCCGGGTGGCAAGTTTGTTGGTCAGGCGGGCAGCAACGCAAGTTTCGCCAGCGACGGGGATCGCCAGAATTTTCGCATGCCATGGCGCGTCACCCGCCACTCGGCCAGCCGGCCGGCATCGGACAGCAGCAACGTGGCCTCGCCGGTCTCCCCGGATTTCAGCGACGCCAGCAAGGGCGCAAAACGCTCGGCTTCCAGCGCCTGCATCGCCGCCAGCCAGCGCGACCAGTCGCCGGCAAGCGATGGCGATACCAGCCGGGTGTCGATCGTCAATGCCGCGTCAGGGCGATCTAGCAGGTAATTCACATACACCGGTGCGGGCTCTGCCCGCGAACCTGCGGGCGACAAGCCGGATGCGGCAGCAGGCGAGGAAAGCGAGGTCGGACCGGGCATCGCGGCAACACTGCCGCCCCATAGCCACAGGGCATTGATGCGCGGCAGTCCCGACGCATCGCGGGTCTCGCTGACCGGATGCTGGTGCCACAGCATCTGCACTTCATTGTGCAGACGGCGCCAGTCGCGCTCGCCGGGGCCGCGCGGCAGCCAAATATCCACGTTGTGTCCGCATGTCGCCGCCGGCGTGCAGGTCCGCAGGCCGGCCCAGCCGTCGGCGCGCAGGAACCAGTGGCGCGCATCGCCGAAGGCCAATTCATGGCCGGCTTCATTCGCCAGCGGCGCGATGGCGTCATACAAAATACGGGCTTCGGCATCGCTGATGTGCAGCGCCTGCGGATCCGTCAGCACCAGGTGGTCGCGCGCGATGTGCAGATGGATCGGTTGCAGCAGGAACCAGTGGCCTTCGGTCACCGGCAAGCCAAAGGACTGCATCAGCGCATGCGCCACCGGCGGGCTGGTGTCGCCTGGGGTGGCTGCCAGCCATTTTTCATGCGGCAGCGCCGGCGCGAAAGGATCTTCGTCAGACACGCGATGATCGCTCGCACGGGCGAGCAAGGTAGCCAGCGCGGGCAGGCGCAGCGACTTCAGCAAGTCTTTGGCGTGTTCGGCGGGGGGCAGCGCAAACGGAATCAGCAAGGTAGGGGAAGGCATGCCGGCATTGTAGGGGAACCGGCGGACTGGCCACGGCTGCGCCAGCGGAAGGTCGGTAACAGTCAGCCGACAGGCTTCGGCGGCGCGGACGCAACAGGGTTTTAGTTGCCATCTTGCGGCTGTGGCAAACTTCGGGCTGCCCAGCAGACATCCCCGCACACATTTCGGAGCCTTGATTGGCATTTTTCAACGACCCGCCGTTCGAGTGGACCATCGGTCTGCGCTATACGCGCGCCAGCCGCCGCAGTGCGCGCAACAGCTTCATTTCCTTCATTTCCCTGATTTCGATGGCCGGCATAGCGCTGGGCGTCGCCGCACTGATCGTCGTGCTGTCGGTCATGAACGGCTTCCAGAAGGAAGTGCGCGACCGCATGTTGTCGGTGCTGTCGCATGTCGAGGTCTTCGACGGTTCCGGCAGTCTGCCTGACTGGCAGGACACGGCGGCACAGGCCTTGCGCCATCCGCAGGTGCGCGGCGCTGCGCCTTTCGTCGACGGGCAGGCGATGGTTACCCGCAATGACACGGTGCGCGGCGTGGTGGTGCGCGGCGTCCTGCCGTCCGAAGAGCCCAAAGTGTCGGATGTCGCATCGCAGGTGGTGCAGGGCAGCTTGCAGAGCCTGATGCCGGGCGAGTTCAATATCGTGATCGGCAGTGCCCTGGCGCGCAGCCTCGGCATTCACCTCGGCGACAAGCTGACACTGATTGCGCCGCAAGGGCAGGTCACGCCGGCTGGCGTGTTGCCGCGGCTGAAGCAGTTCAACGTGACCGGCATTTTCGAGGCCGGGCATTACGAATTCGATTCCTCGCTGGCCTTCATCCATCTGGAAGACGGCGAGCGCATGTTCCGGCTGGCCGGCCCCAGCGGCCTGCGGCTGAAGCTGGCCGACATGCAACTCGCGCCCGAAGTGGCGGCCGAGCTGACAGTGCAGTTGCAAGGCGACCTCTACCTGCGCGACTGGTCGCAGCAGAACCGCAACTGGTTTGCGGCGGTGCAGACCGAGAAGCGCATGATGTTCATCATCCTGACCCTGATCATTGCCGTCGCGGCCTTCAACCTGGTGTCGACGCTGGTGATGACGGTGACCGACAAGCAGGCCGACATCGCGATCCTGCGCACGCTGGGCGCATCGCCGGCATCGATCATGCGCATCTTCATCATCCAGGGCGCGCTGGTGGGGCTGATTGGCACCGCGATCGGCGTTTCGTTCGGCGTGCTGATTGCATTGAACATCGACGTCATCGTGCCCTTCATCGAATCCCTGTTCGCCGTGCAGTTCCTGCCGCGCGACATTTACCTGATCAGTGCTTTGCCGTCCGACTTGCGCTGGCCGGATGTGGGCCGCATCGGCGGCATGGCGGTGCTGCTGGCCTTCCTCGCCACGCTGTATCCGAGCTGGAGCGCCGCGCGCGTGCGTCCGGCGGAGGCGCTGCGCTATGAGTGAGGCCATCATGAACCATGACGTGCAGTCGTCCGTTGCGCAGGGCGGTGTCGTGTTGTCCTGTGAGGGGCTCGGCAAGAGCTTTGCGCAGGGGCGCGACAAGCTGACCGTGCTCGCCAATATCGCGCTGCAAGTGCAGGCCGGCGAGCGCGTGGCCATCGTCGGCGTATCGGGTTCCGGCAAGTCGACGCTGCTGCACCTGCTGGGCGGGCTGGATGTACCCAGCGCCGGCAGGGTCGAACTGCTGGGCCGCGATTTCGCGACCTTGCCCGAGCAGGCGCGTGGCGACCTGCGCAATCGCTCGCTCGGTTTTGTTTACCAGTTTCACCACCTGCTGCCCGAATTCACCGCGCTCGATAACGTCGCGATGCCGCTGCTGATCCGTCGCCAGCCACGCGCGCAAGCGCGGGCAACGGCGGCAGCCCTGCTGGAACGCGTAGGTCTGGGCGCGCGCCTGTCGCATGTGCCGGGCGAACTGTCGGGCGGCGAGCGCCAGCGCGTGGCGCTGGCCCGGGCGCTGGTCACGCAGCCAGCCTGCGTGCTGGCTGACGAACCGACCGGCAACCTCGACCGCCAAACCGCGCATGAGGTGTTCGACCTGATGCTGGAACTGTCGCAGACGCTGGGCACGGCCTTCGTGATCGTCACCCATGACCCTGAACTCGCGGCACGCTGCGACCGCGTGCTGCACCTGGGGCCGGACGGCCTCGCTTGACACGGCCATGCCTGCCGCACTGATCGACAGTCATTGTCATCTCGATGCGGCCGAGTTCGGCCGCACGCCCGCTGAGATCGCCGATGAAGCGGCAGCGCTGGGTGTGCGCTGGATCGTGGTGCCGGCGGTGGAGCGCGCCAACTTCGACAAGGTGGCCGCGATTGCGCGCCAGCATCCTTCTTGCGTCTATGCGCTGGGCATCCATCCGATGTACGTGAAGCAGGCCGACGAGCAAGACCTGGCCGTGCTGCGTGCCCTGGTGGCACAGGCAATGGACGATCCGCGCTTTGTTGCCATCGGCGAGATCGGCCTCGATTTTTTCATTCCCGAATTGAAGGATGGCCCGCTGCGCGACAAGCAGGCGCATTTCTATGTCGAGCAGCTGAAGATTGCGCGTGACTTCGACTTGCCGGTGATCTTGCATGTGCGCCGCTCGCAAGACCAGCTGCTCAAGCAGCTGCGCCGCATCCGTGTGCGCGGCGGCATCGCGCATGCGTTCAATGGCAGCGAGCAGCAGGCTGCCGCTTTCACGGGCCTCGGTTTCGTGCTCGGCTTCGGCGGCGCAATGACCTTCACGCGCGCGCTGCAGATACGGCGGCTCGCTGCATCGCTGGCGATGGACAGTATCGTGCTCGAGACCGATGCGCCCGATATTTCCCCTTCCTGGCTGCACCCGGCGGTGAACGTGCCGGCGCAGTTGCCCCGCATCGCTGCGGAGCTGGCCGAGCTGCGCGGCCAGCCTGTGGCAGACATCGCGCAACAGACCACGCAAAACGTGGCGCGCGTGCTGCCTCGCCTTGGCAGCCTGATGATGGTCTGAGTGCGCCTCTTGGCGCTCGGCTGGCTGGCCGGCACTGCATGGCTGCAATGCCGGGCAGAACTGCCTGCGCCCGCGGCCGCTGCCGTCGCGTCGGTCGCAGGCGTGCTGCTATTGCTGATGGCGATCTGCCATCGGCCTGCGAACCTGGCTCCCGCATCCCTTGTTGCCCCGGCTGCCGGTCGGCCGTTGGCTCGTTTGCATGCCTCGGCTTGGGTGATTGTGCCGGTTTGCTTGTTATTGGCCGGCTTGCTGTGCGGCGCTGGCTGGTCGGCCGCGCGTGCGAACTGGAGGCTGGGCGATGCGCTGCCTTCGTCGCTGGAGGGCCGCGACCTGCAGGTGACCGGTATCGTCGCCAGCCTGCCCGACGATGTCGGGCGCGGGCAGCGCTTTCGCGTCGAACTCGAAAGCGCGCGTGACGGCGACAAGCCAGTCCACCTGCCGCTGACGCTGGCGCTGGGCTGGTATGACGGCGATGGCTTCGATGACGAGCAACGACAAGCCGTGCATCCCGGCGAGCGCTGGCAATGGACGGTCAGGTTGAAGCAGCCGCACGGACTGGCCAATCCTCTCGGTTTTGACGAAGAGGCCTGGCTGTTGTCCGAGGGCGTGCGCGCGACCGGTTACGTGCGTCCGCAGGGAGCGATGCGGCATGACGCCTTTGTTTTCAGCGTGCGTGACAGCGTCGGTCGTGTAAGGGAATGGCTGCGCCAGCGCATCGAACAGGCCTTGCCATCGGCGCGCCATGCGGGCGTGATCGTGGCGCTGGTCATCGGCGACCAGCGCGGCATCGGCGAGCGCGATCGGCAGTTCTTCAACCTGACCGGCATCGGTCACCTGGTGTCGATCTCGGGCTTGCACATCACGATGATCGCTGCGCTGGCCGCGGCTGCGATGCGCCGGGCATGGCGTCATGGCAGTTGGCGTCAACGTCCGTTGCCGTTGCTGATGCCAGCGCAGAAGGCCGGCGCGCTCGCCGGGATGGCCGTCGCCATCGTCTATGTCGCGCTCGCCGGTTTCGGCGTACCGGCGATGCGTACGCTGCTGATGCTGGCCGTCGTCACTGCGGCGCAACTGGGCTCGCGCTTTTTGCCACCCTCGCGCGTGCTCGCCGCCGCGTTGCTGGTGGTGCTGTTCGTCGATCCGTGGGCGCTGCTGTGGCCCGGCTTCTGGCTGTCGTTTGGTGCGATCGCCTGCATCCTGTTTGCTTCCGCAGGGCGCGCCGCAGAGCGTGGCGGGCAGGGGGCGCAGCACGGATGGGCGTTCGTGCGCTCGGCATGGGGCGCCGGCGCGCGCACGCAATGGATCGTCACGGCCGGCCTGGTGCCGTTGAGCGTGGGTTTGTTCGGGCAACTGTCATTGCTCGGCCCGCTGGCCAATGCGCTCGCGATTCCGGTCGTTAGCTTCATCGTGACGCCGCTGGCACTATTGGGTGTCGCGCTGCCGCAGCCACTGTGCGGCTGGCTGCTGGCGGCTGCCCATGCGGCATTCGATGGGTTGATCAAGGTTCTTCAGGCCGCAGTCGACGCACTCGGCTCGCCTGGCCTTGCCGGCTTGCCGCCGATCGCGTGGCAAACCCCGCAGCCAGACTGGTTCACGCTGGCCATCGCTGTAACAGGCACGCTGTGGCTGCTGGCGCCGCGCGGCTGGCCCTGGCGCTGGGCCGGTGCGCTGTGCTGGCTGCCACTGCTGCTGGCCACGCCATCTGCGCCGCCGTCCGGTTTCACGCTGACGGCGCTCGATGTCGGTCAGGGCAATGCGGTGCTGGTGGAGACCGCGCACCACCGGCTGCTCTACGACACCGGGCCGGCATGGCCCTCCGGTACCGATGCGGGTTCGCGGGTGATCTTGCCGTATCTCAGGGCGCGCGGCATTACGCGGCTGGATGCGCTGATGGTGTCGCACGCCGATCTCGATCATTCAGGTGGCGCGGCCTCGGTGCTGGCGGCGTTGCCGGTCGGCTGGTTCGCGTCATCTCTGGTGGCATCGCACCCGCTGCTGCGCGGGCAGGCGAACCATGTGCCTTGTGTGGCGGGCCAGCGCTGGCAGTGGGATGGCGTCTGGTTCGACGTGCTGCATCCGTTGGCCGCCGACCGTGACGAGCGCAAGACCAATGCGCGCAGCTGCACACTGCGTATCAGTGCAGGCGGCCACGTGGCGCTGCTGGCCGGCGATATCGAAAAGCCGCAAGAGCGGGCATTGCTGAGCCGCGCAGGCGAAGCGCTGCATGCGCAGTTTTTGCTGGCGCCGCATCACGGCAGCGGCACATCGTCAACCGCAGCCTTCCTTGACGCGGTCGCTCCGGACTGGGTGCTGTTCCAGGTAGGCTACCGCAATCGCTACCGACATCCGAAGGCCGAGGTGGTCGAACGTTACCGGCAGCGCGGTGTGCGCATGCAGCGCAGCGACGAGGCTGGCGCCGTCCGCGTTGCTACCGGCACTGACGCCAGCGCCGGGCTACAGGTGAGCGCCTGGCGTTGCGAGCAACGCCGTTACTGGCGGTCCGCGCGCTGTGCGCCGGATTGACCGGCGTCGTCCGGTTCGATGCACAGGATTGATGCAGGTCCCGGGCACGCTGTTTTGCCCATGACAGCATCGACCGCTTTGACGTCGGAGCGGACAGCATGGGCAAGCGAGCTTGGGTATGGCCGTTGTTGGCGGTTTCGTGCTGGCCGTCGCTTGTCAGTGCATGGGTCAGGGACGCCGACGCGATCGTGGAGCAGGGCAGGCCGACCACCACGCTCGATATCGACAATGATTCGATCCCTTATCGTCGCTCCGATGGCCTGTATACCAGCGGCCTGCGATTGACCCACAGTCATCGCTTGCGCGAGGCCGGCGGCTGGCGCTCGATTGCGTGGCGCTTCGGCCAGCAGCTCTACACGCCCAAGCATGTGAGCACGCCACCGGAACTGCTGGGGCCGCTGGACCGGCCCTATGCCGGCTGGTTGTATGCCGGCGCGACCTACCGGGTCGAAGCTGACGACGGTAGCGAATTAGCTTGGGGACTGGACATCGGCTGCCTCGGCCCCTGCGCAGGCGGCGCCGCCACCCAGAAAATGCTGCATCGGCTGATGGACCAGCCGCGGCCGCTGGGCTGGAGCACGCAGATATCGAACGAGCCCGGTCTGGTCGGGCATTTCGGCGCACGCGCGCCGGCATGGAAGTTCGGACCCCGTATTGACCTGCGGCCGGGCCTTGCGCTGCGGGTCGGGAATATCTTTAACGACCTGATGCTGGACGGGACCCTGCGCGCCGGCCGCCTGCGGGCGGCGCCCGGCGATACGGTGGCCTACGGCTTCCTGCGCGCCGGCGTGCGGGCGGTGGCTTACGATGCGACGCTGCAGGGCGGCTTGTTCAGCAACGATCCCGGCCGTACGGTGCGGCCGCGGCGGGCGACCGGCGAAATCGAGGCCGGTCTGCAATGGCAGCGCGCGTCCTGGGCGGTGCGGGTGTCGCTGGTCGGGCGCAGCAACGAGATTTCGGGGCTACCGGAATCGCAGGGGCGCGAGTCGTTTTTTCGGCTGTCAATCAGCTATACGCCGTGATCATGCACTGATCTTCTTGAATCGAGCCGACTTGGCCAGGCTCGGTCATGGCGGTGGACTGCAGGCACCGGGCTTGGCAAACGGTAAACATCAATTCGTCCGGGGCGGGAAGGTTCTGTGCGGTATAATTCGAATTTCACGCTAGTGCCTCACCGGCCTACCCTGCAATGACCAAGTTTGTATTCGTCACTGGCGGCGTCGTGTCTTCCCTGGGCAAGGGAATCGCGGCTGCGTCTCTGGCCGCGATCCTCGAATCGCGCGGCCTCAAAGTCACCCTCCTCAAGCTGGACCCCTACATCAACGTCGATCCCGGAACGATGAGCCCGTTCCAGCACGGCGAAGTGTTCGTCACCGATGACGGCGCCGAAACTGACCTCGATCTGGGCCATTACGAGCGCTTCATCAGCGCGCGCATGAAGAAGGTGAACAACTTCACCACCGGCCAGATCTATGAATCGGTGATCCGCAAGGAACGCCGCGGCGAGTACCTCGGCAAGACCGTGCAGGTGATCCCGCATATCACCAACGAAATCCAGGACTTCATCCATCGCGGCGCCGAAGGCTTCGATGTCGCAATCGTCGAGATCGGCGGTACCGTCGGTGACATCGAATCGCTGCCTTTCCTCGAAGCCGCGCGCCAGCTGTCGCTGCGCTCGGGTCGCAACAGCGCCGCCTTCGTGCACCTGACGCTGGTGCCTTACCTGCAATCGGCTGGTGAACTGAAGACCAAGCCGACCCAGCACAGCGTGCAGAAGCTGCGCGAAATCGGCATCTCGCCGGATGCGCTGCTGTGCCGTGCTGATCGCCGCATTCCGGACGACGAGCGCGCGAAGATTTCGCTGTTCTCGAACGTGCAGGAAGACGCCGTGATCTCGGTGTGGGACGCCGACACTATCTACAAGATTCCGCAGATGCTGCACGACCAGGGTCTGGATCGCATCATTTGCGAGAAGCTGCATATCGAAGCCAAGCCGGCCGACCTGTCGATGTGGACCCGACTGGTCAACGTGCTCGAGAACCCGAAGCAGGAAGTCAATATCGCGATGGTCGGCAAGTATGTGGACCTGACCGAATCGTACAAGTCGCTGACCGAGGCGCTGCGCCACGCCGGCATCCATACCGAATCGCGCGTGAACATCGAGTACGTGGATTCGGAAGAGATCGAAGCCAAGGGCTCGTCCAGCCTCGCGAAGTACGACGCCATCCTGGTGCCGGGCGGCTTCGGCAAGCGCGGCGTCGAAGGCAAGATCGCCGCTGCCCGTTATGCACGCGAGAGCAAGGTGCCTTACCTCGGC
>JACCDQ011779787.1_pt1 | contig 10212 bp, 7 predicted proteins | sample 7446031 | NCBI WGS metagenome assembly JACCDQ01 (sample SAMN15323442, study PRJNA562643) | freshwater metagenome | isolation source: river surface water | place: USA:Blue River Watershed | collected 2017-08-17 | reverse complement strand
TCGAAGTCCATGCTAAACCTGCTGTTTGTGCATTATTCACCACATTCAATGCTTTTTGAACAAAGGGCGTTCCTCCCATTTTACTGAAAGAATCATAGTCAAATGCCAAAGCTGTATAAGCGTAAAAAGCCAACATTTGCGTTAAATTATCGCTAAAGCTGTTATCATTATAATTTAAAGGCGTTCCTGTAACGTATTTAAAATTAAAGCTTTTATCCACATAGTTAAGCAATACCGTTTCATAAGCCGTTCCATACACAGGGCGACTTACCTGAAAACGAGCGTTCGCCTCATAATCTCCCGACGACGAAGCCTTGGTAAAAATAATAGCCAACGAACATTTTATTCGCTCTTCAGGTTGAAACTCATCATTTGTCCAACGTCGACTGTTCAAAAACTCTTGAATAACTCGTTGAATCTCAGGGTAAATTTGCGTTGCCCCTCGTTGTTCATTCACCTGAATCTGATCGGTGCTCAAGGTAACCGTACAACTCAGTTCTTGAGCCGAAACCACACGACTCATTAGGAAAAGTGTAGCAAAAAATAAAAAGGTTTTCTTCATCGATTGTTTTCTTTATGAATCGAAATTCACCAATAATTACAGCACGCTATTGTTTAATGCAAGACTATCTTCAATCACCGCAATAATATCATTTGCGACATCCTGTTTTGATTTCAAATCAAAATTCAATTGCATCCCATCTTTTTTTAAAATACTTACTTTATTGGTATCATGTCCGAAACCCGCCCCAGCATCTCTTAACGAATTTAAGACAATAAAATCTAAGTTTTTCGATTGAATTTTCCCCATGGCATTTGCCACTTCGTTATCTGTTTCGAGAGCAAAACCTACTAACAATTGCTGAGCTTGCTTTTGTTGTCCGAAAGTTTTTGCAATATCAATCGTTTTGGTCAACTCTATCGTAAACGAATCTTCTTTCTTTTTTATTTTCTTATCAGCCACCGTTGTTGGCGTATAATCTGCCACAGCTGCTGCCAAAATGGTCACGTTGGCTTCTGGAAAAACCGATTGAGCCGCTTCAAACATCTCTTTTGCCGAATGTACCTTAATTAATTGAATGCGTTCATCTGGCAAACCAATTTGTACAGGTCCACTCACAAGCGTCACTTTTGCCCCTAATTTAGCCAATTTATCTGCTAGAGCATAGCCCATTTTCCCTGTTGAGTGATTACTAATGAAACGTACAGGGTCGATTGCTTCTTGGGTAGGGCCTGCAGTGATTAAGATATTCTTACCGATAAGATTAGGGAAAAACTCTGGATTAAGTTCTTTTTTAAAACTTGCTTTCAATACTTCCACTAATTCTTCTGGTTCTGCCATACGTCCTTCACCGACCAAACCACTAGCGAGTTCACCAAAATTAGCTTTCACAATCACATTCCCAAATGATGTTAACTTACGAAGGTTTTCCAAGGTACTCGGGTGGCGATACATATCTAAATCCATGGCAGGAGCAAAAAGAACTGGGCATTTTGCAGAAAGGTACACGGCTGTCAATAAATCATCGCAAATGCCATTGGCACATTTGGCAAGCGTATGAGCAGTAGCTGGTGCAATAAGGATCAAATCTGCCCATAAACCCAAGTCAACGTGGTTATTCCATTCGCCAGATTCGCCTTTTACAAAATTGCTATACACGGGCTTTTTCGATAACGTCGCTAAGGTTAAGGGAGTGATGAACCCCTTAGCAGCCTCTGTCATCACGATTTGTACCTCTGCTCCTTCTTTTACCAACAAACGGGTCAGAGAGGCAATTTTGTAGGCGGCAATACTTCCTGAAACGCCCAATAAGATTTTCTTGTTCTGAAGCATGAAAATTCGGTGGTTGTAATTTTTATGAGTTAAGTAAGTACTTTGACATATTTAACCACATAGTACCATAGAAAACATAGTTAATTAACTACTGATGAATGTTAAATTTTGGATTTAGGTTTGCAAAAATATCTATCATGTTTGGCAGGTAATTAGAACTTCGTGCCTATGTCCCTTTTCAAACTTGATACCTTTGAGTACAAACTAAATGAACCTCAATTGCTTAATGGTTAAAATCATTCCATAATACCTGCAAGTTAATACAAAATAAAAGGGTCAAGTGTAATACACCCGACCCTTTTACTTAAAATCTTAGCGAAAATTAGTCCTCTTTCTCTTGGTTTGGAAGACGGAATGTGAATTTACCTTCTACAAACTCATCAATGGCAATAGAAGTTGGTTTCGGCATTCTTTCGTAGAATTTAGAAATTTCGATTTGCTCACGGTTCTCAAAAATTTCTTCAAGATTATCCACAGAAGAAGCAAACTCAGACAATTTGTTGTTTAACTCTTCTTTTGTTTTTAAAGCTACCTGTCTAGCACGTTTTGCCATAATCGCTACGGCTTCGTATATGTTACCACCTGCAAGGTCTGCAAGTTTATCACAATCTCTAGTAATGATTGATGGATTCGTTGGCATATTCTTATTTATTTAATATTCGTCGTTATTTTTTTTCAACAGTTGTCTTTTCAGCTCCTGTTACTTTACCTGTAGTCGCTTTCTCTTTTTCTAAGAAGGCTTTATATTCTTCTTCTAACTTCGTAATACGGTCGCTTTCTTTAACACTATAATCGTAGTATTTCTCAGCACGTTTAGTAAAATCGCTCTGCGGATATTTTTCAAAAAGTTCTTGATAAAATTTAGCCGCATCGTTAAAGCGTTCTTTCTGCTTCGATTCGATGGTACTCTTTGCCAGTTCAAACTGAGCTAAGACTTTCAGATAAGCCATTTCTTCTTGATAATCCGAATCGGGAAAATCTTTCTGAAAGTTCGTAATTTCAATTACGGCAGACTTCAAAGAAGCGATGTTAAAGGCACTCGTTTTATGATACAACTTCGCTTTTTCGTACGCCTTACGTTCCAGCTTTTTACGAAGTTCCTTAATCAAATCGCTACATTCTGTTCTAAATTTACTATCAGGATAGTTATTGATAAAGCTCTGTACCTCATTAATAGCGGTCAGCGTGCCACTCTGGTCTAAATTGTACTGTGGCGAGGCTTTATACAAAGCGTAAGAGGCCATGTAAACAGCTTCTTCCATATATTCGCTTCGAGCAAAGGTTTCAGCAAAGCTTTTGAAACGAGCGTTGGCAGACTCATAATTGCCTGTATGATAGTCGCAATAAGCCTGATAGAAAGTTGCTACTTCTTGCTGGTCTGTACCTGCTAGTGCTGGGAGTAACTCTTCAAAGAGGATACCCGCTTTGTCGTATTCTCCTTTTTTGTAATATTTTACAGCCTCTGCATATTTTTTCTTCTCATCGGTCATTTTACGGATTTTCTCAAATCCACCACAAGAGGACAAGCACAGGGTAAATAGTATGAATAATAAAACGTTTTTTCGCATAAGAGTGCAAATTTATAATTTTTTTGGGTATAAACAGAAAATGAGCTAAGGTTTTTTGTTTCAAGAAGATAGATTTCTGATAAGAATTTCTATATCCTCTCTAAAAGGCTTGTTTTCTCAAACGCTTCTTCCCTTCAGTACCTTTACCTTATGCTTTTCCAAATTTCTAACATAGAACGAGGAATACCGCTTAACTAAGATAAGATTTAACAAAATTTAACATTACTCGACAGCACAAATATGACTTCACTCATTTTTCAGAAGAAACATCAAGGGTTTCGTTGTGCAACTTCTCGAAAATACGTAATTTTAACATTAGTCATTTATCCAATAGCTCAACCTTTTCACAAAGCATGAACTCAGGCGTTTTTCGTTCCCGTTTAATTATGGGTATTATTATGGCAGTAATTGCCTTATTCTCGTATTTCTCAAAAATGCAAGTAAACCCCATTACGGGCAAACGCCAAGCAGTTACGATGACCCCTCAGCAAGAAATCGCCACGGGCTTACAGTCTGCTCCGCAAATGGCGGCAGAATTTGGAGGTTTATACGAAGACCAACAACTACAAGATTATGTAAAATCAGTTGGCATGAAGGTGGTCAATAACTCTGAGGCAGCCAAATCTCCCTATCAATTCAATTTCCATTTATTGGCTGACCCTCAAACAATTAATGCCTTTGCATTGCCTGGAGGACAAATTTTCATTACCGTTGGCTTATTAAAAAGACTTAAAACAGAAGACCAATTGGCAGGAGTATTGGGGCATGAAGTAGGGCATGTCATTGGTCGCCACTCAGCACAACAAATGGCTAAAGACGAGTTAACGAATGGACTACTCTCGGCGGCAGTCACAGCGACTTCAGACCCGTATAATGCTAATAATTCGACTGCGATAGCTCAGTATGTAGGCAAAATGATTACGATGAAGTACGGTCGTAACGACGAATTAGAGGCGGATAAATTTGGGGTAAAATATATGCTTGAAGCCCAGTATGACCCCGCCCAAATGATTGATGTAATGGAAGTTTTAAAGCAAGCAGCAGGCGGACGTGCCCCTTCTGAATTTCAGAGTACGCACCCAGACCCAGACCATCGTATTGCCGAAATCAAAAAAGCATTAGCACAATATAATAAGACAGGAAAACTAGAATGGTAAGCTAGTCAACTCCCCTCTCTTCTCTTTGGAGTGCAAAATCTAAATTTGTATTTTTCGACTTGGATATATGAATAAATATATGAAATTTTGCATTCCAAATTATGAACAAAATACTTAGACAACATATTATACTTCGCCTTTTCTGCTTAGCAATCGCCTTGCAGTTTATAGGTGTGAATGCAGGTGTAGTCACGTATGTAAGTCATTTTTTCGAAAAAGGAAAGTCAATCTCTTCTATTAAAACGGATTCAGAAGACGAACGAGATAATGATAGTACTTCTACGAATAAGAAAACTGACAATGATTCACAAGACGACTTTGATGAATCGTATTTGCCTCACGACTATCAACAACCACATTGTAACACAAATCTTCAACGACTAATTATTCAGTACAGTACTTCTTATTTTTTCTACGAAGATTGTAAGACCTTACATGGGCACTTCGATATTGCTTTTCCTCCTCCACGAGTGCCAATGTTCTTACTTCTTACTTGCTAGAAATCCCTTTATCAACGCTCTTAATAACAAATAGATAGAGCAACTGCGTCTCACCTTCGTACAAATGCTATTTATACTTGATTATCAAGATATTGGCATACTTATTACTTACTAATCAAACATCAATAATCACGAGTAGGTTGATTATTGATTCATATTTATTTTCTCATTTCAAGACATGGAATCATTACATTATTATAAAAAAGCACTCTTCAAATCCGATTGGAAAGCGGGTTTATCAGTCTTTTTAGTAGCTCTACCTCTCTGCCTTGGCATCGCTATGGCATCAGGAGCCCCTTTATTTTCGGGAATCATTGCGGGAGTTATTGCAGGGATTATCATCGGTATCTTATCGGGTTCTGAAATTTCGGTCAGTGGACCTGCCGCAGGTTTAACCGTTATTGTTGCCACTGCCATCAAAGACTTAGGCTCGTATCAAGGTTTTCTGGTTGCAGTAGTTTTAGCAGGCTTCTTACAAATTATTTTAGGATACATCAAAGCTGGAAAATTTAGTGCCTATTTTCCCGAAAGCGTTATCAAAGGAATGTTAGTGGCGATTGGTCTCGTAATTATTCTGAAACAAATTCCACACGCACTAGGTGACGACCAAGACTATGAAGGAGAATTTGAATTCGAACAAATGGATAACCAAAATACCTTTACAGAACTTATTCGCTCCTTTATTGACTTTAACTATGGTGCTGTAAACATTACAATTGCCTGTTTGATTTTACTAATCTTATGGGACTATGCAGCGAAGAAAAAAATAACCTTCTTCAAAGCTATTCCGGCCTCACTGGTAGCAGTTGGTTTGGGAATTTTCATCAATGAGTTCTACGCTATTTATAAACCAGCATACTATTTAGGAAATTCAACGAAGCACATGGTTACCATGCCGATCTTTGATAACTGGAATGCCTTTACAGGTTCATTGCTCTTTCCTGATTTTAGTTTTCTTACAAAGGCTGCCACCTATAAAACAGCCATTACCTTGGCAATCGTTGCCAGTTTAGAGTCGCTATTAAGCTTAGAAGCATCAGATAGTATTGACCCAGAACGCAGGATTTCGTCATCCGATAAAGAACTTGTTGCTCAGGGTATTGGTAATACTATTTCTGGCTTTTTTGGAGGTCTCCCTATTACCTCCGTCGTTGTCAGAACGTCTGCTAACGTATATGCAGGAGGGCGTACCCGTATGTCAGCTATTGTTCATGGTATGTTATTAGTTGGCTCTGTCATTTTTATACCACAGCTAATGAATCGTATTCCTTTAGCTTCTTTAGCTGCTATACTGTTAATGGTTGGTTATAAATTAGCAAGTCCAGAGAAAATCAAGCAGGTGTTTAACCAAGGATACGACCAATATGTACCCTTTACCATTACCATACTAACAATCATCTTTGAAGATTTATTAATCGGTATTTTTGTTGGTACTTTTACGGGATTACTCTTTGTGGTATTTACCAACTTTAGATCTGTCATTTCGGTTATTCAAGAAGGCAATAGTGTCTTAATCAAATTCAATAAAGATGTTTCTTTCCTCAATAAGCCAAGAATGAAGCAGATTCTAATGGGTCTAAAAGAAGGTGACGAAGTCTATATTGATGGCTCAAAAGCTAATTTCATTGACCACGATATTTTCACTCTTCTTTATGAATTTAAAAAAGGGGCAAAAGCTAAACATATAAGTGTAGAGTTTTACAAAATAAACCGCAAAATTCAGGGTGACATAAACCAATATAATGCTGAAATTAATTCAGCCCATTAATTTTATGAAAGACTACAAAAAAGTATTATTAGCCAACAAAGCTTGGGCTAAAGAAAAGCTAGAGCTAGACGAAGACTATTTCACTAATTTATCTAAAGACCAACAGCCTAATTTCCTATGGATTGGTTGTTCGGATAGCCGTGTACCTGCTGAAGAAATTACAAATATGCAACCTGGTGAAGTATTTGTTCACCGTAATGTAGCAAACTTGGTAGTACATACAGATATCAATATTCTTTCGGTATTACAATATGCAGTTGAAGTGCTAAAGGTACAACATGTGGTTGTATGTGGCCATTACAATTGCGGTGGAGTAAAGGCGGCTATGGGAAATCAAGACCTAGGTTTGATTAACAAATGGTTACGAAACATTAAAGATGTATATGCAAAACACGATGCAGAACTACACCAAATTGAAGACGAAAATGCAAGATTTAACCGCTTGGTAGAACTCAATGTATCAGAACAGGTCAATAACTTAGTTCAAACAACCGTTATACAACGTGCATGGAAAAACAGAGAACTACCTCATTTGCATGGTTGGGTATTTGATATGCATACAGGCTTAATCAAAGAAGTAATGGATATCCCAGCTGGTTCTAAAATTGATGATATTTATCGCTTTGACTTCCATACGGACGAGCAAGTAAGCAATAGCTCTATTCATTAAGCAATACTTAACAAGAATATTTGCAGTCCTTTTACTCCAGCGAAACCTATGAGATTTTTGAAATCTCATAGGTTTTACTCCTCCCTTCTACTTCTTTACCCTATAAACCATCACAAAAAAGCACAAAACATTCACAAAATTTTACTAACTTCGTTTATACTACTGAGTACAACAATTCCTTCATACTAAATTTATCTCGTCCTCCATCACTATGCTTAATTTTCGTTCTCCCAGTAACTACTTGGGAGTTGCTGCTATCTTAGTAGGCACTGTACTTACCTTGGCTTCTTTAGAACAATCTTCCACCAGCAGATTTATCAATCATTCGCTTGACTCTCTCTTGAGTGAAACACAACGACACTTACCTGACAACGCACTTGAAGGGCTCAAAGTAGCGGAAGGATTGACCGTTAGTACCTTTGCTACCGAACCCATGTTGATGAACCCTACCGATATAGAAGTAGATGCAAAAGGACGAGTATGGGTATTGGAAGCGTATAATTATCGCCCTGCTATCACGGGCAATCCTACCAAAAAAGAAGGTGACCGCATTGTTATTTTGACCGATACCAATGGCGATGGCAAAGCGGATGAAAGCAAGGTTTTTTATCAAGACCCTTCGTTAAATGCTCCCTTAGGAATTGCCGTTTTAGGTAATGTCGTACTCGTATCACAAAGTCCTTACATCTGGAAATTAACAGATACCGATGGCGACGATAAAGCGGATAAAAAGGAAATTTTATTTCAAGGTTTAGAAGGAGAGCAACACGACCACGGAGCTCATACCTTTGTCTTTGGACCAGATAACAAATTGTATTTTAACTGTGGAAACGAAGGTCGCCAACTAAAAGATGCTTCAGGAAACCCTGTAAAAGACCAGTTTGGTAAAGAAATTTCTCCCAAAAACTTCCAAGAAGGGATGGTTTTTCGTTGTAATCTTGACGGTAGCGAAGTGGAATGTTTAGGACAAAACTTCCGAAACCCTTATGAAATTGCCATTGATTCGTATGGCACGCTTTGGCAGTCGGATAATGATGACGACGGAAACAAAGGTGTGCGTATCAATTACGTAATGGAGTATGGTAATTTTGGTTATAAAGACCAACTCACTCGTGCATCATGGCCATATCCACGCACCAATATGGAACCCGAAATCCCTTTACGCCACTGGCATTTGAACGACCCCGGTACTGTACCTAACTTATTACAAACTGGCTCTGGCTCTCCAACGGGTATGGTGATTTATGAAGGCGATTTGCTTCCTCCTATTTTCCATGGTCAAATGATTCATGCTGAACCTGGGCATAATGTGGTGCGTTCGTACCCTGTGAAAAATCAAGGAGCTGGCTATTCAGCCGAAATCGTCAATATCATGAAACAGGAGGCCGACAAATGGTTTCGTCCTGCGGATGTTTGCGTAGCACCCGACGGCTCTCTCATTGTTGCAGACTGGTACGACCCTGGCGTTGGTGGACATCAAGCAGGCGACCAAACTCGTGGAAGAATCTATCGTATCGCTCCTCCTCAAACAGCCTACACCATTCCTAAATTGGATTTGAAGACACCCAATGGAGCCGTTCAAGCCTTACAAAGTCCTAACATCGCAACTCGTTATTTGGCATGGCAAGCGTTAAAAAGCTTTGGTAGTTCGATTGAAAAGCCTCTTGCAAGTTTACTTCAATCGAATAATAGCCGTATGAAAGCTCGTGGATTATGGGCTTTGATAAAACTGATAGATGCCAAAAAATATATAGACTTAGCCGTGCATGACACTGACCCTAACATCCGAGTCTTGGGGTTAAGAGCTGCTCGTCAACAAAAACTTAACGTATTAAACTACGTAGCACAACTAGCGAATGACCCTAACGCTCAAGTCAGACGAGAATGTGCCATTGCTTTACACGGACAACAATCAGCAGAGGCGGCCACTTTGTGGACAAGTTTAGCTCTGCAACACGATGGGAAAGACCGTTGGTATTTAGAAGCACTCGGCATTGGAGCAGATGACAATTGGGAGGCTTGTCTAACAAACTATTTACAGAAAAATCCGAATCCAACTCAAACCTTAGCAGGTTGTGACATTGTTTGGCGGGCCAGAAGTGAAAAATCCGTTCCGTATTTGAGCCGTTTAGTAAGCGATGAAAGCATTCCTTTTGAAAATCGTCTGCGTTATTTTAGAGCCTTTGACTTTATCAAAGGAAAAGCTAAATCAGAAGCCCTTCTCGCTCTATTAAAAGGAACTAGCAACGAACAAAACAAAATTAACAAATTGGCTTTAAGTCATTTAGATGCCGATTATGTTAAAACCTCTAGCGTTGCTAAAAATGCCCTAAGCGATTTATTAAAAACCTTGCAAGGCAAAGAGTTCATGTTGATGCAAGAACGCTATTTATTACCCGAAGAGAACCAGCGTTTAGTGGCCATGATTGATAAAGGCGAATCGGCACGAGAAGCTTCTGATGTACTCTTTAAATCAACCGAAGGGCAAGCTTTAGCGAAACGCATCATCAACAATCCGAAAAACGAAAGTCTTGCGATTAAGCTCCTAACAGCCATGCGTTGGTCTGGAGCAAAGCCACAGCTTAGCTTAATGGAATCCATTATTTTCACGACCACTTATAGTCAAAATTTACGTAAAGAAGCGACGAGAGCCTTAGGCGGCAGTTGGGGAGGCGAAGACCTAATTTTGAGTTATCTGAAAGCCAAGAAAATTCC
>JACCDQ010841017.1_pt1 | contig 10214 bp, 11 predicted proteins | sample 7446031 | NCBI WGS metagenome assembly JACCDQ01 (sample SAMN15323442, study PRJNA562643) | freshwater metagenome | isolation source: river surface water | place: USA:Blue River Watershed | collected 2017-08-17 | reverse complement strand
TTCGACTGCAGGCACTGGTTACACCTACGTAACCAAGAAGAACCGTCGCAACGACCCAGACCGTATCGTTCTGAAGAAGTACGACCCAGTTGTACGTCAGCACGTTGAATTCCGCGAGGAGCGCTAAAAATGGCTAAGAAGAGCAAGATCGCTAAGAACGAGCAGCGCAAAGTCATCGTTGAGCGTTACGCAGAGAAGCGTCTAGCGCTAAAGAAGGCACTAGTTGACCCAAACTCAACTGACGCACAGCGCGAAGAGGCACGTCTAGGCCTACAGAAGCTTCCACGCAACGCATCTCCAGTGCGCGTTCGCAACCGCGATGCAATCGACGGCCGCCCACGTGGTGTTTTGGCTAAGTTCGGTGTATCTCGTGTTCGCTTCCGCGACATGGCTCACAAGGGTGAGTTGCCAGGTATCACCAAGTCTTCTTGGTAATCCGCGCAAAAACCGCGTAAATTCAAGGGTTTTAAAGCCCAGCGAATAACAAGTTTTCTCGAAAACCCCCTGAAATTCAGGGGGTTTTTGCTTTGCCCGGAGGGGCATGGGGCTAAAAACCGCATCAGATCAAGGGAAAATCAAAAAATCCGCTTGGCAACACGCCGAGCGGGGTGAATGACAAGTTTTTCCTAGGCGATAGCGTGATTCCTGACAGTACGTCAAACGTCTAAATGTCCAGGAGGACCAAATGTCTCTAAACAAGAGCGAACTAGTAGCAGCTATTGCTGCAGAAACCGGCGAGTCTCAGGCAGCGGTCAACCGCGTTGTTGACTCATTCTTCGAGATCATCTCAAAGACAATCGTTAAGGGTGGCAAAGTTACCATTCCTGGTTGGTTGTCAGTAGAGAAGGGTCACCGTGCTGCACGTCAGGGCCGTAACCCACAGACTGGTGAGACCATCCAGATCAAGGCCGCTAACACTGTTAAGGTTTCAGCGGGTTCAAAGCTAAAGGCTGCAGTTAAGTAAGTCTTAGTAAAAGAATTCGAGAGGGCGTCCACGAAAGTGGGCGCCTTTTCTTCTGCCTTGATTTGGCACGTACTCTAAGAACATGAGCAATAAGGCCAAGGGCAATCTATTAGTGGTGCTGCAGTTTGCACTGATTGCCGCCATTGTCTTGATGGCAATCGATGAAGTGAATATGCCTTGGGTTTATATCGGTGGGGTTTTATTCATTGCACCCGGGCTGATCATTCTTTATTTTGCGGTGAAGCAACTGGGCAGTTCGCTAACTGTAAACCCGGTGCCGCGCCAGAACGGCAAGCTCGTTGAAACTGGGCTGTATAAATTTGTGCGACACCCTATTTACACCGGATTGCTGATTGCCACCTTCGGCAGCGTTGTGCAATCAATGGCGGTTGTAAAGCTGGCAGTTTGGTTGCTGCTGGTGATTCTGTTGAATTACAAGGCGCGCTGGGAAGAGAAACTTTTATCGGTGACTTATGCCGAATACACCGATTACATGAAGCGCACCGGAAGGTTTGTACCACGCTTCAAAAGATAGTTGTCACAAGGGGGATCTAAATTGAATTTTGAGGGGGCAATAATGCAAAGAAGATTCAAGCTCTGGGTATCGGTGTTGGCAACGCTGGTTTTGGCAGTCGCAATTTCTACTGTGCCGCAAGTGGCCTATGCGGCAGATTCTGTAAGCGTTCCGGGGCAGGTGGGTGTTGATCAATGCCCTGCCGGTTATCAGCATTCAACCGGTATCTCAGTGAATGCCACAACAGGCGTGTACACAACAATTTGCAATGCGCCGCCGAATGCAGCTGACCTTTTGGCACAACAGCAGGACGCAGATTTTCGCGCGAGAATTGATGCCGCTCAGTCTGTTGCCCAAGCTCAGTCGCAGGCCTGGAATGCGGCAAATCCCGGACAGCAGAAATGTGTTCAGTGGGGGCCAATCGTGCACGCCAATGGGGTGAGCACTTCATCGGGCGGTGTTTGCGCTAACCCGGTTGCTCTGGGTTCTGGTCAAACTACTCCCTCGCAAGACGCCCAAGACGTTATTGGCACGATTCCAGTACTGACTCCAAATCAAAACATCATGGGTTCTGCAGAACCTTTCTATAAAGAAGTCACCGGGCAAGTTGGCGTTGAAGGTTGCCCAGCCGGATACCAGGCCGCGAACGGTCTGAGCGTAAACGCGTCAACCGGTGTTGTCACTACACAGTGTTGGAGCGCCGAAGCCTGGTCTGCCTATCGTCTCGGCGGAGTGGCCTGGGATAAGTACCAGGCAACCGGTGGCGGTTACGACATAGCAGCTGAACTAGATCGTCGCGAGAAACTTGCCGCCTTGATAGAGCAGGCAAAGCAGGTTGCCCAAGCCGCAGCTGATGCGACCCCGGGCGTTCGTCGCTGCAGTAATTGGAGCGGATACAACGAAACCGGTCGAGAGTGTGCCTACACATTCATTGATCCGGCAACTGCTCCTAACCCAAACCAAAATTCAAGTGGCGACTCAACAGACTTAGTGCCAGAGGGTACGCAGGTACTGGATGCAGCTGCACTGGTAACCGCTTCTTCGGTAAAGGTGAAGGCCGCGGCAAATACCAAGACAAGCATTAAGTCTTTGAGCCCAAAGGTTTGCAAGGTGAGCAACTTGAAGATCACCGCAATCAAAAAGGGCACTTGCAATTATCAAGTTGTAAGCAAAGCCAAAAATGGCAAAAAGACCACAATAAAGAAGACGGTCGTATTTATTAAGTAAGCCTGCCCTAGGCTTAAGTAATGACCCAAACCCTCCACTCAACTAAGCGCGCCTCATTGGCGTTTGCGTTGAGCATAGGTGCCGGGCTTATCTCGCTGCTTATTGGTCTGATTATTGGCGGGGGAGCAGCAGCCAGCGCACTGGCCGATGCCGGCGACGTGGTTCGCTACGGTCAACCAATCGCAAAACTAATCATGAACTTCTCAACTGCGGTTGCGGTTGGTTCACTGATCTTTGCCGCCTTTGCCCTGCAAGACAAAACCCGCCTCTTGGGCAAGGCACTTGATCTTGCCTCGGCAGGCGCAATCATCTGGGCTATTTCTGGAGCCCTCAATTTTCTTTTCACCTATCTCTATGTTTCTGGTTCTGCAATCTCGTTTGATAGTTCCTTTGGCGAAAGCCTTTGGATGTTTGCCAGCTCAATTGAGATGGGCACCTCGCTTGCGCTAAACATTTTGGTGGCGGTGCTGATATCGGTGTTGGCAATTGCTGCGCGCTCACTAACCTCAACCGCGCTGCTTGCTGCACTTGGTCTTGCCAGTCTGGTGCCGATGGCATTGATTGGTCACGCTGCCGGAACCGCAGGCCACGCAATGGCAGTGAACTCAATTGGTATTCACCTAGTTGCAGTGGTGATGTGGGTTGGCGGCTTGGTTGCGCTGTTTACCGTGCGCGGCGAGAGCTACGAAGAATCTGCCCTGCTCACCCGCCGCTATTCAACTTTGGCGCTGGCGGCATTCGCCCTGATTGCAATTAGCGGTATTGCCTCGGCCAGCATTCGAATCACAAAAATCTCGGATATTTTTAGCGCCTACGGTGCACTCCTAATTCTTAAAGTTTCCGTGTTGGTTTTGCTCGGCGTGCTTGGCGCTATTTATCGCACTCGCCTGGTTGGAAAGTTGGCCCAGGGCGCAGCAGTTGCCAAGAGCTTTTACAGTTTGGTTGCGGTTGAGTTTGTGCTGATGGGCACAGCAATTGGTTTTGCCACCGCACTGGCTAAGACCGCCCCGCCACTTGATGGCGACGGAATTATTGATGTGACTCCGGCACAACTTCTAACCGGTGAACCGCTGCCGCCCGAACTTACTCCAATTCGTTGGCTTACAGTTTGGAAACTTGATTTGGTTTGGGCAATCATCTGTGTTGCCGCCGTGGTTGCCTATCTGGTTGGTGTGCGCCGCCTTGCCAAGCGCGGCGATAAGTGGCCGGTTATGCGAACCGTTTCTTGGGTTAGCGGTATGGCCGTGCTGTTCTACACAACATCTGGCGCGCTGAACGCCTACCAGGAGTACCTATTTAGTGTGCACATGATTGGCCACATGATTTTGGCCATGGGCATTCCGGTGCTGTTGGTGCCTGGCGCACCGGTCACGCTTTTGATGCGCGCTGTTGAAAAACGAACCGATAACTCTCGCGGAATTCGAGAATGGGTTCTTTGGGCGGTACACACCAGGTACGCAACTTTTATTGCCAACCCAATTGTTGCCGCGGTGCTTTTCGCGAGCTCATTGGTGACCTTTTACTACACGCCGTTATTTAGCTGGGCCACTCAAGAACACATTGGCCACCAGTGGATGGTGGTGCACTTCTTAATTACCGGCTACCTATTTGCGCAAGCATTGATTGGCATTGACCCGGGCCCAGCACGCCTGCCTTACGCCGCTAGGTTGTTACTGCTGATTGCAACCATGGCCTTCCACGCGTTCTTTGGTTTGAGTCTGATGAGCGGAAGCGGCCTGCTGCTTGCCGATTGGTACGGGGCTATGGGTCGCACCTGGGGTGAGGCGCCGCTAGATGATCAGCACACCGGTGGCGCAATTGCCTGGGGTATTGGAGAGCTGCCAACCGCAGCGCTAACAATCATTGTTTCTATACAGTGGTTCAAGTCAGACGCGCGTGATGCCAAGCGCCTTGATCGTCAGAGTGACAGAACTGGAAACAAAGACGTTGAAGACTACAACCAGATGTTGGCTAAGTTAGCTGCGCGCGATGAGCGTGCAGCTAAGAACGGCAGCCGCGAGTAATGGAAATTGTAGAACTCTCGCCAGAGCAGCAAAATCTTTTTGATTACATTGAAAACTCTGAAAACAATATTTTTGTAACCGGCCGCGCTGGTACCGGCAAGTCAACTTTGCTTACGTACTTCATTGAGAACACTCAGAAGAATGTTGCGGTGTGTGCGCCAACCGGTGTTGCCGCACTTAATGTTGGCGGGCAAACTATCCACTCACTGTTTGGTTTTCCGTTTGGTATTCTGGGCAACGAAGATCTTGGCCGCCACATGCATCGCCGAACTCGCGAAGTGCTGAAGACCCTTGATGTTTTGGTGATTGACGAAATCTCAATGGTGAATGCCGACATGATGGACGCAATCTCGCGTGCCATGGGAATCGCGCGCGGAAAACGCAAACTGCCTTTTGGTGGTGCGCAGGTTGTGATGTTTGGTGACCCGTACCAACTTGCACCGGTGCCAGGTAATAACGAAGAGCGCGCCTACATGGCCGAGAACTACGAGAGCCCGTGGTTTTTTGATGCGCACGTGTGGCGTGAAGATTCTTTGGAGCGCTACGAACTAAACGAAATCTTTAGACAGCACGACGAGCACTTCAAAGAAATCTTGAATGCAATTCGCGATGGCTCTTGCACCCAAGACATGTTGGATTTTATTAACCAAGCCGGTAACCGTTTTCCAAAGAATGAAGAAGTAATTCGTTTGGCAACCGTGAACGAATCGGTGAACGCGGTGAACCGTGCGCGCATGGCAAAGCTAACCACAGAGGTTAAAAAGTTTGATGCCATCTACAGCGCGGCAGATCAACAAGCCTTTGGTCGCAACCTTCCGGCCGAGCCTGTGCTGGAACTAAAAGTTGGCGCACAGGTGATGTTTATTAAGAATGATGACGGCGGCAAGAAAGCTAGCGATGGCGGTTCAATTCGCCGCTGGGTTAACGGAACAATTGGTCACGTAATTGATTTTCCAAAGTCTGGCGCGGTAACCGTTGAGGTAGACGGCGAGAGTTTTGATGTTGGCCGCAGCACCTGGGAGAAGGTTCGCTACGAGGTTGAAGAAGTCTTTGACGAGGCAACCCAGCAGATCAAAGAGGTTTTGATTGCTGTGCCGCTGGCTGAGTTTCAACAGATTCCACTGCGCCTGGCTTGGGCGGTAACCATTCACAAGTCGCAGGGTCAGACTTATGACGAGGTGGTTATTGACATGGGCCGCGGTGCCTTTAGCCCCGGCCAAACCTATGTTGCGCTCAGCCGAGTGCGCTCACTTGAGGGGCTGTACCTAACAAGGGCCATTCGCATGAGCGACATCATGGTTGATGCTGACGTGCTGCGCTTTATGGGCGGGCATCGCCAGGCGCCTATTGAGAAGCTGTTTTAACGAGCTTCAACTGGCGCATGGCCAAGAAGAACGGGAACGTGGCGGCCATTGCGGTGACCCCAGATAGAAGCAGGTAGAGCCAAACCCGCTTCATGCCCAGACGCTTGGCCTCGAAGATCATGAACGCCGAGCCGGCGATGGCCACAATGGTCAGATCAAGCGAGAGCACCATGTCTACCTCGGTGCCGAACCAGGCCGCCAGGTAGTCCTGGGACTTCATTACGGCGAGGCCGTTGTAGTACCAGGCGGTAATCAGGCCGATTGCCGATAAAACAAAGAAGAAGGCTGCGCGCTTATTAGTCATGAGCCAATCATGCTCCTTTTCTAGAGGGTAACCTAGAGCCATGCTTATGTCAGACCGCGATATCCGCGCATCAATTGAAGCCGGCCAGATTGGCCTAGAGCCGCTGGATATGAATCTTTTGCAGCCCTCATCTTTTGACGTGCGCATTGACCGCTTCTTCAGACTTTTTGACAACCACAAGTACGCGTACATTGACCCGGCCGAAGACCAGTCAGAACTAACTCGCTTTGTTGAGTGCGCACCAGATGAGCCATTCATTTTGCACCCAGGTGAATTCGTGCTTGGTTCAACCTACGAGTTCGTCAAGTTGCCAGACAACATTGCCGCTCGCCTCGAGGGCAAGAGCTCACTAGGCCGTCTTGGTTTGGTAACTCACTCAACCGCGGGTTTTGTTGACCCGGGCTTCAACGGCCACGTGACCCTAGAGCTTTCAAACATGGCAACTTTGCCAATCAAACTTTGGCCGGGCATGAAGATTGGTCAGCTGTGTTTCTTCCAGCTGTCATCGCCATCAGAGACACCTTACGGTTCAGAGAAATATTTGAACCGATACCAGGGTCAGCGCGGACCAACCGCTTCTCGTTCGTTCATGAACTTTCACCGCACCGATGTTGGCAACGAGCCACTAGAGCAGTAATCAGTTTTCAAAAAGAGAGCGCGCCAACTTTAGGGTTGGTGCGTTTACTTTTTTAAGTGCAAACCTGTCGGCAGATTTTTCACAAAGCAATTCAACTTCGTTTACCAGGGCTCTTGATGCCGCGAGCTTCGGCGACAGCGCGCGAATAAATCTGGCCAGGCGCTTGATGGCAAAGTGTTTCTGTTTCACGTGACCTACCTCGTGCCACAGCACAGCGGTTAGTTCATCTTGCGAGAGATGATCTTTGGCAAAGCTTGAAATCAAAATATCGCGGTTACTCGCCAGGGCAAACGCAAACGGCAGTTCAACCAAATAAACGCGCGTACCCATGAAGTGCATAAGTGGTTGTTTGGTCATAGCAATAAGTGGTGCAATTTCTTTTGAATTTGCAATCAGCGGCTCGATGCGGTTGTTGATTAGCGCAAGCGTGATGCCCCCAGCAGCAAGAGCAACCCAAGGGGCAAAAGAAACCAACAGCGCAGCGAACCAGGATTGGCTTCCAAGGGCATCGTTGTTGAGTGCAGTCCAGGTATCTAGGTAAGCCCAAACAGCAATAACTAGAACAGCAATTGTGGCGATGCCAGCTGAAAGAAACGCAGTGAACCAAATTGCAATTCCAAGCTGCGGAGATTTTTGAAACTTGCCCGGCAAAAGAATTGGTGCCAGGGTGGTGACCACAATTACCCACTCAATGGCAAGCGGTATAACTAAAAGCGGGGCGTTCACTTGTTCAGGCTAGTCGTTTTAGTTAGCCCTCGAGCGTTTTGCGAAGTGCCTTCAACTGTGCTGCGGTCAGCCCCTTTGCAAAAGCCGAGAACGCAAGTGCCGGGTTAGATTCCTCGGCAACCAATTTGAGCATTAGATCTGCTGTGTGTTGTTCACGTGATTGTGCGGCGCTGAACATAAACGAACGACCTTCGCCCGCTTCACGAACAACAAGTTCTTTATCATTCAAGCGCGAGAGCACGGTAAGAATTGTGGTGAGGGCTAAGTCGCCATCGCCTACTCGCTCAAGAATTTCTTGAGAGGTTAGCGGATTCTTTGAGCTCCACAGCACATTGAGAATCAGGGATTCCAATTCACCTTGTTGGCGCGCACGTTTAGTCATGCCATTATTCTACGATACGTAGAACACACGAAGGGATTAACGTTTGGAAGTTCTGTCTTACAGTACTTCGGCAACCTTTGGCTTTGGATCAACGCGCAGTAGCAACACCAGTCCAACAGCAAGAATCAAAATGATTCCCCAGATTCCCCAGACAGTGTTCTGAGTTGTGACGCCAACCAAAGTTGAAAACGCAATGCTCAAGCTCCACATTGTGCCTGACAAGAAACTAACCGCGCGACCGGTGAATTGGTAGAGACCAAATACTTCACCCTCGCGACCCTTAGGCGCAAAGCGTGAAACAAAGGTTCTAGATGATGCCTGTGCTGGGCCAACGAACAAACAAAGAGCCAAACCAAAGATCCAGTAGGCGCTTGCACCGTTGCCGGCAAAAACAAATACGCAGGTTCCAGAAATAATCAAACCAACCAATGAGGCAATGATGATTGCACGCGAACCAACCACGTCATCAAGTCGGCCACCAATTGCAGCACCAATTCCGGCAACAACGTTTGCGGCAATACCAAAGAAAATGATTGAGGTTTGATCAAAACCAAACGCAAGTGTGCCGAGCACTGCACCAAAGGTAAACACACCGGCAAGGCCGTCACGATAGATGGCAGATGAAATTAAAAACTTAAATGTTTCTGGTGCTTGCTTGCGCAGTGTGCCAATCTCGCGAATGGTTTGCTTATAAGCGGCAAGCACACTCATCTTTTGGTAGCTTGCTTTGCGCTGGGTTTCAGGAACACGAAGCATCAAAGGAATTGAGAACACCGCAATCCAAACTGCGGCAAACAAAAATACTGCGCGCACTGCAAAGGCGTTATCGGTTGGCAATCCAAACCAAGGCACATCCGGAAGTATGAAACCAACCAGAGCCACCAAAAGCAAAATGATTCCACCGGCATAACCAAAGCCCCAGGCGTAACCAGAAATACGACCGATGGTATTTGGAGTGGAAACACTCGAGAGCATTGCGTAGTAGTTGATGAATGCGGTTTCTTGCACGATGCTGCCGGCGCCGTAAAGAATCAAACCAAAGATTAAAAACTCAGGTCTTGGTTCAACAAAGAAGCTAAGCGCAGAGATGATTACCAAACCGTAGGTGTTGATCATCAACCAAAGCTTGCGACGGCCGGCCTCATCTGAACGTCTGCCGATAACGGGAGCGGTTAGAGCAAGAAGCACACCGGCAATGGCGGTTGCCCAGCCAAGGGCTACATCGGGGTTTTGATCAACGGTGGCTACGGTGCCGGCCAGGTAGACCGGAAAAATGAAGGTCTGCATGAGGGTTGGGTAGGGCTGCTGCGCCCAGTCCCATAGGGCCCAAGAAAATGTGCCGCGCATCTTTACCCTAGGAGTTTTAGCTTCTTTGCTCATTGCTACAGATTAGTCTTCAGAATCGAGCTTGAATCAGGAATTGACGGAATTCATGATTGTCCTCCCAGCTCCGCCTCCTCCCCAAATTTCTTCCATCTAATTCCTGCCTTCCACCCCGATTCTGTGATTTTGCTGAAAGTTGAGCCAAGTTGACTCAACTCTCTTGACAAGCGCTTGGGGCCGTGTGAAACTTGAGTCAAATCGGCTCAAGTTGGGCCATATTTGGACAAAACAGGCCCAAAAAGGCCTATTAGAAGGAGAAATACAAATGGCACGTGCAGTAGGTATTGACCTAGGTACCACCAACAGCGCCGTATCGGTGTTGGAAGGTGGAGAGCCAACCGTTATCGCTAACGCAGAAGGCTTCCGCACCACCCCGTCAATCGTGGCTTTCACCAAGGATGGCGAAGTTCTTGTGGGCGAGACCGCAAAGCGCCAGGCCGTAACCAACGTTGACCGCACCATCGCATCGGTGAAGCGTCACATGGGAACTGACTGGACTTTCAAGGTAGACGACAAGAAGTACACCCCGCAGGAAATCTCAGCTCGTATTTTGGCCAAGCTAAAGCGCGACGCAGAGACCTACCTAGGCGAGGCAGTAACCGATGCGGTTATCACCGTTCCGGCTTACTTCAACGATGCTCAGCGTCAGGCGACAAAAGATGCCGGCCGCATTGCGGGTTTGAACGTGA
>JACCDQ010819226.1_pt1 | contig 10214 bp, 9 predicted proteins | sample 7446031 | NCBI WGS metagenome assembly JACCDQ01 (sample SAMN15323442, study PRJNA562643) | freshwater metagenome | isolation source: river surface water | place: USA:Blue River Watershed | collected 2017-08-17 | reverse complement strand
TGGGCTGAAACGTCAAAGCACAGGCACGTTCACGCCAGCCGCCACCTGGTCCAGGCGGGCTTGCTCTGCCTGCACCTTGGCCACATAGCCGCCATCTTCAAACACGGCGTCGCCACCGAGGTAAAACCTCAAACCCTCGTCGATCGAGCCTTTGAGCTTGACGGCATCGGACAACACCGCCACCCCCACACGCATGTTGGTGAGCGGATCAAAGGCCGTCAAATTGCCGCCATAGGCCTGGTAACGCTTGGTGTGGATGCCCGTCATCACCTGCATCAAGCCTTGTGCGCCCACCTGGCTCTGGATGTAGGGGTGGAAATTCGACTCGATGGCCATGACCCCGAGAATCAGGTTCGGCGCCAACTTGTATTTTTTGGACAGCACCTGGGCCTCGGCCACCAAAGCGGCCACCGGCTCGGGTGCCACTTTGTACTTGCGGGCCAGCCAATTGGCCACGGCAGCCTGGCTGGCTGGCAGATCGCGCACATTCATGGCCGTGGCCCGTTCCGCCGCGTTTTCGGGCAACCACGACACCAGCACCTGCCTTTCACGCAGCCAGGTGAACAGCTTTTCTTCCGAGGCGTGCAACCAGACCGGGTTGATCCACAAGGCCAACACACAGGCGGCCACCGCCAGCCCCACCATGGCCAGACCACTGTGGGTGACAAGGAACAGCCCATGCGCGATGTCGCTCAGAACAGTTCGAAGATAGGGGCACCATGTGCAGGGTTTGGACATCGGATTTATGAAGTCTAAGGATTATAAATTTACGGCCATTGCCGCCGCGGGATAATCGATGCATGTCACAACTTCCACGTGTGGTCGTCGGTCTGTCCGGCGGCGTCGATTCAGCCGTCAGCGCCTACCTGCTCAAGCAGCAGGGGTACGAAGTCATCGGTATCTTCATGAAGAACTGGGAAGATGACGACGACAGCGAATATTGTTCGTCCAACATCGATTTCGTCGATGCCGCCGCTGTGGCCGATGTGCTGGGCATCGAGATCGAGCACGTCAATTTTGCGGCCGAATACAAAGACCGGGTGTTTTCGGAGTTTTTGCGCGAATACCAGGCTGGGCGCACACCCAACCCCGACATCCTGTGCAATGCGGAGATCAAGTTCAAGTCCTTCCTGGACCACGCGATGCGCTTGGGCGCCGAGAAAATCGCGACGGGTCACTACTGCCGCGTGCGCTTGAATGAACAAACCGGCCGCCACGAATTGCTCAAAGGTCTGGACCCGTCCAAGGACCAGAGCTACTTTTTGCACCGCCTGAACCAGGCGCAGCTTTCCAAAACGCTGTTTCCGGTGGGCGAATTGCACAAGACCGAAGTGCGCCGCATTGCCGAAGAAATCGGCCTGCCCAATGCCAAGAAGAAAGACTCCACCGGCATCTGCTTCATTGGCGAGCGGCCTTTCCGCGAGTTCCTCAACCGCTACATCTCCAAAGAGCCCGGCCCGATCAAGGACCCCACGGGTCGCACCATCGGCAAGCATGTGGGCCTGAGCTTTTACACCCTGGGCCAACGCCAGGGCCTGGGCATTGGCGGCATCAAGGCCAAGGGTGCACAGCGTGGCGGGGGCGAGCACACACCCTGGTTTGTGGCGCGCAAGGACATTGAAAAGAACACCCTCTGGGTGGTGCAAGGACACGACCACCCTTGGCTGCTGTCCGAAGGCCTGTCGGCCACCGACGCCAGCTGGTGCGCAGGCCAGCCGCCCGCCCCTGGCCTGTATGCCGCCAAAACCCGTTACCGCCAGGCCGATGCGCCTTGCGAGTTGCGCGCAGCCGCCAACGGCCTGACAGAGCCGGCTTTTGCCATGCACTTTCCGCAAGCGCAATGGGCTGTGACGCCTGGCCAAAGCGCCGTTCTGTACGACGGCGATGTGTGCCTGGGCGGTGGCGTGATCGATGCGGCCTTGCCCGCCGCCTGAACGCCCTGTCATGAAAATCGACTTTGACGGTCTGCAAGCCTTCGTGTGTGTGGCCGAGCTCAGCAGCTTTGTCAAAGCGTCCGAGCAGCTGCACCTGACGCAAACCGCGCTGACGCGGCGCATCCAGAAACTCGAATCGCTGCTGGAGATACGGCTGCTGGACCGCACCACGCGGCGCGTGGAATTGACCGCCGCAGGCAAGGATTTTTTGCCGCAAGCGCGCAGCCTGGTCATGGATGCCACCCGCGCCATCGAACGTGTGCGCAACAAAGCCCAGCAAGGGCTGGGCCACTTCACCCTGGCCTGCGTGCCCTCGCTCACCACCCATGTGCTGCCGCAACTGATCCGCCAATACGCCACGGCCTGTCCCGGCAACAGCTTGCGCCTGCACGATGCATCCTCACACGATGTGCGTGCAGCGGTGCTGAGCGGGCAGGCCGAACTGGGCATCGCCATCAACGGCGAACCGCACCCGGACCTGGAAGAGGTCGCCCTTTTTGAAGACCCGCTGACCCTGCTTTGCCCCACGCCGCACCCGTTTCAAGACAAAGCCTCGGTGCAGTGGACCGACATCCGCCATGTGGACCTGATCGTGGTCAGCAGCTTCATGGCCACACGGGTGTTCCTGGACTACCAGCTGGCCAAACGCGGCATCCGCCTGAGTGGACATTACGAAGTACAGCACCACGCCACCGCCATCAATTTGGTGGCCGCTGGAGTGGGATGCGCCATCTTGCCGTCCTCCACTTTTGAAAACGGCGACCGCCCGAACGTGGTCAAGATCCCGCTCATCGGCCCGGTGGTCAAACGCAAAGTCACACTGCTGCGCAAAACCCAGCACAGCCTGTCGCCCGCTGCACAGAATTTTTACGAACTGGTGTTGAGCACTTTGCGCGCCCACAAACCATTGCGAAAAACGAAATAAACGATCCGAATATTTCATTTCTCAATGATCTGATTTTCGGCAACACTTGCGGCCTTGACAAAACAAGGACAAGTGATGAGCACCGATGTGCTGGTGATTGGTGGCGGCAACGCCGCCCTGTGTGCGGCCCTGATGGCTGCTGAAGCGGGCGCAAGCGTGCGCTTGCTCGAAGCCGCCCCGCGTGAGTGGCGCGGCGGCAACTCTGGCCACACCCGCAATCTGCGCTGCATGCACGACGCCCCGCAAGACGTGCTGGTGGACGCCTACCCCGAAGAAGAATTCTGGCAAGACCTGCTCAAGGTCACCGGCGGCATCACCAACGAAAAACTGGCCCGCCTGACCATCCGGGCGTCGAGCACCTGCCGCGACTGGATGCGCCGCCACGGCGTGCACTTTCAACCGCCACTGTCGGGCGCGCTGCATGTGGCGCGCACCAACGCCTTCTTCATGGGCGGAGGCAAGGCCCTGGTCAACGCCTACTACCGCAGCGCCGAAAAACTCGGCGTGCAGATCCGCTACAACGCGCCTGTCGAAAGACTCGAGATCGAGAACGGCCGCTTCGTGGCCGCCTGGGTCGGCAACGAGCGCATCACCGCCAAAACCTGTGTGCTGGCCGCCGGAGGCTTCGAGTCCAACCGCGAGTGGCTGCGCGAAGCCTGGGGCCAGAACGCGCTTGGCGAATGGCCCGCCGACAACTTTTTGATCCGCGGCACCCGCTTCAACCAGGGCGTGCTGCTCAAGCACATGCTGGCCCAAGGCGCCGATCCGATTGGCGACGCCACGCAAGCCCACATGGTGGCGATTGACGCACGCGCACCGCTGTACGACGGCGGCATCTGCACCCGCATCGACTGCGTCTCGCTGGGCGTGGTGGTCAACACCGAGGCCAAGCGTTTTTACGATGAGGGCGAAGACTTCTGGCCCAAGCGCTACGCGATCTGGGGCCGCCTGGTGGCCCAGCAACCTGGCCAAACGGCTTACTCGATCATCGACAGCAAGGCCATTGGCCGTTTCATGCCGCCGGTGTTTGAAGGTGTGCAAGCGTCCACCCTGCCCGAGCTGGCCTCCAAAATCGGACTGGATGTGAACACCTTCATGCAGACGTTGAACAACTACAACGCAGCTTGCCGCCCCGGCACTTTTGACCACACCGCCCTGGACGACTGTCACACCGAGGGCGTGGTGCCTGCCAAGACGCATTGGGCACGCCCCATCGACACCGGGCCGTTTTATGCCTACGCCGTCAAACCCGGCGTGACCTTCACCTACCTGGGGCTGGAAACCGACGAAACCGCTGCGGTGCGCTTTGGTGGCGTGCCCAGCGACAACCTGTTTGTTGCGGGCGAAATGATGGCGGGCAATGTGCTGGGCAAAGGCTACACCGCAGGGGTCGGCATGTCGATCGGCACCGCTTTTGGCCGCATCGCGGGCACCAACGCCGCACAAGCTGCGCAGACCGGAGGCGCGCGATGAGCACACTGCAAGAACTCACCCAGGAAGCCAAAGCCCTGGCCAACGGCCAGTGGGCCCCGACTGAAGCCGAGAGCGAAGCCGCACGTCAACTGCAAATTTGCAACGCCTGCCGTTACTGCGAAGGCTTTTGTGCGGTCTTTCCGGCCATGACGCGCCGCCTGTCGTTTGCGCCTGCTGACCTGCATTTCATGGCCAACCTGTGCCACAACTGTGGCGCCTGTCTGCACGCCTGCCAGTACGCGCCACCGCACGACTTTGGCGTCAACATCCCGCAAGCCATGGCCAAGTTGCGGGTACAGACCTATGCCGACTACGCCTGGCCTGCGCCACTGGGTCAGCTCTACAAGCGCAATGGCCTGGCGCTCAGCCTGGCGCTGGCTGCGGGTCTGGCCTTGTTCCTGTGGCTGGCCCAGCAAAGCGCAAGTCGCGGGCCTGTCGAGAACTTCTACAGCATCTTCCCGCACAACCTGCTGGTCGGTCTGTTCGCCCCGATCTTCCTGTGGTCCGTGCTGGCCCTGGCCATGGGCGTCCGGCGCTTCTGGCGCGAGATCACGCCCGCCACCAGCGGTGCCGCCGTCACCGCACCAGCGGCAGCCGAGGCCACACACGACGCGCTGCGCCTGAAGTACCTGGACGGTGGCCATGGCGAAGGCTGCAACAACGCCGATGACGAATTCACCCACGCACGCCGACGCGCACACCACCTGACCTTCTACGGCTTCGTGTTGTGCTTTGCGGCCACCAGCGTGGCCACGCTCTACCACTACGCGCTGGGTCTGCCCGCGCCCTATGAACTGCCCAGCCTGCCCAAAGTGCTGGGCGTGATCGGCGGCGTGAGTTTGCTCATCGGCACGGCAGGCCTGTTCAAACTCAACTTGCAGCGCCACGCGCTGCAAGGCGATGCCGCGCAAAAACCCATGGACCTGGGTTTCATCGGCCTGCTGTTCCTCATCAGCTTCTCGGGCCTGGGCCTGTGGCTCGCACGAGGCCACGCCAGCATGCCCACCTGGCTGGTGGTGCACCTGGGCGCGGTGATGGCGCTGTTCGCCACGCTGCCCTACAACAAATTCGCGCACGGCATTTTCAGGACTGCATCGCTGATCCGCCACGCCGTGGAAAAAAGACAACCCAACCCCATCGGGCTGAGCAACGATTGAACCAGGAGACCCCCATGACATCCAAACGCACCACCCTTCAAGCCATCGCTTGCGTAGCCTTGGCCTGCGCGGGTCTGAGCGCCCAAGCTCAAACCTTCCCCCCCAAGAAAATCATCACCATGGTGGTCGGCTTTGCCGCCGGCGGTGCGGCCGACACGGGCGCACGCATCATCGCCAAAAAGCTGGGCGAGAACATCGGCGCCTCCGTCGTGATCGACAACAAACCCGGTGCGGGCGGCAACATCGCACACCAATTTGCGGCCCAGGGGCCAGCAGACGGCAGCGTGCTCCTGTTCGGCTCGGTCGGACCACTCACCATTGCGCCGCACATGATGAAGCTGCCCTACGACCCGGTCAAAGATCTGGCCCCCATCACCATGGGCGTGAACTTTCCCAACGTGCTGGTCGTCAATAACCAGACCGGCATCAAGACCTTCGCCGAGTTCATCGCCGCCGCCAAAAAGAACCCCGGCAAGCTCGACTTCGCCTCCACCGGCCCCGGCTCGGCCTCGCACCTGGCCGGTGAATTGCTCAACGACATGGCGGGCATCGACACCATCCACATCCCCTACAAAGGCGGTGCACCGGCCATGCAGGACCTGATCGGCGGTCGCGTCGCAGCTTACTACTCCACGCTGTCCACCGCTTTGCCGCACATCGAAAGCGGCAAGCTGATCCCGCTGGCCAGCACCGGCACCCAGCGCCTGAGTGCACTGCCCAAGATCCCGACGATCGCCGAATCGGGCTACCCCGGCTTTTCCGCCACCAACTGGTATGCCTTTGTGGCTTCGTCCAAAGTGCCCGCGCCCATCCTGGACCGCTGGAACACCGAGCTGGTCAAGGTGCTCAAGAGTCCCGACGTGGTCGAGCAGCTCAACAGCCACGGCCTGACACCGCAACCGGGCACACGCGATGAGTTTGCCAAATACATGGCCAAGGAAACCGCCACCTGGGGCCGCGTGATCCGCGAACGCAAGATCACCGCCGAATGAACAACACCACGGAGACATATCCCATGAAAATTTTCAACACCTTCACCCGCCGTCACCTGCTGACCAGCGCCCTGCTGGTCTTGGCCTCACTGACCGCACAAGCGGCCGAGATCCGCGTCGTCACCTCCGGTGCCTTCACCGAAGCCTACAAAAAACTGGTGCCCATCTACGAAGCGGCGAGCGGCCACAAAGTCATCAGCGCCTACGGTGCCTCGATCGGCAACGCGCCCGACTCGATCCCCAGCCGCTTTGGCCGTGGTGAAAAGTTCGACCTGGTCATCCTGTCCGAAGGCGGCCTTGAAGCGCTGATGAAAGACGGCAAGCTCGTGCCCGGCAGCCGTGTGGACCTGGCCCGCTCGCAAATCGGCGTGGCCGTGCGCAAAGGCACGCCCAAGCCCGACATCAGCACCGTCGAGGCGCTCAAGCAAACCCTGCTGAACGCCAAGTCGGTGGCCTACTCGGCCAGCGCCAGCGGCACTTACCTCTCGACAGAAATGTTCCCCAAGCTGGGCATTGCCGAGCAGATGCAAAAGACCGCCAAAAAGATCATGAGCGAGCGCGTGGGCGCGGTGGTGGCACGCGGCGATGCCGAGCTGGGCTTTCAGCAAGTGAGCGAGCTGATTTACTTCAAGGAACTCGACTTTGTCGGCACCTTGCCCGATGCCGTGCAGCAAACCATCTTCTTCTCGTCGGCGCTGGTGCAAGGCTCGGAGCAGCAAGAAGCCGCCAAGCACCTGGTGCGCTTTTTCACATCGCCTGCTGTGGCCGAGATCGTGCGCGGCACGGGCCTGGACCCGGCAGCCAAGCCCTGAAACTCAATCTTCGCTGTATATCCGAGCGTGGATGCGCCGCGTCAAGCGCCACACCCCCCACAGCACCAAGGGGATCGACAGGCCTGCGGTCATCTCGGGGTTCATCGGCACGCCCAGCTTGTTCAAGGCTTTGGCGCCATACAGCACCAGGCTCGCCACGTAGTAGCTGATGGCCGCGATCGACAGGCCTTCAACGGTGCTTTGCAAGCGCAGCTGCAAGGCCTGGCCTTTGGTGAGTTTTTCCAGCAGGACCTGGTTTTGCGACTCGGTGGCGATGTCCACCCGGGTGCGCAGCAAGGCACTGGTGCGCGAGACCCGTTCGGACAAGGACGCGAGGCGTTGCGCCGTGGCCGCCACCGTGGCCATGGCCGGTGACAAGCGGCGTTGCATGAACTCGCCTACTGTCTGGATGCCGGCCACAGGCCGCTCGCGCAGCTCGGCAATGCGCTGACCCACCAAAGTGTCATAAGCCCGCGTGGCCGAGAACCGGTAGCCATGCTCGGCTGTGGCGCGCTCCACCCGCGCCGCCAGCGACACCAGCACATCGAGCAAAGCCTGCTCGCTGTCGCCCTTGTGCTCCAGCCGAGCGGTGATGTCGGCCAGCTGCGCTTCGGCCTCGGCCAAAACCGGTGCCAAGGCCTTGGCCACGGGCAAACCGCGCAAAGCCATCAGGCGGTACGTTTCCAGCTCCAGCAATCGCTGTGAGATCCGGCCGGCCCGCGCATCGTGCGTGCCGGGTGGGGCCACGACCAACATGCGCTCAAAACCGTCTTCACCCAAACGAAAGTGCGTCAACACGCACGAGTGCGGCACCCCTTCGGTGGTGTTGCCCATGCGCGAACCGACCACCGCCCCCTCGCCCAGCCAGGCCTGCGCCTGCGCCACCAGCTCGGGCGAAGCCATGTCGCCTTCCACCATGCCCAGATGGATCGCGGCCACCGTCTGGCCCGGGATGCCACGCAACCAGTCGCTGCCCACCACCGCTTGCGAGGCCAACTCAGGCATGACCGCGCCCCAGGCGGCGTGCACCGGCAAAGGCTGCACGATCGAATAGCGGGTGAACTCGGTGTGCCGTTCCCACTTGACGGTGAAGCCTTCGCAGCGCAAACGCAAAAAGTTGCCGCTCAGCTGTTCGGGCTTCAGATCCGCATGCCCAGGCAGGCTGTGCAGATGCGCCCATTCCTGTTCACGGCTGATGCCGGCGTTGAGCACCGCCACATAAACGATCAAGGCCGGCAAACGCACACGGGCAGAAGGGCGGGCATGGACTTCGTTGTGCAGCTGGCGGCGCTGCACATCGTCCGCAGGCAAATAGCGCAAAGTGATTTCGTTCATGGCCCCATTCTGAACCTGCGCACCGCGCCACGGTCACACCCGCGGGAACGAAACAGTTTCAACCCGCACAGACATAAACACAGGCAGGCTGGTGTCAAACAGGGCCATGGGCCGTCGGCGTGGCAGCAACCGCTTCAGGAAACAGCAAACGGCCTTGCAGCAACCCCAGGATCGTGGCCAACAACAGTCCGCCCATCACCACCGTCACAAACAACAACCAGGCCATCGCCAGAATCTGTGCCACACCCTGAGCGGGCGCAAGGTACAAGCACAAGGCTGCTGAAGCTGCCAAGGGGAACGACATGCCCCAAAAAGGAATGCCAAAGGGCTGCGCCAAACTGCGCTTGAACTGCGTCATGGAGACGAGCGTGAACAAAACCGCCACACCCCAAAGCATGTGCACCCACACAGCGGGCAACCCCAACTGAACCCCCGACAAAGCCAGCACAGAAGGCGGCGCGATGGTGATGAACGTGCTGGGCAACATGCGCTGCGGCCACATGCCCACCGTGCCAATGCGCACCCAAACCAGCGCCAAAGCCACCGGCCACAGCACCGCTGCAATGCCGTACTGTGCGGCGGCCCAGACCGGGTGCCCCAAACTCACGCCAGCCAGGGCCGGCAAGACATGGCCGACCACTGGAATGAACAAGGCTGGCGTCATCGCAGACCAGAAGCCAGCCGCCGTCAGGCCCGGTTGAAACCAGCGCTGAATCACCCCCACGGTCACCAACATCAAGCCAGCTGAGCCCATCATCCACAGCACATCGGCCCACAAGCTGTAACCGAGATGGGCCGCAGCAACGGTGGCGATCAACACCAAGGAGGAGGGCAAAGCCGCCACAAACACATGCCGCAGGGGGTGCCGCACATCGTCCAGCACGACCGCAGGAAACCGGACCATGCGCCACAGCGTGGCCAGAAGCAACACCACCAACACCCATGCGGCCAGCACGCCCACAACGGCCGAAACCAGCACAGCGCCCCCCCAATGGGGCTCGGCACGCAACCAGGCCAGCGACAGCCCACACAGGCCCATGACCATGGCGAACCATGAAAAATGCAAATGCTGGACAGATGAAACCGGGCGACTCTCGATCATGGTGTGATTGTCCTTCATGGGCATAAAAAAACCCGTGGGCTTGGCCACGGGTTTTGGAGAACCTTCGGTGCGTTCAGGTCAGAACGGGATGTCGTCGTCCATGTCGTCGAAGCTGCTGGGCGCTGGCTTGGCCGCAGGGGCTGGGCGGGCGGCAGGGGCCGCGGCTGGACGCGCTGCGGGGGCCTGACGCGGGGCATAGCCACCGCCGTCGTCCGAGGGGCCGCCCATGCCTTGGCGGCCACCCAACATTTGCATGGTTTCGCCACGGATTTCGGTCGCGAACTTTTCAATGCCGTCTTTGTCGGTGTACTTGCGGGTGCGCAAGCTGCCTTCGACATAGACCTGCGAGCCTTTTTTCAGGTACTGACCCGCGATCTCGGCCAATTTGCCAAAGAAGCTGATGCGGTGCCACTCGGTGGCTTCCTTCATTTCGCCGGTCGCCTTGTCTTTGTAGCGGTCGGTGGTGGCCACGTTGATGTTGCTC
>JACCDQ010958078.1_pt1 | contig 10215 bp, 6 predicted proteins | sample 7446031 | NCBI WGS metagenome assembly JACCDQ01 (sample SAMN15323442, study PRJNA562643) | freshwater metagenome | isolation source: river surface water | place: USA:Blue River Watershed | collected 2017-08-17 | reverse complement strand
TTGACGCGCGTTTCAGGGTCGTGATGACCCTTTCCCCCTGAGATCGGGATGCATCGGCGATGATCTTGCTCAAGGACGGAATTCTGCCTCGGTCGTTGCTGGCGACGCTGCTGGCCTTCCTGCTGGCCAGCGTGGTCTCCGTCGCCTACACGATCAGCGAAACCAAACAGCGTTATCAGGCCGATGTCGATACCCGTTTGCAGCAATTGGTCGATACCGTCCAGTCGACCGTTCAAACAGCCTGTTTCCTCAAGGATGCCGACCTGTCGGCGGAAGTTGCCAAAGGTCTGCTCAGCAATACCGAAATCGCCCGGGTCATCATCGAGAGCGGGGGCGATGTTCTCAGTGACCAGAGGCGTGTCGCCAGGTCGGGTACGGACGGCAGTGCCGCAGATCACCTCAAACGGGAAATTCATTCGCCTTTCAGTGCGCGTGAAATTGTTGGACAGATTCATCTTTACAGCAATCCGGAAGCCATTCGCGAAGTTCAGAACCAAATCGTCGACCTGGCGGTGCAGCAACTGCTCTGGCAGCTGGTTTTCGTGTTCATTGCGATCTTTGCGGTGCTGAGTTTTTTCTTCGTCCGTCCGGTGGCGATTCTGTCGCAAGCCTTGCACCACATGCATCCGGAATCCGGCGACCGCCTGGTTGCACCGGCTGGCCATGAAAAAACCGAAATCGGTCGTCTGGTGACGGATATCAACGAACTGGCTGACCATCTGGTCGAGGCGCTGGACGAGGCGAAACAGGCAAAGCGCACCGCGGAAGAGGCGTCTGGGGCGAAAAGTGCCTTCCTCGCCAACATGAGCCACGAAATTCGTACGCCGCTCAATGCCATCACCGGGCTGGCGCATCTGATTCGTCGTGACGGCCTGTCATCCGCCCAGGCAGCTCGGCTCGACCAACTGGAACAAGCCGGACAACATTTGATGAGCACCATCAATGCCGTGCTCGATATCTCAAAAATCGAAGCCAGCAAGCTGACGCTCGACGAGGTGCCTTTCCGGATTCAGGACGCGGTTCGTAACGTGACGACCATGCTGATGGATCGTATCAATGCCAAGGGGCTGCAGCTGACGGTCTCGGTTTCCCCGCTGTTGGCGCATTTCGTGGGTGACATGACGCGAATTCAGCAGTCCTTGCTCAACCTGGGGGGCAATGCCGTCAAGTTCACCGAGACTGGCCGGGTCAGCATCCGTGTTTTTCCGCTGGAAACGTCGGTTGACCGGACGCTGGTGCGCTTCGAAGTCAGCGATACGGGCATCGGCATTGCATCGGAAAAAATTCCGTTTCTGTTCAATGAATTCGAGCAGGTCGATAACACCATTTCACGGCAGTACGGCGGGACCGGGCTGGGGCTTGCGTTGTGCCGCAAGTTTGCCCATTTGATGGGCGGCGAAGCCGGTGTGACGAGTGAGCTCGGCAAGGGAAGCACCTTCTGGTTCACCGCCGATCTGCGCCAGACGGTGGCAGCGGATGCCGCTGCGGGCGAGGGCGGTGCGGCAGATCCCGGTGAACAGCTTTCCACCCACTTTGCCGGTCGTCGCATCCTGGTGGTCGATGACGAACCGATCAACTGCGAGATCGCCCAGTTGATCCTCGAAGAAGTGGGCCTATGTGTCGAGACTGCAGAAGACGGCGCTCAGGCATTGCACAAGGTGAGCGAGCAATCCTTCGACCTGATCCTGTTGGACATGCAGATGCCCAACATCAACGGACTGGAAGCGACCCGGCAAATTCGTCAGATGCCCGATCAGGCGCAGCGACCGATCATCGCCATGACGGCGAACGCGTTTGCCGAAGACCGGGCGCGCTGCTTCGAAGCCGGGATGAACGATTTCATCAGCAAGCCCTTCGAGCCGGACATGCTCTATCGAGTCCTGCTGCAATGGCTGAAAGAGCCGCCAGCCGGGTCGTAAGCATTGTCAGACCGCGTGATTTCCCGATTCCCGATCAGCAAGATCGCGTAGTCGCTGGGCACAGGCTTCAAACTTGAGCGCATCGAGCAGGGGGGCGATCGATTCGATCTCGGCGGCAAGCGACGTATTGGCCACGGCATGGCGCAATTTGCCAAAGGTTGCGACGGCGTCGAAGAGGCGCTGGTCGAGTTGCCAGAGCAGTTGGGTGGTGATTTCCTCGATTTTCGCGATGTCGACCGTTGCCAGGGTCGGATGATCAGCCGGAATTTCCGAGGCGATTGCGGTGTTAACGGGCGCGGCCGGTAGCCATTTTGCCAGCGTGCGGAATATCTCGCCGAGAATGATCGGCTTGGCGACAAAGTCGTTCATGCCCGCCGCCAGGCATTGCTGTCGATCGTCGTCGTAGGCGTTCGCCGTGACGGCGATGATCAGCGTCGGCGGCAGCTGGTGCCCGGTTTCCCATTGGCGGATCTGTTCGGTCGCTTCAAGGCCGTTGAGGCGAGGCATCTGCATGTCCATCAGGATCAGGTCGAACTTTTCGTTTCCGGCCACGATGGCCTCAAGCGCTTCCTGGCCATCTTCGACCGCTGTGGCGGTCAGTCCGATTTTTTCCAGAATCGTCGCCATGACCTTGCGGTTGATCGGATTGTCTTCGGCGATCAGCACATGCCCCGTCAGTTTGCCTTGCTGTTGCGTGGCCGGGGACGCGGATGGATGCGATGCAGTATCGGCCTGGCCGGAGGAGGCCAACGATTCGACATTTCTGGCGCGAATGCTGAACCAGAAGCGGGAACCTTGGCCGGGCGTCGATTCGACGCCCGCATCGCCGCCCATGCTCCGGGCCAGATTGCGGACGATCGCCAATCCAAGGCCGGTGCCGCCATGTTGCCGGGTGTTCGAACCATCGATCTGGGAGAAATTCTGGAACAGCAGGGCCTGCTGGTCGAGCGCAATGCCGTCGCCCGTGTCGTGAATCGAGAATTCGAGGAGGGTGCTTTCCTCTGTGGTTTCAAGCGTTTTTACTTCCACCCGGACGCTACCGGACTGGGTGAATTTGATGGCGTTGCTGATCAAATTCGAGAGCATCTGGCGCAGGCGAATCGGATCAGCCAGAAAGTGTGCCCCGTTGGGGAGGTGGAATTCGGCACCGAGTTTCAGTTGCTTGCTCTGCGCACTTTCGGTGAACAGGCTGAGGGTGTCGTTGACCAGCAGTTCGGGCGAGAAAACGGCAGGCACGAACTTGAGTTTGCCAGCCTCGACTTTCGACAGGTCGAGAATGTCATTGAGGAGGGTGAGCAGCGTCTGACCCGAATTAAGGATGATGCGCAGGCAATCCTTGCGTTCGGCTTCGCCCATGTCGCGACTGTCGAGAATCTGCGCCATGCCGAGAATGCCGTTCATCGGGGTCCGGATTTCATGACTCATCGTGGCCAGGAAACTTGATTTCGCCTGGTTGGCCGCCTCCGCTTCCTCCTTGGCGATCTCAAGCTGGTGTTGGGCGAGATTGATCCGCCGGATGAAAAAGAAGCCGAGTCCCATGACCGACAGCATCACGGCCAGTACCAGCGTCAATTGCAGGATGCGCAGGTGGAACTGGCGCTGGTCACGCTGCTCCTCCAGTTGCCGAAGATGTTCCTGGCTCTCGAAGAATTGCCGGTTGGCGTTTTCGCTGAACCGGAAGAACAGGGAAGGCAAGGCCTTGTAAGCTTGATCCACCGCCTCGGAGGCGCTACGGAAGCACGCCGCGTTGCGCTCGCGGCAACGGTCGCGGGTTCGCAACAACTGACCGATGCTTTCGGCCCGTTCACGAATCTGGTCGATGAACGGGGCGATTTCGATCACGGTCATTTTGGGCGTCGTACCGCTACCATTGGTTTCATATCTGACTTCGCGCACCATTTCGTCGACACCGAAGAGATTGAGTGCCAGTTCCTGGCGGGCCATGCCGCCATGGGTCAAGACATGCAGGTAGTTGTCGAGTCGATCGGCGGTGTTGCTGATGTGCTGGCGGATACGTTGCTGGGCCACTTCGCCGGGCGTGGCGGCCATCTGGTAGAAGAAACGCTCAACCGCGTAGATGGTCTGGACGATCTGCTCGCCGATGAACAACTGGGCACGCTCGTTGGCCAGTTGATGATCAAGATCCTCGATCAGCTTCTGGAAGAGGACACCAATGCCGACGATCGAGAGAAAGCCGGCAAAGAACATCGCCAGCAGGCCGCCGCTGGCTCGGCGAGTGACTCCGATTCGCGCGAAGATCATGCTTTTTTGGCGTCGACCGCTGAATCGGGAGGAAGTCCGTCATCGTTGTCTTTGAGTTGCAGGAGAATCTCCCTGGCTTCGTCGAAGGCAAAACTTTGCAGGGCCTCGGTAAAGGCAGGCAGTTGCTTTCCCAGCATGGGGGCGATCAGGCCATTCGATTGTTCCCAGATTTTCAGGGCCTCGATGTCGTCAAGCGCCAGCAGGTTGATCAGATGCTCGAGTTGCCAGGTGACGCCATTTTCCTGGGGAGGCTGCCCGGTTTTTGCGTAGGCCTCGGCAACCAGATGGGTGTAGGCCTCGCTGACCGAGGCCTTGGGGGCCAGCCATTCGAAGCTGAAGTGGTAGAGCGGGACAATGATCCAGAAGCGACTGCCCTGACCGGGGGTGCTGTTGACACCGATTTCTCCATTCAGGAGTTTGGCCAGGTGTCGGTTGATGGCCAGCCCGATGCCAATGCCGCCTTGCCGCCGGGTGAGGGATTCGTCGGTCATGTGGAAATGGTCGAACAAGGTGGGGAGGGCCTCTTCGGCGATGCCACACCCGCGATCCTCGACCTCGAAGCGCAACTGAACGCACTTGTCCTCGGCGGTTTCGACACGGGCGCGAACGACGATGCGCCCATCGTGTGAAAACTTGATCGCATTGCTCAGGAAATTTTCCAGGACCTGGCGCAATGCGGCCGACAGGCCATAGACCGTTTTGGGCACATTGCTGTCGATGTCACGTTCGATGCTCAGGCCTTTTTGCGTCGCCCGATGATGGAAATGCGCGATCGAGATGTCGATGATTTCACGCACATTGAATTTCGCTTCGGCAGCGTGCTTCGCCTGTTCATTGCTTTCAAGTTCAGCCAGTTGAAGGATACGCTTGATGATGTCGTGCATCTGCTTGGCGGCATCGGCGAGGCGTTCGCTTTTGTCCTGCAGATCCGTGTCCTTGAGGTGACGGCGGATCAGTTCGTTCATGCCGAGGATGGCATTGAGCGGCGTGTACAACTCGTGGCTGATGTTGCCGATGAAGGTGGATTTGGCCCGGCTGGCGCATTCCCCGGCGACTTTCGCCGCTTTCAGTTCGATGTTGGCTTGCTGCAACTCGGCATTGCTCTGTTCGAGTTGCCGGGTACGTTCGGCGACCAGTTCCTCGAGATGGTTGCGGTGCTGCTCGACCTCGCGGCGCAGGGTGGCCTGCTGGATCAGGTTGTGCACGCGTTGCCGGGCGATATTGACGTTCACCGGCTTGTGCAGGTAATCGGCGGCACCCAGGCTGAGGCCGGCCACTTCGTTGGTGCTGTCCGCGTCGGCCGTGACGAAGACTATCGGCACCTCACGCAAGCCTTCATCCGCCTTGAGTCGGCGACAGACCTCGTAACCGTCCATGCCGGGCATCATGACATCGAGCAGGATGATGTCCGGCAGGTTGGCCTTGGCCATGGCCAGTCCTTCAGCGCCGGAGGTGGCGATGTGAACCTGAAAGTCTTCCGACAGACCCTTGGCCAGTACCATCAGGTTCGCCGGTGTGTCGTCAATGGCCAGGATTTTGGGGCGCAACATACTCATCGATACAGACATCCCATTTTCGAGTGAAGGGACTCTGTTGGAGATTGGGTTAAATTAATATGTCTAATATATTTGACACAAGTATGATCCTGCTTTTTTGGCAAGTCCACATAAAAAAGCCCCCGCAATGTTGCTTGCGAGGGCCTTTGATTGCCGCCCGAATCCGGCGGTTTGCGTTGGATCAGGCGGCTTCCTTGCCACCCTTGAAGAAGCTGGCGATGTAGGTCAGCAGACCGATCAGGAAGACGACACCGCTGATTTCACGCAGCCAGTAGAACAGGGCGACCTGGTCCTGGGCCATCATGAAGCTCATCGGGGCATCCCCCATGCGCTGCAGCCAGACCTGCAGGATGCCGGCGGCAGTCAGGAACAGCGTGATGAAGACCATGGACACCGTCATCAGCCAGAAGCTCCACATTTCCAGCGTCTGTGCCTGCGGGCTGTTGGCGATGCGACCGCGCATCAACGGCATGGCATAGGAGATCATGGTGATCACGACCATCACGTAGGCGCCATAGAAAGCCATGTGGCCGTGCGCAGCGGTGATCTGGGTGCCGTGCGTGTAGTAGTTCACCGGGGCCAACGTGTGCAGGAAGCCCCAGACGCCGGCGCCGAGGAAGGCCATGACACCCGTGCCGAGCGCCCACAGCGTGGCGGCGCGGTTCGGATGCTCGCGGCGACGACGATTGACCATGTTGAAGGCGAACAGCGTCATCGCGAAGAACGGGATCGGTTCCAGCGCGGAGAACACCGAGCCCCACCACTGCCAGTATTCCGGCGTGCCGATCCAGTAGTAGTGGTGACCGGTACCGATGATGCCGGTGACCAGGGTCAGGGTAATGATCACGTACAGCCACTTCTCGATCACTTCGCGGTCGACGCCGGTGACCTTGATCAGCACGAAGGCCAGGATGGCACCGAGGATCAGTTCCCAGACGCCTTCGACCCAAAGGTGCACGACCCACCACCAGTAGAACTTGTCGCGTACCAGGTTATCCGGGTTGTAGAAGGAGAACAGGAAGAACACCGCCAGCCCCCACAGGCCGAGCAGCAGCACGGTGGTGATCGCCGTCTTGCGTCCCTTGAGGAAGGTCATCGTGATGTTGAACAGGAAAGCCAGTGCCACGACGACGATACCGATCTTGGTCAGCAGCGGCTGTTCGAGGAACTCGCGGCCCATGGTCGGCAGCAGATCGTTACCCGTCATCTTGGCCAGCGTGGCGTAAGGCACCAGCAGGTAGCCGAGTACGGTCAACGCCGCGGCGACCAGGAAAATCCAGAACATCGCAATCGCCAGCTTCGGCGAATGCAGTTCGGTTTCCGCTTCTTCCGGTACCAGATAGTAGGCGGAGCCCATGAAGCCCATCAGCAGCCAGACGATCAGCGCATTGGTGTGCACCATGCGTGCCACGTTGAACGGGATGTGCGGGAACAGGAAGTCGCCGACCACGTACTGCAGGCCCATGACCAGGCCGAACAGGATCTGCGCGACGAAGAGGCCAATGGCGGCGATGAAATACGGTTTGGCGACCGCTTGGGATTTGTATTGCATGGTCGTCTCCTCAGCCTTCGATGTTGGGCGGCCAGTTGGCGGTATTGATCTCGGAGGCGTACTTCAGGAAGGCCACCAGATCGTCCAGCTGCTGCTCGGTCAGGTTGAATTGCGGCATCTGGCGACGGCCCGGGGTGCCGGTCGGCTGGGACTTGATCCACGCCTTGATGAATTCGCCGCCACGGCGCTTGTAAACATTACCCAGTTCCGGGGCGAAATAGGCCCCTTCGCCGAGCAGCGTATGGCAACCGATGCAGTTGTTGGTCTCCCAGACCTTCTTGCCGGCGGCGATGCCCGGATTGCTCTTCAACTGCGCCCGTTGATCGCGTTGCGGTAGCTGTTGCTCCGTGTTGTAGGTCAGCGCCAGAAACACCAGCAGGAAGAAAATGGTCCCGCCGTAGAAAATGTTCCGGGCTGCCGAGGTCGTAAATCCTGAACTCATGCTATCCCCCTTTGAAACTGCCGACGAACTTCGACAGGTGCCGAGAGGATATTGAAACCGAATGTGCGCTATCCTTGATGCGGGTCAAGATGGCCTGGCCGGCAAGAAAAAACAGACCACTGATCCTGGCTACGCCGGAAGTGGTATTGAGGCCTTGGGCGGAGTCAAGGAAACTCCAAACGGATAAAAATTATGACTAAAGGATCGTGATGAGTACAGGCAACCCATCAACCATTGGCCAGCGGCTGTTTCTGCTGGTTTCGCTGCCGCTGCTGGCGCTCTGCGTGTGTGGCGCCATCCTGATTTTCAACGCCAGTCGGGCGCTCGACAGCGCGGAAAAAACCGGGCAACTGGTCGAAACGGCGGTTGCCGCCGGCGAGTTGATTCATACCCTGCAGGCCGAACGCGGGACCAGCGCCGGATTCATCCAGTCAAAAGGTGAAAAATTCGCCGATACACTGCCCGGTTTGCGTGGCAAGAGTGATGAGGCGCTGGTGGCCCTCAAGCAACATCTGACCCGTCTCGATCTGACTGCCGCGCCAGCCCTGAAAGCCGACATCGATGCCGCCTTGCGCCAGTTCGAACAGCTGGGTGACATGCGTGGAAAAATCACCGGCCTGACCTTGGCGCCGGCCGAAAGCACGACGTTCTACACCAAAGGAATCGGCTTGCTGGTTCGCAGTGTCGATGCGATGGCGCTCAGCAACAACAACGCCGAAGTCGGGCGCCAGGTGATGGCGTTTCAGGCGTTGGTCCGCGCCAAGGAAAATGCCGGGCTCGAACGCGCGCTGACCAATCTCGGTTTCGTCACCGATCGGGTCGAGGCGGCGCAATACCGTCTGATTCTCCAGAAAATCGAGCGTCAGGAAGCCTATTTCGACATCTTCAACAGTGTCGCCAGTACTGAAGCCAGGGCTGCGCTGGAGTCACTGTTGCAGGCCGAGGCTTCCCAGGAAGTCGTGCGCATGCGGGCGCGCATGGCCGAGCGTTCGCTGACGGGTGGCTTCGAAGTGGTGCCGACCCAATGGTTCCAGAAAATGACCGGCAAGATCGATCTAATGCACGGGCTCGAGCAACAGGTTTCGCGCGAGATCCTCGAGCAGACCGCCAGGCTCGTCAAGCATGAGCGCTCGGTCCTGTTGCGTACCGGTTTGCTGGTCGGGGCGGCGCTGGTGCTGACCATCGTCATAGCCGTCTGGGTTGGTCGCAGCGTCCGTGGGCCGTTGAATACGGCAGTCGATGTCGCCGAATATGCGGCGAAGAATGACGATTTCACGCGAGAGGTGCCTCCGGGCGGGGTGATCGAGGTGGTGCGGGCGGCGCAAGCCTTCAATCACCTGATAACCGAATTCCGCCGCATTCTCGGCGAAGCCAGCCGTTCGAGCGGCCAGATCAGCGATGCCTCGCATCAGCTGGTGACTTCCTGCTCGCAACTCAATGCGGCTGCTTCCCAGCAGTCGGATGCTTCCGCCTCGATTGCTGCAGCCATCGAGCAGGTCTCGGTCAGCGTCAGCGAAACGGCATCGAGCGCTGGTACGGTCAGCGAACTGGCACGCCAGTCCGGCCAGGATACCGAAACGGCGATCGAGGTGATGTCGAAGGCAGTGCACAGTGTCGACCGCATTACTGAACTGATCGCCGCGTCGAGCAATCATGTCGTCAAGCTCGAGCACAGCTCGCAGCAAATCGGCGGCATCATCCAGGTGATCAAGGAAATCGCCGACCAGACCAATTTGCTGGCCCTGAATGCCGCCATCGAGGCGGCGCGGGCTGGTGAACAGGGTCGCGGCTTTGCCGTGGTGGCCGATGAAGTGCGCAAGCTGGCCGAGCGCAGCGCGCATTCCACCGAGGAAATCGCCAGCCTGATCCAGAACATCCAGAATCAGATTGGCGATACCGTGTCCACCATGCAGCAGGCCAGCGAGCAGGCCAACCAGAACCGTCAGCTGGTGGCGGATACGGAAGGTGCCTTGCGCGGCATCGGCGACAGTTCCGTGACCATGGTCAGCCACGTCCAGAACATTGCCGATGCGATTCGCGAGCAGGACTCGGCCCTGCAACAGGTGGCGATCAACGTCGAGAAGATCGCCCAGATGACCGAGGAAAGCCGTGCCTCGGCCAATGCCAATGCCGACACGGCCACCCAGATGGCGTCGCTGTCCGATACGCTACGCAACTCGGTGGCTCGCTTCAAGATCTGAAGCGGGGGCGTTTGAAACTGGTTCAGTAAGGCTGCAAGCGACCCTGTTCGATACGAACGCGGTCGCCTTGGTGCCAGCGGCCGGCAACTTCCTGATCGATGGTGCGGTAACTGCCATCATCCATGCGCACCGTGATTTCGACACGCTTGCCGCTGCGCATTTTCTTCTCGACCTGATGGCCGGCAAGGGCTCCGCCGACAGCCCCAACCACGGCGCCGACATCGCGGCCGTTACCGCGACCGACCTGGTTGCCGAGCAGGCCACCGAGCACCCCGCCGGCAAT
>JACCDQ010270853.1_pt1 | contig 10215 bp, 10 predicted proteins | sample 7446031 | NCBI WGS metagenome assembly JACCDQ01 (sample SAMN15323442, study PRJNA562643) | freshwater metagenome | isolation source: river surface water | place: USA:Blue River Watershed | collected 2017-08-17 | reverse complement strand
GATGCCGAGATCGGGCGACCAGGCGGCGCGCAACGGCCGGGCTGGGTCAAGCGCGGCGGGCATGAAGGGTGCATCGGGTTAGGGCGATGACAGCGGATCGGCGGAGTCAAAGCCGATCATCGCGTCGAAGAAGAAGGCAAGATCGGCCACGTCGCGCGCCATGGGGCCATCGACGAAGATCGTATCGAAAGGATTGAGGATGCTGCGGCGGGGCACGCGGCCGGGGGTGGGGCGCAGGCCGGTAACGCCGCAGAAGCTGGCTGGTATACGCAAACTGCCGCCGACATCGTTGCCATGGGCGAGCCAGACCTGACCGGTGGCCAGTGCCACGGCCGACCCGCCGGATGACCCGCCGCAGGTGAGGGCGGTGTTCCACGGGTTGCACGTGGTGCCCAGCACGGCATTGGTGGTATTGGCGCCGCCGAGTTCGGACAGATTGGCCTTGCCGAGCGGGATGCCGCCGTTGCGCTCGATCAGAGCAATCGTGCGATCGGAGTTCGGCGCAATGCGGTCGGCGAAGATCGGCGTACCGCCGGTCCAGCGGACACCGCCGACGGCGGCATTGTCCTTGACCACGAAAGGAATGCCGCCGAGCTTCGACCCGGTCAGGGCCGGATCGCGTGCCTGTTCCCGTGCGCGTTCGAAGCAGCGGATTGGTACTGCATTCACCGCGGTATCGACCTGTTCTATCCGTGCAATCGAGGCTTCGACCAGATCAGATGGGCGAATCTCCCGGCGGGAAAGAAGGGCCTGCACCTTGCGGGCAGACAGAGTGATCAGATCGGCGGACATGGTACTACTGCGTTGTAATGGAAAGCGGCGCGGCAGCGCCCACGGGGGCGGCGCAGGATTCACGTACTACCAAGCGTGATTCCAGCATATGCGTGCTGCCGGTGCCGCTGCGACCGCCGCTGATGCGGTCGGTCAGCAGGCGCACGGCCATCTCGCCCATCTCGCGAACCGGCTGCGCGATGGTGGTGAGTTTGGGGCGGAAGACATTGGCCCAGGCGAAATCGTCGATGCTGATGACCGAGACATCGTCGGGGCAACGCAGGCCCAGATCGCTGAGCGCACGCATCATACCGATCGCCATCAGGTTGTTGGCGGCAAATACGGCTGTCGGCGGCTGCGGCAGGCGCATCAACTCCACGGTTGCATCATAGGCCTGCTGCTCGCGGAAACCGGCTTCGCGTACCAGGCTTGGTTCGAACGGCAACTGGCTGGCCAGCAACGCTTCGCGATAGCCGCTCAGTCGATCGGCGCCTGTGGTGACGCTGGTCGGGCCCGATAGCAACCCGATGCGTCGATGGCCGCGCCGGATCAGGTGTTGTGTCGCCTGCTGAGCGGCGAGGCGGTTGTTCAGAACCACCGCATCCAGACCGAGTCCATCGAAGGCGCGGTCGACCAGTACGACGGGTACGCGGCTCTGCGAGAGCAGGGAGGTGCGACTGAGCGAGACCTCGCCGGTGGTGGCCAGTATGATGCCATCCACCCATTGCGAGCGCAGGACCTGAAGGTGCTTCGCCTCACGCATGGGGTCTTCGTCGCTGTTGCAGAGCAGAACTGAATACCCGTGCAGGCCGGCAATCGCTTCCACGGCCTGCACCAGTTCGGTGAAAAACGGGTTGGTGATATCGGCGACGATCAGGCCGATTAGACCGCTGGACTGTTTGCGTAAGGAGCGGGCGGCGGCGCGGGGCGCATAATTAAGCGTTTCAATCGCCTTCAGTACGCGCTCGCGCAGTTCATCGCTCACCCGCTGCGGATCGTTGACGGTATTCGACACCGTCGCGACCGAAACTCCGGCCAGCTTGGCGACATCGCGGATGGTGACCATGTGCTCCATTTTATAAAACGTTTTAAAAATACAGTCCTGATATGCCAGAGAGCTGCGCCTCGATCAAGAGCATGAGGGCATGCTGCAGTTGCGTTGTCCCTTCGCAGTTGCGGAATAAATGAGTTTCTAACCAGTTTTCGAGACCACTTGCCAGGCGAGCCAATTTCTGGCAATGGTCTTTGAAACGTTTTACAAAGGAGGAGCGGGGTTGCCGGTCTAAGGGTCGGCATTCCGGAGCGGGGGATGGCAGTTTGATCGGTTATGTCGCACGGCGAATCCTGGCCACCGTCCCGGTCCTGGGGCTAGTCGCTGTTTTCGTCTTCTTCTTGCTGCAGCTGACACCCGGCGATCCCGCCGTCGTGATCGCCGGCGATTACGCCACGACCCAGCAGATCGAGGCGATCCGCCAGCAGCTCGGACTGAACCGTCCGATACTGGAGCAGCTTTTCTCCTGGTTCGGCCGTCTGGCCCAGGGCGATCTCGGCACTTCGATCTTCTCGCGCCTGCCGGTCACCAGCCTGATCGCCCAGCGAATTGAACCCACCCTGGTGCTGACGCTGTATACGGTGGTGCTGTCGCTGGCCTTTGCCGTGCCGCTCGGCGTGCTGGCAGCCTATCGCGCCGGCAGCTGGATCGATCGCGCCGTGATGGGCTTCGCTGTTGCCGGTTTCTCCACGCCGGTCTTCGTCGTCGGATTTCTGCTGGTCTATGTCTTTGCGCTCAGCCTCGAGTGGTTCCCGACGCAGGGCTATGCACCGTTGTCGGAAGGCGTGTTCGCGTCTCTGCGCAGCCTGACCCTACCGGCGATCACGCTGGCGCTGCTGTATGCCGCTTTGCTCGCCCGCGTCACCCGCGCCAGCATGTTGGAAGTGCTGGCGGAGGATTATGTTCGTACCGCCCATGCCAAGGGGCTGGCACCGCAGCCCGTGCTGGTCGGCCATGCGTTGAAGAATGCCGCCGTGCCGATCGTCACTGTCGTCGGCGTTGGTATTGCCGCCCTGCTGGGTGGAGTGGTGGTGACGGAAACCGTGTTCAACATCCCCGGCCTTGGGCGGCTTACCGCGGATGCCATCATGCGGCGTGACTATCCCGTGGTGCAGGGACTGATCCTGCTGTTCGCCGCGGTCTATGTCGTCGTTAACCTGCTGGTCGATCTCAGCTACATGCTGTTCGATCCGCGTATCCGGCTGTAGCCCTATGGCGGTCTCCGAAAATGCCGGCTTCGCCTTGCCGCTGCGCCGCACGGTTGCCTTCGTGGGCTTCCTGCGCCGTCATCCGACCATCCTGTTCGGGCTTGTGGTGCTGCTCGTCACAATTCTGGTCGCGCTGATCTCGCCCTATCTGCTACCCGACCCCAAGGCGATCAATCCGATCTATCGCCTGCGCCCGCCGGGCGAGGATTTCATCTTTGGGACAGATCATCTCGGCCGCTCGATCCTGTCGCGCAGCCTGAATGGCACGCGGATCTCGCTCGCGGTCGGCATTCTGGTGGCTGTCGTGGTCACGCTGGCCGGCGTCACCATCGGCCTGCTATCCGGATTCCTGCGCCGGCTGGATAGCATCGTGATGCGTGTGATGGACGGCATCATGGCCATTCCCGGTGTCCTGCTGGCCATCGCGCTGATGTCGCTGTTCGGCTCCAGCCTGCAGAATGTGGTGATCGCTATCAGCATTCCGGAAATCCCGCGCATGGCGCGCCTGGTGCGCAGCGCTGTGCTGAGTATCCGCGAACAGCCCTATATCGATGCTGCCATCACGAATGGCACCAAGCTGCCACGTCTGTTGTGGCGCCATGTGCTGCCCAACACGGTGGCGCCGGTTCTGGTGCAGGCCACCTATGTCTTTGCCTCCGCCATGATCCTCGAAGCTGTGCTGTCCTTCCTTGGCGCCGGCACGCCGCCGGAAGTCGCTAGCTGGGGCAACATGATGGCTGAAGGGCGCCAGTATCTGCAGCGCGCACCCTGGATGACGGCGGTCCCCGGCGTACTGCTGGCTTTCCTGGTGCTGACCGTGAACGTGGTGGGTGACGCGCTGCGCGATGCCATCGATCCGCGCCTGGCGGGGCGGCAAAAATGAACCAAGCCCCCCTCCTCAGTGTCGAAAACCTGAGCGTCAGCCTAGCGCTGCCGCATGGCGATATGCAGGTGTTGCGCGACCTGTCCTTCACCGTCAGCCGCGGCGAGACGCTGGCGTTGGTGGGCGAGAGCGGCTGCGGCAAGAGCATTACCGCACTGGCGCTGCTGCGTCTGCTGCCCAAGCGCATCGGGCGGATTTCCGCAGGTCGCATCCTGTTCGACGGCACCGATCTTGCCACCCTGGACGAACCGGCCATGCGCCAGATTCGCGGCAACCGCATTGCCATGATCTTCCAGGAACCGATGACCTCGCTCAATCCGGTGCTGACCATCGGCCGCCAGATCGGCGAAGTGCTGCGCCTGCATCAGGGTCTGACGCGGCATGAAGCCGACCAGAAAACTATCCGTCTGCTGGAGCGGGTACGTATCCCTGATGCAAAACGTCGCCTAGGCCAGTATCCGCACCAGCTGTCCGGCGGTATGCGCCAGCGCGTGATGATCGCGATGGCGCTGGCCTGTAGCCCGCAATTGCTGATTGCCGACGAACCGACCACGGCGCTGGATGTCACCATCCAGGCGCAGATTCTGGCGCTGCTGGATGAAATCCGCAGCGAGACTGGTGCTGCTGTCATCATGATTACGCATGATCTGGGCGTGGTGGCTGAAGTGGCCGATCGCGTGGTGGTGCTGTATGCCGGCCGCAGCGTGGAGCAGGCCGGTGTCGGTGAGCTCTTCGCCGATCCGCGACATCCCTATACGCGCGGACTGATGGAATCCGTGCCGCATATGGCACTGCATCGTGGCGGACAGCAGGTCACGCGGCTACAGGAAATCAAGGGTACGGTGCCGTCGCCCTTTGACATGCCGTCGGGTTGCGCTTTCGCCCCGCGCTGCGCTCTGGCTGATGAGGCTTGTCTGACCGTGCCACCCCTGCAGGGCGCTGGTCATGCGCTGGCCTGCTGGCATCCGGGAGAGCCGCAACTGCTGAAGGCAGGTGCGCGATGATGGCGCCGGCACTCGAGGTTCGCGATCTGGTCAAGCACTACCCGTTCCGACGTGGCCTGTTCGGCCGGGGCGGGCAGGGTGCCGTACATGCCGTGGATGGCGTGTCTTTTGTCCTTCCGCGTGGCGAGACGCTGGCGCTGGTGGGCGAAAGTGGTTGCGGCAAATCCACCATCGCCAAGCTAATCCTGCGCCTGATCGAACCCACTGCGGGCACCGTGCTGCTGGATGGCCAGAATCTGGCCGATATGCAGGGCGAGGCGCTACGCCAGGCACGCCAGCGCATACAGATGGTCTTCCAGGACCCGTTCGCTTCACTCAACCCCCGGCTCAGCGCTGCCGATATCGTCGGCGAACCGCTGGTCAACTACAGCCATGGCGATGCCGCAGCACGTAGTGCCAGGGTCGATGCTTTGTTCGACCGTGTCGGCCTCGCGCGCTACCAGCGTGACCGCTATCCGCACCAGTTCTCCGGTGGGCAACGCCAGCGCCTTGGCATCGCCCGGGCATTGGCGCTCAATCCGTCCGTGGTGGTGGCCGATGAACCGGTGTCGGCACTGGATGTTTCGGTGCAGGCGCAGATTCTCAACCTGCTGGCCGACCTTCAGCGCGATCTCGGTCTGTCCTATCTCTTCATCAGCCACGATCTTGGCGTGGTTGAATATATCAGCACGACGGTAGCCGTGATGTATCTCGGCGCTATTGTCGAGGTCGCGCCGCGCCAGCGTTTCTTCAGTGCAGCCTCGCATCCCTATTCGCGTGCGCTGCTGGATGCCGTGCCGTCACCAGATCCCGTACGTCGTAAGCGTAGAAGCCTGCTCCAGGGCGAGGTGCCGAGCGCCAGTGCGTTGCCCAGTGGTTGCCGGTTCCGCACGCGCTGTCCGATGGCTACGGATCTCTGCGCTCAGGTTGCGCCGGTCATGCGCGAGATCGTCCCACAGCACTTCATCGCCTGTCATCACATCGAAAATGCGTAACGAGTCATCATAAAAACAACGGAGGAAACTATGCTTAGGACAAAGAGTTTGAGACTTCTGGCAGCCACCGCCGTCGCCGCGTTGCTGCTGCAGACCGGGATTGCTGCAGCCCAGAGCAATGTGCTGCGCATTCGCCCTTTCGGTGACCTTAAGGGCATCGATCCGGTCACCAATTCGGATTACATGGCGCGTAATCATGGCTACATGATCTACGACACGCTGTTTGCCATGGACGATAAGCTGCAGATCAAGCCGCAGATGCTGGAGAAATACGAAACCAGCGCCGATGGCCTGACCTGGACCTTCACGCTGCGCGATGGCCTCGCTTTCCATGACAAGACGCCGGTCACGTCGACCGACGTGGTGGCCTCGCTGAAGCGCTGGGGTCAGCGCGATGGTCTGGGTCAGCAGCTTTTCGCCAATACGGCCAGCCTGGAAGCGGTAGATGCCAAAACCACCAAGCTGGTGCTGAAGCAGAAATGGGGCCTTGTGCTGGATGCGCTGGGCAAGCCCAGCTCCGGCGTGCCCTTCATCATGCCGGAACGTATCGCCAAGCTGCCGGCTACGGAATCGCTGACCGATCCGGTCGGTTCCGGCCCCTTCATCATGAAGAAGGATGAATGGGTTCCGGGTTCGAAGGTCGTGTATGTCAAGAATCCTGATTACAAGCCGCGCAGCGATGCGGCTTCGGGCATGGCTGGCGCCAAGCAGGCCAATGTGGATCGCGTCGAATGGCTCTATATGCCGGATGCGCAGACCGCGCTGAATGCACTGCAGGCTGGCGAAATCGATATCTTCGAGGAAGTGCCTCCGGATATGCTCACGCTGCTGTCGAAGAACCGCAAAGTGAAGGTGGCGCCGCAGGACTCGCTTGGTGTGCAGGTGGTGTTCCGCATGAACAGCATCCAGCCGCCGTTCAACAATCCAAAGGTCCGCCAGGCGATCCGCTACATGGTGGACCAGAATGTCTTCATGCGTGCCTACGTGGACATTCCGGCGCTCTACAAGGACTGCCCGTCCTACTTCATGTGCTCGTCGCCGTATTATACGGATGCCGGCTGGGTGAAGCAGGATCTGGCCAAGGCGAAGCAGCTGATCAAAGAGTCGGGCTATGACGGCACACCGGTTGTCGTGCTGCACGGCACTGAAGCAGGCATCACCAACACCTTCTCTTCGGTGGCGGAACAGCTGATGCGCGAGATCGGGCTCAAGGTCGAGCCGCAGTCGATGGACTGGGGCACGCTCACCGCCCGCCGTACCAGCAAGAAGCCGAATAACGAGGGTGGCTGGTCGTTGTTCATCTCGGCGCCGACGGGTGCCGACATGATGGATCCGCTTGGCCATCTTGGCCTGCGGTCGAATTGCGATGCAGCCTGGTTCGGCTGGCCCTGCGACGAGCAGATCGAGAAGCTGCGCGCCGAATTCGCCGTGACGCCAGATCTGGCCAAGCGGCAGGACATCGCCAAGCAGTTGCAGCTGCGCGCCAATGATGTGGTGCCCTACGTGCCGCTGGGTCAGCTGCATCTGGTGCGCGGCATCTCTACCAGCCTGACCGATATTCCGAAGGCCGCCATCCCGGTCTACTGGAACATCAAGAAGGGCAGCTGAGTCACGTTCCAACCCGGGCCGCGGCAGGCGGCCCGGGACTTTCTCGATGATGAAAGCAGACGACTCATGTTGATCGGAATTTCTGCCCAGCTGTCCCCCGACCTGCTGCATGTGCTGGCCAGTATGGGACATGGCGACGAACTGGTGATCGCCGATGCAAATTTCCCGGCAGCGAAACTGGCGCGACGGCTGGTGCAGACGACGTCCGTAAGCACAACCCGTCTCGCTGGTGCTGTGCTTTCGCTGCTGCCGCTGGATGAATTTGGTGCCGCGCCCCTGGCAGTGATGCAGGCGGCCAGACCGGAGGACCAGAATGCACCGGCGCTGGCGGATCTTTCTGCTGCGCTTGCCGGACTCGGCAAGGTCGAGCAGATCGAGCGCAATGCCTTCTATGAGCGCGCTGCACAGGCCTTTGCCATTGTCGCGACGTCTGATGCACGGCCCTATGCCAATGTGATCCTGCGCAAGGGTGTGGTTGCTCAGGATGGGCCGGGCTATGTCGCCTGATCTGCAAATTGCTGCCCGCGCTGCCCGTCGCCGTATCCTCGGTCGCGGCAACATCACGCTCAGCGCACTGGGTCTCGGTGGTGCGCCGCTTGGCAATCTTTACACCCCCGTGAATGAGGAAGAGGCCACGGCCACGGTCAATGCGGCCTGGGCTGGCGGCATCCGTTATTTCGATACGGCCCCCCTTTACGGCAGTGGCCTGAGCGAGCGGCGAATGGGTGTCGCCCTGGCCGGACGGAATCGGCAGGACTACGTATTGTCAAGCAAGGTAGGCTGGTTGCTGGAGCCGAATGCCGGCATTCAGCAGGATGGTCCCTATGTCGGTCTTGATGGGACCCGTCGGCGCTGTGACTACAGTCGCGACGGGACTTTACGCTCGCTGGAAGCCAGTCTTAAACGGCTGGGCGCCGATCGGATCGATATTGTGTATATTCACGACGTTGATACTGCCTGTCATGGCGATGCGCTGGACGAGCGTTATTCTGAGGCAATGACAGGGGCCTATCCGGCGCTGGCCGAACTGCGCGAGCAGGGCGTGGTCGGTGCGATTGGTTTCGGGGTGAATGAATGGCAGGTCTGCTCTCGCGCGCTCGGCGATGCCGACCCAGACTGCTTTTTGCTCGCCGGCCGCTATTCACTGCTCGACCAATCGTCGCTTGAGAGCTTTCTGCCCGATTGTGCGCGCCGCGGCGTCGGCGTGATCATCGGTGGCGCGTTCAATTCCGGCATCCTGGCGACCGGTGCAGTGGCGAATGCGCGTTACGACTACGGCCCCGCACCGGCTGAAATCCTCGCGCGTACGGCGCGGCTGGAGTCGACCTGTCGCAGACATGGCGTGCAGCTCGCGGCTGCAGCGCTGCAATTCCCGTCCTTCCATGCCGCCGTTGTTTCCGTGGTCCCTGGTGCGCGTAGCAAGACTGAAATCGAAGCCAATCTCGCGCTGTTCGAGCAGGTCATTCCTGTCGATTTCTGGGCCGAACTGAAAGCGGAAGGGTTGCTGCCTGCAACTGCCCCTGTGCCGACATGACGGCGCGCATTGACGCCCATCAGCATTACTGGCAACTGGGCCGCAGCGACTATGCCTGGATGCAGCCGCATCATGCCGCGATCAGCCGCGATTTCCTGCCCAAAGATTTGGCGCCGCTCTGTGCCACCGCGGGCGTGACCGGCACGGTGCTCGTTCAGGCCGATGCGACTACCCGCGAAACCGACTTCATGCTCGAGATCGCCGCGACTACGCCGAGCGTGCTTGGCGTGGTGGGCTGGATTGATTTCACTGCCCCCGATGCGGTGGCGCAGGTCGAGCGCCGCGCGGCACAGGCACCGATCCGTGGCTTGCGCCCCATGCTGGAATTCATCCCGGATCCGGACTGGATCCTGCAGCCGGCCTTTGCGCCGGTTTTCCGGGCAATGATCACAACCGGATTGACTTTCGATGCGCTGGTGCATCCGTATCATCTCGCAGCTTTGGATATTCTGCTGCGGCGCTATCCCGATCTGCCCGTTGTGATCGACCATGGCGCCAAGCCAAAAATTGCGACCTGGAACACAGATGTCGATGCCATGCAGGCCTGGCGCAAGGCCATGCAGCGTGTTGCCGAAAATCCGCAGGCATCCTGCAAGCTTTCCGGATTGCTGACAGAAGTGGGGGAAAACTCACCGGCTGCGGTTCTGACAGCAATAGAGGTGCTGCTTGAAGTGTTCGGGCCCTCGCGCCTGATCTGGGGCAGCGATTGGCCGGTGATGATGCTGGCCGGCGATTACCAGGAATGGGTCGATCTGTGTGATCTTGCCCTTGCCGGCCTGACGGTCGAAGAACGAGACGCGGTTTACCGGGGCAATGCCTGCAGATTTTATCGCATCGAAGCTTAGTAGTTATATATCAAGTTATTGCAAAATATATTTCTTTTCTGCGATTTCGCTGTGCCATCCAGCTGAAGACGCCGTTGATCCTGATCAAGGGCAGACCAGACTGAAATGATAGTTTCCCGGCATGTCGGACCGATGGACGGAAATTCTGGCGGCCTGCACCTCAGCGCTGCATGGCGGCGCAATTGGTGAATGGCTCCCGGTCTCTCAGCCTCTCGGGATGCTGTTGCTGGGACTGGTCGGCGGTGCCGTCCACTGCTCCGGCATGTGCGGCCCGTTCGTGCTGGTCCAGGTGAGCAATCGCTTGGCAGCGCTGCCGGTTGCACAGGGCACCATGTTG